>OJED01000012.1_pt1 | contig 99098 bp, 81 predicted proteins | sample 1593181 | NCBI WGS metagenome assembly OJED01 (sample SAMN05416772, study PRJEB24817) | seawater metagenome | isolation source: Sea water | place: Canada:Atlantic | collected 2013-07
TCTACACTAGATCGCTCGTCGGCAGCGTCAGATGTGTATAAGAGACAGTTGCCAAAGTGCTTTCAACAGAACGACCAAACATTGTTGTTGATGCTTCTGGCCCATTTCAAGTTTATGGCTCTGATTGTTACAGTGTCATTCAGTCTTGCATAGCGGAACGTGTGCATTACCTGGATTTCGCGGATGCTGCCGATTTCGTCTATGGGCTATCACAATTTAATGAGCAAGCCCAATCTGCTGGTGTGTTCGTTTTATCTGGAGTCAGTAGCTTTCCCGTACTTACTGCTGCTGTATTACGAGACATGGCTTTGTCGATGGATATTGTGTCAGTGCGGGGTGGAATAGCCCCGTCTGTTTATGCTGGTGTTGGCATAAACGTGATGAGAGCAGTGCTCAGTTATGCGGGCGAACCCGTTACACTTCAGCGTAATGGCGAAATAGGACATGGAGTTGGTCTTGCAGAAAGCTGCAGGTATACGGTAGCTGTGCCGGGTAAAATGCCACTTAGAAATATTCGCTATTCTCTAGTCGATGTGCCTGACTTGCAAATTATACCGCTAGAACACGCCACCTTAACGGATATATGGATGGGTGCAGGTCCAGTACCTGAAACGCTTCACCGATTGCTCAATCTTTTAGCCAAAGCGCGTGCGCGGTTCAATTTGCCTTCTTTAGTCCCTTTCTCGACCTTGTTCTATATCGTTTTAAATATGGTTAAATTCGGTGAACACCGTGGTGGCATGTTCATCCATGCTGAAGGCATAGCGAATGGCGAAAGAATAGAGCAGAGTTGGCATCTATTAGCAGAGGGAGATGATGGTCCCTATATCCCATCAATGACGATAGAAGCGATTATTAGAAAGTTTTTGCACGGCCAACAGCCCGATACAGGAGCTCGCTCTGGGGCTAAGGCTCTTGATCTTTCTGACTATGATAATCTGTTTGATGCGAAACAAATTTATACAGGCTTTAGGGGCGATGATAGAACACCGCTAATATTTAAACGTGTGCTAGGTTCAGCGTTCGATACTTTGCCAGAAAAAGTTAAAGAGTTACATAGTCAATCCGTAGTCAGTCAATGGAGTGGATTGGCAAATGTTAGACGTGGTGATGGGCTGTTAAACAAAATAATTTGTACGTGTTTTTCTTTCCCACACACAGCAGATAATGTACCTGTTGAGGTGTCAATTACGCCGCAGGGTCATTGTGAACGCTGGGTTCGAAACTTTAATGGCAAGGTTTTTTCATCGTTTCAAAGGAAAGGTAAAGATAAAAATGAATTTTTGTTGATTGAAACCTTTGGCGTTATAAATGTCTCAGTTGCGCTGGTGGTTGAGGAAGATAAATTATTTTTTGTTCCTAGGCGCTGGTCTATTTTTGGAATTCCCTTGCCAGCTTTTCTTTTGCCTAAAGGGCGTAGTTTTGAGACTGAAGAAAATGGATTGTTTGTTTTCAACGTTGAAATTTTTATGCCCATAATTGGTTTGATTGTTTCGTACTCGGGTAACCTTAAGCAGGTATAAAAGTCTATTAGCCGCTAGGTTTGTAATGGGTAATTAAATATACGGATGCATTAAATAGTCTTTTTATGATCAGATGAAAAACCTAACAAACGGATATGACGGATAAAGTTATTTCTAGTGCTTATGTCTAGTAACTTAGGGTGATCGTACCGTTACTCGTTTTTGTCTGACGCTAAACACCTTAGACCTGATTTACTGTTTTCCGTCAACATGGGCTTTCCAGTAATGAAGTTTCAATTCTGTCCTTCCGCGGCGCAATTTACCTTGATGAATTCAGTAGTTGTTATAGTGCCCCATTCAGTCGTACACATGACACTTCAAGGGAAAGTTTCGTGTCTTTCTTCCAGGATGCCTATTTTATAGAAAATGTAACGATATAGCCCTATGGTTTGATAGTGGGTCGAGTGCGGGAGTACAAGACATTATATCTTGTAAAAATTCTGATTCGTCATTGAGGCTTTTTAAAAATAAGAAATAAACATTAGGTATGTATTTTTACTCTGCTTAGCTTGCAATAGTGCCTGGTTTATCTACAGCGCTGCAAGGTTCCTCTGGAACTAGCTGCCACGCCTAGGTGTCCAACTTGGGTCGGCTTGAAGTCGACGACATAGCTCACTCAAATATCTACTGAAAAGGAAAAGCTAATGAAGATTAAAACGGCATCAACATTAATAGCGAGTACTGCCTTATTATCTATGCTCGGACTCTCTCAAGTCTTTGCGGGCGAACGACCTCCGGCTAATGCAAAGCCGCTAGTTGAAATTATTAACGAGCTTGAAAAACAGGGCTACTCTCCGATTACCGAAATATCACTGGACGATGGTATATGGGAAGTAGAAGCGTATAAAGACAATCAAGCTCGGGAATTAAAACTTGAACCTTCCAGCGGCAAGATTCTTTCCGATCGCCGCGATGATTGAATATCAGGTAAACTAAGAAATTATTGCTGCAGGGCTTTTGTTTTGGATACTGTGCATGTTCCGCAAAAGCGCTTCAATGCAGGTATTAGGGCATAAAGATGGAATATGACTTAGATACGGCCGCTATTCGTTTATGGCAACGCTGTCTTTTCGATGAGAAGCTCACGAAAAACCTATCAATTAGACACTGACTGTTATGAGCCGCAAGCTTTCATGGTCGAGGACTGGGAGACCCTGTTCCGCGGCCCCCGTGCTCCCACGCGAGGGCGGCCGCTGCGCTTTCTTATGCAGCATTAAGAAGTGCTATCTACTTCGTTGCCCATGAAAAGCCTGGTACCACCTTCGAAGTAAGGACGACCTTACCTCTCGATTTTGTTAGGGGACGGCCCCAAAGCTAACTGGGAGCTGTGTATGAGTTGGGTCATGTTGTTGGTGGCGGGTCTTTTGGAGATTAGCTGGGCCATCGGGTTAAAGTACACCGATGGCTTTTCAAAGCTCTGGCCTACGGTCGGTACGGTCTTTTCGTTGGTTACCAGTTTTCTGTTGTTAGGCTTGGCTTTGAAAACATTACCTGTCGGCACCGCTTATGCAATCTGGGTGGGCATTGGGGCCGTAGGTACAGCTCTTTTGGGCATATTATTATTTGGTGAATCCGCTGATACGCTTAAATTAGTGAGCATAGGGCTGATATGTGCCGGTATTGTCGGTCTCAAATTAGCGCATGGCTAAGCAATCACTGTCATGGAAAGAGAGCCGTTGACTACAGTCATTCATTTAGTGTCCAGTATGGAAATCAGAGGTGTGTCGAGTCTGCTTGTTTTTACCAATAACAGCCCGTGCAATAAGTACTGCTATCAACTTTTTGCCGCGGGCTAGACTGGTGTTGTAGTCATAACTGCCGGCGGCCTCAATCTGGGTTCTGGTCAGTTTTAGATTTTTACTACCGCGACTCAACGTTTTATTCTGATGGGGGGTTACCGAGGTATTCTCCTTTTGCCCATGCGTCGCAGATTTATAATAGAGATGCTCTTGGAAGGCTTGTCGACATTTACGACGATTTGCCTTTCATTGTTTCTTTAGTTAGCGTTGGTGTTTGTATTACTATCTAACCCTTGTTACATTCGAGGTGCAAATGCCTTCAATTGTTAAAATTGAAATTGGAGGTCAATTTAGCGTTTAAGTCCTACTGAACTGGTCAATATTCCCGTGGGTGTCCATGGGGCTACTTAGCTGAATACCCGCTGCTACAGGCCCTGGGTTCACTTTATCGCTTAAGGGTCTGAGAGCAAACAGTGTCAGTTTGATCATACAGAGCAACGAAAACCCGCCCACCACAAGTAGGGGCTGGAAATAGAGCTGGGTTCATTAATCTCACCTTTCATTGCGGCTCTTTCAATACAGCCTTTTCACTGTGGCTATTGGGGCCTTAAAGAGTCATATATTCTAGAGAAATAAAATAAATGATTGATCGTAAACATCATAAAATTGTATTTTCTTTTTTCATGTCATTAATAATGTCATGCATCATGTCTTTGGTCATCAGTATTTTTAATGTGGGTCTGGTCAGCAACATTATTTATATTTGGCTAAAAGCTTGGGTTTTTGCATTTACTATTGCATTTCCAACAATACTTGTTGTTTCGCCATTAGTTCATAAACTTGTCAGCATAGCTCTAAAGGAAGAAGATGATGCCGCTTAAGCTGTCGTGGCTTGCTGCTTCTGTCAAATGCGTGTTTAGCGATGCTATTCGAAAGACGGGAAATTGTAGCGAAGCTCTCTTGTATTGGCCTTCCAAATATTCGAAAGCATGAGGTCGCCATCTACGCCATAAAACATCGGAAATGCTGCCATTAACTATCAGCGTAGTGTGACCTGAAAGCAACTCTCGGAAGATTTCGTGAATCAGGCAGGAGTTAAAAAACAATGAGGGCACCCCCGCCTATATGGGTAATCACGGGGTTTGATGTGCATCTGTCTTTTTCACACCAATCGTAAATGGCCAGTTTGTCGGAAGACTCAATTGAGGTTGATTTTCGATAACCCACCTCCAGTGGTCTTTATAGGCTCTTTTGCTGGGGTGGGTTCGTAGGCATCAATGGTTTGTGCCGACTACTTCTTAGCTGGGTGCTGGTTAAACAGTTGTTATTGAAAGTACAGACATAACAAGCTGTTTTGCCTGTACATGTAGACTAAAATTCGTTTGAAATATTAATAATTTGCGGCGATAAAACGTTTCCACTCTTCCCAGCGGCCAGCATTGTAGGGGAATTTTTCGTGATCATAAGCCGATGCGTAAAATTCTTTGCCATCAATTGTCCCCGACACATAGCCGATAAATTTCATTTGCTCGACATACATCAGTTTATGTTCAGCAGGCACGGTTTTTGCCGTATCGGCTGACCAGAGTCCGCTAGCACGCATTGACTCAATAATTGTCTGAGCTGCGCTATCGCCAACGCTTGAATCAATGCAGAGATAAAGGCTGGCGTTAGTCATATCGCTGCCATCGAAATACATTTCAAAGTTGTTAATGAGGTCAATTGAGGAAAGGGACATACTGAAAACTCCATTAAAAATGATTGTGACTAGTTGCCGTTTCGCTAACTTGGTGGAAAAAGCTAATGCTTAGTGTAACGAACTCTGGAGAGTATGGCAGCCGACTTGTGTGGATAGTATTCAGGAGCTGGCCGGGTTAAGAAAGGTGAGCCCTTCGCTGAAGTATGGCAGAATCAAAAAAGCATATTCATTAAATCCACTAACTACAATAAATAGGAGAAATATTATGGATGTTGGCGTTGTTATGGCCTTTCAGAGTAGTCACAATCAACCTCTGTCCGATCTGGATGTTTATCAAAATGAGCTGGCGATTGCCCGGCTTGCTGAACCACTGGGTTTTGACTCAATCTGGGGCGTTGAGCACCATTTCACCAATTACACCATGTGCCCAAATACCATGCAGTTTTTAAGCTTTATGGCCGGCCAGACCAGTACCATTAAGGTCGGTACTGCGGCGATTATTTTGCCCTGGCACAAAGACCCTCTGCGTGTTGCTACCGATATGTCGATGCTCGACAATATGTCTAATGGTCGTGCCCTTATCGGTATGGGCCGCGGTTTGGCGAGGGTCGAATACGATGGCTTTGGTATCGATATGGATTCTTCCCGAGAGCGCTTCAATGAGTCGGCACAGATGATTCTCGATGCTCTCGAGTCCGGTACGATGGAAGCCCACGACGGTCAGTTTTTTAAACAGGCCCGTCGCGATATTCGCCCCGAACCTTTTAAAAGCTTTAAAGATAGAACCTATATCGTTTCGATGTCTCCCGATACCGTCCCCCATGCAGCCCGCCTGGGTGGTCGTTTTATGACCTTTGCCGTTGGCCCCTGGGCGCAGCGGGCGAAAGATATTGAACTCTATCGTGAACTTTATCTGGAGAATCACGGCTCGGTGGCACCACCGGTTTCAGCCAATATTTTTACTGTCTGTGATAAAGACCCCGGTCGTGCAAAAGATATGGCGTATAAATACATGGGTGATTACTGGGAGTCGGCCATGCGTCACTATGAGATGAAGGGCGAACATTTCGATGACATTAAAGGTTATGAGCACTATGCCCAGTCATCGGTCGCTATGCGCGCAGACGCAGACCGTGTTACCGAACAATATGTCGAACAACAAATCTACGGAACACCCGACCAGTGTCTGGAAAAGCTAAAAGGCATTGAAGATATTATCGGCAACTTTGAGATGAACTGCTTCTTTACCTATGCGGGTATGGATTATGACTATTGCAAAAAAAGCATGACGACCTTTGCCGAAGGTGCGTTGCCAGTGCTAAAGAAATGGGATAACAGCGCCAGGGTAGCTTGATCTTTGGCTTAATTTTAGCGGGTTGTCATGCCACTTTTATTTAGCGAGTGGACTTAAAAAGCCCCTGTCGTTTTGCGAACAGGGGCTTTTTTAATGCGGGTAGACGCGTTAGCGATTGCCGGATCGTACAACGCGCTCTGGTTCTATCAGGTTACCCGAACTCGCCTTTTGAGGCCGGGGCTGATTATTGCCGTTATTACTTGGACGTTGGTTATTGCCGTTGGCACTTCTGACGTTAGAGTTGCCATTGCCATTGCCATTGCCATTGCCATTGCCATTGCCAGCGCGTTGCTGACTGGTTCGTCGGCGCTGCCCACCATTACCAGCGGGTTTGTTGTCTGAATGGCGGGGGTTGCGGCCCTGACCGTTGCGATTTCCCTGAGAGCTACGGCGTGGCTGCGCACTGCGTGTGGGTCGGTGGCCTGAGCGCGATTCGGGCAGAGCGTGGTCGGGCTCAAAGCCTTCAACCTCTTCGCGGGGGATTTTGTTGTTAATCAGGCGCTCAATATCGCTCAGTTGTTTGATTTCATCGGCGCTGACTAACGATACGGCATGCCCGCTGGATCCCGCGCGGGCAGTGCGGCCAATTCGATGTACGTAATCCTCGGGTACGTTCGGCAGGTCGAAGTTAACGACCTGAGGCAGTTGGTCAATATCAATACCCCGTGCGGCAATATCGGTCGCGACCAGTATTTGTACCTTGCCTTTCTTGAATTCAGTCAGGGCCTTGGTGCGCTGGGCCTGGCTTTTGTTACCGTGAATGGCTGCGGCATGGATGTCGTCACGCTCAAGCAATTTAACCAGTTTATTAGCACCGTGTTTGGTACGACTAAAGACTAAAGCTTGGTGCCACCCTTCGTGGCGAATCAGATGACTGAGCAGGGCTGCCTTACGTCCTTTGTCGACGGGGTGAATCTTTTGCTCCACCTTGGTGGCTGTGGTGTTTTGTGGTGCCACATCAATTTCTACGGGATTATTTAACAGGCCTCGGGCAAGGTGGCGGATATCATTGGAAAAGGTCGCGGAAAAGAGCAGGTTTTGACGCTTTTTAGGCATCAGCGAAATAATACGCTTAATATCGTGAATAAAACCCATGTCGAGCATGCGATCGGCTTCATCGAGTACCAGTACTTCTACGTCGTTAAAGTTGATGGCGTTTTGCTTGTGCAGGTCGAGCAGGCGGCCGGGGGTGGCGACCAGTATTTCGACACCGCGACGTAGCTTCATCATTTGAGGGTTTATTTTTACACCGCCAAAAACCACTGTGGAGCGCAGGTTGAGATGCTTGCCGTAGTCGAGCACGCTCTCGTGTATTTGTGCTGCGAGTTCACGGGTGGGTGTCACTACTAATGCCAGAGTGCGGTTGCTGTTGGCAGCGGGCTTGTCGGCCAGCAGGTGCAGCAGCGGCAGCGTGAAACCAGCCGTTTTCCCGGTGCCCGTTTGTGCACTTGCCATTAGGTCGTGGCCATCGAGAACCGCGGGAATTGCTTTCGCCTGAATTGGTGAGGGCTTATCGTAGCCTTTTTCTTTAACAGCACGCAGCAGGGGCTCGGAGAGGCCGAGGGTGTCAAATGTCATGAATCTGTCCTATGTGTCGAGCCATTACCCCACGTTTTGAGGCACTGACTATCTAGTCGCCAGCGGCCCTACAAAAGGGGCTAGCGTCGGAATATTATTGTAAATACCAAGGTGCTTATCGTAACCGGAGTACTTATCTGGGGCGCTTGACAGAGGATGGAAAAGGCACTGATCTTTCTGATAAGGCCTCTTGATTCAAGCGTGTAAACTAAGGTGTTGCGACGATTTATTGCGCCAGTACAGTTCAGTGCTGGACCGTACTGGCGAGGGATTTTACACGTCGAGCAGGGCTATGGATAGCCACGCTCGAGTTATTACTATGACAATTAGTGGTGATGCCCACAACCACCGGTGCTATGGGGGTGGCCGTGGGCGAGCTCTTCCGCTGTCGCTTCGCGGATACTATCAATAGTGACATCAAAGGTAATGGTCTTACCAGCCAGTGGGTGGTTGCCATTAAGTATGGCCTGGTCGCCATCAATGGCTGTCACCAATACCGACAGTGGTCCATTTTCTGTCTCTGCCGTAAAACGCATACCCACTTCGGGTTTATCTTCGTCGCCAAATACCGACAGAGGGACATGCTGCACCAGTTCATTGATAAATTCTCCATAGCCGTCTTCCGGGGCAATCGTCACCTGCACCCGGTCTCCAACGTCCTTACCCAGTAGAGCAAGTTCTAGCCCCTTGATGATATTACCTGCGCCGTGTAGATAGACTAGAGGCTCGTGTTCGGTCGAAGCATCGATTTCCTCGCCGTGTTCATCGGTCAAGGTGTAATGCATGGAAACAACAGATTTAATTGCAATGCTCATAAGGGGCCAATAAAAAGAGGGTGTGTGGTGGAAGACATAGAAAAATGACGCCTTAACTGGCGCTAGCGCACAATTATGGCGCAAGGTACTCAGCGCGACAAGCCGAAAAACCGCGCACACGAGGTGAACGAAATCTGTTTGATTAACTGGTGATAAATACTGGTTATTTTATGCATACCTGTGCCTGCTTTGCATTGTAAATGATACTTTAACTGAGAAAAACCATAACAATGCTGCAGGATTGTGGCATAAGAGCCTCGGTGCTAGTGGTAGCTCCATGGTGACGCAATGGCTGTCTCTTGGTTCTTGGAGTGAGTGATGATTCACGATCTGATCGGCAGCAATGTCATCAATCTACAGCAATCAGTTGCAGAGGCTTTGACGGAGATAAAGTAATAGCTGTTCATCTGCAATGTAGTGATGACCTGCCGGTGGGTAGTCGATCGACGGCTATTCAGCCCTTTGGCGAGAAGGGCACTCCGCCAGGTATGTGGGTAAGGAGGCATCATTAAGACCGTATCGTGGGCAATGTCCACGAAGCCAGTCCCATTCTACAGGCGGGTAGTGTCGGTGGTTGGCAGTCGAAAAAGAGCAACTCTGCAAGCTCTCGGTGAAGTGCGTAGGTAAGGAGACTTGGGCTGTGATTATGATGGTTTGCTCACTTAATGGTCGAGAAGCAATGGTGTATATCGCCTTGCGGTGTTAGTACTGCACAGGACTCATTAGGGTTGGGCTAATGAGTATTGGACTAGCTAATATTGCGCTAATTGGTACAAGGTAGGTTGGGGGCTTGCACAAACGAACGCCATTATGTTGACAAGGGGTACCATGTATAGCGATGAAGATTTGGCTTCGGCAGTTAAAGCCGGAGTGTTGAGTGAAGCGAGCGCGGCTGCTTTCCGTCAGCACGTCGACGAATTGCGGCAATCGTCTGTTGCTGATGAGGAGCACTTTCGTTTTCTGACCGGTTTTAACGATGTTTTCGTGGTTATTGCCTGCATTTTACTACTGGTTTCCGTTAACTGGATTGGCGCAACGGTTGCTTTCTGGTTTGGTGCTTTTTTGCAAGGGGCGAGCGCCTGGGGCCTGGCGGAATATTTCGCTCGCGTGCGACGCATGGCTCTCCCTTCTATTGTTCTTCTCTTGGCCTTTGTTGGTGGTGTGGTGTTTGGCTGCGTCATGTTGGCTAAAAGTGTCGGTTTTAGCCAACAGGTCAGTGTGGGTTTGGGCTGTGCTATGGGCGGAGCAGCGGCATGGCTACACTGGCTTCGCTTCAACGTGCCTATTACTGTGGCGGCGGGTATGGCCGTTTTGGTCTTCGCTGTTGTTGCATTATTTTCCAGCATCTTTCCGACAGCTAAAGACTGGCGAGGCTTAATGGTTTTTTTGGGCGGAGTAATGGTTTTCATTATTGGTATGCGCTGGGATGCTTCTGACACGCGACGTCAAACCCGCCGTTCCGACGTCGCCTTTTGGTTGCACCTTGTTGCCGCTCCGCTGTTAGTACACCCTGTGTTTCTATTACTGGGTGCTTTTGATCAAGGCATGGGCTTGAGTACAGTATTAGTGATCATCGTGCTTTATGCCTCTATTGCATTGTTATCTATCAGTATTGATCGTCGTGCGATGATGGTGTCAGCACTTGCCTATGTGCTTTACGCGTTCAATACACTGTTGCAGGAATACGGCGTTGTCAGTCTTAGTTTTGCCTTTGCGGCATTGACGATCGGTGGGGCTTTACTGTTGATGTCGGCTTTTTGGCACACTTGCAGGGCGTATGTAGTGGGCTTTTATCCCGATAGGGTTCGAGAGTATTTGCCACCACTGCAGTCGTCGTAACAGGTTTTCGTCTTGATGTGTGGTTTGGTTTCTGCATGGCTGCGGAGAGCAATTTTGTATTCTCCTGTTGGTTTAAAACCTAAACAGAGGCTGCTTAAAGTTTTTTCATGCTTGCTTCCAGCGTTTCCAAATCAACCAAACGTTGATCGATCATGGCGGTCAGCTTGAAGTCTTGACGCACTAATCTTTTTGCGTAGCGTAATTGTTCTCTCGCTTTGCTAAAAATGCCGGTTAGTATGTAGTACTCCGCTCGGGCAATATGTACGCCGGGTATATCACCTGCCAGGCCACTGGTTTCGGCGAGCTCAAACCATATATTGGGGTCGCTTGGTCGCGCTTTAGCCAGCTTTTCTAAGACTTGTTCGGACTGGGCGTATTGTCGGTTTTGCAATAAAGTTTTAGCCAATTCGGTTTGTAATGGGTAACTATTGGGGTGGTCTCGGCTCAGCTTCTCGATGGCCTCAAAGGCTTGATCGTAATTTTCACTGGCACGTTCTAGCTCGATACTGGCAAATTGATAAATGAAACGCTGGGGTTCTTTGTCGAGCAGGCTCTGAAGGGTTTCTCGGGCCTTCACGTGTCGACCTGCCGCCGACTGAGCCAGTGCAAGACCATAGGTGGCGCCCTCCGTCGATAATGAATGTCCCTGGAGTTCATTATTAAAACGGTTGATGGAGCGCTGAGCATTACTATCGATGGCAATCAAGGCACGCGCGCGAATTAAGTAGTAGTCGAGATTATCGGGGTAGTAGCGGGGAGGAAGCTGGCTAGTACGGCCACGGGCATCGGCGACGCGTTTTTCTGACAGGGGGTGAGTCAGCAGAAATTCAGGCGGGCGACGACCAATATAGCGTGTCGCAGCGAGCATGCGCTCGAACATGGCAGGTACGGCATTGGGATCCATTCCGGCGCGGTAGAGGGTGTCGATGCCCAATCGGTCGGCCTCTTGCTCGTACTGGCGAGAAAAGCGCAGACCACTGTCGATAGCGGAGGCCTGGGACATCGTCATAGCTGCCATCCCGGCATCGCCACCCACCGTCGCGGCAAGAATTAGCCCCACTAACATGCCTGCCATGGTGGTGTAAGAACTGGCTTTCTGGTTAGCCAGATTACGGGCAAAGTGGCGCTGGCTGAGGTGAGCCAATTCGTGGGCCAGTACCGAGGCGAGTTGTGCTTCGTTTTCAGCGTACAGGAACAGGCCTGTGTGTACGCCAACGACGCCACCGGGTACGGCAAAGGCATTCATGGTTGGGTTATTGATGACAATAAGTTCGAGGCGTCGGTCCAGCATTTCGCTATGGCTGGCCAAATGGTAAATCAGGTTTTCGACATAGTTTTGCATTAGCGGATCGTCGAGAGTGTCGACGCGGCTACGGAACATTTTTAGCCAGGCGCGCCCCAGCTCGTGTTCTTGTCGAAGGGAGACAATACCAGACGTCGTGTCGCCCAGCATGGGCAGCTTGATCTCATTGGCGCTGGCCTTTTTGCTGGTGGTGATCGGAAACAGCGCAAGGCAAATAATGCTGATCAAGCTGAGGCAAAACTTTTGGTAGGAAAATAGCACTATACTCAAGCATCCCTGGTAGAGGCTTCACTCCATTTCTCATTATTGAGAAAGGTTGAGAAACCTATATAAAACCGGTTTTTGCAGTTTAACGTATCGAGAGTGAAGGCTTCGACTATTATTATGTGCCGCAGTTCAGTCGTCACGGGCGGGCTATGCGGGTGAGGTCTTAAACCGTGAATAAAAGGATAAAGTATGTGGAAGGTTGTTGATAGCTGGATTAACCGCTATTTCGCTGATGAAGAGGCAGTACTGTTGGTGATTTTGATCGCCATCACACTACTGCTTATCGTCACCATGGGTCAGGTGTTGGCGCCTTTTCTGGCGGCAGTGGTGTTGGCCTTTCTGTTACAGGGCGTTGTTAATTTACTGAAGCGTTGGCGAATACCCCACTTGCTGGCAGTAACGATTGTCTTTAGTGGCTTTATCAGTTTGTTTCTATTGGTCGTCATTTTCCTTTTCCCCATTGTTATTGAGCAGTTGAGTCGTTTGTTGCAGTCTGTGCCGGGAATGATGAAGCAATGGCAGGAGGCTGTACTAATGCTGCCCCAACGCTATCCAAGCTTAATTTCGGAGGCTCGCCTGGATGAGTTTATTGTTTACGCGCAGCAGGAATCGGCTCAGTTTGCCGAAGCGGCACTGGGCTTTTCGATGGGTATATTTCCCAGTGTAATGATGGTGTTGGTGTATTTAGTGTTGGTCCCCCTACTCGTTTTTTTTATGCTCAAAGACCGTGAGCAGTTAATGCACAGTGCGACCACGTTGTTGCCCGAACGCCGCCCGGTGATGAAATTAGTCTGGAGCGAAATGACCGTTCAAATCGCTAACTATGTGCGCGGCAAGGCCCTAGAAGTGACACTGGTGGGTGCTGCTACCTATATCTGCTTTGTGTTGCTGGGCGTTAATTATGCGGCGTTGCTGGCTTTGATGGTTGGTCTGTCGGTGGTGATTCCCTATATCGGCGCCGCCGTGGTTACCGTGCCGGTTGTGTTAGTCGGTTTGTTTCAGTGGGGCTGGGGTGGCGACTTTTTCTGGCTTTTCTTCGCTTATAGCGTGATCCAATTCATTGATGGCAACGTGCTTGTGCCCCTGCTGTTTTCAGAGGCGGTGAACCTCCATCCCATTTTGATTATTCTCGCAGTACTTGTCTTCGGCGGTTTATGGGGTTTATGGGGGGTGTTCTTCGCCATTCCTCTGGCGACCTTAGTCAAGGCGCTTTATAACGCCTGGCCACGCAATGAATCGCCAGAGTTGTTGTCTGACTAATTCGGGGGCTTTTTTTAGAATTTTCACCCCTTATTAACAATTTTTAGTCTGATCCAGGAATTTGTCTATGCCTCACTCTATGTCACGTGTTGATACTTCGCGTTTGTTTTTTATTGTTACTCTACTGCTGGCTAGCGTGTTTGCTCAGGCCGGATCTAATGCGGACCAAGCGCGCTGGTGGCAAGAGGGTGGTGCTGAGGAGGGCGGTGACGTGGCAGTGCTGCGCAGCCCTAATGACGAGCGTCAATACCGCTATTTCCAACTCGACAATAAAATGAAAGTGTTACTGATTTCCGACCCTAAGGCGGAAAAAAGTGCTGCTTCACTTAACGTTCACGTGGGTAGTTTTCAAAATCCAGCCGATAGAGAGGGTCTGGCCCATTTTCTTGAACACATGCTTTTTTTAGGTACCGAAAAATATCCCGAGGCCGGTGAATATCAGGCTTATATTAGTAAGCACGGTGGCCGGCACAACGCTTATACCAGCCTTGAACAGACTAACTATTTCTTTGATGTTGATTCGGCTTATCTCTTTGATGCGCTCGATCGCTTTGCACAGTTTTTTGTTGCCCCGCGTTTTGACACCAAATATGTCGACCGAGAGCGCCATGCAGTCGATTCTGAGTACCAACTAAAAATAAAAGACGACAGTCGCCGTGAATGGGACGTTTTGTCTGAGCTGCTAAACCCCAAGCACCCACTGGCAAAGTTCTCCGTCGGCAATCTGCAAACACTGATTAATGATGATGAGCAACCCATAAGACCCGATCTGCTCGCCTTTTATGAACGCTATTACTCGGCCAATTTGATGAGCCTGGTAGTGCTCGGTAACGAGTCCTTAGACCAACTAGAGGCTGCAGTAAAAACGCGCTTCAGTGCAGTGGTTAATCGCAATACGGAAATTGAGGTATCGGACGAGCCGCTCTTTGTTGCGGGTGACCTGCCCATGCAGGTGACGATAACACCGGAAAAAGAAAAGCGTGAATTAAGTTTGTTATTTCCAGTACCATCTGCCAAAGCCTATTGGCGCCAAGGGCCGCTCTTATTTCTTGGCCATTTGCTCGGTGGCGAGAGTGAAGGTAGTTTTCTCGCCGTGATGAAAGATCAGGGCCTGGTTGAAAGCTTAAGTGCAGGCCCCGCCTTTGATTCTCGCGAAGGTGCAGCTTTCGCGATCACCATCGGGCTTACCCCCCAGGGCATCGACAAACGCCAACAGGTGCTCGAAGTTTTTTATCAATGGTTACAGTTGACCACACAGAAAGGGATTACAACCTGGCGTTATGATGAGTTGACTGCACTGCGACATAGCGCTTTTCGTTTTCTGGAAAAAACGTCGGCTTCCTCCTATGTTCAGAGCCTGAGCGTCGCTCTGCAAGGGTATCCACCGCAGGAAGTACTGCGCGGTCATTTTTTGTACGACGATTTTGATGAGGCTTTAATCAAACAATTTGCGGGCTATTTGCACCCCGATAACGCTCTCGTGAGCTGGGTGGCTCCAGAACTGCCGCCTGGCGACAAAGCGTCTCAATGGTATGACGCCCCTTATAGGGTTTTGACGGATAAAGCGTCGGTTGGGCGTGGAAGTACATCGCCATCACCTCGTGCGGCTAGATTGAGCTTGCCAAAACCGAATGCTTTTTTGCCGACTCAATTTCCCCTCAGTGGTAAGGGCGGTGCGCGGGCAAACCCAGTCCGCTTATCTTTGGAGCGAACTGAAAATGCCGCTCTTTGGTATTACGCCGATACGCAATTTGCTAGCCCACGGGCGAGTTTTTCAGCGCAACTCGCTATTCCTGTGATGTCGAGCTGCCGATCGGAGGCCATGGCAGAGCTGTATACAGCCCTTGTTGAGGATCAACTCGATGCCGGTTTGTACGCTGCCCGTTTGGCGGGCCTCCATTATGATCTGTCCCGTTGGAGTAATGGCATCGTAATCGCCATTACTGGCTACGCTGACAAGCAGCCGGTGTTGTTAGACCGCATACTCCAGGTGATGGCCAGCCCCGAGTGGGATGAAACGCGCTTTCAACGTGTTAAAGAGCAATTGGTGCGGGAGGGTCGCAATAGCTTAAAGCAGTGGCCTATACGTCAGGTATTTGCTGAACTTGACCCCCTGTTACGTGGCAATTGTCGTGTTATTGGCTTGTCTGAGCAGCTGGAAACGGTGACGATGGATGAAATGAAAGATTTCTCTGGCGCACTGTTCAATAAGGGACATGGCTTGTTTTATGCTGGTGGCGTGCTGAGTGCTGAAGTGGCCAGAGAGATGAGCTTGAATCTGCTCAATCGATTGCAGCTGGGACGTGAAGGTGATCTCGAGCTCGACTATTCCGTTCTTAAATTAAAGCCCTCAAAAGAGGCTGTGTTGCGCCAGATTCCTGTCGAGCACAGTGACAGTAGTGCTGTGCTCTATATTCAAGGCGACAATGATAGTTTGCAAGAGCGCGCTCAGGTAGCAGTGCTGGATGCCCTGATATCCGCGCCGTTTTACAGTGATATGCGCACTGAGAAAAAGCTTGGCTATGTAGTGGGTAGTCGTGTAGCTCACCGCCAGCGGGTGCCAGGCCTCATGTTCTATATTCAATCGCCCGTCGTTAGTGCGCAACAACTGCGCACTGAAATCAACGGCTTTATTTCCGGCTTTGGCAAAGTGATTGAGAGCTTAAGTGAAAAGGAGCTGGAGCGTTATCGCCGTTCGGTACTGGTCAATGTAGAAGAGGAGCCAAAAAGCCTGGCAGAGCTGAATGCGCGTTATCGGGAGTCGCTGCAACTGGGTTTTGACGAGTTTGATTTCAGGGCGCAATTAGCTGCTCAGGTACGGGCCGTTAGCAAGGCAGACCTGCTCGATGCTTATCAACGCTTGCTGGAGACGCGCAACAGAGCTCTGTGGGTGACAACGCTGGACGGGGGCGATAATAAGGGCGTCGCCGTGGGTGTTGATCACCAAATACTGAAGGCAGGCAGTGAAGGGTATTATCATTATCCTCAATAAGCGTGATTAGTTTTTTTCAAAAATAGCTCTTTATAAACAATGAGTTGTTACTATTTTTGAGGGGCTCTCTGCATCTATTGGTGATTGTTGAGGTGTCTATGTCATTTTGCCCCGATAGGGTCTTGGTGTGAATTAATGCTAAAAGACACTGGATTTGCAGTAACCTCCATTAGTGGTATTGTGAGGGTGTCATGTGTAAAGACGATATTAGAGAAGCCCTACTATGAGTGAGAAGGATCAGAACTTGGTAAAAACGAGGGGATGGATTGATGAAGACCCTATTGAAACACAGGAATGGCTCGACGCCCTTGATGCGGTTATTAAAAATCAGGGTGAAGAGCGCGCAGTTTTCCTTCTCAAGCAGTTAGTCGATCAAGCGTACGACTACGACCTATCCCCGCCTCGGGCAATTACAACGCCTTTCAGGAATACCTTGTCGCCAACTCGTGAAAAGCGTATGCCCGGCGATTTGTTTATGGAACGTCGCATTCGCTCTCTTATCCGCTGGAATGCCCTAGCCATGGTAATGCGAGCAAACAAAGACGGAGAGGGACTGGGCGGGCATATTGCCACCTTCTCGTCAGCGGCAACCCTCTACGAAATAGGCTTTAATTATTTTTTCCGTGCCAATACTGAACAACAGTTGGGCGATTTGGTGTATTTTCAGGGCCACTCTGCCCCCGGTATTTATGCTCGCTCCTTCCTTGAAGGCCGTTTCGACGAGAATCAACTCGATAACTTTCGTCGCGAGATTGACGGCCAGGGTTTGTCGTCCTATCCCCACCCCTGGCTGATGCCAGACTATTGGCAGTTCCCCACGGTGTCGATGGGCCTGGGGCCAATACAGGCAATTTATCAGGCTCATGTGATGCGCTATCTTTCGGCGCGAGGGCTGGCACCGCGGGGTGACCGGCAAATCTGGGCCTTCCTCGGCGACGGTGAATGCGATGAGCCGGAATCTCTGGGGGCCATCTCGCTGGCAGGTCGTGAGAACCTCGAAAACCTTACCTTTGTCGTGAACTGTAATTTACAGCGTCTCGACGGCCCAGTGCGTGGTAACGGCAAGATTATTCAAGAACTCGAAGGTGTCTTCCGCGGCGCCGGTTGGCATGTGATCAAAGTTGTGTGGGGTCGCCACTGGGACTCTCTCTTTGAAAAAGACACCACCGGCCTGCTGCAAAAGCGTATGGACGAAGTCTGTGATGGTGAACTGCAGAACTACAAGTACAAGGGCGGGGCTTACACGCGTGAGCATTTTTTCGGTAAATATCCCGAATTACTAGAGCTGGTTGCTGATCTCAGCGATGACGAAATTATGTATCTCAATCGCGGCGGCCACGATCCTTATAAAGTCTATGCCGCCTACGCCGAAGCCGCCGAAAACAAGGGGCAACCGACGGTGATTCTGGCGATGACCGTCAAAGGTTATGGTATGGGCGAATCGGGCGAGGCGGCCAACGACACCCATTCTATTAAAAAGCTTGATATGCAAAGCTTGAAAAATTTTCGCGACCGCTATGGCCTGCCTATCAGTGACGAAGAGCTGGTCGACGTGCCCTATTATCGGCCCCCAGAAGACAGCCCCGAACTGATTTACCTGCGCAAACAGCGAGCTGAGCTGGGTGGTTATTTGCCGGCACGTAAGGCTGACTTCAACGCTTTGGAGGTACCGCCATTAAGCGATTTTTCCAAGCAGTTAGAGAGCACAGGCAAGCGCTCAATCTCCACTACTATGGCCTTTGTGAGAATCTTATCGACCCTGGTGAAAGACAAAAAAATTGGTCAACGTGTTGTCCCCATCGTGCCTGATGAAGCGCGTACTTTTGGGATGGAGGGTATGTTTCGCCAGTTAGGCATTTACTCTTCTGCCGGTCAGCGGTACGAGCCCCACGACGCCGGTCAAATGCTGTACTACAAAGAAGATAAGAAAGGTCAAATTATGGAAGAGGGTTTGACCGAAGCCGGTGCAATGTCGGCATGGATTGCCAATGCCACGGCTTATAGCAATTATGATTGCCCGGTGATCCCCTTCTATATTTTTTACTCAATGTTTGGCTTCCAACGTATTGGTGATCTGGCCTGGGCGGCCGGTGATATTCAGGCGCGGGGCTTCTTGATTGGTGCGACTGCCGGACGCACTACGCTCAATGGTGAAGGTCTGCAGCATCAGGACGGGCATAGTCATTTGATGGCGAATACCATCCCCAATTGTCGCAGTTACGACCCGACTTACAGCTACGAGTTGGCAGTTATAGTTCAGGATGGCTTGCGTTGTATGTTTGAGGCCAAAGAGAATTGTTTCTACTACATCACCACGATGAATGAGAATTACCACCACCCAGAAATGCCCGCAGACGTTGAAGAGGGCATTATTCAGGGTATGTACTTTCTCGAAGAGATTAAGGCCAAAAAAGTAGCGAATAAGCCTGCCAAAAAAGTTCAGCTGATGGGTTCGGGGACAATTCTTAATGAAGTCAGAGCAGCGGCTGATTTACTCAGCGATGAATTTGGCATTAGCAGCGATGTCTGGAGTTTACCGAGTATTAATCAGCTGGCCCGTGAGGGACAAAGCTGTCAGCGCTGGAATGTACTGAACCCCCTCGAAGAAGAGAGAGTGCCCTATATTAGCCAACAATTGGCTGGGCACGATGGCCCTGTAGTGGTGGCAACAGATTACCTGAAAGCTTATAGCGAGCAATTGCGTGCTTTTATATCGACAGATTTTTTCACCCTTGGTACCGACGGTTTTGGTCGCAGTGATACGCGGGCAAAACTGCGTAATTTCTTTGAAGTCGACCGACGTTATATTGCGGTAGTCGCTTTGTATGGCTTGTATAAGCAAGGTCAGTTAAAGGCAGAGGTGGTTAGCTCGGCCATCGACACTTTAGGTATTGATGCCAGTAAAATTGATCCGGTACTTTTATAGTGTTGGCTATTCGAATCAGACAGTACAGCCAATAGAAAACTAAGAGGATAAGGTGTGGCTAGCGAAGTTATTGTTGTACCCGATCTAGGTGGTGCTGAAGAAGTTGAAGTGATTGAAGTGTCTGTGTCCGTAGGCGACAGCATTGAGGTTGAACAGACATTGGTCGTGCTGGAGTCAGACAAAGCGACGTTGGAAATTCCCGCGACATTAGCGGGTAAAGTGTTAAAAGTACTGGTCAAAGAAGGCGATAAAATTGAAGAGGAAGGTGTACCTCTGGTGGAGTTAGAGGTTGCTGAAAGCAGCGATGATACTGCAGAGGACAAAACGCAAGATGAAGAGCCGCAGCCCTCTGAATCTGCCGGTAAATCTTCTGAAACTGGCGATGAATCGAAAGCTTCCAGCTCTGATACATCTAATTCCGAAGCGTCCAGTACCGAAGCGACTACTCCAGATCCCGGCGCGGATAAAGAACAGGTTGAAGAAGACTCTGGCTCTCAGCAAAAGACAGGTGCCGCTGACGACGCGCCGGTTACTGCTTCGTTGCCCAAGGCAGACGAAAGTACCGTATATGCGGGTCCTCTCGTGCGAAAGTTAGCCCGTGAAATGGGCGTCGATTTCGCCAATGTGAAGGGCACCGGCCCTCGCGGCCGCATTCTGAAAGAAGATATTCAGACCTATGTCAAAACCCTTACTCAGCAAAGTGCTTCTTCGGCTAAAGCAGGGGGGGCAGGTATTCCCTCGGTGCCCGATACTGACTTTAGCCAGTTTGGCGACTGCGAAGTCGTGGCGATGACGAAAATTGAAAAGCTCACGGCTAACAATATGCACCGCAGCTGGTTGAATGTGCCCCATGTGACCCAGTTCGATGATGCTGATATCACTCAGCTGGATAGCTTTCGTCAATCCTTGAAAGCCGAAGGCGAGGCTCGCGAAATTAAATTGACGCCTGTTGCCTTCATTCTTAAGGCTTGTGCAGTGGCGCTTGCGCACAATCCTGTCTTGAATCGCTCCATACACAGTGACGGAACTCGTTACACACAAAAAGATTATCTACACATTGGCATGGCCGTGGACACCCCTCGAGGTTTAATGGTGCCAGTGATTCGTGATGTCGATAAAAAAGGCCTATGGGAGCTGGCCGAAGAAATTGCTCTGCTGGCGGCCAAGGCCCGCGATGGAAAGCTCACCGTCAATGAAATGCAGGGCGGCTGTTTTACAGTTTCAAGTTTAGGGGCAATAGGCGGACAGGGTTTCACACCGATAGTGAACACTCCTCAGGTGGCAATACTGGGTGTCTCCAAAGCCCAGATTAAACCACAATGGAACGGCAGCGAATTTGTGCCACGAAACATGCTGCCCTTGTCTCTCTCCTATGATCACCGTGTCGTCAACGGCGGCGACGCAGGGCGTTATATGACGGAATTGGTGGCTCTATTAAGTGATATTCGAGGTTTGTTGTTATAAAGGCAAACTGGCGAGCTAAGCCCTTTTGATGGATAGAGGGTTTCTTTTTAGGGCAATAAAATGAACGATTTTTTTAATAAAGTTAACAAAACAGCTAGACACTATGAAGCGTTAGCAAGATCGACAGCCCGAAAGGTACGCTTTGCCATTTCCCCCGTGACCCTTAACCAGCCTATATTCGTCGTTGGTTGTAGCCGGGCAGGAACAACCTTAGTTTACAAGACCTTTTCTGAGTCAAAAGAGTTAGGATCTTTACAGAAGGAAACCCATGACTTCTGGGCAAGCCTGCATCCAGCTTCTGAAAGAGACTGGTCTAGTCATGAGATAGATAAAACATTGGCCTGTGAGGATGATAATCAGAAGGCAACCCAGTTATTCTACATAGGCACAGGCCAACGGCGTATCGTCGATAAAAACAATCAAAATGGACTTTCTATTCCTTACCTTTATAGATTATTTCCCGATGCTCATTTTGTTTTTATTAAACGGAGTCCGGGTGACAATATAGAATCATTAATCAAAGGATGGGGTAAAGCTGCGGAATTTGGCACATGGTCAGACGATCTTCCAGAAAACGTGTCAATTGACAATGGAGCCTATAAAAACTGGTGTTTTTTCCTTGCCCATGGATGGCGCAATTATTGCCAGTCTCCCATTGAGAGTGTCTGTGCATTTCAATATGCAGCGATTAACCGAGCTATCCTTGATGCGCGTGAAGAAGTTCCAGAAAAACAATGGCATGAAGTGAGTTACGAAGCACTTTTAGCGAGCCCAGTTGAAGAGTTCCGACGTTTATTTAAAGCCTGTGAACTGACTTTTACACCAGCACTCGAACAGCATTGCTCTGAGGTGCTGGATAAGCCCTACAATACTTTTTCAACTATCGGTGTCGACAAATGGCGACAGGGTGAAAATAGGGATCGTGTAGCAAGTGCTCTTAAAAACCTGGAGGCTATCGCTGCTGACTTAGGGTATTGAAGCCTGCTATACCCAGTCTTGATATACAGCTATTTGATTTTCACACGGGCTTGTTGTGCTGTACTCATCATGGGTCTATTGAGCGTTAGGCCATTTGATAATGGCTGGCTGTCAGTTTTTTCACCAAGTTCCTGTAAAGCAAACTGTTTAATCAGCACTGCAATAAAGATGATGTGGTATAGAATATCCCAGTATGACAAGCCTAAAAACAGGGTCCCGGTCATATAAGCAATTAGGGAAGCTCTTAGCATATAACAATAATTACCTACCCATTCCATGCCTTCGATGTGCCTGGTCCTGCGGGGAAGGGATGAGAGACTGAAAAGAGTTCCCAGTATTAGTGACAGCCATAGGCCAAAAGCAATAAAACCATGCTCGGAAAACATTTCAACATAAGAACTGTGCCAGTCACGATAAGTCACCCAGCGCCAGCCTTCAAACCCTGAACCTACAAAGGGGTGCTGGAGTGTATGGTTCCAGCCGTCTGACCAGGCTTGTAGTCGACTCATAGCCGACTCGTCCTCCTGGTAGGTACTTATTGTATCCATTCTTCCGAACCATTCTTCGGGTAAAAATTGCGGTGCCATGATCAAAGCAGTGATGATAATTGGTAAAATCAGAATTTTCCGCTTGCTATGCCAAAGTAAAACTATAGATAAAACCCCCATCGTTAAGAAGGCTCCACGTGACCAGGACGAGATTGCACTGGCGAGCATTAATGGGATTGCAGTGATAATACCGTAGCGTATCCATCGTCGGGGTGTTTCGTGATACCAAAGTAACATCATGGGTATCGCTATTAATACGGCAATGGCAAAAGCATTATTCTCGTAAAACTGTGTGCCAGGGGGACCGTAAACCCGGTGGGCAAAACCACTTGTTAATGCAAAAATACCGCCTTTAGTAGCGGCAAAACCGATAGAACAGGCAATGGTGATAATTAAATAATAGAGTTTTTCACGCGTATTGATCAGTACTAAAGTAAAAATAAAGGGCAGAAAAATTTTAGTTACAAACCAGAATCTTTCCCAGGCAAGAGCAGGAAAATAGGCTTGAGTGGTGGTGAAGAAAAAATATAACCAAAGCGTAAGAAAAATAGGAATACGCCAGTCTTTGGGTATTGGTTGGCGATCTTTGGCCATGAGTGCAGTGAGCACGACAGTTAAAAATAGAATTTGAAACACAGGGAGAGATCTGACAAACCCCCAGGCATAGGAGTGGGGATTTAGGTAGCTGAAAATAGCCAGGGCTAAAACACCGTGCCAGGCGCAACGTAGGCTCGCAATAATGCAAGCCGCTAGGAAAATTAAAACGGCAATATCACGCATCGGAGACGTTTTTCACTATTGGGTGGTGTGAATTGAGCAGGGAGGCTTTTTTTGGGTTGATGAATGTATTGCGCATAATTGGGTCTGCTGCAATGAGGGCATCAAGCTTTAATTTCAGTTTATCGAAGATCTCTATTTTACTTGTGGCCAGGTCTTCAGTACAAGAGGGGTCTTTTTCTAGATCGTATAAACGGTAAATTACGCCTATTTCGGTTGGCATAGCTATCAGTTTCCAGCGTTCATCGCGCACGGAGCGATCCTTTGCTTCAACCACTCGCGAATAGAATTCAGGCTTGATACACAACATGCCCGACTTTTTATCGGGTATATCCAATAATTCAAGGAGGTTGGGATAGCCTAGGTGCTGAGGGTGGGCGCCTGGTACGCGACCTAACCATAAGCCCGTTTCCTGATAGGCGAACAGACTGAGTTGAGCTCTCGGGTCATTCATAGCGGCGACGAGGCTTCGGCCATCCATTGTTTTGCTTGGTGGTAATGCAAGCAGTTCAAGTAGTGTTGGAGCTATATCGATGGTACGAACCGTTTGATTAACAACATGTGCTTGCTGTTGGCGAGGATCGTGAATGATTAGCGGGACCCTGCCGCTTGGGTCATTCCCCATAAGGGTATTTCCCTGCCCCCAGCTTCCCGTTTCAAAAAAATCAGCACCGTGGTCGCTATAGATGACGACGATGGTGTTGTCAGCCAGATTGCAGTCTTCCAAGTGTGAGAGTAGTTTTCCAATTTCATCATCAAATTGAACGACACAGCCATCGTAAAGGTTAAGAATTTGGGGGACATCGAAGGCTTCGGGACCGAGTTCCTGTTTTTCAATTATTTCTTCAGGAGACGCGAGTTTGGTCATGATGAATTGCGAGTCGCCACTGTAATCCCTTGGTGTAAATAAGTCGTAATACGGATAGTTTGACCCAAAGGGGACGTGAGTAGTGGCGGTGAATAGATTGATGCAGAAGGGCGTTTCACTTCTCGCTGCTTCAGAAAGTAGTTCGCGGGTGTCACTAAATAGCTGTTTGGTGAGAGGTATCCCAGCCAAGTAATAAAGCTCAGGCAAATACTTTTTGCCAAAGCGGTTATGGCAAAACAAGCTCAGAAACAAACGGATGCCTGCAGGCCCTTGGCGTAAGAGGTACTTCAAGTTCCACTGATCTTTAGGTAGATAGCGTTGTTGGAAACCAAAATCTATTTTGCCAAGGTCCGCACCTGCCCAATCCGCGATTGCGGTTGTGGTATAACCGGCTTCGTTTAAAGTACTTATCAGGTTGTCAATCGGCAGTTTTAACTGTTCAGGATAAGGGTAATTAGTACGTATGCCATGTGTCTGGGGCCAGGTCCCCGTCAATAGTGAGGCAAGGCTTGGTGCGGTACGGGCAAGAGGCGTGTAACAATTACTAAAAGAAATACTACGCTCGGTAAGTTCGTCAATATTGGGGCTCAGATTGCGGACATAATCAGCGGCACCGAGGCGGTCGGCACGCAAGGTGTCAGCCCCAATCATTAAAATGTTAGGTGGTTTGTCCTGGTCACGATTGTGGCTCGTTTGCGAGGTCGTGATAGGGCTTTTAACTTTTTGGCATGAGCTAGAACTGCGCGCCCAGTTTAGGAAATAGAGGTAGATTCCGCCCTGTAAGCAATAAAAGCAGGCCGTTCCCCAGTGGCCATGATGCAATAATTGGTAAAGACCGGCTATTGATGTTCCACCAATAGATAGGGTGCTTAACCAGAAAAATGCTCGAAGACGTAGAGGGCTTAGCTGTTTCCACACAGGCGTAAGCCTGGAAAAGCGAAATCGAGCAGAACTCAGTACCAGGCTGGGGATATGCAACAGGTAGTAAGTGAAGAGGTATGCTGTTACAGCGCCAACACTGAGTACCCCCGATAAGACAAGTGCAAAGAAGTTGTCGCTAAGCCCCCAGATTGGAATTGCCAATAAATAGAGTGATGTGCCAGCAGAAGCGAGAAAAAAAGCAATGGCAAAGGACCAGGTTCCAAGTCGGGCGAGCGCGAACAGTGCATAGCCTCTGTAATGTTGTGCAATGGTTTCTTTTACCCTCGGCCCCGTGCGCGTATGGTCGCGAACGGAGAAATACAACAGGGCTGAAGTGATTAAGACACCGACCAAAGCCGAACTGCCAAGGTTAAGCTGTATTTGTAGAGAGAGGGGCAGTATTAATGTCATCATGGTCTTATCGGGTATGTCCCCAGTGGCCAGCAATTTCACCGGTTATTGAAGCGACCCTCATCAGATAAAAGCGAAGCTTTGTTCGTGAAAAACTCGTTAAACCTAGAAAAAAATACTCGAACAGTTTGCGCCACAGATAGCGTGGGGGCTGTGCGAATGTGGGGTTACGTGCGAGGGTGATAGAGCGCGTTCGCTGGAAGCTTTTCTGTAGCAGATAAAGCATTTTGAGCCGCTCAAGATCAACATAGTGATACTGGATTATGCTGGGTTCATAGCGCAGTACTTCCCCAGCAGATAAAGCTCTTAAAACAAAATCACTGTCTTCACTACCTAGTAGATTGTGCCCTTTTGGGCCTAACTCAGTGTTAAATCTACCGATTCGTTCGAATAGCCTGGTATGTACCACCAAGTTGCCACCGCCGGGAATACTATGGTGTTCATCCAGAACCATGGGATCTGTACCTAGATCGAAATGTGGAACCGGCAAAGGGTAGATACGAAATTGTCCTCTTAGGTGTACCCATGAAGGTTCTTCCCCTGTCCAATCAGGCAGAATACGACCGCAAAAAATAGGGCAGGCGGGGTGTTTTGTAATAAATTCGGCAATGGCTGATAAATAGTAAAAATCAACTCTGTGGTCGTCATCGACAAAGCAAATATAACCATCATTGACTTTCTTTAAAGCAAGATTAAGGGCGAAGGATTTTCCGGGCCGTGGTTCCTCTCTGTACTGTAAAGTAATCGCGCAAGTATTTTGTTCTTGTGCTATATAATCTTTTAGTTGCCTGACACTGTCATCACGACAGGCATTAGCAATAACCAAGATTGAAAGCTCGCAGTTTTCCGGCCGCAGGGCTGAATTCAGTGAGGCGATGGTTTTCATTAATAAGTCTGCACGATTGTGTGTGCAAATAACGAAAGTGAGCTTTAACGACGGCATAAGGTTGGGTGCTTAGCGAGGGTACCGCCACTCGTAATAGTGAGTGGCGGCTTTATTGTGTAAGTGCCAAAAGGCCCGGGTTGGTAATGAAAGGGCTTGTGCGTCAGTCGTGACTGGGTAATGACAACGTCGCAGCGTAGCGCTAACGGCTCTTTCAAAAGTGCGTATCTGTGACGCACTCATTTTTTTGCGCCATTTTGTTTGGTTTTGTTTTTGTATAGGTTGTTGCAGCAAGGGGGTTTTACCGGCCTCACCAGACTTTTTGAAGTTGACAAGGGAATCGCTGTACTCCTCATTTAAGAATGCACAGACACCCTTCATGATCGTTTGCGGGTTCTCTAGTAAATCTTCATAGCGAATTTCATGGTAGTTGTCTGGCCCGATCTCACGTCCTGTTGTCTGACCAATTTCGACGTATATCTCCCAGTATTTAGCAGCAAAAAAGGTATTGTAAGTACGGAAGTCGTGCTTACGCTGGAACATGGACAGCGCACAGTCACGGCCATCACGTATTAAATGGATAAATTGTGCGCCCGGAAATTGCTCGAGTAAACGTTTCATATGCAAAACGTAATATGGCGTTTTGTCTCCCCAGCGCCGTGCGTTATCGCCAATGGCATTCAGCGTAAAAAGCACAGATATCAGCTGAGCCATTGATGTAGGTTGCTGCTTGTGTATCTGGACACTAAGTTGTTCAATATCAAAAGTGATACCGTGTAAATCGGTGTCAAGGAAATCGGCACTCTGTTGGTACATTCGCTCCAGCACGCGACGAATATTTGTAAGCTCCCTCAGGTCGCCGTATTCCTTCTCACTACGAAGTAGGGGAATAAAAAAATGAGATTCGCCGGTGGGCAGTGATATGTCAGGATGGGACCTGAGCATATATTGCAATAGAGTGGTGCCTGAGCGAGGGGCGCCAACTATAAAGATGGGGCTTGTGAGTTTAGACATGGGACTGATTCGTTCCTGTTGTAAATGTCCAGTCGGAGTTATGAAACCCACTGAGTCGTTTGTGTTGTGGTAACTTATTTATAACAGTACTGTATCCGTATTCCCTATTATCCTGGCTTATTTTCAGGTGCTTGGTGTTTTGACAAAAAGACCGGTTTTTCACGATGGAGACTCTTTTGGGAAAGCTGGTTAAGGAATCATCGAAGCGTAAGACAATATTGATCATTTTAATTTGATAGCAGTGGAACGGTAGGCTTGCATCATGCCGATAAAATAAGCGATGTTCATTCGCTTGCGGAAAGCACTGTTTTTTCCATCAGAGAAAACTTGTTGAATATAACGAGTAATTGCTCGTAGCAACTGTGGGAAAACAAACAGAGGGATACCCAGGAAGCTACGTTTATGAGAGTGTTTATCCTGTTGTGCTTTTAAGATACCCGCATTTTTATGGAGGGTTAAAAAAAACCCTTTTTCGAGTTGATAAGGTAAGATTTTGTGTAGCACCAAGATATCAGGGTGATAGCGAAAAACTCCGCCGGAATCGGCCAGGCGGTGAAAGAAATCTGTTTCCTCACCTTTGAATAGCTCATCACTTTGACTGCCTTCTCCCCGGCGGCCGAGTTTTGTGTCGAATAGACCTATGCTATCAAACACGCGACGATGTACCGCCATATTGCCGCCAAAGGGGAATTCATTATAGCCGTCCATTTGATGAGCTTGCACACCAAAGTCCTGATGCCCTAAAAAACCGTACATATCAGGGCTTATCCATGCTGGCAAGGACTGAGGGCTTTCTATGTGAATTCGCCCACCGACTGCATCGCATCCAAATTCTTCAAAAGTATCATAAATAGTTCGCAGCCATATAGGGGTGACACGTATATCATCATCAATAAAGACTACGTATTTTCCTGTTGCTGCCTCAATGCCCTTGTTACGTGCAAAGGACAGGCCTTGCTGGCCTTCGAAAATATAACGAATATTTAATGAGCTGCTTGTGGCATATCGAACACTGACAGATTGGGTATCATCAGTTGAATTGTTATCGACCAGGAGGATTTCCCATTCAATAGATTTCATGCCTTCAAGTTCTGTCAAGCGCTCAAAGCATTCAGGTAAGTTATGGGCTCGGTTGTATGAGCAAATGACGATGCTAATATCCATGTCTAAAGGCCGATTTTGTTCAAAAGCTGTTTCGAATAGTATTTAAACGGAAACAATGGTGATGCGTCATTCATCCCAAAAGTCATTTTCTGTTTGAGCTTCCAACTAGAATCCGTACCGTAGACCTCAATTCGGTGAAGAATATAGGGATCTCTTTCGTGGTTGTTGAAACCAGAGCGAGTGGAGCAGGCCAGTGTGAAGCCACATTGTTGTACTATTTCGGGGGTAGTGTTGTTAAACAGGCCGTAAGGATAAGCAAAATGTTTGCAAGGTTGCCTCAGGTGCTCTTCAATAGACATTTTTGATTGGATAATCTCTTGTTCCGCTAAGGTATTGTTTAGTACAGACAGCTTTGGGTGCGTCACAGTATGTGCGCCAAAACTGATTTGATGCTCGTTCATCTCCCGAATCTGATTCCAATTGAGCATTTTTCGCTCAGGAAACCCTCTTCCTTTCATCCAGTCGTTAGTGCCTCCGATCACACCGCTGGCCAGGAAGATAGTGGCCGGCATATTGTATTTTCTCAGTAGAGGAAACGCCTGGTTGTAATTATCTTCAAAGCCATCATCAATGGTGATGGCGACTGCGTCGCGGGGTAGCGCTTTACCTGTTAATAAATGCTCTTCTATGTCACTCAGTGAAACCACCGTGTGAATAGAGCTGCTTAGATATTCTAAATGCTGCTCAAAAAGTGCTGGTGGACAGGCGTATTTTGCCTCGGCTTTTGATTGCGGGGCGTCGACAATGTGGTACATCAAAATTGTAAAACGACTCATAAGTATTTTATCGGTGGCCAACTAGCCATTTAAAGAGTGTTAAAGGCAATAAGCTCAGCATGATGTATTTCAGGTCACCCATTTTCCAGGTATTGTTCTTCAGGATGGTTCTAAATAATTTTTGCGCAGAAACAAGGTCCCGCCTCCAGAAGGCCTCGTATGCTTGCCGGCTAAGAGGGGCATTAAGTAAGCTGTCGAGAGTCTCTCTCGGCAGATGTGCAAGAAGTTCTGGGTTGGCAGAGATAAACGTTTTCCTCACCGACCATGCATCGAGCACTTGCCGCCACTTTATCGAAGAAATTTGCCCTTTGTCGTGCCAACGGTAATAGGCCAATACCTCTGGAACTTGAGTGATATTTTGGGTCACTGCCGCAATGCGTAACCAAAAATCATAATCCATTGAGCTGAAATGATGGGTGGAAAAGCCTCCTATTTTCTTGACGATTGCTTTTTTGACCAGCGCCGCATGAATGGGCCAGGGGCAGCCGTTAAGGAAGTGTTTAATGGTGTCTTCCTTTTCGTATGCTGGGGGTACATAAGGAGGGCCATTTTCCCCGTTTTCCACAATATTTTGCCAACCGCAGTAGCTTAGATCGGCGTCAACAGTGGTTAATTTTATTAAAAGCTTTTCGAGGCAATCGTCTGCCCAATAGTCATCTGAGTCGAGAAATGCAATGTATTCACCCCGTGCCTGTTCTAACCCTCTGTTACGCGCAGGGTAAGGACCCTTGTTTGTTTGCTCTAGAATCAGTATTTGAGGGTGATTTTTTTTTAACGAGGCTAAGAGCTTCAGCGACTGGTCGGTAGAGCCATCATCAATAACGATCAGTTCAACATTTTTGATGGTTTGGCCAAAGACACTACTTACCGCTTCTTCTATGTAGGCGGCAGCGTTATAGCAGGGCATAATGATGGAAATCAACGGCTTATCTTGTGGTGTTGCCAAGCTGGCACCGCTGGTTTTTTTGTCCGTATCCATATGCTGGCTATCGCCCCTAAATTTGGGCTTGATTGTAAATGGGGATAGCTTTTTCTACCACACTTAACCAGGAAAATTGCCGGGCAAATTGTCGACACTGCTGGCTGTTAAATGTTTGCTTTCCGCCCATAAAGTCTCGGAGCGCATCGGTAATAGCGGCTGTTTCCGCATTGGGTATAAAAAAACCACTGATACCCGGTAATACGGCTTCTGCGGCCCCCGCTTGTTCGACTGCCAGAGAAGGCACTCCACAGGCTGCAGCCTCAAGATAAACTAAACCAAAGCCCTCATGGCTGGTGGGTAGCACAGATGCGGTTAGAATAAAAAGGTCTGATTCCACTAACTTTGCCCGTAGACTTGGCCGAGGCAGGCTGCCAGTAAAATCTACCCTGTCGGCAAGGCCTAGTTTTAGTGCAAGTTCTTCAAGTTCTTGTTTGGCATAACCTTCACCAATTACCGTGTAATGAAAGGCATAATCGTGTTTCAAGTTGGCAAGCGCTTCCAGTACTTTGTGAATGTTTTTTCTGGGCTCAGCAAGGCGAGTGATGCTAATTAGGCGAGCAGGACCTTGTTGTACTGAACTATCAATATCCACTTCGAGAAAGAAGGAGTCCAGGCCAACCAGAGCCGGGCGAGTTTTTTCCTTACAGCGGGGGATTTTTTCCAGTAGTACCTTTTCGGTATAAAGGCTATTGGTCAAAATCAAATCAGCCTCCGCGAGCCAGCTCTGTAGGCGAAGCGCGGTTTTCTGTTTCCAGTAGTGATCAAACTTTTTTTCAAGGGCTCGAAGGGGTTTTTCCCAGCGCCACAATGGCCCAAAGCGGTACAGCGCGGGTGACAAAACTGGGCAGTAAGGCCCTATGAAGTCATTGCCGTGGACTGACACGACAACGGGTTTGCTGCAATCTTCAGCTATCCAGGAATAGGTTGCATTCATGGCATGCCAAGCATCAATGCTGGGCTCGTCGATAACGCTGCGGTCAAGGGCGCGGCGGAGTTTTAGCTCTGGTCGAATACTGACACCAGGCATCGTTACTTCACCACTGGGGTGTGCGACCGTAAATACTGTAACCGGATAACCCAGTGTGACAAGTGCTTGCACATAGCCATAGGCGTAGTTTTCAACCCCGCCTATATCGGGGGGGAACTCTGGTGACACGACTCCGATATGGGGCAAGGACATCAGCTCGCTTTCCCGGTGCCCAGTAGCCACTGCCGTGGTGGGATTTGCAGTGGTGAGGTGGTAATGGCTTGGCAAGTGGTGTTACGCCATGTTATTGGTACTTCGGGTTTTCTATCCCAATGAACTTCGATGGCCGATTCTGAATGATTAACCATGAGTAGCTCGAACCCTTCCGGTCGGGCTAGTACCGCTATATTGAGCTCTGGGTTGGCGGGCACCGGATAAGCTCTTTGTTGTGCAAAGGGTATAGCTTCGCTATTTGTCCCCAGTAAAGAAGGTGCCATGCCAAAGCCAAGGTCATGACATTCTAGCATCGCCTCTGCTAACCATTCGCGGTATATAAGAGCATCTTTCGCCAGACAGCGATGATAAAGGGCTTCGACCCAAAAGCCGGTGGCGTAGCGTTTGCCTGGGGGCAGTTCTCGATAGCGCTGAATAAGCCCCGTGTCGTGAGTAAATGCCATCGCTTTATCAAGAATATCTTCGTCAAATTCGCCAGGAAACGCTCGAGCATAGCGGGCTAAATCCATGATGTTAATGGTTTGATAGTCTAACGCCCAGGTGCGCAAGGATAATTCCCGGTCTATGTAACCATTGGGCATAACAAGGCGGGGGAAGCGAGCTTTGATATCGGGTAGTTTCTTTATCAAGAAATTTGCAGCAATACGCTTAATGGCGCGAACCGGTGCTGCCAGTTCGCGGGCTTTCTTAGTGGGCAGCATGGTGAGGCCGATGGCCCAGAATAAAGGCTTGTAAAGCCAGTTGGCAGACGCCAGCCCAAGCACGTGTCGTGTCGAGGCCAGGGCGGATTGTATTAGTTGCCGATATTGCTGGTCGCCGGTTAAGGCCTGGTAGCGATTAATTGCAATAGACGTATCAAGGTGTGTGTTAAGTACCAGCATGTTAGAGGGTCGTTTGCCCAGTGTGCTATTGCTGATCCACTGAAAGGGTCCACTATTCATGGCTGTATCGTTGAGCTCAAGGGAGTCGTGCAAAAACCAAGCGCCGCAGGCGAGTTGATCGTGGTGCTTTGCGATAAAGGCAACGCCTCTTTCCAGTGCGGTTTTCACTTGTGGGCAAGCAGTACGATCAAATTCATCCATCAAAAGGTGAAGGGCGCTGGTGTGTAAGCGGTAGTGGCACTCTGTTTCATCCGTCCACATACCGTGGTACCAGCCACCATCGTTAGCTTGTCGTTGGATGACAGAGAGAACAATTTGCTGCTGAAAAAAACGATAAAAGGTTTTCTCCGTTGCTTTTTCAAGGCCAGAATAAGCAGTGTAAAGAGCATGGGCTTCATTTTCAGAGAAGCACTTTTTGTTATGTGGCCAGGAATAGCGAAGATCGTAGACCGCCCCGTTGATTAAATGGCGATAGAGATCGCCTGGCTTAGCGAGGCAGCCATGTGAGCCCCATAAGAAAGATTTCTGCTTGTCAGCGGCAGATAAAATATTCAACTGTTGAGAGATATTATGTGTTGTGAATTTCCAGATCGTTAAATCGAGTATGAAATGCTCAGGGCACAGTAGTTGTAGGCTGCTGTGATCAAATTGCAGTGCGAAGCCCGAGATAGTGGCAGCTTTTTCTTCGGTAATACTCTTGTCATTATTGATTACACGCAACACAGGTAGCGCAGGTAACCAGTAAATTGGTTCGTTATTGTCGTCTGGTATTCCTAAATAACCACCTGCGTCGAGTTGGGTGAAAGTATAAGCCTTATCACAACGGAGGATAAAAATTGCGGGCTTGGAAAGGCGTATGAAGAGGCATTGAGCTGAATGTGAAAACTGATCAAGAGTAAAATCGATTTTTTCAGTTTTGGCGTATGAGCGTGTGCAATCAGCTGCCAATAGGGCACTGTCAGAGCTTGTGGGAGAGAACAAATCTGTTAAAGAAGCTGTTGTGGCCATATCAAAAGAGTTCAAAGGCATAGAATGAGATCAGTATGAATAAACATCTCATGTGCGAGAAGCGCCATAATTGTAATAATCAAAGGAGTTTGTAGTGAGTAGTTTTTGTATATACTTCCCATTCCTTATAGATGTGAAGCGCTCTAACGTTTCACGTTTACCGTCAGTATTAGGTGAAATATAGCGAGGGTGTGTCGTCTCTCGATCATCATTTGCTGTACCACGGGCGGGCCAATGCTGAGAGTAGAGTGTGAGTTTTTCGGTTACATAGCGGTTGTGGGGGTGTATGGGTTCTCGTTCTTTAATGCGCAATAGGTTTGCTTCGCTGTGTTGGCTCATGAATTGTCTATAGAGTGCCTGCTCGAGATCAATACCCGGTATTGGCTCAAGATTTAAGAAGCAATCTAGTATTTCAGGGGTAGTTCGGATTAAAAAAAACTGTGTGGCAAGGCTGTCACGGCAAGCAAGTTTATAGTCTTGTCCGAACGCGCGAATTAACTTCGCATACGCTCTATCCAAGCTGGTAGTTATACTAGGGTTTTTGAAGTATTTGAATTCTAGCAGATCTTCGTCCCAAGCAGAGGTCGCAAGCATGAGGTCTTTGTTACGATCCATTTTTTTAATTAGATCATAAATAATAGCTTCATCCATAATCCATGTGTCACCCTCAAGATGAATAATGTACTCTGGTGAGTAAGTCTCCATGGCAAGCTTTATTGATTGCTTGAGTAGATCGGAGGCCCCGCTTTGTAAGGTTTTAGGTGTGCATTGTAAATAAGCATCTTCGATATAGGGTTGATAAGTATCGCTGGAGCAAGTATGGACAATCTTAAACGGTTGCTTGTAATTTAGTTTGATGATTTCCTGGTTGATTTTGGCACAATCAACTCTGTTGTAAGTGGTCATGCAAAGAACAGCTTTTAGATTTTTTATTTCCAAGGGATTTCCTATTTTCTATGGTCGGGTTTGAGGCGCCAGAAAAAATGTTTGTTTAAAAATGTTGAAACTATGAATAAAATTTTCTTTCTCATGAGAGTAGGTAAAATTGATAATTCGTGCCTTACTTTTCGCTTATGGCCTTTACCAATTAAATTGTCAAATAAAGAAAAATAATTTTGAGGTAGTTTTTTAATTGTATATTCGTCGAGGACAGTGGTTTGCGAATTTATAGCTATGTTGTTTGCATGTTCTGGGTTCTTGAGTAGGCTGTCAATCGCGTTAAACCATGCGGTTTCAGTGTTGTCAACTAACAGTCCTGTTTCTTCGTTTCTAATACAGGAATTGTAAGGTGTAATGTTGCTGTAAATCCCCGGGATCCCGGCCATCGAGTATTCAAGCCACTTGATATTGCTCTTGCAGTTATTGAAAGATGTTTCCTCTAGTGGTACTAGTGCTACCTGTATCGACAAGCTTTTGAGAGTATGTGCATATTGTTTATAGCTGTCTTGAAACTCGATCAGTCGCGAAGATGAGTTGTTCTGAAAAGAACTGGGTAAATCCCCAAAAAAAATTGCGTTTACATTACCTTGATGCACTTGTAAAATTTTTAAGAGAGGAGCCTTGATGATCTCCCAATCACTCTGATGCGTTGACGTTCCGGCAATCAAGATATTAAAGTCGCTGGTTTTTTTATCAGGTGATGAAAAAAATAAACTTTCATCTATCGTGTTTTTAAGGACATGGATTGGCTTAGTTGTATACTTTTTTAGTGCGATTTTTAAAGTCTCTGTGGATGTGACTATAATATCGGCTGATTTTATAATCCATTTTATATAGGGCCTATGCATTTTAAGGCTTTCGTGGCTAGCATGACTCTTCGGGACTTTGAGAAAAAGATCATCTGTTTCGTAAATAATTGGCTTATTTAGCTTTAGAAGATTCTTTAGTATTGTTGTAGTAAAGGCTGACGGGAAATGTCGCTGAATAATTATGATATCTGATTTTTTTGCCGACTCTAGATCAAATGACCATGAAGACTTATTTTTTTCCGCACACCAGTGTACCCTCCATTCATTGGCGGAGAGCGGGTTGATGATTCTTATGATTGGGCAGGCGTGAGTCCTAGGGTTGAGTGAAAAAACTGCTGCAACTTTTTGTTGGTCAGACTTTGATTGTTTGCAGGATGTAAGCATTTTTTTAAGTTGACGTTGCTAGTTTTCAGTAGGTTGATTTTTTTGCTGATTCTGTAATAGTCCTTTCCATGTGACGTCTGAGGCTATTAGTCGAAGCTCATCTTGTAGGGGGCTGTCGCTTGTTTTTGCGGTTACATTAAAAAAGTGTAGGTTTTCTCCGTAAAATAACACGCGGCCTTTCTGGTCAATAACAGCCATTCTTATACCATACGAGCCCGGTACTAAAGGGTAGCTTGTAATGTGTTGTTCAATTTCATGGGTTCCAGCAGAGAGTTTAAAATCTTCCTTTAACAATGCGGTGGACTCGCCAGTTAAATAAATAAAGTCGGTGGTGTGGGTGCCAATATGAAACTCGGGGGTTTGTAGAGCGTTGTTTAATGTAAATTTGATACGTATTTTAAGTGTGCTACCTTCTGTGATTGATTCTGTGGGTTGATTGTTGCCATCAATTATATCGATTTTTTCGACTGTTACTTCGCCGGATGTGGATATTCTTTTTGTATTAGAGTTGTTTTGATTGCTAATGACTTTATTGTTTATTTGATAAAACTGATCGCAAGTTGAGTGTGATTCGCCATCCTGAAGAATTTTACCCTGGTTTAATAATATGACTCGGCTGCACATTCTTTCAACTTGGCGAATATTATGGCTAACCAATAGTACAGTACGACCTTGTTGGTGGATTAACTCTTCCATTCTGTTAAAGCATTTTCTTTGGAATGCCAAATCGCCAACAGCAAGCACCTCGTCGATAATAAGTATTTCTGCATCCATGCTAGTGGCAATAGAAAACCCTAATTTGACCTGCATACCTGAGCTGTAGCGCTTGACAGGGGTATCAATAAATTTCTCTAGTTCTGAAAACTCAATAATGCTATTAACCTTATCTCTAATAACGTTTTTGGGAATGCCTAGAATGGCCCCGTTGAGAAAGATGTTTTCTCTACCCGTGAGTTCGGGGTTGATGCCAGCACCCACTTCTATAAGTGGCGCAACACTACCTCGCACAACAACTTCGCCGCTGGTTGGCTTTGTAATATTGGCAAGATGTTTTAACAGAGTGCTTTTACCTGCGCCATTATGACCGATAATGCCAATGACCTCGCCTTTTTCGACAGAAAAGTTAATATCGTCGAGGGCTTTGAAATTCTCTCTATGCCATGTATTTTTGCCGCGTAGTTTTGCTAGTGTATGGCGAAGGGTGTCCTTTGCACTAGTAACGGTGCCCAGGTTGTATTCTTTTGTCAGATTCTTGACTTCAATAACGGGTGACATATAGACGATCTCAAATGATATCGGCGAACCAGTTTTCTGCTTTTTTGAAATACAGATAACTTAAGAATAGAAGTACCAGTGTGGTGATAACCCCGGGTAACAGTGAAGTGAAATCGGGAGCAACCCCTTGCAACAGGCACTTTTGAAAGCTATCAATAATGCCAGCGAGAGGGTTGATGTTATATATTGTGTAGAGCGTGTTTGACCATTCCCCCGCAGCCTGTTCGTCGATCAATTTTGTTTTTACTAGACTGAGTGGATAGATAACGGGTGAAGCGTACATGGCGAGAGAGAGTAACACCGGCAATGCTTGGGCAACATCACGATAATATACATTGAGAGCCGAGCCAAAAAAACTGATGGTTAAAGCTACCAACATAGTATACAAGATGATTAGTGGTACCCATAAGGCGTGAATAGTCGGCATCATTTGATAGTAGGCCATCAGTGCCGCAAGAATAACGAAGCTGATAGCTAGCTCTACCAGCTTGGTGACCATAGCTGTTAAGGGGAAAACCTCTCTTGGGAAGTAAATCTTTTTAATTAATGCGGTGTTGGCGGTAATGCTGTTAACACCTTCTGATGCAGATTCCTGGAAAAATATCCAGGGCATTAATGCAGCAAAAGTGAGTATTGGGTAGGGAATGTCACCGGTCTCAATGCCAACAAAACTTTTAACCAGGGTGAATATCAACATCAACATGACGGGCTTGATAACGGCCCATAACAATCCAAGGTAGGCCTGTTTGTAACGAACGACAATGTTTTTCCATGCCAATGCGGCAATTAATTCACGATAGGCGAATAAATTTGGCGTGCGAATACTCATAGTGTTTGGGCGCTCGATATGATTTTGCTGTTAATTTTTTAGCGTGTTCAATTTTTTTTGTCTTTTTTTGAAGGCTTTGTGGGGTTTAATAGCCATTGCTTTATCAAGATAATACTGGGCATTGTCATATTGCTTGAGATCTATAAAAGCATCTATGATGTTTTTATAGGCTTTTAGGTATTTAGGGTTTTTATTTAAGGCAAGCTGATACTCCTTAATGGCTTCAGCTTTGTTACCCATTTCAAAATAAAGTTCACCGAGCCCTGTGTGGAGGTAGGGCAGCATACCAAAGTTGGGGTTTTTTGCATGGGATATCCAGTATGTATAACCCTCCGTTCTACTGTTGAGGCATTCGATGCGGTCTTTGCCGTAATAGGTGCGGCAAATTGGAATTGATATCAGAGCACTGCACAAATGGTTATGCCAAGTCATGTCGCCACGATAGTTGGGGCCATTAAAAGGAGCGCGCTGTTTTACATTCTCAGCACAAAAGGGAGGCAGTTTTTCGCGGTTTTGCTTCCACTCAAGATCAGCGCGTACCGCTTCTCGCCATGGTACTTGGGCATGAGCCATACGGATACTGCTGATATTAGAAACGCTGATAAGTATTATCAGAGCGATTAATTTGTATGTGTGTCCGGTATTGGATAGTTTCATTTTACGTTTTGCTACTTAGGTTCTCGATAGTTTTAGCTACGGTATTTGCATAATGCTTTGTTGTAAAGCGACAGCTACCCACATAGTGGATAAAGTGAGTCTCCGTAGCGTTTATCTTAGTGCAGTCACAATATTTTGGATGAGGTAACACAGCAGCGTTGGGTGTGTTCGCAACAACAATGTTGGACATGACTTGCTCGCTGCCCCAGTCATGCCACTTATTGCCAATTAGAGTTTCCATTTCTGTCGATATCCGTTCGATAAAGTGTTTGTCAATCGAGCCTTTGGCGAAGCCGCTGAATCCAGCACAGCCACGCACATATTTTAGATTTTGGCATTCAGGGAGTCTTCCAAAGGCTTGCTCAGCAACCATTTGCACGTGGGCATCGGGGCCTGGGTTTACATTCTTCTTTATCCGCTCTGAAGACGTTTGCATAGGTTCGATTGTTTGATCGTCCCAGGTAGCGATAACAAAAGATCGGTTGTTTTTAATATGTTCTGCGACTTCATTAATAGCGTCGAGTGTTACTGTGTCGCTATCTATCTGCACGATATACTGGTCTTTCGCCCTTTCAGCGATAGCAAGTAATCTTTCCCAGCAACTACCCTGTGGACAGTGTTCATTGGTAATTTCGTTTAATTCTACAAACTCAACCTGTTCGATGTGTGAAGAAAGGATTGTTTTGTCATGACTCGTCAAAGTGCCGTCATTGAGAATATAAACACTACCTATTGGAATCTGTCGGGCAAAGCTCTTCGCAGCAACTAAAAACATAAACACATCTTTGTGCTGTAGCAGTGTTAAGACCGCGGTATCACTTTTTTTTTGCATCTTTAAAGGAGCAATTGTCAATATTTTTGCGCAGGTTTTTTGAAAGAAAAATCTGTTAATTTTATCTTTTATTGAATAAAACATTGTTTCACATCTTTATCGAATGAGTTTTGAGTAAAGTTCTTGTTTCGCTGTCCAGGTTTGTTGGCTCAGTTATCCTCACTTTTGAAAAATGTGAATGTTCTCTGGAGGTTGTTTTCGTGATCGTCGCATACTTTATGTTATCGCCTGAGTTGCCTTTTTCGTCCTTCTTAGCACCAGCGAGAATGTTGTAATTTTCACTGGTAGGTGTGGGCAGATCTAGACGGTGAGTTAGTTGCTCTAATGTGCGTGAGATGTTTTCGACTAAATATTCACTCATCTTCAGTAAAGAGAATCTTGTGTCGCATGGAATGAAAAGTTGGTTGTGGCTGGAAATATCTTGGTGTGTGCTATGTATATGGCTTAGTAAGGTGCTGCGTGATCTCATGTGTGAAATCGCGAAAATATAATCGCAATTTGTTAAAAGAATGTTTCTTTTAACAATCGCGTGGAAATATTTCTTCAGTTTGTTAATCATTTAGTATGCTAGTTCGGCGCTTTCTTTTTGCTTAATTGAGTTTTATAAACATCTTGTATTAATTGAACATGTTTGAGTACTTCAAAAGTTTCTAATGCATGCTGTCTTGCAGCACTACCCAGTTGAACCCTTTTTTCTTCCGACTGGTGAAAGTTATCAATGGCTTCTGCCAGGCTTGCTGAGTCACGTGGGGTGAAGAGAAGCCCGGTTTTTTCATGCGTCATCATCTCCGCTGCCCCCCCATGGTTGGGGCCGATCAGTGGGCGGCCCATGGCCATCGCTTCTATGACTACTGTGCCAAGTGGTTCTGGGCTGGTCGAGGCGGAGACGACAATATCTAAACTATTATAGACGGCAGGCATGTCGGTGTTATGACCAGTGAATTGGACGACGGATTCAAGTCCTTCCTGTGCGGCGCGTTGCCGAAGGTGGTTTTCAAAAGCTACGCAGTCATCGGGGGTGCCGCCAACGATCAGCATTTTTAGTCGAGGTATTTTATCCTTGAGTATTTTGGCGGCATCAAGAAAAATCTCCTGCCCTTTCCACGGAATGAGTAGCCCCACCAGGCCGACGACGAAATCATCATCGTGCAAATTCTGTTGCAGTCGAAAGGCTTTGCCACTGGTGTTGGGATCTAGACCCTCGAGCTCAAGACCATCGTAAATGACGCTTATTTTATGTTCTGGAATATCGAGCTTGTCTTGAATGCTTTTTGATACCCAGTGAGAGACCGGGGTGAAATGGCTGGGCAGGCTAAAAGCCCAGCGCATAAGGCGCGATCCATCCTGGTCGCCACGCACATGACAAACGGTGGGGATGTTGAGTACTTTGCCAACCAGCAATGCAGCACGGTTGCATAAGGGTTCGTTATTGGCGTGTATTAAGTCGGCTTTAAAGCGCCAGGCTGTCCACAATAGGTCGAGGAAAAAGGGCAAAAAGTTAAACAGGTCGTCGGCGCGAGCCAAAACCTGGTTGACGATAAAACGCAAACCGGGAATCTTGTCGATCCAATCCATGGGGTCGAGCTTTCTATGGGCACCTACAATATCGATGTGGCGGTCGGGGATATGTTTCCACTCGGCCTCGTCGGCAATTTCTCGATACTGAGGGCCGGTGCGACCCGTGACCACCATTGGGGTAAAACGTGTACGATCGAGGTTCCTCACCAAATGACGCAGACAAATAATGGCACCACCGTAGCCGATACCGTTTTCGACGTAGAGGATATTTTTGTTTGGCGCTGTCGTTGTCATGCGTGTCGGTTCAATTGACGTCATTTAGCCGCTGTTTGAGCGCCTTACCTTCAGTGATGAGCTTGCTGGGTAGGAGGCAAACGATAGCATAAAGCAAGGCGCGTTTATTGAGATGTACCCGCAAACTGTGAATAAATTCATGTCGAGCCTCACGGTAGTTGGCCTGGCTAAACTGCCAGTACCCTAAGTCAGCGAGTGCGGAGGCAATGAGTGTGGATGGACTTATACCCTGCTGCTTGAGCCTTTCGTGCCCATAAGTGGCGATTGACTCCATTACTCTGGTCAAGTCCTTTAGCATGGGGCCGGTATGAGTGGTGGTGTTCGTGGCGTGCTGACGGCGTAGCATATGAATGGCTGGGAGGCAGGTCATAGGATGGTGGCAGGCAATTTTGGCCCACAGTTCAAGGTCTTCACCAAAGCGTATGTGCGGATTAAATAGCCCTGCTTGTAGGAGTGCCTGACGTTGTACGAGCACCGTGCCGGTGGGGATGAAATTTTTGGTAACTAACCGAGCCAGGGCATTCGGTAATGGAGCACCGTTTAGAGCCTGGTAAAATGCTTGTTGCTGGTGTTTGGCCAGAACAGAGGCGGTGATTTCGTTGCCGTGAGCGTCGACCTCCTTCATATCGGAAGCAATCAAGCGCAGCTCAGGGTGTTTTTTTAGTACGCTAAGCTGGGCGGTGGTTTTTTCTCGGGTCCACTGGTCATCGGCATCAAGAAAAGCAATCCACTCACCGCTTGCGGCTTCTATCCCTCTGTTTCTGGCTACTGATGGTCCTTGATTGCACTGGCTTATATATAAAGCTTCGGGGGCACACGAGCGCACAATGGCCTCTGTGTCGTCACTTGACCCGTCGTCAACGACAATAATTTCATCAATTGGCGTGCTTTGTTGCTGGATGCTGGCTAAGGCCTGGCCGATAAATGCTGCGGCATTGTAGGCGGGTACGACTGCGCTAATTTTCAAGGGCTAAACTTCCGTCTAGCGATGCCTTGTAACACCAGAGACGGAATAACCAAGCCCGTGAGCAGCGTTACTGCCTGTAGTTTGGGATGGCGATAATTTAACCGTGTGAGGAAGGCGGCCAATTTCATTAAACCCTGTCGTTGGCGTAAGGGTGGAAAATGACAATCAGCAAACGGATTGTAGAGCTCATTATTGGGTGTGTTAATGGCTTGTGCGAGTTCCGGTGATGAGAGATAGCGAGAGTTGGGCAGTGTGTCCAAGCGCTGTAGAAAAGTCTCTAGCTCTTTCAATGACTCTTTATGCGCTGTTTCGCTCCGAGTGAAATTGTAACGGTGGGTCGAAATAGTCACCGGCAGGCCCTGTGCGATCGCGGCGCGGGTTTCACGCCAGGCCGTATCCGCATTGGTGTTGCCGTCAGTGGGCTCAAACATGACATTGCGAACCAGGTACGTTTGGCCGAAAGGGTTGCTTTCGCCGGGTCGAATCAAAGGTTTGTCTTGATGGTAGCGGCCATCACTGTCACGCCCTGTGCAACGGTAACCCGCCGTCTGTATGGATTGTATGTTGTTTTCCATCCACAGGCCTTCAACTTGACTGTTCCAGAGGTAGCATGGAGCGACCGTACTATAGCTGGGTGTACCAAACAGGCGTTCGAAGTGCTCTGTTGCGAGTTTAATGATCGTGCGAGCCTGAGAGTGGCTAATAGCCTGGGAGGGTAGTGAGCCGCCATCGACATAGTGGCCCTGGAGTGGTGAGTCGAGACTTTCCCAGTCCCACCAACCGGGCGTGTTAAAGGCTACATCGGTTCTAGGATCCCCAAGGCTTTGCAGGTGAGCGAGAGTCTCTGCGTTGTAATGCTCCATGCCGTGGAGTTGGGGAACGAAATTGCCGTCTTTGGCGGCTGTACAAAACACGGCATAAAGCTCAGGAAAGCCCTGGTCCAGCAAGAGGCGATGGTAGTGTTTGCTATCGCTTTTACTTTTCGCACCGTCGAGCACGGCGAGTACCATATTCGCTGTCAGCACTGCGCTTCTGCCGTGGCTGTCACGGTGCTGTTTAAAGGTGTCGAGTAACTCGTTGAGGCGCTCGATATGAAAAAGCCCACCTGGCCCCCAGTCATCACTTTCAAACAAGATGGGAATGTCAGCGAAATAAGGTTCGCGCCATGTCTGTTTGAAGAGAGCTTTCTTCCAGGTCCATAGCAGCAGCAGGCATAACAGCCACCAGGCTAGAAGAAGGGATAGGCCATAGAAAAGTTCCATCATAAATAGCGCTGTGCAATATCCTGGTGTTAAAAACCGTGGCGATTATAGCGCCATAAAGGGGAAAGCGACTAGCAAAGAGGGCTGACCGCTCAGTTCAGCCAGTGTAACCTTCGGGCAATGCAACATGACTGACCACATAGCGGTGTTTGCCCGACTTTTCAGGCGGTATTTTTTTCATTTTATGCAAAATAATTTGCGTATTTTGGCCTACTCGCTGTTTTAACTGAGAGGTGATTGCCTGTTCAGCCTCTTTTTGCCAGTGCAAGTTGTCAGTGTGCGCTTCAGCGGGGACGAACTGCACTTCAAGCTCGGTAGTACTGTGTTGAATGATTTTGAATTCACCCATACCTTCTATCGCTCGCAAGACATAAATAACGGCCAGGGCGTGCATGATGGTGCCGTCGGCGGCGACAATGAAGTCGGTCGAACGGCCGACCACTTCGTCAATCACTTGTAGGCCACGGCCTGCTTTGCACGCTTCGGTGCCCACTTTAAGCATATCGCCTGTGCGGTAACGTATAAAAGGCTGAGCCTGGGAGTGTAAGCCGGTAATAACAGCTTCGCCGGTTTCTCCTGCACCAACGGCCTGGCCGTTGGGGTCGAGAATTTCTAAAATCATGGTTTCGCTCGATGCGAGCATTTGGCCTTCTGGCGATTCATGGGCAATAAACCCGGCATCTCGGCTGCCGTATTCGTTGGCGACAGGTACCCCAAAGACGCCTTGTATAGCGGTGCGTTGGTTGGGGTAGAGGGGTTCGCCGGTGGTGCAAACCGCTTTCAATGTTGGCAGGTGTAGGGTTTTGCCTTCATTGACCAAATAATTGGCAAACAAGGTTAAGCTGCTGGCATAGCCATAAATACAGGTCGGCTGAAACTTTTCAATGGCTTGTGCATAAAGGGCCATATTTTTAGCGGACATTTCAAAGGCATTAAGCAGTAGTTGGTTCATGAGTCCGTCGCGAATCTGCTTAATGCGATCTGTTTTTGCGAGCTCAACCGGTGCGCCCCAGAGAAAGACTTCTCTTTCCCCAACATTAATACCCCACCAGCGACGTGCACGCATTCTGTTTGCCGCATCAGAGGCTTGGCGTTCTTTTCCATAGTAGAAAATGAGTGGCTGGCCGCTTGAGCCGCCCGTGTTGTACAGCGTGCCGCCTCCGGGAACGCCGGCCCAGGCGATTTGCTCGCGATGGCTTTGGGCGTCGCTTTTATCCATCGTGGGCAGGCGAGTGAGGTCGTCCAGCGTGGGTGTTTGGTCAGCTGCTAAAGGTATTTTGGCATTGCGAATGCGCTGGGCATGCCAGGGCGAGTGTTCAAGGGCAACATTGAGCAGGGCTTTCAGTTTGTTACCCTGCAGTTGTTCCATTTCTGCGGGACTCAGCCACTGGGTCTTCTCGAGTTCATCGGCGTAGTGAAAAGTGGGCCGGTGCATTATTTTTTCGTGTAAGGGAAAAAGCAAGTTTCTGACGATTTTTGGATGCATTGACTTTCCCTGCGTGAAGGTTGTGTCGGGGCATGGCCAGTGTGTACTACCCCTTTGCTATTCTAACAAAGCTGGATTGTCAGATGAAACGTGGTGAGAGCTTGCGCTGCTGCTTGCTTACTTATGGTGTGGTGAAACGTTTGGCCGTGTTGATTCGGGTAGCTTGACGGTTGTCGCTAAAATTCCTAGCCACCCCAGCCCAGTTAATAACACAAAGTAAGCCAGCAGGTAGCGTAATAGCAAGTCTTGTTCGGCAACAAGGTGAGCTCGATCGGGGCTAAGTAAAAACTGTAATCCTGAAAAGACCTGGTCATACTTAATAATGACAATTTCTAAAGCTTGATTGAGAATCCAGTAGCTCAGGGGAAAAGAAGCCGAGATAGCGAGCAAGGCAAACAACCAGTGTTTACTCTGACCACTGACTATTTTTAAGGCCGTTAACAAGGTAGTTGTTAAACCTAGAAACCAGGCGGACAGCCAAAGTGTGGACTGCCAGTTACCACCATCGCGAAAGAGTTCAGTTAAATTATCAGTGGCGGCTGACCTAACGACGACCCAGTGCCAAACAATAAGAATCATTATTCCCAGAAAGAAACAGGCGAGTAAACGATTGGCAGCGGGGTGAAATAAGGCAATAAGGGCACTGATAAGCGCCCAGGATGGCAATGCGTATAAGGCGGCAAATCGGAACATTGATTCCAGGCCAAAAGCGGTAGAGATAACGGGGTAGCCCACAATGTCGTGGATGCTTTCGAGGGGCACTGACAGTCTCAGCAGGCCGTAAAGAATAAAGGGCTGAAGGATGACAATGGCTGAAAATTGTTGGCTAGAGATATGTTGAGTGCAGTAGGCGCGGGTTGCGAATAGCAGTGGCCAAATTGCACACAACAGTGCTGCGCCAAAAATCAGCCGTTCGAACAAGGTTGAAGTCGCGATCAATTCTCTGATGTTGTAGGGAATGACCGCTATATTTTCGATTAAATAAAAGGCAAGAACGACAATTAACCATTGTACGGGCAGTAGCCACGGTGAGCTGAGGAAACTGTGCTGTGGCAGAGCTTCTTGGTGGTGGCTAGCTCTGGTTGAACGATGAGCTTTGGTCAAAACCGGTATGGGTCGTTGTTTTGACGATGCTTCCCGCTTTAAATTATGGCTTTGCTTGGGGTCCTTTGGCGAGGTTGGGATGGTTCCGAGCCCAGAGCCGCCAGTGATAAATTGATACGCGAAATAACCGAGCGCTCCCCCCAGGGTGGCGACGAGAATATCAGCGCTGTCGATACTTTTCTCTGGCAGGAGAATCTGTCCAAGTTCCACCGTGGCGGCGATACCCATTAAACATAAAGCCAGGAATGTTGAAACCAAACTGTTGGGCCAGCCTTTAGGTAAGATTGCCTTTAAGTGAGCCATCAATACGCCAAGAGGAAAGAAAAACGCGAGCTTGCTCAATAGAGATGTAATTGCGCGAAATTCAGTTCCGTAATAATAAGCCGAAAATGGCGCTCTAAATAGCTGAGGTAAACGCTCTTTTATAAACTGAGGTTCGAGTCGGAAGTCATAGGGGAACCAAAATATAAGAAAAAGTATGACTGACCATCCCGCGATCAAACCCAAGGGCGCCGTGATTGATTGATTGACACGACTAAGAGCTGTTTTTTCGGCAGCGGCATTGCTGTTAATCATGGGATTGCTGGCAGCGGCGGGTTGATATTTCTTGGCGATAAAAATGCCCAGTCCGGCCCCTAGAGCCGCTGTTATCAAATCCGCTGAATCGCTGACACGTGAGTAAACAAAGATTTGTAAAAATTCTAGTAATAACGCGCTAAACCACGACCATTTAAAGGCCTGGCTTAAGGTTTTCTTTGCACTGAGAACCCAGAGAAAAGACACGGGGGCCCATATGATGATATCGACGAAAATACCGTACAAAAAGCTGCTTATTCCCTGTTCAAAGCTGGAAAAAAAAGGAATGATATGGATTTTTCCCTCAACCCATTTGTGATAGATCTCGACAGGACTGTTGGTGAGGTCTAGAGGGAGTAAGTTATAGCCGAAGATGATGGCAATATAAATATAGAGAAGTTGTTCATACCTGCCCGCAGGGGCTCTGTTTGCCGTCCAGCGGTTAAGCCAGGTGTTAAAGTGCTCTCCGTAACATCGCCATATCACCAAGCCGGCAATAGCGCCTGTTATTTCAGCAATAATGTCATTGATTGATACGGTTCTTTGAGGGAAAAAGATTTGTGTAAATTCGATGGATATACTTAGGCCGGCGCCGATAATAAGGATCATCAGGGCGATGACATAGCGAAAGCGAGCTGAGTTTTGATGGAAGAATGCTGCCCACAGGAAGGTGAGCGGAATAAACAGTAGAATATTGGCAACCCAATCAGCTCTGGAGCCTATCCCCAAATTTAAGAAGCGGATGTTCTGGAATGTTGCCAAAGCTTCATTCCAGGGTCGATAAACAAAGTCCAGCGGTACCAGGCTGCCATAAATGACAAAACTTGTATAAGCGATGCAGGTGATTAATAAGACAGGGAGCTGTTTTCTTCTTGTCATTAAGTCAGATCCCACTCCATAGAGTCCGTGACCGCTTATTCAGCGTGCGCCTCTCCCCTTGAATGAAGTGTTTAGGAGGCATCAAAGCGTGCATCTAGCCACAGCTCTAATACAGTCAACACCCAAATCAATTCACCATAATAGGCCGCGTGGCCATTGCGGTGCAGGTCTATCAATTTATCGATAAAAGCCGGATTCAGCCATTGTCGGGTTTTTAATTTCAGCAGATTGTCATAGGCTAACTCTTGCAGGGGGTGATGACTTTGCATCCACACACCGAAGGGCAGGCCGAAGCCTTGCTTTTTTTTGTTAATGGTTTCGTCTGGCAGCCAGTTGTGCAGAGCTTTTTTATAGAAGTGGCGAAGATTTTTCCCCTTTATTTTCCACGAGCCGGGTATCTGACAGGCAAATTCAACCAGCTTGTCATCGAGCATGGGGAAGGTAACGTCTACACCGGCTACCGCACACATATGGGACACTTTTCTAAGATCGTTATCAGCTAGAGTAAATTGCCAGTCGAGGTAGAGCATGCGGTTTAATGTTGATGTGTCGGTGGGGCGATGGTAAACCTGCTGTAACAGAGACGAGGGAGAGGCGGTGCTTATTTGGGCGAGAAAGTCGCTGGCAAATATTTCTTCGGGCCGGTGGCGGTTGAGAAAGTTATAACTTTGCAGTCGATCGGGTAGCGGTACATTGGCCTGGTCAATATAACTTTTTGCCTTGGTGGCCAAGTTTATTTGGCTTGGCAGCGCTTGAGTCAACGGTTCAATAAAATGCTGGCGTATAGCAGCCGGCACGGTGTGGTAAGCCTCAAAAATGCCTTGCTTAGCGTAGCGTTCGTTACCCGCAAATATTTCATCGCCACCGTCACCAGCGAGTAGGCATTTGATACCGTCGTCCGCGGCAAGCTTGGCACAAAAATAAGCGGGTAGTGCTGATGAATTGCCGAAGGGTTCGTCGTAACTGGTGGCAATGTCGGGCAGGGCATTAACAACGTCATCCGGTGTGACGTAGTACTCGTTAAGCTTAACGCCGAATTTTTTTGCGCTGATGCGGGCATAGGCCATTTCGTCATAACCTTCGGCGGCAAAGCCAATGGAGTAGGCGCGGGCCTGGTGTTCACTCAATTCAGAGAGCATGCCGGTGACGCTGGAGCTGTCGAGCCCGCCGCTGAGAAAGGCGCCGGTGGTGCTGTAGTCAGTAACGGCGCGGCCGACGGCAGATTTCAGCTGGGGGCGCAATTCTTTGGCCATGGCGCGAAAACTTTTTTCTGAGCTTTCTGAGAAGTGGGGTTGCCAGTAGTTGTGTAGGTCTAGTTTGCCGCCGCTGTATTTTAAATAGTGCCCAGCAGGTAGTTTGGCCAGGCCCTGATAGATGGACACGGGGCTTGGCACCATGTGGAAATAAATAAAGTCGTAAACACCCTGGGGTCGAATTTTCCGCTCGACACCGCTGTGTGCCAGCACGGTGTTGGCAGAGGAGCCAAAAACCAGCCCATTTTTGGTTTGACTTTCCTGAGGTTGGGCGTAGTACAGAGGAAAGTGGCCGAGGCGATCAACGCCTGCTAATACCGCATTATTGACAGTATCAATAATCATAAAGGCAAAGCTGCCGCCTAGCTGGTTGAGAAAATTGTTGCTGTCTTCTCGATAAGCGACGGCGAGTGCGGCGCTATGGTTAGCCTGCATCGCGATAGTCGCCAGATGAGAACTTTTCCATTGGGGGTGGCCAATAATAGAGACCATGCCCTTGTCGGCGCTATTGTTATCCAGAGGATAGAGTCTGTCTGTCGCGGCACAGGAATACACGTTGCTGGCATGGGTGTCGACATTTAATGAGGTATTTAAGCCCGCCAGCATGGCATCGAGTTCAATATAGGCATTGCGTGGCGTCGCATCGGGCAGGAACCAACCGGCGAGACCTTGGCTGAGAGCTGGTGGTTTAAGGTTGTTGGGGCTGCGATTACTGGACATAGTTAGACAGTGCTTTATTTAATGTTGTTAGGGAGACTCTGAAAACGTCATGAACTCGTATCTGACGACCTTAACGTCAACTTTTTCGTCGTCTCATGACGACTACTGTTGCTGTCAAGTACCGCAAACGTTTGCTATTACGGTACTTTGCGCCTTGAACCCAGGTTTAGCCTGCCATCTACGTCGTCAAGACTTACTCTGTGGCTCCCAGGGTTGTAAGGGCTGAATCGTTCAGCGGCTTGCCTTGCTGGTCTTTGCCCGACAGGCTGGGTGCGCTTGCAATTCTATCCAACGGCCAGTCGATAGCAATAGCCGGGTCATTCCATTGCACGCAGCCTTCGTCGGCGGGGTGGTAGAGGTCGGTACATTTATAGGTAATTAATGCTGTATCGCTGGTTACCAGAAAACCGTGGGCAAAGCCTTCGGGTATCCATAACTGGTGGTGATTGTCGGCCGATAAAAAGCGCCCTACCCAGCGTCCAAAGGTGGGGGAGTTAGCGCGAATATCTACGGCGACATCGAAGATTTCACCCTGCAAAACATAGAGTAATTTACCCTGGGGCCTGGGCCATTGGTAATGTAGACCTCGCAGTACACCCCGGCTGGAAAAGGACACATTGTCCTGAACAAAATTGCGATCAATGCCCAATTCGGCGTAGCGTTGGCGGTGGAAAGTCTCTTTAAAAAAACCACGCTCGTCACCGTGGACTGCAGGTTTGATTAATAAAACTTCGGGTATTTCAGTGTGTTCGACTTCCATTACTTGGCCTTTGTAGGGGTGAGACGCTCGGTGCGGGCTAAAAAATATCTTCTTTCAGGATTTGCAGCAGGTACTGGCCGTAGCCATTTTTCTGCAGAGGCTCGGCGAGTTTCTCCACCTGTGCCGCATCGATATAGCCCATGCGGTAGGCAATTTCTTCGAGACAGGCTATTTTAAGCCCCTGCCGGGTTTCGATGGTTTTAATAAAGCTTGCCGCTTCAAGTAGCGACTCATGAGTGCCCGTGTCGAGCCAGGCGGCGCCGCGGCCCAGGTTTTCGACATTGAGTTGCTGGTTGTCGAGATAGGCTTGATTGACATCGGTAATTTCCAGCTCACCACGGGGGCTAGGTTTAATCTGCTCAGCAATGTCGACGACTTGATTGTCGTAGAAGTATAGACCGGTGACCGCGTAGCGAGATTTTGGCTGGTTTGGCTTTTCTTCAATACTGATAGCTTTGCCTACTGCATCAAATTCAACGACGCCATAGCGTTCAGCGTCGTGTACCGGATAGGCAAACACGGTGCTGCCATCTTGTACTTCATTGGCTCGTTGTAACAGCTGGCTGAGATTGTGGCCGTAATAAAGATTGTCACCCAAAATCAAAGCGGAGGGACTATCGCCGAGGAATGCTTTGCCAATAATAAAGGCCTGGGCAAGTCCATCGGGCGAGGCTTGCACTGCATACTGAATATTGAGGCCCCACTGGCTACCATCGCCGAGCAGTTGCTCAAAGCGGGGTGTGTCCTGTGGGGTGGAGATAAGCAAAATGTCTTTAATGCCCGCCAACATCAGTGTCGAGAGGGGGTAATAAATCATCGGCTTGTCGTAAATCGGCAGCAATTGCTTGGAGATAACTTGAGTAATGGGGTAGAGGCGCGTGCCCGAACCACCGGCGAGAATAATGCCCTTACGTCGACTCATTGCTTATGCTTTCCTTTTGTACAATGTGCTATCTAATGACTAACTAAATGATTAACTGCGTGCGCTTAAATCCTGCAGCAGATGTACCAGTGGCTCTTGCCAGTGGGGTAATTGTAGCTGGAAAGCCCGTTGCAGTTTTTCGGTGTGCATCACTGAATTGGCAGGTCGTTGCGCAGGGGTGGGGTAAGCGGAGGTCGGTGTCGGTTGAATTTCTTCGGGTTTGATGTTGAGCGCCATACCCAGAGCGATTCCTTGGCGAACAATTTCCTGCGCCAAACCGTGCCAGCTGGTTTGTCCGGTGGGCGCTAAGTGATAAACCCCTGGCTGACCGATGCCCGCGTTGAGCAATAGTAAACAATTGGCGGTGATATCTGCGATTAAACTTGCAGGCGTGGGACTGCCTATCTGGTCGTTGACAATACTTAATGCCTCGCGCTCAGCGGCGAGCCGTAGAATGGTTTTTACAAAGTTACCCTTACGAGCCGAATAAACCCAGCTAACGCGAAACACCAAATATCGACAGCCACTATCTTGTACAGCCTGCAGGCCAGCTAACTTACTAGCGCCATAAATATTAGCTGGTGCGGCCTGGTCGTGTTCGAAATAGGCTTCATCCTTGCTGCCGTCAAATACGTAGTCGGTGGAGTAATCGATCAGAAGGATATCCCGCTGTCGGGCCAGCTCGCCAAGCAAAGCGGGTAGATCGCGGTTGAGAGCATAAGCCTGCTCGCTTTCGCTTTCAGCTAAATCAACAGCAGTGTAGGCGGCGGCGTTAACAATAATGTCGGGCTTATGATCGACGACCAGAGTGGTGACAGCCTCTTTGTCGGTGAGGTCGCAGTCCAGTCGAGTGATGGCACTAACTTTGCCGACGCTGAGCAGCGAGCGACGTAGCTCCCAGCCCACCTGTCCGTCGGCGCCGAGAAGAAGAATGTTCGTGGTCATCGTGCTGGCGCCTCATAGTGTTGATCTATCCACTGCTGGTAGGCACCACTGCTGACATTTTCAACCCAGGTGCTGTTATTGATAAACCACTTGACCGTTTTTAGTAAGCCGCTATTGAAGGTTTCCTGCGGTTGCCAGCCAAGCTCGCGCTGTATTTTGCTGGCGTCGATGGCGTAGCGTAAGTCGTGGCCTGGGCGGTCGGCGACATAGGTGATGAGGTCAGAGTAGTTGGTGACGCCAGCGGGTTTGTTCGGTGCTAGTTGTTCGAGTATTTCACACAGAGTGGTGACGACGTCGAGATTGGTTTTCTCGTTGTGGCCGCCAATATTGTAGGTCTCGCCAATTTGGCCTGTGGTCAAAACGCAATACAGGGCGCGAACATGATCTTCCACATACAGCCAGTCGCGAATTTGTTGACCGTCACCGTAAATGGGTAAGGCTTTGCCCGCCAGGGCATTGAGAATCATTAACGGGATAAGCTTTTCAGGAAAATGGTTGGGGCCGTAATTGTTAGAGCAATTGGTGATCAGCACCGGGAAGCCATAGGTGCGATGCCAGGCCCTGACTAAGTGGTCGGATGCGGCCTTGCTGGCGGAGTAGGGGGAGCTGGGTGCGTAGGCGGTATCTTCGGTAAACAGTCGGCCGGGTTCGAGGTCGCCGTAAACTTCGTCGGTGGAAATATGATGGAAGCGAAAGGCTGCCTGGCGCTCTTTATCAAGCGCTTCCCAGTACTGCCGTGCCGCTTCGAGCAAGGTGAATGTACCCTTAACATTGGTCTCAATAAACGCAGCGGGGCCAGTAATAGAGCGATCGACATGGCTCTCGGCTGCCAGGTGCATAATGGCATCGGGCTGATATTCGTCGATGAGACGTGTCATCGCCGCCGCATCGCCAATATCTTCACGCTCAAAGTGATAGCGCTCACTATTAGCAACAGTGGTCAGAGATTCGAGATTGCCTGCATAGGTGAGCTTGTCGATATTGATCACATGGCAGGCTGTCTCGGCAATCAGGTATCGAATCAGGGCAGAGCCGATAAAACCTGCACCGCCAGTGATGAGAATGGTTTTCGCGGTCATTGACAATGTCATCCTCTACACGCTTGTATTGTGTTTGTTTTTCAAACCCAGTCTCAACTGGGGCGGGGGAGATTGTAATATACTTTGCCGCTGACGATTTTATTATCAGTGGGACAATAGTATGGGTGAGCTAATCTTACCAGAGCGTCCTAACGACCAGAGCGCCAATGCGCTGATTTTGGTGCAGTATTACTCTGTTATGGGAAGACCGTATTGATGAATGGAAACGCAACAATTTTAGTGACGGGGGGAGCGGGTTATATTGGCAGTCACGCCTGTGTTGCACTCCTCGAGGCGGGTTATAAGATCGTCGTGATCGATAATCTGGTCAATAGTTCGCCATTGTCTATGGCAAGAGTCAAGGCCATCACCCGACAAGACTTTGCTTTTATCGAGGGCGATATCTGTGAGGCTCGAACTCTCGATGCACTATTCAAACAGTACTCAATTGATGCGGTGATGCACTTTGCCGGTTTAAAAGCGGTGGGTGAATCCTGCTCTAACCCATTGCTGTACTACCAAAACAATGTGGCCGGTACACTGACGCTTTGCAAAGCGATGAAAGCCCATGGCGTGGGCCGCATTATTTTCAGCTCTTCGGCGACCGTGTACGGCGAACCCCACACGGTGCCCATTGACGAATCTTTTCCCCTGCAAACGACCAATCCCTATGGTGGTTCAAAAAAGATGGTTGAAGACGTCTTCCGAGATTTGGCAGAAGCTGATCGCTTAGGTGATGCCGAGTTTTGGCGGGTGGGTTTGCTGCGCTATTTTAACCCGGTTGGAGCCCATCCCAGCGGTATGATCGGCGAAGCGCCTAATGGTGTCCCTAATAATTTATTGCCCTATATGCTGCAAGTGGCGCTGGGTAAACAGCCCGAGCTCACGGTCTACGGTGATGACTATCCAACCCCCGATGGCACTGGCGTACGCGATTATATTCACGTCGTTGATCTAGTTGCTGGTCATGTTAAAGCATTGCACTTTTTGTTGGATGAAAATAACGCTAGCGGTTGCCACACCTGGAATCTGGGTACCGGACAGGGCTATTCAGTGTTGGAGATGATCACAGCTTTTGAAGCGGCAACAAATGTCAAGGTGCCCTATAAAATAGCGCCCCGTCGTCCCGGTGATATTCCCGCCTGCTGGGCTGAGCCCAGTAAAGCTCAGCGGGAGATTAACTGGCAAGCCGAGCAGAATTTGGCGCAAATGATGAAAGATAGTTGGCACTGGCAGTGTCAGAACCCAGAGGGTTATGACGCGTAATTTATACCGCGTCGTGATCCACCAGTGTATCGATTTTCAGAATGTCACGCTTAAGAAAGCGCCTTAGCTTTTTCCTGCTTACCGGGCCCGAGAAAGGGAGCCCGGTAGTCGCGCTTTCGGCGTAGGTTCCGTCCTTCTAACGGGTATACCGGGTCTGCGCAATTCATTGGTTCAACCTGTTCCCGTGAAAACAATTTGAGACCGGTTAGTCCCCGCGGTTCGTTATGACGCTTTGTTTTCTCTCCTACTGGTATTTAGAGGTTTCAACGGCCTCTCAACGCCAACGTTCTCTTTGAATATTGTCGGTGCTAAAAGGAAGTAGATATACTTAAAAAGACAGGGTTTTTAACGACTGCGAGTATGCGTCTTTATCAGGAGCCTGTCGGTATTGGCTACTAGAAACAGTAAATAGGCTAGGGATAAAACGTATGATATCGGTTAAAAAAGTCGTTCTGGATGTTCTTAAACCCCACCAACCGAATGCGCTGGAATTTTCCAGTGCCATTGCCGCGGTCGGTGCCGATTATCGTGTGTATTTAAGAGTACTTGAAGTCGATGAGCGCACAGAAACGTTGCAGATGGTGGTCGAGGCAAAAGCCGTGGATTTCAACGCCATTCAGTCCGCTATAACTCGTATGGGGGGGGTCGCTCCACAGTATTGATGAGGTGGAAGTTCAAAATGAAGCGGACCTTGATTAAGCCAGCATGAGAAGGTTAAGCCACCTCAGGTTTCTGCTGAGCATTACACACAGCAACCTTATTTTACGACGCTATTTTGTTGTCAATGGCTTTGATGGGGTGCTGACCATGATGGGGCTTATTATTGGGTTTATTGTCAGTACGCCAGCCGACTTAGCAGTCATTATTAACGTTTGTCTGGGCGCGGCTATTGCTCTGGGTATGAGCGGTGTCAGTAGTGCTTATGTCAGTGAGTCCGCCGAGCGGCGACACGACCTGGGTAAACTGGAAGACGCGATGATCAGCGATCTTCAGCAGAGCACACATGGCCAGGCAGCGCGCTTGACACCCTTGTTAGTGGCATTGGTGAATGGTTTGGCTCCGCTTGTTTTTTCACTGCTGATTCTGGTGCCTTTGTGGTTGGCGAGCTATGGTGTCCCGCTGCCAATATCTCCCCTTTATGGGGCCATCCTGGTGGCGTTTGTCCTGCTTTTCTTGCTCGGCGTTTTCCTCGGTCGAATCACCAATATCTCTTGGCTACGCAGCGGACTACAGACCCTGTTGGTCGCGGTGGTAACCGCTGCTCTTATCTACCTCCTTACAGGGAGTTAATACACGTCTGATTGTCCCGTTGCCCCTCGGTACCGAGCAAAGTCTGGCCGCAGTTTGATGCCCCCTCAACATGGTTAAGTACAGCAGAAAGACCACAAACGCCGTAGAACACGCCAGCCCTGAAAAACGGCCTTGCGGGATTTCTGCGTCGACGGATGTTTAGCAGCGGATTATTCAAATGTTTGATGACAAATGTGCATTGCCTGCGTATAAAATCCCTTAGACCTTGACGGTAAACACACAAACTTTGAAAGCCAGTCACTATTGGGGATTGTTCAAGATGCTTCAACGCTTTTTAGTTTTGAGCCTGTTTTTAACTACAGGAACCTACGTGTACGGCGGGAATCCCTACGTGCTGAACTTTAATCTTTCCTCTAACGACGAGCTTCTCTATCGGGGGGAGATCAACGTTTCCACGACACCCCATACCTGGAGCAAGGGGCTTCAGCGGAGTTACCTTCGACTACGCTGTCATCAGCAAGAATCGGGGAAAGTAGAAAAGCTTTACTCTACGATAGATCACTTTGCTGGTTTTCGCGTGACCCACCAGCTTATTGAAAAAAGCGTTAAGATCACGGCGACCTATAGCACTATAGAGCCACGCTTAACTGAAATCCGAGCTTTACCAAAGGGGGAGTGTAGGGATTTATCACCTATCGTCACCTCGACAACGGAGGTTTATAGTTTGTCAGCTAAAGAGACTATTGATGAATCTCTTTCTTTCGGACAAAACAAACGCTTTAAGGTCAAGCTCCAGCGGTTGAATTAACAAACGATCTGGTTTAAGCCGATAACCTTGTTGTGATGAATACCTTTTCTTATAAAAGCTATTTTCATGCGCGAGAGAAAATTGTCGTTGAGGCCTCAGGTTTCATTAACTTACTGGTCAGCGCGCTGTCCTGCGCAAAAAAACAAGCGTTAATATGATGCGCGTTCTAGTCATCAATTCCGGGAGCTCTTCCATTAAGTTTCGTCTTTATGAGATGGCGCAGGAAGAACTGCTGGCCGCGGGCACACTGGAACGCATCGGTGCTGACAATGGTTGTCACGATTATCAGATCTATAGCCCCAGTGGCGATATGGAAAGGCACGAGGGCCGCTCAGTGATTGCGGACCATCGTGCAGGCTTGAAAGAGGTTTTCGCCTTTCTGGAAAAAAATAACCTGGTGAATTCGGCGGCCTCGCTGTACGCCATCGGCCATCGTGTTGTTCATGGCGGTGAGACCTTTCAGGAGCCGACCTTGATTGATGACCGCGTGCTCGAGGAAATTCACAGTATGGTTCCACTGGCGCCACTGCATAACCCGGCAAATTTGGTGGGTATCGAAGCGATGCGGGAAAGTTGTCCTCAGGTTCCTCAGGTGGCCGTATTTGATACGGCTTTCTTCCGTACACTACCCCCTCACGCTTATCGTTATGCACTGGGAGATACTTTTTACCAGGACCATCAGGTGCGCCGCTATGGCTTTCACGGCACCTCGCACCAGTATGTTGCGCAACAGGCCGCGCATTTTTTACAGCAACCACTGGCAGCCTTGCGCTTAATCACGCTGCACCTGGGCAACGGCGCCAGTGCTGCGGCGATCCGCGATGGCGTTTGTATTGATACCTCCATGGGCATGACGCCGCTGGAGGGCTTGATCATGGGAACACGCTGCGGCGACCTGGATCCTGCCGTACATTTCTATCTGGCCAGAACACTGGGCATGGATTTTGATGAGATCGAACACCTGCTAAACAATGATAGCGGCATGAAAGGGTTGTGTGGCGTCAGCGATATGCGCGATGTTCACCGTCTCGCGGATGAGGGTAATGAACAGGCTCGTCTTGCGCTCGCTATGTACTGTTACCGGATAGTGAAATATATCGGTGCTTATTATCTTGCACTTGGCGGTCTGGATGCCTTGGTCTTTACTGGCGGTGTGGGCGAAAACGATGCGCTGATTCGTCAGTCTGTCTGCGCGGGAATAGGGGTGCTGGGCATCTCTATCGATGCACAACTCAATCACGCTGGTGCCAGCGGAACCTTCAGTATTAGTGAAGCCGACAAAAAGGTCGGTGTGTTGGTCGTTCCCACTAACGAGGAGCTTGAAATCGCGCGACAGTCCGTAACACTGCTTAAAAAAATGTAAGTAGTGGATAACGCGATGACAGCGGCTGTTTTCCCATTGTCTAAAGTTTATTCTAAAGGGTGAGATAGCAGTGAATGTCGCACCGAGTCTCGCGTAAAGGCGATCAAACACGAAGATTGAAAAGACAGCTTATGCCCGTGAGTGCATACATCTATGCTTTGGTTTGCTGACTTTCCCCGCCTGATAACTAATGGCTAGGGCCCTCGCTTCAGCCCCTATGTTGCTTGTATTAAGGAGGGCAGTGTGGGGTGGGAGCTCACTCTGAATGTACGCTGGAGAACCTTAAATGGAAATTATTGGCTTTATGCTTGTCTACATTGGTTGTGACAGTGAAAAGAAGGGAGCTGCCACTTGTGAGTAAGGATTGGCCAACCCAAGACTAAGAAGTGGAATATCACAGGTTTAGAAGTTGTTTGCAGATGACAGCTGTTAGGGTTTGACACGTTTACACAGTAAGAACATCGACGGATTCGATAAGGGGAAAGTAGTATGCCGCACACCGAGATTATCAACAGCCAGGCCTTGGACCCAGAGGAATTACGAAAGATCGACGCTTATTGGCGCGCCGCTAATTACCTGTCGGTCGGCCAGATTTACCTGCTCGACAATCCCTTGCTGAAACAACCTTTGAAAAAAGAGCATGTCAAACCCCGGCTGCTCGGCCACTGGGGCACGACGCCGGGGCTTAATTTTATTTATGCTCACTGTAACCGCATTATCAAAAAGTATGATCTGGATATGATCTACATCGCCGGGCCGGGCCATGGTGGCCCCGGGCTAGTGGCCAACACCTGGTTGGAAGGCAGTTATAGTGAGTTTTACTCCAATATCTCCACCGATGCCGATGGCATGCAGCGACTCTTTAAACAATTTTCCTTTCCCGGTGGGGTGGGTAGCCATGTTACCGCGGAAACCCCCGGGTCTATCCATGAGGGCGGTGAACTCGGCTATGCGCTGTCCCACGCTTACGGGGCGGCTTTCGACAACCCTGATCTGTTAGTGTGTTGCGTGGTGGGTGATGGCGAGGCGGAAACGGGCTCGCTGGCCACTTCCTGGCACTCTAATAAATTTCTCAATCCGGCCCGCGATGGCGCCGTGCTACCCATTCTGCATCTCAATGGTTACAAAATTGCCAACCCGACGCTGTTTGCCCGCCTTGGCCACGATGAGCTGAATAATCTGTTCTTGGGTTACGGCTACCAGCCTTACTTTGTTGAGGGTTCGGATCCTGAAGAGATGCACCAGAAAATGGCTGCGACCTTTGATGCCATTACCAATGAAATAAAATCTATCCAGCATGAGGCGCGCAGTAACGGCAATCGACAACGGCCACGGTGGCCGATGATCATCCTGCGCAGCCCAAAAGGCTGGACGGGACCAAAAGAGGTTGACGGCAAGAAGAGTGAGAACACCTGGCGTTCCCATCAGGTGCCCTTCTCGGACATGATCGACAACCCGGAGCACCTTGGGCTGCTGGAGGCCTGGTTAAAAAGTTACCGTGCCGAAGAATTGTTCGATGATTCAGGTTTTCTCAAGCAGGAACTGCGTGAACTTGCGCCCGAAGGAACGCGACGCATGGGTTGTAATCCCCACGCCAATGGGGGGCAGTTATTGCGAGATCTGAAACTGCCCGACTTTCGGGACTACAAGGTCGAGGTTAGTCACCCGGGCCACACCCTGGCCGAATCAACCCGTGTTATGGGGCGGTTTCTGCGCGATGTGATGGCCCTCAATGAGGGCAACCGCAATTTCCGCGTCATGGGGCCGGATGAAACGGCCTCCAACCGTTTGGGCGCGTTATTTGAAGTGACCGACCGCGCCTGGATGGCGGAAACCTTACCCGAGGACGAGCATCTGTCACCGGATGGCCGGGTCATGGAGATCCTTTCCGAGAACACCTGTCAGGGCTGGCTGGAAGGTTACCTGTTGACAGGTCGTCATGGCCTCTTTTCGTGCTACGAGGCCTTCATTCATATCGTCGATTCGATGTTTAACCAGCACGCCAAGTGGACCAAGGTCAGTAAGGAGATCCCCTGGCGCCGCCCGATAGCTTCTCTCAATTATTTGCTGACTTCCCATGTCTGGCGTCAGGACCACAACGGGTTTTCACACCAGGATCCCGGTTTTATCGACCTGGTGGTTAATAAGAAGGCCGATATCATCCGTGTCTATCTCGCCCCAGACGCGAATACGCTTTTATACATTACCGATAAATGTTTGCGCAGCCGTGACTTCATCAATGTGATCATCGCTGGTAAGCAGAACCAACCGCAGTGGCTGGATATGGATGCGGCTATTAAGCATTGCAGCGCCGGCATTGGTATCTGGGAATGGGCCAGCAATGATCAGGATGCTGAGCCGGATGTGGTCATGGCCTGTGCGGGTGACGTGCCGACGCTGGAGACACTGGCCGCCGTGGATTTACTGCGCCAGCAAGTGCCGGAGCTCAAGATACGGGTGGTCAATGTGGTGAACCTGATGACCTTACAGCCGAGTGAAGAACATCCCCACGGGCTTAACGACAAGGATTTTGACACCCTGTTTACCACCGATAAACCGATTATCTTCGCCTTCCATGGCTACCCGTATCTTATTCATCGCTTGTGCTACCGCCGCACTAATCACAAAAACCTGCATGTGCGTGGTTACAAAGAAGAAGGTACCACCACAACGCCTTTTGATATGGCGGTACTGAATGATCTCGATCGTTTCCACCTGGTTAGCGATGTCATCGACCGCGTTCCTGAACTGGGTTACAAGGCGGCTCACCTAAAACAGTTCGTACGCGACAAGCTTATTGAACATAAACAATATATTTATCAACACGGACAGGACATGCCCGAGATTCTCAATTGGAAGTGGCCTTACGAGTAAGTGAAGGCTTTTGTGTGATTTGAATATGCGGGCTTATGGTAATGATGCGGCCTGGGTTGATTGAGAGGCAGGGTGAACGGTTTTGCTCGGGATAAATTGTCTCTTGGCAGTCATACCGCTCAAGCTTTTACTCAGGATATCAAGCCGAGTTGACTACTCAGTGTTGAGGCTAATTCCGGCTTATTGCTTGGATTAAGCCAACTATCGAATCAGTTACCGAAGCTGTAAACGAGTGATTGGTTTGAGTAAGTAGCTGAGTACGCTGCGCTCACCTGTCTGAATATCGACCACTGCAATCATTCCTGGCTTGATGGGTAGTTTCTCATCGCCATGCTTTAACCAATTGCGCTCGGTACGTACCAACACTCGATAGTAGGTCTCTTCACCCCGAGGAGTCTGCTCTTTGAGCGTATCGGAGCTAATTTGCTCGACTGTCCCGTCGAGGCCTCCATAAAGCGAATAATCGTAGGCACTAATTTTTACTGTGGCTGGCATGCCCGGTGCGACAAAAGCAACATCTTTTGGGGACACTCGCGTCTCAATCAACAGCTGATCCTCAAGTGGCGTGATCTGCATGATTTCTTCGCCGGGGGGTACAACACCGCTGCGTGTTGTTATCGTAATATTATTAACCACACCGCGCATTGGAGACAGCAGGCGGGTGCGTTGCAGCTGGTCATTGCGCTGTACCAGTACTTGTTCCAGTGCCGCTAGCCTGGCCTTATTAGCGACGAGCTCTTCGTAGGATGTCTGGACAAACCCGTTGTGCAACTCTGCCAGCCGGCCATTCATATTGGCAATTTCGCGGCGTAGTTTCAGCAATTCCATTTCACCCACGGCCTGGCTTTGAACCAGAGGCTCCACGACTTCCAGTTGCCGTCGTGCCGATGCCAGTTCATCCAGTATAGATTGGGAAGCGGCCTCCAAACGCTGACGGCGCGCTTGAAATAAGCTCCGCTCGATATCCATTTCTATCTGGTTGGCCTCTAAGGCATCGGGGAAACGAATATCATCGACACCAAAAACCTCTGCTTCCAGACGTGCGATAGCTGCTTGTAATCCCTGTGCTTCGCTTTTTGATTCCAAAAAAGCACTGCGAAATCGGGTTTTATCCAGTTCTACGACGGGTTGACCTGCCTCAACAATTTGACCCTCTTCAACCAATAAGTGGGCGATAATGCCGCCTTCCAGGCTTTGGATGGACTGTTGGCGGCTGGTGGGCACGACCTGGCCTTGACCACGAGTGATTTCATCGACCGTCGCCCAGGCGGCCCATAGAATAAAACAGAGCAGAGTCGCTAAGCAGGCCCATAACAGGGGGCGAGTCCAGCGTCGCTCCACCGCTAATGCCGGATCACCTAGCTGGCGACGAATAGTATCCACATCAAGTTGTGGTTTCATGAGACATTCGCTGTCGATGTCTCGGTTGTATTTTTGATGTCAACCGGTGTTACATTCATGCGTTTGAGTACTGTTTCAAGTGGACCGTGTAGCAGACGACGACCACCGTGTAGTACAAGGGCGTGATCGACTAATGCTAATAAAGGCATTTTATGGGTAGCGAGCACTAAGGTTCGTCCTTGTAACCAGGGTTTGAGACGTTCGATGACGGCATTTTCGGTAGATTGATCCAAAGCAGAAGTCGGTTCGTCCATCAGTACGATGGGGGTGTCTTGAAGTACAAGCCGGGCAAGCCCCACTGCCTGGCGTTGTCCGCCGGAAAGACTCTGGTTGCCGGGAATAAACATATCCAGTCCTCGAGGATGACGGCGTACGAAATCCCCTACACCCACCATATCAAGTACTTCTAACAGACGAGCGTCATTATGGTGACGACCGTCGAGGGTTAGGTTGTCTCGCAATGTCCCGTGAAATAAAGCGATATCTTGGGGCATATAGCCTATCAAACGTCGCTTGTCTGCAGGATCAACTTGACTTAACTCCAAGTCGTCCACGCGTAAGCTCCCCTCCTGTGTGTCATAAAGACCCGCTAAAAGCCGTAATAAGGTGGATTTACCGGCACCGTTACCTCCGAGTAATACCCAGCGCTCACCAGGACGGATGTGCAGCTTGTCTAGCGTCAATACCGGAGACGATTCTGCTTTAAAACGCCACATGACCTGCTCGAGTTTAAAGTCACCCAGAGCAGTAGAAAGGCGGACGAAGTGCCGGTCAGCAGGTCTTTCTACCGGTCTTTCCATCAAATCTTCTAAGCCTTCCAGTGCGACTTTCACCTGTTGCCAACGTCCCAGTAACTGGCTCACCTGTGTCATTGGCGCTACCGCTCGGGAGGTTAAAATCGAACAGGCAATCAAAGCACCGATAGTCAGTTCACCAGCAAAAATCAGATAAACGCCGCCAACGATAGTGCTCACATAGCCCAATTGTTGTATCCCCGCCGCCCAGCTGTTGAGCCAGGCACTGATACTGCGGGCCGAGACACTGCGAGATGCCTGCTCCGCACTTAGTCGTTGCCAGATACCCAGGACGCGGCCTTCAGCACGATTGGCTTTGACAGTCTCCATATGGTCTATGGATTCGAGTAGCACGGCGTTTTTGATAGCTGCATCACGCAGACCTTCGCGTGCTAGCCGGGAGACGGCTGGCTGTACCAGCAGACTGGGGAGTGTCATGCACACAATGGTTATGATGGGAACCCAGGCGAGCGGGCCGGCAATAAAAGCAATCAAAGCGATAAACAGCATTGTGAAAGGCAGGTCGCCGCAAGCTCCAAGGGTGCTGGCTGTAAAAAATTCACGTACCAGTTCGAAATCGCGAATCTGACTCGCGAATGCACCGGTTGATGCTGGCCTAGACGCGTATTTGAGATGAACCGCCTGTTGGAACAGTTGCCGCGAGAGGGCAATATCAAGGCGCTTGCCACCACTTTCGATTAGTTGAGCACGAAGGCTGCGCAACAAAAATTCAAAGACAATGGCAATACAGACCCCGATGACCAAGGCCCATAGCGTTTCGGTAGCCTGAGTAGGTACTACCCGGTCATACACCTGCATGGCGAACAAGGCAGTTGCCACTGATAGCAGGGCCGCCATTAATGATGCAAATATGACTTCCAGAAGACTCGTCCACTGGGTTTGAGAGAGTAGACGGGAACGAAACCAATGTGCGTCGGGTGGCGGGGCGTAATGGTCTGCGCGACGGACATCCTGGCCCTGCGCATGAGCGAACAAGACTTGTCCGCTGAAGCGGGCTGCAAGCTCGGCTTTCGACAGCTTAATCTCGCCGCCCGTCACCGGACTCAGTAACAGGCATTGTTCCTCCTCATTTTGTAGTAACACCATACTGTGTCCATCACGAGTCACAAGTAGGCAGGGCAATAGGCTTTTGACAAGTTGTTTCAGTGTTAATGTCGCGGTTCGGGCACTTACCTGCTGTCGAGCAAGTAAGTCAGGTAACTGATTAAAGCTGATTCGCCCAGCATCCAGGGGCATGCCATAACGCAGACTATCAGGGTTTAAGGCGAGTCCCTGCAATGCAAGTAATTGTTGAACACCGAGTAAAAGAGGGTCTTGCAGATCGGAGTCCTGCTTCGAAAATGGTATTGCGTTAGTCATATTGCACCTGCTGAATGAGCATGTCATTGAGTACACCGAAGTCAGATGCCACCTGATATTGTTGACGTAACATCTCGGTGTACAACTCTATTTTTTGGCGGCGGGCATCGAAGTGATCACGGTTTACCGACAGCAGATCATCGAAATCTCGCAGTCCTGCAATAAACTGTTCCCGGTAAGTAGCCATGATTTGCAGCGAACCTACAGCCTGCTCTTCCAGCGCTACTATTCTTGCTTCCAAGGCCGGTTGTAACGCTGACAGTTGCTGCAGACTACGGCGCAAATCGCGGCGGGTAGCGCGGACCTGATGTTCGCGGGCGATAAGCCGGCTGCGTGCTGCATGAGGTCGTCGGAAACTGCGGAACCCGAAGTCAGTCTCCGAACGCAGGCGCAGGGCAACAACAACGTCGGTATCGACTTCCTCGTTAAACTGACGGCGCACCCAGTCGGCTTCCAGGTTTAATTGTGGCCAGATTTCGGCATTACGTAGCGCTAATTCGGCACGCGCTTTACTTACTTCCTCTTTATCAGCCATCACTCGAGGTGCAGATGCAATGCTTTTATCTGCAATTTCAGTATTTGCAAACTTATCTAATACCGGTAAGCGGGGGGGGGCTGAGAGGCTGAGGCTGGCAGGATCGTTGCCGGTATACTCTAAAAATGCCTGTCGGGCACTGAGCATCATGCCCTTATAGCGAGCTCGGGATTCAAGGGCGCGAGATCTTTCCACCTGCGCCCTGGCGACTTCAACACGGCTGCTAAACTGCCCTTGGGTACGCTTTTCAGCCATCTTTAGAAGATTGTCGAGAACGACTATATAGTCGTCATAAACGGCTATTGCTTCTCTGGTTTGTACATAACTGAGGAATACATCGGCAGTATCGAATGCGGCATTCGACTCGGCAAGACGCAGTTTTTCTGAGGTTAAGCTGTTCTCGGCACGACTACTGTCGACTTGACTCGCAACTCGACCCCAGTCGTAGACCATTTGCCTCACGTTGATTTGATATTCTGTTTCGCCGTCAATATCCCCCACCCCAGCCTGGAGACTGGCACTGGGAAGGTACCCCCCACGCGCAATAGTGATTTCAGCTTGCGAGGCAGCATGTTCGGCGCTTGCCGCCTCTACCCGTGGATCAGCGTCGATAGCATCTGATATCGCATCACTGAGCGAGTATCTGTCAACTTTACTGTGTGCTGGGGTACCGGCAAAGCTCACAGACACTGGCAGTAATACTAATATGGTCAATAGCCAGTGCTTGACGTATTTCATTGGGGGGGCGCTGGCAGTTCGCCCCCGCTCAGAACTACTCGTATAGATGGGTAAACTGAATGCGTCGTAAGCAACCGTTGCCCGTTGATGTTGTTCAGAAGCCATGAGACGGTTCTTTTCTACAACTTACCCGTTGTCCACCACCGTGATGGCATCATTTACCCATACTGTTGCCGCGCCTAGCTCGTATTCAACATAGTGGGCACCCGCCAATACAGGTGTTGCGCCCGTCGCAGTGGCGTCACGTAAATCGGCCGTATCGTCTACGTCACCATCAAGACGAAGAAGATTGCTACCATCGGTGAGCCCCAGAACAGCCACGTCGTCCAGTATGATGCTATTGGCGCCAGTTCCATCGAGATCAACTTCTTCTATATTGTCCACATCGCTTGGGTCGAGATTAGCGACAAAATCAAGTACCACCCCTGCCCCTGATAAGCTGAGGGTATCGTCGCCGACGCCACCATCAATGCTCGTAAAGGCGGTGTTTTCTATGACTAGTAGGTCGTCACCTGCGCCACCGTCTATTGCATCGGCCCCAGCCCCGGCAAAGATGAGATCATTACCATCGTTGCCATTGAGGGTATCGTTACCGTCTCCGCCGCGCAGCAGGTCGTTACCCTCGTTGCCATCGAGGGTATCGTTACCGCCATAACCATAGAGTTGGTCATTATTGGCTGAACCGTTCAGGCTATTGTCATTACCATCGCCTTCCTGAATAGCAGCGTTACCGTTGAGGGAGTCGATGAGGTTGGCCGACGCTAACGTTGCCGCCGTATCAGTGGCGGTGGCGCCGAGACTATCCACTGCAGTGATTGTTGTGGCATTGAGCACATCTGCTTGCAGCAAGGCACTGAGCAGTGAAATATTCTGATCAAATTGCACAGAGCCTAATAGCTCGTTAATCGTGAGGTTATCCATGGTGCCGCCACCAATGGCGGTAATTGTGAGTGTTGAGGAGGGTGCCACTAGACCTAGCAGTCCGGGATCATTGACGACATGAAACTCCAAACCTAATTCGGTAGCCAACGCCGTTGAAGCTGTCAGCTCGGGGGAAGCAAACAGTCCTCCCAGATCTAACGCTAAAGTCGGCGCATAACAGATAATGACCTGTTGTAAATTGCCATCCCGGTCGGCTGCATTGAAATCCTGGTTGCTCAGGTCAATCAAATTAAGCGTCTCGATACCGATTAAGCCCAGTAGAGCCGTAATACCAACCTGTACATCGGGTGGTGAATTGCCTTCAGGCAGGGGTGCTGTTCCGGCGCTATCAAAACGAATTGATCCTCCAGCAGTATCCCCATCGTTATCGGCGGCGGTGAAAGCGACATCCGTGTAACCACCTAAAATCGCTGTACTATTGGTGGCATCATCGACGATTAATTTACAGCTGGCGAGCAAGTTCGCAATAATGTCCTGATCCGAAGCTAAACCCGTGACCAGGTCAACACCTGTCAACTGAATCTGCTGATCCGTCTGTCCTGTGTCAAAGCCACCCGCATAATTTCCTTCTGTGCTGATATGAATAATGGTGTTGCCGCCATTAAATTCGAAATGGAGGTGATTGCTAAGGTTGCCCGGGTGATTGCCAATTCGACCTTCTCCCTGTAAGAGATGTCCGAGATCGAGAATATCCCCTCCGGAAGCCAACGGTGCCGTGTCAAAATCGGTGATTTCATCGACCACAGGGCTGCCCGGTGTACCAGCGTGTCCCTCTTCCCAGAGGAACACGTCTGTGCCAGCACCGCCGGTTTCAGTGTCGTTGCCGGCACCACCAATCACGATATCGCCGCCGTTTCCCCCATCGATGGTGTCATTACCACTGCCACCACGAAGGATGTCATTGCCACCCAGGCCGTTAAGGGTATCTGCTCCTGCGTACCCGTAAATACGGTCATGACCCCCGTCGCCGGTCAAGGTTTCACCAGCGGCAGTACCCTCTTGAATAACAGACGGCGGTGTATTGCCAAGCAATTCTGTGTTGAGCAAATTGTTGGCAAAATCAGCATCACTGGCCGTGTTGGTATCGGTTGCTTCAATATTGATTGAGTTGAGTAAATCAAGCGACAAGGCAGAGCCTGTTAGAGCTAAGCTGCCGAGAAACTCATTCAGTTGAAGATTGTCAATTGGTCCGCCATCCAGCGATGTAATCGTCAACCTGGCGTAATCAGTTACGTTGATAGTCAAAATAGTAACATTTGATACATCCAATTGAACATCGAGGCCGAATTCCTGGGCCAGTTCATTGGAGTAGGTCCATGTTCTTATACCTGCGTCAGTAATAAAGCCAATATCGACGCCGAGGGCTGGATCGTAATCAACAACCACACTTTCAATATTATTGTTTGCATCCGTAGCGGTGAAGAACTGGTGCTGACTTAAATCGACAAGCCCGAGCAGGTCAGCACCAACAATGCCAAGTAAGCCACCCCTTTCGTAAACGCCCACTTCTGGGGCCTCATTGGCGATGGGTGTAATGACCGGCACCCCGGTTGCAGTGAAGCTATAGTCGCCAGTCAGCATATCTACGACCAGCGTTTCACCTTTAATTGTATCGATAGTCAGTTCGTCGTTAGCGTCGTTGAAAGCGTGACTGATTACCAGATCTGATGCGCCCGCTGTGGAAACTGTATCGGCAGCCACATCATAGGTGTAGGTGATGCCACCCACCTTGACTGTCTCGATAAAGCCACCATCGCTGCCAAATGTACCGGCATCACCGAGCAAATTTTCACCGCTAATCGTGGTTGGTACGGCGTTGATACTGAACTGGACCTGGCTGTCCTCGACAACAGGTATATCATCTTCAATGCTAATGTTCAGCGTGCCTGTCGCCGTCGATGTACCGTCGGTAACATCGATTGATACGTAAGCGGTCATTTTAAGGCGTTGTTGCCAGCGTGATTATTTTGCCCCGGGCGGGACCAACGCGCTGACAGTTCTGATGATTTCCCTCAGGTCGTCGTCGCTGATCTTTTTGTAATCGTCAAAGCTGTCGAGCGTGTAGTTGGCAAATACCGTGTTCACTCTGCCAAACGCTGCCAGCACCTTATGCCGGTGCTTGGATTGCAGACCATCCAGCGCCAGCCCCGCGTAAGCCTGGTTTACCCTGTGTGCTTTTTCCCACAATGCCAGGTTGTTATCGGCAGCAATCGACTTCACTGCACGGGCGCTCTTACGCCATTGCCGGTAAGCCGCTTCATCGGCCACGTGTCAGCGTCTCCAGGTCTGATCGCAGAGGATTGTCCGCAAAGCGCTCTTTCCAGAGCCGCGGTGTCAGTTCTTCCACCCGGGATGCCGGGTGATTGCCGACTCGCTGCAATACATCGACCAGGTATTCGTAGGGGTTTACACCGTGCAAGCGGCAGGTCACCAGCAAACTCTGGATAATGCCTACTTGCTCGGCGCCGATTTCCGTCCAGCTGAACAGCCAGTTGCGCCGGCCCATTGGAATGACACGCAAGGCTCGCTCCAGGTGGTTGGTGTCCGGTGGTACCTCCGGGTTACTCAGAAACACCTTGAGCGCCTGTTCCCGCTTCATGGCATAGGCCAGTGCCTGGGATAGCGGGTTGCTTTTCACCAGATCGATACGCTGGCGCTGCTCGTAACACCAGCCAAAGAAGGCCTCCACGACGGGTAAAACGTTTCGGGTACGGTAGTCCAGCTTCTCCCACCCCGTTATCGCTTTTTCCCGCAGATAGGCCTCATGTTCATAGAGACGCCCGATATACGCAAGCGCCACAGCAACGGACTCCGGCTCCGCCTCTTTGGCTTCCTCAAACCCCCGGCGGCAATGCACCCAGCACTGGGCGTGTGTCAGCGTCTGATTGTGTTTTCTGAACTTCTCGTAAGCCCCATAGCCATCGGTCACCAGGGTGCCATCGAATGCCCCCAGCTGATCCAGGATATGCTGCATCCCTCGCGATTTGGAGAATGTAAAGCAGATCTCGTCCTGTTCACCATAAATGGGCCAGAAGTAGGCGAGGTTCATTTTGCCTTTCTTTTTTCTGCCCGCCTTGATGGGCGTCTCGTCCATCGCAAGGACCCGGCTGCGCAATAACTGGCGCAACTGAGCCTGATAAATCGGCGTCAGTAAGTCGATACCGCGGCGTGTCAGGTTGGTCAGCGTGCTGCGAGCCACCTTGATCCCGTTATGCTCCAGGCGCTGGTGCTGCCGGTACAAGGGTAAGTGGTACAGGAATTTATTCAACAACATCCCGGCCAGGAAACTGACATCGGCAAAGCTCTTGTCCAGTACATTGGCCGGTGCCGGGGTGGTAATCAACTGTTGGCTGGACTTCTTCTTGAGCACCGGGCGGGTGTATTTCAACACCACCTGGCTGCCGGGGCGTTCCGCCAGGCGGTAGGTGACCTTATGGCTGATGATCGTGTAATCGTCGGCGTCCGGGCCATCCAGTTCCGGCGCCGAGAGGACAATCTCTTCCACCGGTACACTGTCATCGAATCGCAGAGCGCTATCATCGGGCGAGCCCTCCAAGGCATTCTTTTTGGCCTTTCCCCGCTGATAGGTGATGGTTTCTCTGTCCTGCTCCCGGCGCGCCGGTGTCTCGGGTAGCTCATTGAGCACGTCAGCAATGGTGTGCTGGTGAGGGTTGTCCGTCATGTCCCGCTTTTCGGACTTCTCACCAAAGAGCTGGCGTTTGAACCAATTCAGCTGATGTTCCAGCGCCTGGATGTGTGCGTCTTTTTGCGCCATGGCGACACGCAACTCATCAAGCGAAACCCGTAGGCTTTGCTCGTCAGACGTTGCGTTTCCATGGTGCGCGACAGCCGTTTCCATGGCCATGGATTATACCCCATCAAGCGGCCTGAGGGTGACGATAACGCTTTCTTTGCAGCGTATTTTTCAGTTCAATGCCTTCGATAATCATTTTGAGCTCCGTCCAGTTCAGCGCTTGCTTCTCCCCGGCGGAGCGGTTGTAGTTGAAACGCCCTTCCTCCAGCCGTTTTGCCCAGAGGCAGTAGCCGCTGCGATCAAAATACAGAATTTTGATCTGTGTCTGACGGCGATTGATAAAGACAAACAGGTGGCCGCTCAGGGGATTCTCCCCCATCACGTTTTTGGCCATCGCCGCCAACCCGGTGAATGAGCGGCGCATGTCCGTGGGCCTGGCATACAGCCAGATCTTGACCTGGGATTCCGGGAAGAACATCAGCCGGTGCGCACGCGCAGTATGACACCGCCACCCAGTTCCAACTCTACCTGCCAGCGCGGGTGAACCTCCGGCGCCGGACGCGGGGCCGCCGCAGAGGTGACCGACTCTGTAATATCGACAAAGGCATCTGTCGGGGACTCAATAGCCAACGCCTTCTGCCAGCGACTGAGACAACTGACGGCAATACCGTGGTCCTTGCAGAAGGCTGTCTTGGTGAGGCCGCTGCTCTCGAACTGTTGCACCAGAGATCTCTTTTGAGCCAGGGAGCGCGTGACACGCGCTTTTGGCACTGGACGTACGCGAGAGGGAATATCATGTGTCGAAATTGTCATTGGTGTGCTCCTGTGGTTGACCAGGAGAACAGTATCGCGATTTTAACGGCTGGACTATGACGTCTCAGAATGAGCGGTTACATTGATACATCAAAAGCGAGAATATCCTGAGCGTTACCAACCGGGTGATCCAGTGGGCCCGACAGAGTAACGACATAGCTACCGGTGTTATCGATGGTGACGCGTATAACCTCGCCATTACCCAGAGTACTGCCTATCAATAATTGCGTGCCATCGCCGGTCCAGGTCACGGCTTCCTCGTTGGATATCAGCGCAAAGGCAGGTTCCACCAATGTCGCCGTCAGTGAGTCTCCGTCTATATCTACAAAAGTAAATACGCCATTCGTGACATCTGCTCCGGGCAAATTTGTTTCGAACAAAGCAGTGGCTTGATCATCAGTCGCCAATTGACCAATGGTAATGTGTTGAACTGCGGATGCCTCATTGCCGGCGGGGTCAGTGACCGTTGCGGTGACGGTATAGGTATCATCAACTAGAGTCATTGCCGTGAGGTCGAGCGTCCAGTTCCCACTACCATCCACGTCGAGTTCGGGATTGCTAGTGGCGTAGTCCGTGCCAGCAAAGTTGATAGTGAGGTCATTTCCGATGTCACCGAGATCCACTGTCCCGCTGATCACGAGTGTGTTGTCGTTCGTGACAAAATCGTTGGTATTGTTGCCCGTGTCGTTGGTAATGCTATCAACGGTAACGGTTTGTGTATCGCCATCGTTATCTGCCGTGGTATCGACCGTTGCACTGTCACTGCCGGCGGGCGAGGTATTGCCGACCTGATCGATCAGCACCGCGGTGACGGAAATGGTATTGCCTTCACCGGGACTGGCAAAGGCGGTGGTGACACTGCCGTTGCCGATGGCCGTGGCATCGAGCAGCAGATCGGTGGTTGTGGTGCCATCACTGACCTGGATGGTATCGCCGGCGAGGGCCCCGGCGGGCAGGGTGACGGTGATATCGACGGCGCCACTGAGCTCGGAGGCATTGAGGGTGCCATCGTTATTGGCATCTTCGGTGATCACCACCGTGGGAGCGCTGCCCGGGGTGGTATCGACCGTTGCACTGTCACTGCCGGCGGGCGAGGTATTGCCGACCTGATCGATCAGCACCGCGGTGACGGAAATGGTATTGCCTTCACCGGGACTGGCAAAGGCGGTGGTGACACTGCCGTTGCCGATGGCCGTGGCATCGAGCAGCAGATCGGTGGTTGTGGTGCCATCACTGACCTGGATGGTATCGCCGGCGAGGGCCCCGGCGGGCAGGGTGACGGTGATATCGACGGCGCCACTGAGCTCGGAGGCATTGAGGGTGCCATCGTTATTGGCATCTTCGGTGATCACCACCGTGGGAGTAGTCCCTGGTGTGGGATTGACCGGTGTAATAACATCGATGGTCGTATCGATTGTTAAGTTAAACAAGGTGCTGGTGGAGGACATGTTGCCAGAGGCATTGGTGGCGATCGCCGTGAAATCGTAGTTCCCATCTTCAAGTGAGCCGGGTGTGAGTGACCAACTGCCGTCTTCCATCACAGTCGTCGTTCCAATAGCAACGTCATTTTGAAAGAGAGTTACTGTGCTGTGAGCTTCAGCGCTACCAACAAAGGTGGGCCTTGCATCATCGGTTCTATCTCCTGAAGTAAGAGAGCCTGTGACGGGTGATTTGTCATCGTAAATATGGCTGATAAGAGGAGCGTCTGGCGGGTTATTACCCGCAACTTCAATGTCGACAATCTCGACCTCTGGTGGACTGATATTGCCAGCGTCGTCGGTGGCTACCGCGATGATTTCGGTATCGTCTGGCAAATCTGGCTGTGGGTCCCAAGACCAGTTGCCATCATTGTCCGGCAATACTGTTACCGCTTCATCGCCATTAATACTGAGGGAGACGTGGGTACCGGGTTCTGCGGTGCCGGTCACCAGTGTGCCATTGGATGGGTTGATTTCCGGTGCGGGCGGAGCGCTTAGGTCTATTTCAATTTGACCTTGAGTGGAGCCGATATTGCTCAGAGGGTCAGTGGCACTGACGTTAACATTGATCTGTCCTTCCGGAAGGGCTGCCATAGCGTCGTTTGGCAGGCTCCAACTGCCATCGCCATTATTGACAGCGGTATATTCTACACCGTCGACAGTGACGACAATGATGGCCTCATTGTCGTCCACAGTACCGGAAAGCGGAGGCGTGGCATCGTTGGTGAGTGGCGTATCTAAGGTGACTGTTGGGCCCAGTCGGTCCACTATCTCTTCGGCCGTGGCGCTCTTATTGCCATCGGTGTCAGTTACAGCTGCCTGGATAATGTCCCCATGCTCAAGGCCTGCTTCTACATGGATAGTCCAGTGGCCATTGTCATCCACCTCACTTTCTCCAACCACTTCACCTTTTACGGTTAGCGTGATTGTGCTGCCTGGCTCAGCCGTACCGGTGACGACATCACCTCTTGTTGGGTCAATCTCCAGCGCATCTGGTGTATCTGGTGTATTGGGGTCGCTCCTTGAACCCGTTGAGCCTGAACTAAATGCTACTGCAGTAATTCCTCCTAAGCCAACTAAGCCGCCAATAAGAAGTGATGAGTCATCTGCAGGCAATAATCCAGCTGCTTCTGCATCTTCATCAGTCGTTAATCTTGAGTCAGTCGTCCAAGAAATTAATCCTTCTGCAGGCGACTCTGGAATTCCCGCACGCCAAATTTCCCCTTCAAAATCCTGATCCTGAAAATATAAATGACTCTTATCATCGAACTGAAAAAAATCACCAATGCTAATTTTCGCACCATCGATTAAATGGACGATGAGATCGTCACCAAGCCGTTCGAGTTCAAGTACTTCTTGAGGCGTGATATCTAAAGAAATATCGCTAGGTTTGTCTAATGTGATTGTATCTGTACTGATACTACGTTCTTGGGAAGCTAATTCGCCATGCGAGGAAATTCTTATTTTTATAGCCATCCATTAGCCTCATCTATTTTTTGCTTTATATTTTTTGCTACAAAGTCATCACTCGTTAAATCATACGTCTACACTTTACTTAGATAAAAATAGACAAAAATAGACAAAAGCACAAAAAAATAATAGATAAAAGACTGAAATATTGGACTGTATAGGTATAAGAAGGTGCGGTTCTTTTGGGTTTTAAGGTTATAAGTCTTTAAATAATAGGACTCTCGGAGTGAGTGGCAGATATAGGTTCTGGTGAATGTTCTTCCTGAAACTCGTCAACTTTAGCTTCAATTTCCTCGATATCTTCAAAGCGGGCGATGTGATAGAGGGCGTCACCTTCGTTGACGAGTGGTAAGTTAGTTCGTCCGATGATAATGCCACTGAATGTTGCAGTGATTTCCGCTTCTCTTTCACCAAAGGGGTCGGCGACGATGCCCAGCAGGGTTCCGTTTTTAACCCTGCCGCCCAGAGGCACCATCGCTCTGAGGATGCCACTGCTCGGTGCGCGTACCCATGAGCTGGAGCGCGCTACTACGGGGTCGGTTTGTCTTTTCGGCACGGTTCGTGAGGCGGGCAGCATGCCCAGTAAGCGCATGACATTTACTATCCCCTTAACACCCGCTCGAATCCCCACTTCATCAAATCGAAGCGCCTCACCTGCCTCGTATAACAGTGTGGGGATGCCAAACTCCGAGGCAGATTCTCTCAGGGAACCATCACGTAGGTTCGAAGAAATAATCACGGGAGCCTGAAAAGCCCTGGCCATACGGTTGGTTTCGTCGTCATCCAGGTTTGCTCTGATCTGTGGCAGATTGCTGCGGTGAATAGCTCCAGTGTGCAAATCGATACCGTGGGTGCTCTTTGCCACAATTTCAGTCATGAACAAGTGGGCTAGCCTTGCCGCAAGAGAGCCTTTTTCTGTGCCCGGGAAAGAACGGTTCAGATCGCGGCGGTCGGGTAAATAACGAGAATGGCTGATTAGGCCATGGATATTGACAATCGGTACGGCCAGAACCGTGCCTTTAAGCCGTTTAAGTACCGGGAGTTTCAGTACGCGGCGAATGATTTCAACCCCGTTGATTTCGTCACCATGAATAGCTGCGCTGAGGAATAAGCAGGGCCCCGCGCGTTTTCCCGCGACGACATGTACGGGTATCGTCATGGGGGCGTGTGTATAGAGGCGTCCAGCGGGTAGGTCGATAGTAGTTCGCGTGCCCGGTTTAACGGCAACTCCATTAATAGTGAAAGGCTCAGTGCTCATGGTAATTAGCCCTTACCTCGTGTGCGTGTTCTGTGAGGTTTGGCATTTTTTTCAATAAACTCAATGATCATACCGGCAACATCTTTGCCTGTTGCAGTTTCTATCCCCTCAAGGCCGGGGGATGAATTAACTTCCATGACCAGGGGGCCGCGCTCTGAGCGAAGCAGATCAACCCCGGCCACATGAAGGCCCATAATATGGGCCGCTTTAACCGCTGTGGCGCGCTCTGAGGGGCTAATCTTGACCAATGAAGCGGAGCCGCCGCGATGCAGGTTAGAGCGAAATTCGCCGGGTTGAGCCTGCCGCTTTATCGCGGCAACCACTTTGTCGCCTACCACGAAACAGCGAATATCTGAGCCACCAGCCTCTTTAATATATTCCTGAACCATAATATTCGCTTTTAATCCCATAAAAGCTTCAATAACACTTTCTGCCGCTTTTCTTGTTTCGGCCAGAACTACACCTATCCCTTGTGTGCCTTCCAGCAATTTGATGACCAGAGGGGCGCCGCCTGCCATTTTGATCAGGTCGGGAATATCGTCGGGATCATGAGCAAAGCCGGTGTTCGGCATGCCGACCCCTCTGCGTGATAACAACTGTAAAGAACGTAATTTGTCACGAGAGCGGCTAATAGCGACGGATTCGTTTAGTGGGTAGGCCCCCATCATTTCGAATTGGCGCAACACCGCGGTGCCATAGAAGGTCACCGACGCGCCAATACGAGGGATAATCGCGTCAAAAGCAGGAAGGGTCTCGCCTTTGAAATGAACTTCCGGATTGCTGGATGCGACGTTCATATAGCTGCGTAATACATCAATGACCATGGGTTCGTGACCGCGTTGTTCGCAGGCTTCGACCAGGCGTCGGGTGGAGTAGAGTTTTTTGTTGCGAGATAAAATCGCTATTTTCACTGGGTAGGCTCCGGGGTGGGCACGTCACGTAGCGTGTTTTCTGCATTGCCGAGTAGGTAGGATGCGCCAGGGTTGACGATGGCCCTGTTTTGCATAGCGGTTCGTCCAAGTAACATACGAAAACGCATAGAGTCGCGGTTAGTGAGCGTTATTTCGATAGGCCATTGTGAATTGTCCAGCTCTAGTAGTGTTGAGATGACATAGCGCTCTTCCCTATGACCGCCAGAATCGGTGACTGTGCGTTTGTCGACGACTTGCGCCTCGCAAAACAACTCGGGTTCTGAGTCATGTTGTCGGGGATGCATGCCGAAACGAATCCAGGCTGTTCGACCCTTGTTGAAGGGTTCAAGACTAAAGGCATGTAGGCAGGAGGTCCTTGCGCCGGTATCAATCTTGGCTTTGATGAGTGGAAGATTGAGTTCCGGTAAAAGAACCCACTCGCGCCATCCCAGGATAATCGGTGTGTTATTCACTGATAGGAATTCCTTAGCGGTAATTGACTCTTTCGATAAGCAAAATTCATCGAAATGGAGCGTGATTTTGTCAAGTGTGGAGCCGAGGCAAGCAATAGCACTCTGCCTTCTCCTTATGAACTAAACAACTGAAATTTACAGCAATGTACTTTATTGTGCTCGGGCCCGCTTTGTCGTCAGTTTAGTGAAGAAGTTCATCAGGAAAAAATCGAACGTTCTCTGTAGAGAGGTGGTTTTCTGACACAGGCCAGGTCATCGCAAAAGAGTGGGAGCTCAAGTTTTATCAACTCGTGTACTTTGTCGGTCAATTGAGCCGATATCTAATACCGGTGCGGCATCGATTTGTTGGGCGTCCATCATATGGGCGACCCGTTGTAGAGCAGCGATAATCATCATTTGTTCCCACTGCTGCAAGTTATTAAATTGAAGAGTGAAGTGTTCCTGTAACGGAGTGGGTGCATCTTTCAAAATGCTGACGCCGGCATCTGTTAAATGAGCGTGCACTTTACGCTTATCTTTTGTGGAGCGTTCCCGGTAAACCAGCTCTCGTTTTTCCAGCCGATCGAGAATGGTGGTGACAGTGGCCTGGCTGAGGCTGACATCATTTGCCAGTTCGCCAATGGTGATGTCGTTTCCGGCGCGAATAGCCTGTAGCAGTAAAATTTGCGGAGTTGTTAACCCGGTTGTTTTTGCCAGATGCTTTGAATGCAGGTCAGTGGCCCGGATTACACGTCTCAAGGCAACTAAAACGTCGTCTATATTATCCAATTCATTACTCTCAAATGTTATTTCAAGGAATTCTCTGTCGCGATTATATTTTGACTGAGCAGGGCTTGCTATCTGTCCCTGTCTTCCAGGGAAATAAAATCTAATAAGAGCGTCACTCGCTGTGTGGGCTCAATGGCCTTGACGGCTGCACGCGAGGGCAGTACTTGCGCAGAAATACCTTTAGTGTACAATGCTTCGTGTACTAAGCAAAACATGAAACTGCCAATTGGCGGTTTTTTTTGGAGCGATTGTTCGGAATTGACAGGATTCTTATGGGTTTTGTTTTCTGGTTAGAGATTTTTTCTTAGCGCTCTAAGGATATTAACGTCAAATTTTATTTATGGTCTCGTTATTAATGAATCAACAATTTGTTTTTTATCAGCCATCTATGGATGACGGCTGGGACGTTTCTCAACTGATTAGGGCTTGTCCGCCCCTCGACACTAACTCGGTTTACTGCAACTTGTTGCAATGTCATCACTTTGCCGGCACGTCGGTTGCGGTACGCAAGGGTGATGATCTGGTCGGTTTTATCAGCGCTTATCGGATTCCTGATAAACCCGAAACACTCTTTGTCTGGCAGGTAGCTGTCGCAGAGAGTGCCCGCGGACATGGCCTGGCATCGCAGATGATCGAGCACATTGTGGCAAGAGAAGCTGCTCAACCCGTCCGTTATATAGAAACGACTATTACAGCGGAGAACGAAGCTTCCTGGGCACTATTTGGGCGAGTGGCAAAACGCTACGGTGCCCCCTTAGCTCGCGAGGACTTGTTTACTAAAGAACAGCATTTTGCCGGGCAGCACGACACCGAATTGTTGGTCACCATTGGTCCCTTAGACTTGACTCGTTAGAGTGAAACACAGGGGTCAGTCGCTGATGGGGTGTTAAAACGCGCCGCTGTGCAGGCAGGCGAAAGTGCCTCACCCATACCGCATTTAGGTGACAACGCAATACACGCAATACACGTAACAAAAGGAAACCAGAATGAAAATATTTGACGAAATAGAGTCGGAAGTACAGAGTTATGCACGAGCATTTCCACGGGTTTTTCATAAAGCTCAGGGGGAGTACCTCTACGATACGGAGGACAACCAGTATCTCGATTTTCTCGCTGGTGCAGGCACGCTGAACTACGGCCATAATAATCCGGTTTTCAAGGAAAAACTGCTTGATTACATTAATAACAACGGCATTACGCACGGTCTTGATATGCACACTAAGGCTAAAGGTGAGTTTCTAGAAGCCTTTAACGAAAAAATCCTCAAGCCACGCAATATGGACTACCTCGTGCAGTTTACTGGGCCAACCGGTACCAATGCCGTTGAAGCGGCAATGAAAATTGCCCGCAATGTGACGGGCCAGCAAAATATAGTGACTTTCACGAACGGTTTTCACGGTGTCAGCCTGGGTGCGCTGGCGGCAACGGGTAACTCCCATCATCGTGACGCAGCAGGTGCGGCTCTCAGCGGGGTGCATCGTATGCCTTACGATGGGTATCTCGGTGATGGTATTGATACCACCGCGTATCTGGATAAAGTGTTGTCAGATTCCAGTAGCGGCATTAACTCCCCGGCGGCTGTGATGGTAGAAACTGTACAGGGCGAAGGCGGTATTAACGTTGCCAGCTTTGAGTGGTTGCGTAATTTGCAGACCGTGTGCAAAAAACACGGATTATTACTGATTATTGATGATATTCAGGCGGGCTGTGGCCGTACCGGTGATTACTTTAGCTTTGAAGAGGCCGGTATTGAGCCTGACATCATCACGCTGTCCAAATCTCTGGGCGGTTACGGTTTACCCTTTGCCGTAGTCTTGATGAAACCCGCATTGGATCAATGGAAACCCGGTGAACACAACGGTACTTTCCGCGGTAATAACTTTGCTTTTGTCACCGCAAAGGCCGCCATTGATCACTTTTGGTCGGATGGAGACTTCTCAGCCGAGGTCAAGAATAAAGGACAGTACGTCTCGCGACGATTGGCAGACATTGTTAAAAACTACGGCGAAGGCAATTTTACGGCGCGGGGACGAGGCATGTTTCAGGGCATCAACTGTGTGAATGGTGAGTTAGCTGGTGCGATTACCCAGCGCGCGTTCAAAAGCGGGCTCATTATCGAAACTAGCGGCGCTGACGACCAGGTGGTGAAATTCCTATGCCCGCTGACCATTAGTGATGAAAACTTGAAAAAAGGTATCGATATTGTCGAGCAGGCCATTAAGGAAGTATGCGCTAAAGAAACGCCGATACCAGAAGAGGTGGATTATTTCGAAGAACCTCAGTCTGCCAGCGCTTGATAGTATGCCGAGCCGGTGCGGCTTAATGCTGCAGAGGTAAAATCATGAACTCGAGCAGTCTGTCTGCTCACCCTAAAGTATTTGAGATAACGAGGAGTATTGCATTGTTAGTTAGAAACTTGAAAGACGCAGAGAAAACGGATCGACGCATTGTATCCCCCGATGGCAACTGGGAAAGCACTCGACTGTTGTTGAAAGATGACGAAATGGGTTTTTCCTTTCACATCACCACTATCTACGAAGGCGTTGACTTCCAGATGCATTACCAACGTCACCTTGAAGCGGTTTACTGTATTTCAGGCGAAGGTGAGGTGGAAACGGTGGCTGATGGCAAGGTGTATTCCATTACCCCAGGTACCTTATACAACCTGAATAAACACGATAAACATAATTTACGTGCATTTAAGGAATTGAAATTGGCCTGTGTTTTTAACCCGCCGCTCAATGGCAAAGAAGTTCACAACGCAGAAGGCTCCTATGAATTGGATGCCGAGGCCGTTAGTGAGTAAAAGCCATAAGCTGACGGAGGAAGGCGTTAGGGGATAAAACCATTAAATAGATGTAGATGCGAACCCAATAACTAGAGGACAGCCGCCAGATTATGAAATCGGCAACCGTATCAGAAATGAAAATGCAACAAGACCGTTATCCCTCGAGAGGCGCGTTGAAAGCACAACTGGTGAAACGTATAGACCCAGTCATTTACGCAGCGGAAACCACCACGGCCCCGATCGACAGGAAATTGGTGGATGAGTATCAAGAAAACGGCTTTCTTGTTTTAGAAGATGTGTTTAGCGAAGCAGAGGTTAGTGGCTTTCAGCAAGAACTGAATCTGCTGAGACATGACGAGCAGGTCGCAGGGTTGGATGAGACAATTACCGAACCCGGTAGTGGTGAAGTCCGCTCAATTTTCAAAATTCATGAGATCAGTGCCGTCTTTAGAAAACTAGCAAAAGATCCGCGTTTGGCAGGTCTCGCTCAATATCTATTAAATGATCAGGTGTATATCCACCAGTCGCGCTTAAACTACAAGCCAGGGTTCCGGGGCAAGGAGTTTTACTGGCATTCGGACTTTGAAACCTGGCATGTTGAGGACGGTATGCCGGCCATGCGGGCATTGAGTATGTCTATCACATTGACAGAAAACCACGATACTAATGGCCCGTTGATGCTGATCCCTGGATCGCACCGCCGCTATGTCGTGTGCGAAGGAGAAACACCGGACAACCACTTTAAATCCTCCTTGCGTAAGCAGGAGTATGGCGTGCCCAGTGACCGTTGTTTAAGTCAATTGGTTGATGAAGGTGGTATCGTCACTGCAACCGGCAAACCGGGTAGTGTCATCGTGTTTGATTGCAATACCATGCATGGCTCAAACGGTAATATCACGCCATTACCCCGCTCTAATGCTTTCTTCGTCTATAACGCCATTAGCAATCAAGTGGTCGAGCCTTTTTGCGATCAACCGCCACGACCCGAGTATATCTGTAGTCGTGAGACGATCGATCCTGTCATCGTAGACACTGAAGGTCGTGAAGGGTGAATAATCAACAACGCGATAGCCTTAAGCAATTGATGAAAACCCGTATTAACGAAATTGAGGGGTTTTTATCACCCACCGGAGACGATAGCGATCCAGATGATGAGTCAGCGAGCCTCGATCAAAAAATCGCATCGGCTGTTAACTCTCAGGTCAGCCAAAATGAAAAGCGCGAACTCGCCCTGATACGTAATAACTTACAATGGCTGGACAGCGATGACGCGGGCTATTGCCAGCGATGTGGGGAGGAAATTCCTTTCGCACGCTTACAGGCCGTGCCAGCGACGCGTCTATGTATTGGCTGCGCTGAACGCTCATAAGCCGGGATAGCCTGACCTAATTCAGTGTTTAATTCAATTTTTCGTAATAGGAGATAGGACAATAAACGGACAAGCAGCAGCACAACACAGTGTTGAGAAAATCGGCGGCACGTCAATGAGCGATTACAAAGCCGTACGCGATAATATCGTTTTGAAACCTGGTTTTAGTCAGAATTTATACCAAAGAGTCTTTGTCGTGTCGGCTTATAGCGGCATCACCAACGACCTTCTGGAGCATAAAAAATCTGGCCAGCCCGGCGTTTATGGTTTATTTGCCAGTAGTGAAAACGATGACGACTGGTATGACGCGATGGCTCGTTTGCAGAGCAAACTGCACAGCATTAACCAGGCTCTCTTTGTCGGCGATGAAGATCTGGAACGTGCCAATCGGTTTATCGATACGCGCCTTGAAGCGGCACACCAATGTTTAACCGATTTGCAAGGGGTCTGCCGGCATGGCCATTTTTCATTGTCCGAGCACCTCGATACGGTACGTGAAATGCTCGCCAGTATTGGTGAAGCCCACAGCGCCTGGAACACAGCGGCCTTATTGCAGCGCGATGGTGTTAATGCATGCTTTGTCGACTTAAGTGGTTGGCAAACTGAGGCCCACATGTCGCTGGATGAGCGTATTTTACAGGCGTTTGACGCCGTTGATCTGTCAGCAGAATTACCGATCGTCACCGGGTATGCACATACTAACAGTGGTTTAATGGCCAGCTTTAATCGCGGTTACAGCGAAATCACTTTTAGCCGTATCGCTGTATTGACCGGTGCTCGGGAAGCAATTATTCATAAAGAGTTTCACCTTAGCAGTGCCGACCCGCACTTGGTCGGCGAATCAAATGCCGTGCCTATTGGTCGAACTAACTACGATGTGGCCGACCAGCTAGCGAATCTCGGCATGGAGGCTATTCACCCGAAAGCGGCCAAAGGCTTGCGCCAAAATGCGATTCCTCTGCGCATCAAAAATACCTTTGAACCGGAACACGCCGGTACGGTCATTGCTCAGGATTATGTCAGTGAAACGCCCCGTGTAGAAATTATTGCCGGCAGCAAGGGCATTCATGCACTGGAGCTATTTGATCAGGATATGATGGGACAGATCGACCTCTACGACCGGGAGTTTCTGGAAATAGTGCGACGTTTTAAGGCTGAGATCGTTGCCAAGGATGTAAATGCGAATACGATTACTCACTACCTTGCGACGAATCTGAAAACCATCAAACGTATACGCGGTGCGCTTCAGGATAGATACCCCGATGCTGAGCTGGACCAGCGCAAAGCCGCCATTGTCTCGGCTATTGGTAGCGATATGCGGGTGGCGGGTATGTTGTCCAAAGCAGTTTCGGCGCTGGCGGCACAGAATATAAATGTGCTGGCTATGCATCAATCCATGCGTCAAGTGGATATGCAGTTCGTGGTCAATGAAGAGGATTATGAGCTGGCGGTGAAAAGCCTACATGCGTGCTTGGTGGAAGTGCATGATCACGGTAAAGCGATATGCGCGGCATAAGGTGGAAGACGTTAGCGTGTTGCGTGTTGCTGTTATCCTTTGGGCAGGTCTTTGCCAAAGAACTGACGGAGGATAATCCGCCGTTTGGCGAGCGCATTGCAAAATCACCCTTTGTTGAACTCTATGTACTGGATGAGCTTAAGCAACTGCGTGTTGACATGGCCGCGCAAAAGAATGAGTTGCTGCAGCAGGTTGTCGATCGTGAAATCAAGTCCATCGACCGGGGTGTTGAATACGCCACCGATACCATCAGCTACTTTTTTTATTTGATAGCGGGTGCTAGTTCGATATTAGTCTTAGTGGGCTGGTCATCAATACGCGACATCAAGGAGCGGGTGCATTCAAATGCGGATCAGCAAGTGGCAGGATTAATCGAAACCTATGAAGACCGGCTTCGCAATATAGAAAATCAACTGAGCCAGAAAACGGAATTGTATGAAGAAAACCGTGCCGAAATTGCATTGACCCAGGAAATACACTCGTTGTGGTTACGAGCGGGGCAGGATCTCGGTGCTCATAATAAGATCGCGACCTACGACCAGATATTAAAACTGCAACCCGAAGACACTGAGGCGCTGACCTATAAAGCCGACGCCGCTTTAGAGATGGATGAACCACAATGGGCTGTGAACCTCTGTAATCAGGCGCTTGCCATTGATCCAGAAAATGGTCATGCCTTTTATCAACTGGCCTGTGCTTACACGGCGTTGAACCAGTTTGATGAGGCGATGGGGTATCTGACCGAAGCCTTGGCGCGCTCAGAAACCTATCGAGATGACTTGCTGAGCGATCCTGCTTTAGTGCCCTTAAAACGGTATGAACCCTTTAACCAGTTGTTGGATCAGGTTCGTGAAACTTAATTTCGATCTTGAAGACGCCAGTCAAGTAGCCATAGGCGCTTTTGCTTTAGCGGTGCCCATCTCTTTTTCGGAAGAAGCCTGGCGTCTGAGCGAAACTCTGCCGGTCGGAAACATCATTCTCATGGCTTGTTTATCAGTGATGTTTTTGGCGTTCTTTGCCTATGAAAGCGTTTTTCAGGGGGATATTACCTATCGTATCCCCGTTTTTCTTATACGAATATTGATTGCTTATGTGGTTGCCGGACTTGTGGTGGCTCTGGTGCTAACAGCTCTGGATAAGTTTCCGATAATTTCTCAGACAGTCGTTGCGATTAAACGCTTAATCATCATTGCGATGCCGGCTTCAATGGGCGCTATTATTGTTGATGCTTTTGACAAGGAGTGAGGTTGGGCGTCCAGCAATCTGTGCTGTGCGGTCACAGATACACAGAGGCCCAGCGCTGTGCATAGACACGTCGCCGTTTCTGAAAAAGGCACCCCTTAGCTTCGACCTCTGTCTTCTGGCGGTTCGCGATTGTAATTATTTTATTCGTTTGGCCGGGTATTTGTTAAAAGGCCTTGTCCTTTTATTGACCCCTATGCTGTGTTCGAGATTCAACCATGGATGACACCTTAATCGCCCTATCCTTTATCGGATGCCTATTAGGCTTCACGCTGATCGGTCTATCGTCGCTGTTTAAAAGCCGGGGCACCCGCCAGGATTACTACCTCGCTGACAACACTGTCAAACCCTGGCTAGTGGGTTTATCCGCAGTATCCACTAATAACAGTGGGTATATGTTTATCGGTGTGATTGGTTATACCTATGCCACGGGCCTGGCCTCTATCTGGCTGATGATTGGCTGGATCGCCGGTGATTTTCTGGCGTCTTTGTTCGTACATTCACGTTTACGGGCAGCGACTGAAAATAGTGACGAAGCCAGTTACGCTGGTGTGCTGAGTGGCTGGTATGGGGATAATAACCATCAGCTACAGCGGTTAATCGGTGTCATTTCCCTGGTTTTTCTATTGGCCTATGCAGGTGCTCAGCTGGTTGCAGGGGGCAAAGCCCTGCATGTGCTATTTGGCTGGGCTCCGTGGATGGGCGCCGTTATCGGCGCTGTACTGGTATCACTCTATTGTTTTGCCGGAGGTATTCGAGCCTCCATCTGGACAGATGCCGCCCAGTCGATGGTGATGATTGTCGCCATGGTGTCATTACTGGTAGTCGCCACACAAACGCTGGGTGGAGTGGGTGGGGCCATTTCAAGTATGCAGGAGGTGGCGGGCTTCCTCGACTGGTTTCCCAAAGATCTGGCGTTGCCCGGTATTGCCGGGGGCGTGCTGTTTGCGGTGAGTTGGCTGTTTGCAGGACTATCAGTCATCGGACAACCCCACATCATGGTACGCTTTATGGCCCTCAACGATCAGACCAGCATGCGGCAGGCGCGGGCCTGGTACTACCTGTGGTTTATTGCTTTTTACTGCATCACCACGGGCGTCGGTTTACTGTCCCGCGTTTATTTGTCGGATAGTGGTAGTTTCGATGCCGAACTGGCATTGCCGATGATGGCTCTTGAATTACTACCGCCCTTGGTCGTTGGTTTAGTCCTAGCGGGTATTTTCGCCGCGACTATGTCCACCGCCGACTCGCTGATCCTCAGTTGTTCCGCGGCGATTACCCACGATCTTCTGCCCCATAGGATAGAACGACCGCTATTGATTAAACTGACGACGCTTGCCATCACCGGCTGTGCGCTATTGTTGGCACTATCCAATAACCAAAGCGTTTTCAGTTTGGTTATTATGGCCTGGTCCGGTCTGGCCAGCGCTTTTGCGCCATTACTTATCGCGCTCTGTCTCGGTATGAGACCTGCTCAATTCACGAGCATTGTCGCCGCGCTAACGGGACTGGCCACCGCGTTATTATGGCGTTATTTGGACTGGCATCACGCCGTGTACGAAGGCTTGCCGGGAATGTTGGCAGGCGGTGCCGTGCTTATACTGTGGCGCGAGCGCAAAGTTATTATCGATGAAAGCAGAAATTAGGAAGAGTTAGCGGCTATCATCAAGGCACGCTTACTCTCTGATTCGTCACAGAGCCAGAATCCTGTCATTTTCGTATCTATGGTGTCTCATTAATGGCCCTTGCGGCGATGAGATAAACGCCAGTGTAGAGCGGCGTTAATAGAGAAAATCACTATGGTAAATATTGCCGAACAAAAATTTGAAAAGTTTCGCTCTCCTTTCCAGGCATTTGTGCGTGATGAATCCCTGGCCAGTATCTTTCTCTTTCTGGCAGCTGTACTCGCGCTGCTCGCCGCTAACTCGCCGCTAGCAGAACAGTATTTTGCCTTGGTGCATCTGCCGATCATACTGGGTGTTGGTGATGTGGCTCTAAGGTTCGATGCGCATCAGCTCATCAATGACGGCTTAATGGCGCTGTTTTTTTTCATATTGGGGCTGGAAATAAAACGTGAATTTCTGGTCGGGGAGCTGCGCGACCCGAAACGCGCAACGGCCTTGGTGGCCGCCGCTATCGGAGGCATGGCCGTACCCGCGTTAATTTATTTTCTCTTTAATCAGAACACATCTTCGCAGCACGGCTGGGGCATCCCGATGGCCACCGATTCGGCGTTTGCCCTGGGTGTGTTGCTGTTGCTGGGAGACAGGGTGCCACTGAACTTAAAAGCCTTCCTCGTCGGGTATGCCATCATTGATGATCTCGGGGCCATCATGGTCATTGCGCTGTTCTACACGGATACGCTTAACATCAACTATCTGGGTATCAGTGTGGCCTGTCTAACTGTAATGATTGCTTGTAACGTCATCGGACTGCGCCATTTTTTCGTGTATATGGCGACCGGTATATTGCTCTGGGCTGGTCTGATGAACGCTGGGGTGCACGGTACGGTGGCGGGTGTTTTGGTTGCCCTGGTAGTACCTGCGCGCGCCAAACATGGACGGCTTTGGTTTCTTCGCCGCGCTCAGAAGTTGATCGACAAAGTTGAGAGGCTAGAAAAACGCGAGAGAGTTCAGGAGAAAATATTGGGCAATCCCCAGCAACATGGCGCTGTGGAAGCGGTGGAGCAGGCAGCGGCCCTAGCCACGACACCCTTAAGACGCTGGGAACGCTCCCTTGAACCGGCCGTTCTTTGGCTCATATTGCCTTTGTTTGCCTTCGCTAATGCGGGCATTCCTTTGAGTTGGGAGCGATTTGCCGAGTTATCGGTGAGTCCCATCGCCTGGGGTATTGTCGGGGGTCTGGTTATCGGAAAAACGGTGGGCATCAGTGTGTTGGTTTGGCTCACAGTACGCCTGGGCTGGGGACGTTTGCCCGACGCGGTAACGCTCCCACATATCGTGGGTTTAGCGCTATTGGGTGGCATGGGCTTTACCATGTCAACGTTTATCGCCGTATTGACCTTTGATGTTGATAATGAGCTTTATCTGGCGAAAACAGGGATTCTTATCGCTTCGTTTATCGCAGGTCTCTGTGGCTATTTGTGGTTGCGATTTTGTCCTGATGAGCGGGCTGACAAAGCCGTTAAAGAACCGCCCGTTGCATGACAGTGCTTGCCCCCTAAGTTCTGATTTTTTGGAGTAGCTCGCTCTAAAGTGTCTTCGAGCTGTCAACGAGGACCTTTTCTTGGCTATGAATTGTTCTATAATGAATACCCCTCACAACAGTAAGCCCTCTGTCGATCTGATGAGCTACAATCAGGATGAAAAGGTGACCAACGATAGCCCTCAAGGTACCGATCCCCAGCAACCTACACAGGCTAAGCGACCCGAAACCTATGGTTTCTGGAAAACGGTTGTTATTGTGCTCTGTGGACATTTGGGAGTCAGGACGACGGAACAACGAAAAACGGATTTTGCAAGGGCCAATGGCGTGCATGTTTTTGCCGTGGCTGTGATGTATTTTTTGTTGGTCATTATTGCTTTGATTGTGCTGGTTAACACGATTGCTTACTGACGGCCTTGTGAAAATTCTGTAGTTGACAGAGTTTATTGTAAATCTTTCCTTTCCCTTGCAAAAATACCGGTGACTTCTCCCTGATGTAATTGCCTGCTTTCTCCAGGCGATAATGCGGGATCTAAAAGCAGATTGCCGATGGATAGCCGGTGAAGCTGTAATACCTTATTTTGAAAGCGGCCAAACATTCTTTTGATGTGATGGTAGCGACCCTCGGTTAAACTTACTTCACCAACGTGGCTACTGATAATTTTCAGCTGAGCTGGCTGTGTGGTGATGCCCTCATACTCAAAATACATACCTTGAGAAAATGCGGAGATATAGCGTTCATCAAGCGGCTTTTCTAAGTCAACACGATAGCGTTTGATAATGTGATTAAGGGGCGAGGACAATTGGCGTGACCAGCGCCCATCGTTAGTGAGCAGGATTAAGCCCGAAGAGTTCATGTCTAAGCGCCCGGCAATATGTAGTTTGTCGCGTTCATTCTTATCGAGTAAATCGATCACGGTTTGATGTTTAAGGTCTTTGGTAGCGCTGACGACACCCTTGGGCTTGTGCAGCATGACGTAGCGAGGTTTGTTATTTTGCAGAATTTTTCGATCAAAGATGACATGGCTGAATTGATGAATAGTCTGTTGAACATCATCAGCCACTTTGCCGTCTACCACAATACGACCCTGGGCGATTATTGATCGAATCGCCTGGCGCTTGATGCTGAGCTGTTGGCTCATAAAGCGATCAAGACGTGTGCGTGTTGACGACATGAAGTCTTTTATTATCCATAAAGCTCACGTTTTTGTGTTTGAAAAGGCGTGTAACCCCTTTCGTAAGCTGGGTTAATGACAGTCAAAAAAGTCGGTATACCAGTCGACGAAGCGATTAATACCTTCTTGAATGGATGTTTGTGGTTGGTAGTCGAGATCGCTAATCAAATCACTGACATCGGCATACGTGCTGGGTACGTCGCCAGGCTGTAGCGGTAGCATATTCTTTTTTGCAGTCTTGCCCAGTTTGTTTTCCAGAGCACTGATAAAGTCCATTAAACGCACCGGGTTATTGTTGCCAATGTTGTATATTTTATAGGGTGCTGGCGAGCTCGAAGGGTCGGGATCTTTTGCATTCCAATGTGTATTGCCCTTGGGTGGATTGTCAATGACGCGAGTAATACCCTCGACAATATCGTCAATGTAGGTGAAGTCCCGCTGCATTTCGCCGTGGTTGAAGACGTCGATTGCTTTGTCTTCAAGAATAGCTTTGGTAAACAGGTATAGAGCCATGTCAGGCCTGCCCCAGGGGCCGTAAACTGTAAAAAAACGCAGCCCCGTCGTGGGTAGTTGGTAGAGGTGGGAGTAGGTGTGGGCCATTAGTTCATTGGACTTTTTACTGGCGGCATAGAGGCTAATGGGGTGATCGACATTGGCCGAGGTAGAAAAAGGTTGAGCTTCGTTAAGGCCGTAAACAGAAGAGCTGCTGGCGTAGCTGAGTTTTTTCACGCCATTGTGGCGGCAGCCTTCAAGAATATTACAAAAGCCAACAATATTACTGCTGATATAGGCCTGGGGATTAGTCAGACTGTAACGTACACCAGCTTGTGCGGCGAGGTTGCAGACCGCATCGAATTGCTGCTCGGCAAACAGGGCGTTCAGATTTTCAGTATCTTCGAGGTTGAGTTTAATAAACTGGTAATTGGGATGTTGCTTGCTGGCAACACATCGGTTATAGCTGATGGCGCTTTTATCAATACCGGCGCGCTCTAATCGGCCATATTTAACGCGCTGATCGTAGTAGTCGTTGATATTGTCGAGTCCAACAACTTCATCGCCCCGCGCCAGTAATTTTAGGGCCAGATGAGAGCCGATAAAACCGGCGGTGCCAGTAATTAATATTTTCATGTGTCTTTTTATCTCTGGTTTGTGGCTTAAGATCTACCACGGCCAATAGCGTAGTAAGCCCAGTTATCCTTTTCAAGCCGTTCGGGTGAATAGAGGTTGCGACCATCGACAATCACTTTGTTGTTCAAGCGCAGGGCTATTTCATCAAAGTCTGGTGCGCGAAATTGTTGCCACTCGGTACAAATCACCAGTGCATCGCAGCCGTTTAATACTGAGTATTTGTCATCGCAAAGCTGCAGATTTTCGTTGCCTGCATAAATGCGCTGTGTTTCATCCATGGCCACCGGGTCGAAGGCTTTTACTTTGGCGCCGACTTGCCAGAGGGCCTCCATGACAGTACGGCTCGGAGCTTCGCGCATGTCGTCGGTATTGGGTTTGAAAGCCAGGCCCCATAGTGCAATGGTTTTACCGGCGAGTTTTTCGGTGTCGCCAAAATAATGGGCGAGTTTACTAAACAGGCGAGTTTTTTGTTGCTCATTCACCTGGTCCACAGACTTTAAGAGTTCGGCGTTATAGCCTAGTTGTTCGGCTGTCCTGGAGAGGGCTTTAACATCCTTGGGAAAGCAGGAACCGCCATAGCCGCAGCCTGGATAAATAAAGTGGTAGCCGATGCGGGGGTCAGAGCCCATGCCTTTACGTACCGCTTCAATATCGGCACCCAGTAATTCAGCCATGTTTGATAGCTCATTCATAAAGCTAATTTTGGTGGCGAGCATGGCGTTGGCGGCATATTTTGTCAGCTCGGCAGAGCGAATGTCCATAAACATTGTGCGCTCTTGCTGGCGGTTAAAAGGTTCGTAGAGTTCGCGTAGTAGTTTTTCTGCTTCGTGAGAATCTGTGCCAATAATAATACGGTCGGGCTTCATAAAATCATTAATCGCAGCCCCCTCTTTGAGAAACTCGGGGTTGGAGACGACGGCGAAGGGAATGTCTTGACGACGCTCTTGCAGTGTAGCCTGTATTTGCGCTTTCACTTTATCGGCTGTACCGACCGGCACAGTAGATTTGTCGACAATAATACGCTGTTCTGTCATTCGTTCGGCAATGGTTTTTGCCACCGCTAAGACATACTGTAAATCCGCAGAGCCGTCTTCGTCGGGTGGCGTGCCGACGGCGATTAGCTGGATAAGCCCGTGGGCGACAACGAGATCCGCATCGCTGGTGAAGCGCAGACGGCCGTCCTCGCGATTGCGTTGCACGATGTCTTCGAGTCCCGCCTCCCAGATAGGCAGAATGCCACTGTTGAGTTGATCTATTTTATGTTGGTCGACGTCCATGCAAATAACGTCGTGACCCACCTCGGCGAGGCAGGCTCCGGTGACAAGACCGACGTAACCAGTGCCGAATACTGATATTTTCATGCTATCGAAACCTGTTGTTGAAACATGGGGCCAGTGTTGAGAGTAAGGCGAGTCTTGGTAGAGAAGTGGTGCGAGAGCATTGCGCTACAAATCCTTGTGTCATTTGAGTACTTAAGAGTACTTACGCTTTATTAAAGATGGGTGAACGCTATGATTATACCTTGCTACGAGGAGGGCGGGTGGCCTGTCCACATTGTTCTGTGCTTTTGTTAAAGTGTTTCTTGCATTGCCTGTTCCAAACCTGTATCTGGAGTGCTATTTCCTCCTACAACCGATCGCAGTGGCATTATAACCTGTACTACTGGAGTTACCTTATGAAAGCCTGGTTAGGGATAGCCTTTTGCGCCACCCTTTTATTTCTCGCGCAGTTGGCTAAAGCCACCGAGCTTGCGGATGTTATCGATGGTCTGCGTCCCAGTATTGTTGGTATTGGCACGGTACGTTCCATCCCGGGTAGTAAAAAACCAGCGATCCGTTTTCGCGGCACGGGTTTTGTGACTGGCAATGGCCGTCAGGTGATAACCAATAACCACGTGTTACCTGAGAACCTCGACCGAGAGACGAAGGAAAGTCTGGCCATATTTGTCGGGCGTGGCAAGGGGGGCAAAGTCATGGCGGTAAAAGTCCTGCGCAAAGATAGAGACCATGACCTGGCTTTACTTGAAATTGTTAGTGGTTCTTTGCCTGCGATGCGCCTGGCAGACTCCGCTTTCTTGCGGGAGGGTTCGGATATTGCTTTTACCGGTTTCCCCATCGGCGTGGTACTGGGGCTGTTTCCGGTCACACACAAAGGTATTATTTCTGCTATTACGCCCATTGCGATACCCTCGGTTTCATCGCGCACCATTACGGCTGCCCAGATGAAACGTTTACGTGCCCCCTTTGATGTGTATCAGCTCGACGCTACAGCGTATCCCGGGAACAGCGGTAGCCCTGTTTACAAGCGGAACACCGGTGAGGTCATCGGCGTTATCAATAGTGTTTTTGTGAAAGGCGCAAAAGAGACGGCACTTGAGAAGCCTTCGGGTATTAGCTACGCCATTCCCGTGCGCTACGTCCACGACTTACTGAAGGCTAAATAATTATAGCGCCAGGGTCGAAGCGAGAGATCGCGTTATTTCGGCAGCGGAGATCTCTTTGCAAGCCGGGGCACTTTGACCGCACCACAGTGGGCTAAAATCACTCGAACCTTGTTTTTCAGCGGCAGAACGTAGCGCTGCCATGGGCGTACTAGCCAGGGGGAAAGCTGGAGCTGATTGATTCAATGGTCCCAGCTCCTTTATTGCACGGTTAGTGATGCCGCGAGCTGCTCGCCCCGAGAAAATATTGGTGAGTGCTGTCTCGCGGGCGGCGTGACTTTTTAATGCGGCACGGTGCAGGGGGCTTGTCGTACTTTCAGGACAAAGTAAGTAAGCTGTTCCCGCTTGTACACCAGCGGCACCAAGAGCCCTGGCTGCTTTCACGCCTTGGGCGTCGACGATACCGCCAGCAGCGATCACTGGTAGTTTTACGGCCTTAACAATTTGTGGCAACAGAGCAAAGAGTCCTGCCTGCTTGCCGAGATCATCGGATAAAAAGTGGCCACGATGGCCGCCAGCCTCAAGTCCCTGGGCAATAATGGCATCGACACCTGCTGCTTCTAAGAACAAAGCCTCATCGAGGGTTGTGGCGGTGGCAATAATCTTACTGCCACAGCTTTTTACACGTGCCAACAAGGTTTTGTTGGGTAGACCAAAATGAAAGCTCACCACGGCGGGTTTAAACGCCTCCACTCGGTCCGCCGTCGCATGACTAAAAGGCCTGCGTTCGGGTGGCTTGGGTATCGCCTCACGATCCAGTCCGTATTCGTTGTAATAGGGCGCCAATAACTTGCGCCAGGCTGCTTCCTGCCCAGATTGAGGTGCTGGGGATGCGTGACAAAAAAAGTTGAGGTTATAGGGTTTGTTGGTTTGTGATCGCAGTGTGGTGAGTGCTTTGTCTAAAGCATCATTGCTGAGCATGGCGCAGGGCAGTGAACCGAGACCGCCTACATTGGAGACGGCAAGCGTTAATGCGCTGTCTTGCACGCCAGCCATGGGTGCCTGAATGATAGGGAGCTCTATGTCTAAAAGCGTTTGCAAGGTCATCGCTGAAATGGATCTTTGGTTGTTTTAACGGGTCATATTACAGACAAATGACTCATTTTGGGCCGCTAAAAAATTTATTGCGATGTTAATAGAGCTGATAGTTCAATGGCTAGCGAGACCTGGGCGGAAATTCAGATGGAAGGAGAAAATGCGGGCAAGGTGTTTTGACTGTCTGGTGCATCGAGTTGAGTGTGTTTTCCCAAGATGCTTACAAATTATTTCGTCCTATTGGCGGTACAGGGGGCTGTGGGGTAGAACATAAGCTATGCCGAGATTTTGAAGCGAACACTGCCGTAAAGCCTCTATATAAGGACGAATGGCAACGTTATAAAGACGTATGGCAACGGTGAAGCGATTCTTCCAGCCTGGTTTTAGGCCGTATGACTGTTTAGGAATTGGTTTAATTTATCGATATTCTGGCGGTGTTCCTCCAGCATCACTCGCAGTTGTTTCTGTACGCCAGTATCTGAGATTGCCGCCAGATTTTTCTCTATTTCACGGACAACCCACCCTTGCCCCCGGTTTAAAAACTGTAGACGTTCGTCGAAATCGTTAATGGCAAGACACTTAGCCGCAAATTCACCCACCTTCTTGTCAGGAATGGCACCCATTATGGTGAGGCTTTCGAGCAAACCTTGGCAAGACTTCTGCTCATCTTGACAAATATCGCGGAGAAGTTGTTTGTGTTGAATTGATGGCGCCTCTTTCTCAGACAATAGACAAACCTTTGTGCCTGCCCGCTCGGCATGGAGCAGAGACAATAGTAAGGCTACAGTTTCATCGCCGGATAAAAATCCGTGATAGGAAGGATCGGTATCGTGCATCATACAAGGGCTTGAGTTGAATTGTGCTTGGCTATCGGGCTTTTTTGTCATTTTCATTATGCCGTGATTATGACTCGGTTTAATGGTTATGGCAGCCTCTTATCGGCCGTAAACCAGTATAGGATATATCCATCTGAGCATTTTCTTGAAACTATAAATTTGCATTTTCTATGGCGTTTATTTCCGATAATTCCCTTAATGTTAAAATAATAAACGTCGGGAGGAAAGTCATAAACTCTTTTTATGATAGCAGCTGGGAGTCGTATTTTCCTCTCATTTCATGACTGTGAATAGTGGATATTTAGATCCCTGTGTAAGGGGGTTGCTTAATATGTCGCACTGCTGTTGATGAGTTTTTGAATTATGAAAGGTATCACGTGTGATACTGAGATTGCGGCTCCGCTCATTATTTTAATCAGTGATTATAATTCACCTCATTAATGAGTTTAGTCACACCTTATATGGGGGAAGGCTTTGCCTTTTTTGTCTCTATCAGCTATGGTCTTTCTTGCGTTCAAACTAACTATTATTTAGGTTCTAGCTAGCCTATGAACATCTCACATCGCTACTTGTACGAGTCTGCTTCCGCCTTACTCATTTAGGCCAAGCGCCTATGGGTGCTTGGCTTATTTTCTCTCATATTCATATTTTCCACGTATGTCGTTCGGACCTTTTCTGGTCCTTATTGGGAGTGAATATGTACAGTTATTTATACCCTCGAAAGGGCTTTCTACAGGCTGAAACCCATATCTACAACACACCGGTGTTGTTGTCTTCAGTCATTGAAAAACTTGAGGAGTTAGCTGAAAAACACAATTTTGACAGAAAAATTCCTAGACGAGCTGCCCCAGGTTGTGTTGTCGACCTCTTAGATTTTAAAGAACAGCACCTGATCAGTGTTGAATTGGTCATGCCCAAGGATGCTTCTCCGGGACACGGACGGATTTCGGTATTGTCGCCACTGGGTTCAAGCTTGTTGGGCTTGGAGCGCGGTGACGTTAGTCGCGTCAATTTGTTTGGGCGCACGCACAAATTCCATATTCTTAATATTCAATACAGCGACACATTGAAAACAAGAAAGGAGGAATCCCCATCATGAAGTCTTATATTTGCCGTCCATTAGACCGTTTATATATCTACCGAAAGCGACGGGGCGTGGCGGCAGCTCTGTTGGTACGGGCAATGCTGGAGAAATTAGGTAATGAGCAAAAATAAAGCTAAAAAAAATCCCCAAAAAAGCCTGAAAGAAAAAAGACAGGAGAAGCGTGAAAAACGACAAGAAATACCTGTGAAACGTAAATTACGCGCTAATTAAGTCTATTCTCGGGCACACTTTGATGTGCCCGAGTTTTCACCATTGCTGTTAGTAATTTCATTCAACTTTGATTGAGGTGATCGTGGATAATTCAGAACCCGCCGGGGATGTAAACCCCGAAGAAACTAAAGAATGGCTTGAGTCCCTTGAGAATATACTCGCGTTTGACGGCGTTGAACGTGCTAATTTTCTGTTGAAAGAACTGGCTGATCACATGACACAAGCGGGCGCTAGAATGCCCTCCACTCTCGCGACACCGTATCGCAATACCATTCTGCCCGACCGCGAAGCCATGATGTCTGGTGACCTTTTTCTTGAGCGACGAATTCGCTCGTTGACGCGTTGGAATGCATTGGCGATGGTGCTGCGGGCTAATAAGCGTCCGGGTGATTTGGGTGGACACGTCTCGACATTTGCGTCTGCCGCTACTTTATACGATGTGGGTTTCAATCATTTCTTCCGCGGGGCCAGCGATACCCGTCTCGCTGATGTCATCTATTTTCAGGGCCATAGTTCACCGGGAATTTACGCGCGTTCTTTTCTCGAAGGCCGTCTAACTGAAAAGCAACTGGATAATTTTCGACAGGAAGTTGACGGCCAGGGTTTGCCATCCTACCCCCATCCTTGGCTGATGCCTGATTATTGGCAATTTCCCACAGTATCGATGGGCTTGGGGCCACTACAGGCAATTTACCAGGCACACATCATGAAATATCTCGACAACCGCGGTTTGGCAACAATGGGTCAGCGCAAGGTCTGGGCCTTTTTGGGGGATGGCGAATGCGACGAACCTGAATCATTAGGCGCGTTGTCATTGGCTGGTCGGGAACATCTTGATAACTTGATTTTTGTGGTCAACTGTAATCTGCAGCGCCTCGATGGCCCGGTGAGGGGTAATGGCAAAATTATTCAGGAGTTGGAAGGAAACTTTCGGGGCGCTGGCTGGAACGTCATCAAGGTCATCTGGGGCCGTTTATGGGATCCGCTTTTTGCAAATGATACGAACGGTGAACTACAACGGCGCGCCGACGAAGTAGTAGATGGTGAATACCAGAATTACGTGGCCAGAGGAGGAGCTTATACCCGCGAGCATTTTTTTGGCAAACACCCCGACTTATTGAAAATGGTAGAGCACTTGTCTGACGATGACATCATGCGTTTGAACAGAGGTGGACATGATCCCTATAAGGTCTACGCCGCCTATCATGAGGCCGTTAACCATGTGGGTTCACCGACTGTCATTCTCGCAAAAACCGTGAAAGGCTACGGCATGGGTTCTGCGGTCGAGGCAGAGTACAATACGCATCAAGTCAAGAAGCTTGATACCGCTGACTTAGAGTATTTTCGCGATCGGTTTAACATTCCGATCCCTCGTGAAAAGCTTGCTGAAGCACCATTTTACCGGCCGCCCATAGACTCTCCCGAAGCAATTTACTTGCGTCAACGGCGCGAAGCACTGGGTGGGGAGCTCCCACAACGAACTGCCCGTAGCGAAGCGCTTGAGGTGCCGGGCCTCGACGCCTTCGCGAAACAACTGGCTGGCACAGGTACCCGTAAAAACTCAACGACAATGGTCTTTGTGAAACTGCTGGCAACCTTATTAAAAGACAAGAACATCGGTCAGCGTATTGTCCCCATTGTGCCGGACGAAGCAAGAACATTTGGAATGCAGGGCTTATTCCGTCAAATAGGTATCTACTCGGCGATCGGGCAGTTATATGAGCCCCAAGATGTCGGCCAAATAAGCGCTTATCGCGAAGCTCAGGACGGACAGGTGTTACAAGAAGGAATCACGGAGGCGGGCGCTTTTTCTTCCTGGCTTGCCGCCGCCACCTCCTATAGCACCCACAACCTCCCGCTGATACCTTTTTATATTTATTACTCCATGTTTGGCTTTCAGCGCGTGGGCGATCTGGCGTGGGCAGCGGGGGATATTCGCGCCCGTGGTTTCTTGTTGGGCGCTACCTCAGGCCGAACAACGTTAAATGGCGAAGGCCTGCAGCACCAAGATGGGCATAGCCACGTTTTATTCTCGACCATTCCCAACTGTCTCACTTACGACCCGTGTTATGGCTACGAATTAGCTGTGATCATCCAGGATGGATTGCGACGAATGTTTACAGCTAACGAGGACATTTTCTATTACATCACGCTGATGAACGAAAGCTACCCACAGCCGGCTATGCCGGAAGGGGTAGAGGAAGGAATTTTGAACGGTATATACCAACTGCGTACGGTCGGCGAGGGGGACGGGAATCGAGTGCGCCTCCTGGGCAGTGGAGCTATCTTGCGAGAGGTTGAAGCGGCCGCTGAGATGCTCTATTCCGATTATGGCGTTATAGCTGAAGTCTACAGTCTTACCAGCTCCAATGAGTTGGCGCGTGATGCTCGTGATGTTGCACGCTGGAACCTTCTGCATCCACAACAGCCGCGTCAACAAAGCTATTTCGCACAGGTGCTGGAAGGCGGGGTGGCTGAGGTGCCCATTGTTGCCGCCAGTGACTATATTAAGACACTTATAGAGCCACTTCGTGGTGAGGTCATAGGCCGTTTCCATGTTCTGGGAACTGATGGTTTTGGCCGCAGTGATACGCGCGAGAAGCTACGAGATTTTTTCGAAGTGGATCGTCGTTTTATCGTATTGGCCGCGTTGTCGGAGCTCGCCGAACTACAGCAGGTCTCATCCGATGTTGTAGAAACGGCGCGTGAATCCCTGGGCATCCCGTCAGAAAAGCCCAACCCAAGATTAGTGTAAGCGCGGTGTTTACTTAAATCGATTCAGCTCGGCCCCTCACGGAATTGATCGCCGACACGGGAGCCACTCAATAATGGCTAGCAGTCCCCGTGTTATCGGGGAAGCCTTGTCTCCGTTATGTGCTCAAAATAATTTGAGAGAGTAATAAGAGTGGCGGCCTCTGCAAAAACATTTATTCAAAGTATTGAAATTACGCCACTTCACCGAATCTCAAGCATGTTCTGTTCATCATGCTTGGTGCGAGTATTAAGTCGTTCAGGGTACTGCTCTAGTCGTTCGTGACCGTGGTACGTGGACGGTCCAATCTGTAGATAGGCTGCGACACCGTAGTGATGATGGTACTGATCGAAAAGGACACCATCAACGGGGTTTGCGTATGCCCAGAGATGGATGATAGTAGGGCAAGGCAGGAACAGTTGCCGAGTCGAACGCCGCCTGGGCGAAAAAAGCCGCTACCTTACCCAAAGCATTCTTCGTGCCCCGCGTAGCGTTTTGGGTATGCTAAGGCAGGCTCTATGCAATATCACATTGGCGCTTGAGTTAGCGAATGTAAAGACAGCGTTGATCATTATTTTAATTAAAACCTCGATGTCTATATCGCTGATGGTAACTTCAGAGAACGGGCCCCCGGTTTATAGATCGGGATCGCCATCAACCGAAAGCCAGTAAGGCGCGTTGGTTCAAAACCGAAGACTTTAGCTACGACCCCGACACCTATACCTGTTGTTACGCTGCTGGCAACGCCATGTGGTCAGGTGGCACACGTGTTATCGACGGAAATCGCTATTGTAGCTTCACAGGTAATGTCGAGAAATGCTGCGATTGCCCTCTGCTCAAGCAATACATGCGCAAGCCGATAAAAGAAGAGGGCTGACAAGTGTCGATTAAACTAACGAGAAACAAAAAGTTAGACTTGACGGTTATCGATAAAATGTAACAAGGAATGTTAGCGATGAGGGTAGGAATTGTTACGGCCTACGCCTGGGTGCAGTAGGACCTGTATTTGGTAATATCAATACGACAAAGCGGCTCCACCGATTTAATCTGCGCGGTAAAAAAAGTCAATGCGCCCTGATTGATGCATTGTAGGTGCATAATATCGAGAAGATGCAGCGATACGACCAGATGACCTGATAGCCAGTCGACTACGTGAATACAGGGCGATATACGCCTTGTCAAAATACGGAGTACTTGTTGAAACCCCTAAAAACAAGGAATGAAACAGCGGCTATCCCTTTAGACCTTGCCCGCTCTGATGTTGGTATTTGAGTTGATCTACAGCCTCTTTATACATAGAGATGCTACATGCCCATCAATAGCGAGATGATTCAAATAAGCCCAGACCTCATCAGCTCCCATATCCAGCGGGTGGCGTTTATTATGGAAGTGAATGAAA
>OJED01000017.1_pt1 | contig 78349 bp, 72 predicted proteins | sample 1593181 | NCBI WGS metagenome assembly OJED01 (sample SAMN05416772, study PRJEB24817) | seawater metagenome | isolation source: Sea water | place: Canada:Atlantic | collected 2013-07
TCTACACTAGATCGCTCGTCGGCAGCGTCAGATGTGTATAAGAGACAGGTACAGGAAAAAACCGGTTTTATTCCCAATGTGTTCTTGGTTTTGGCCCACCGGCCTGATGAGTGCCGGGCTTTCTTTGCCATGCACGACGCTTTGATGCTGCGCAAAGGCAACCTCAGCAAAGCCGAGAAAGAGATGATCGTGGTCGCAGTCAGTGGAGGTAACGAGTGCCACTATTGCGTGGTTGCCCACGGCGCGATATTGCGTATTGTGGCGAAAAATTCTCTCTTGGCTGACCAGTTGGCAATCAACTATCGCAAGGCTGATATCACGCCTCGCCAGCGAGCTATGCTTGATTTCGCGGTGAAAGTCAGTCAGGCCTCTGGGACTATCGACGATGACGATTTCGCACATTTACACAGTCACGGCTTTGAAGATGACGATATTTGGGACATCGGTGCCATCAGCGCCTTTTTCTGTTTATCCAACCGCATGGCCAACCTGACAAGTATGCGCCCCAACGAAGAGTTTTATGCGATGGCGCGATAGCGTAGAATGTCGAGTCAATACTTTGAGATCGGATAGAGAATAGTGAGCGAGCAAGAAAGCACCATCGTTCATCAACCCGAGGAGCAACGCTTCCTGTTGGTAACAGATGGCCTTAAATCAGTAGTCGACTATCGCTTGATCGGCAAAAATGTCGATTTTTGCCGTACCTATGTGCCTGATGCTCTACGAGGCCGTGGCATCGCCGAGGTGCTCGTGCGCACCGGCCTGTCCTGGGCCAAAGGCGAGGGCTACGATGTGCGAGCCAGTTGCTGGTATGCGCGAAAATTTATTCGCTAGACCCGCTACCTTGTCTTTCTCTACTGATAAAATCTAATAAATAATGCCCAACCACCCGGTGATCGGTGGTTTGGCTCAGTGAAGCCAGCGCGCGTGCGATCACTCCGCTATCAATTCTGCCCTTGCGTTGCGCTAACAGGCGCCGTAAATAAGCCGGGGTGAATTCTGGGTGGCCCTGAAAAGTTAACACGCTATTGCCGATAGCGAATGCTGCATTGGGGCAAAAGTCGCAGCCAGCTAAGCGAATAGCTCGGGGTGGTAAGGTGATAACCTGGTCCTGATGGCTGTAAATCAAACGTAATGTCGACGCGTCCCCGTTCAGGTCTTGCCCACAGCTGAGCACGCCAAGCCCCCAGCCCTTTTCACTTTTTGCCGCTATGCCACCAAGGCTGTGAGCTATGATCTGATGCCCAAAACAAATGCCGATAATGCGGGCACGCTGGTGGTGAAAGTCGATGATCCAGTTTTGTAGAGTTGCTATCCAGGGCAGCGGGTCATAGACACCGGCTTTTGAACCGGTGATTAAATAGGCATCGCACTCATCGATGTGCTGCGGTAATTCGCCGGCTTGCACCTGATAGTGGCGATAACTGAGCTGACCACCGAGAGCGTCAAAAAAATTTGCGAACATTTTCCCGTAGGAGCCGTAATCGTCGATTAAGCTATCGTGTAGCGTGTCGGTTTCAAGCAGACCCAGCTGTGGCATCAGTGTTCCATCCCTCGCAATGATATTTATTGCGACTAAAATGATAAGGATCATACATATTTTTTGTCCCCAGCAGATGTAAGCACTACAATGCGCGCCGATTACAGGAAAAACGATCTATCCGTTTTCTCTCCTCTCGCTATCAACAAAGAGGCCGCCCTTGTCCCGCAGATCCGAACCCCCAGCTGATTTTGTTTCAGGCCAACGCTGGATTAGTCATACCGAAGCTGAGTTAGGTCTTGGCATTGTTATCGAAGTCGCCAATCGCCGAGTGGAGCTGAGTTTCCCCTCCGCTGCTGAACGCCGTGTTTACGCCACCGACAACGCCCCGTTGGGTCGTGTGATTTATCCGATTGAGGATAAAGTGAAAGACTCCGAAGGGGTCGAGCTGACCATCATCGATCGACAAGAGGGCAATGGCTGCGTTATTTATCTTTGCGAAAATGCCGAGGGGCAAGAGGTGGTGCTTCACGAGATGGATCTCGACAGCTTTGTACATTTCTCCAAGCCGCAAGATCGTTTGTTTGCCGGGCAAGTTGATAAAGTGACACGCTTTGAACTGCGTCAGCAAACCCTGAAGTTTCTACATCAACATCAGCAGTCTCCTGCCTGTGGTTTACTTGGTGGGCGCGTGCAATTGTTGCCTCATCAGCTTTATATCGCGAGTCGTGTTGGTGTGCGTCACGCACCTCGGGTACTGCTTGCCGATGAAGTGGGCCTTGGTAAAACCATTGAAGCGGGCTTGATTCTTCACCAGCAGCTTTACACTGGCCGTGCCAGCCGTGTGTTGATCGCAGTGCCCGATAGTCTTGTGCATCAGTGGCTAGTTGAAATGCTGCGGCGTTTTAATCTGCACTTCACCATTCTTGACGAGGCGCGCTGCGAAGCGCTGGAGCAAACTGACGAAGAGGTCGACGATGGTTTTGGCGATGAGCTGGAGGATGGCCTCGAAGATGAGTCAGCGTTAACACCAAGCGGCGATCATAATCCTTTTGAAAGCGCCCAGCTGGTATTGTGTAGTACCCGTTTTTTAAGCGACAACCCGCGTCGCCACAGCCAGGCACTAGCGGCAGGCTGGGATATGTTGATCGTCGATGAGGCTCATCATTTAAGCTGGAGCGAAGAACAAGTCAGTCCGGCCTATCACTGTATTGAAACTCTGGCTGCGCGCATCCCCAGTCTTTTACTGTTAACGGCAACGCCGGAACAACTGGGTGTGGCGGGCCACTTTGCACGTCTGCGTTTGCTTGACCCCGACCGTTACTATGACCTGTCTACCTTTGTGGAAGAAGAAGGCCGCTATCAGGCGGTGAGTGAACTGGTGCAATCGTTACAGGGCGGAGATGCCTTGGCGCTTGATGCCGAGGTGATTGGCCAGGTTAGCGCCTATCTTGGCGCTAGCGCCGCCGATGAATTACAGGTGGCCCTGCAAAGTGGTGATGAAGAGCGCTTGAATGCCCTAATCGATGGTCTGGTGCAGGACTTACTTGACCGTCATGGCACCGGGCGCGTGTTGTTTCGCAATACCCGTGATGCCGTTGAAGGCTTCCCGCAACGCTATTTACAGGGCTATGCACTACCCAATCCTATCGACGCCTCCGCTACTACAGATGGCGCGGGGCAAAGTGAGGACGATTTACGAACCTATCTACAGCCTGAAAGTGTCCTCGGCGAGGAGTGGTTGCTGCTCGACCCCAGGGTCGAATGGCTGACCGACTGGCTGGCCGAACACCGTCAGGAAAAAGTACTGGTGATTTGTGCTCAGTCGGTGACAGCGCAAGAATTAGAAGAGCACTTGCGTCTGCGTGAAGGTGTGCGCTCTGGCGTCTTCCACGAGGGCATGAGTTTGATTGCCCGAGATCGTGCAGCAGCCTACTTTGCCGATGAGCAGGACAGCGCGCAAACGCTGATTTGTTCTGAAATTGGCAGCGAGGGCCGCAACTTTCAATTTGCCAATCACTTGGTGCTATTCGACCTGCCGATTAACCCTGACCTGCTTGAGCAGCGTATTGGTCGTCTCGACCGCATCGGTCAACGCCAGGATGTGCAAATCCATGTACCCTACCACGAGGGTAGTGCACAGGAGGTGATGCTACGCTGGTACAGTGAAGGCCTCGGTGCCTTCCAGCGAGTTTGCCCAGTGGGCCTGAGCATTTATCAACAAGTGGCTGAGCAGTTACACCATTGTCTACGCTGCCCGGGTGATACCACCGCTCTAGCCAGTTTGGTGGAGGAAACCCACCAACTCACCGAGACGGCACTGGCGGCGATGCAGAAGGGACGCGACCGCTTGCTGGAGATGAATTCCTGTAACACCGAAGTCGCCAATGCTGTTATCGATGCCATGCTCGAGGCTGAACAGAGTGGTGAGCTGGAAGACTATTTAAGCAAAGTCTTTGATGAGTTCGGCATTGAGCAGAGCCACCACAGCGCCGATAGTATTGTGGTGACGCCGAGCGATCATATGCTGGGTCAGAATTTGCCAGGCCTGCCTGAAGACGGTCTTACCGCAACCTATTCGCGTCGCCGCGCCCTTAGTCGTGAAGACATGCGTTTCTTTACCTGGGAACACCCCCTGGTTGTCGCCGCGATGGAACAAATTGCCAATGGTGACTTTGGTAGCACCACGGTTTGTACCTTAAAATTACCACCCCTAAAGGCCGGAACTCTTTTATTGGAAGGCATGTTCAATGTCTCTTGCCCGGCCCCCAAAGTCATGCAGTTGGGTCGCTATATTCCTCAGTCGGTGGTGCGAGTGGTGGTCGATGAGCAGGGTAAAGATTTTAGTGAAGTACTGACTGAGGCCCACTTTGCGAAACTGTGTCAGCGGGTTAAGCGTCGCACCGCAGTGGATATGGTGAAACATGTACGCAAACAGGTTGATACCCTGGTAGCTCACGCAGAAAGGATTGTTGAGGCACAGCAAGTCGACTTAATTGCGGAGGCTCGGCGCCGCATGGCCGAGAGGCAAAAAGCTGAACTTGAGCGCCTGCAGGCATTGGCAGCCGTCAATTCGAGTATTCGCAGTGAAGAAATTGATTATCTTCGCGAATCGATGGAGCTGTCGCAAAGCTATCTGGCCCAGGCACAATTAAAGTTCGATGCTCTGCGTTTGATAGTGGTGGTTTAGCAGATCAGCGTTGCTAGTGTCTGTTTTATAGGGCAGACACTAGTGCTATCTGGAAGAAAGTCAGTGGGGCTTCTCGATTAATGCGAGCCTTAATCTCTTAAGATTTTCCTCCATCAATGAAAAATAACTATCGGGCAGCATACGGCCTTGTTTGGCAATACCGGCATCTAGGGTTTCTATCACAAGCAGTTTTGCGTTGGCGGCGTTTATGGCCTTAAGAATGGGCTCTGCCGGTTGCCACTTATGCAATACCACGCCGATTTGATGGTCTTTCAGGTGTTTCTCAAAAGCGGCAATATCGTTACTTGTCCACTCAATGTCTTGCTTATAAAAGCTGCCGTCGACAAAAAGGTTCTGTTCGCTGGTGAGGTAGATCAGTTCGGGGGCGAGGGAAAATACGGTGATGTCAGGCGCATTGAGCAGAGCCAGTTCACTGCTTCGCTGTAATGCCATTAGTTTACTGCGTACACTCGCCAAATTGGTTTTTATGGTGTCTGCTTCGCTGGGCACCAGGCGCATTAAGTCCTGGGCGATGATGTCAGCAGAGCGGGCGCTATTAGCAAGACTGAGCCAGTAGAAAACGGATGGCTTTGTTTCCATGGGCTTTGCTCCATGCCCTGATTGACGCCCGTCAGTTGTCCAGGGTGAGTCCTGAGCAGGCGTCATGGCCACGGAGATGCCTTCCAGGGAGTTCGACCAGGGTTTGGTGGCATCGATTTCTACAATGCGAATATTGGCAGAGCGCGCTGCGGTGAAGAGCGGATCCTCGCGCCACAATTTGCCGATAGTGATAACGGCTGATGCCGATTTAAACGTTTCTGCCAGTTTTTCGGCGCGAGAGGTGAAAAAACTTGCCTGCCCATTTAGACGTCGGCCTTTCTTCGGTAGATTTTTCACCTCAATGGGGGTGTTGGCAGTCAGGGCGCTGGCGAGATAATAAGTGATGGGCAGGGAGGTGATAATAAGCGTGTTGTCACGATCTGTCTGGCTGCTTGTTCTATGGTTTTTAGGGGGCTCGTCTGCAGCGAAAACCTGCGGCGCAATCAGTAGTTGGGTGCTGAGAGTGAGTGCAAATAATAAACCCCGCATGAGGCTGTTTAGCGGGTTTGTTGCAGGGCTGTGTTGATACAATCTTTTCATGACCTTAATTCCTTGCCGTTCGGTAGGCGGGGAAAGCGGCGCGCATAATTGTTGTGATCATAAAAAAGCTGGCTGCGACCATAATAATGGCGCCACCGGAAGGCAGAGGCAGGTCGAATTGCATGGGGATTAGCACTCCGGCAATACAGCTGATGGTTGAAATAATCATGCTGAGAATGACAAAGCCGCGCAGTGAAGTTATCACATTGCGCGCCGCTGCAGCGGGAATCAGCAGTAGAGCTTCAACCAACACGGCTCCGACAATTTTTAAGCAGGCCACCGTGAGCAAGGTAATGATTAATACAAACATGTATTCCATTAACTCAACCCGTATCTTTCGTGCGTGGGCGAGGCTGGGGTTGAGGCTGGCCAATAGCATGTTGTTAAACAGAGGGATGCCGAGGGCAAGCACTACACAGGTGACAATCAGGAGCACGTTCATGTCGGTATTGCTGACGGTTAATACCGAGCCGAAGAGTACGGCCTCTAAAATGTGGGTGTTGACCTTGGCGGAGACAAACAATAATAAAGAGGCCCCCACAGCGAGAGAGACTGAAAGAAAGACACCGATTAAGGTGTCTGACGAAAGCTGGGTACGGCCCTTGGTGTAGTTCAGTAACAGTGCAAATAAAATACAGAAACAAAACATCGAGATATACGGTTCAGTGTAGGACTCACCCAGTATCACGCCTATCGCGACCCCGGTCATGGCCGCGTTGCCGATGGATTGGGAGAAAAAGGCCATGCGTTTGGCTACTACCATGGTGCCCACGCCGCCCAGTAGAGGGCCGATTAGCAGGGCGCACAGCAGGGCGTTAATCACAAAACCGTATTCGAAGGCCTGGGGTAGCGTACCTTGTTGTGCCAATGCCTGAAGGGAGGTGCGCACCCACTCGTAGAAGTCAGTCATTGTGCGGAACCTGTTGATGCTAATGCTGAAAGGGGAGCTGTGTCGGCGTGGGGGCGTGTAAAGCGAAATAGTTTAGCGGCGGTGTCGCTGTCGAGAAAAGGCTGGGGTGGCCCGACATACACCAGCGTGCGATCTATGCAGCTGATGGTGGCGGCTAGCTCCCGCACCTGCTGCAAATCGTGGGCTATCCAGACGATGGTGACCCCCTGGCTGCGCAGCTCTTCGATTAAGCTGAGGAATATTTCTTCGCCACGATTGTCTAGACTAGTCATGGGTTCGTCGAGGATGAGGAGTTCGGGCTGCGGGATGAGTGCCTGAGCAAAGAGCATGCGCTGGCGTTCGCCGCCAGAAAGGCTGCCCAACTGGGTTTTGTACTTGCCAGCTAGACCTACTCGTTCGAGAGCCCTTTCTGCCAGCTCGCGTTTACCACGGCTAAAACCGGCAAAGGCGGGCCGCTTGTGATTGCAAACCATCGCCATGAAATCGTCAACACTAACCGGGAGCGATTTATCGAAATCTAAAAACTGCGGCACATAGCCAATAGTGTGTTGTTTAGCGTCGCTATTCCAACGCATTTCAATGTTGCCCGTATGGGGCATTTGCCCTAACAGCGAACGTACAAAAGACGTTTTGCCGCCACCATTGGGGCCGATAACGCAGTGAATTTCACCGGCGGGAATGGTGAGGTCGATGCCGGATAAAATATCGACACCACCCAGGCTGAGCCCCAGTTGCTGGCATTGAATGCTAGGTCCTGACATAGGCTACGACTCCGTCGCGCTTGCAGAGGTTTCTGTGTTAATGACACGCATGGCCTTTACCAGTGTTTCCAGATTGGCGCGGGTTTCTCGCTCAAACAGCTCAGGCGAGTAGTCGCCATCGGACATATGGGAAAAGGCATACATACTGATGCCGGTCGCTTCACGAATGGTGTCCGCCAAGTTGCTGGCAAAAAACTTTTCGGCAAATAGGACATTCACATTGGCGGCCTTAATTTTGTCGATAGTGTTACCCAGCTGTCGAGCGGTGGGAGATACGCCGTGGCGGGGCTCGATAACGGCAACCACTTGTAGGCCAAACTCCTGCATTAGGTAGCCATAGGCACCGTGCATGGTTGCACAGCGTAAGTTTGAGGTGTTCAGCTTGACCAGTTCACCCATGAATTTGGCTTTCATTCGGCGTAGTTTGAGGGTGTAGTCGCGAGCATTTTTGCGAAAAAAGACTGCATTGTCGGGATCGAGTTTGCCCAGCTCGCGGGCAATGGTGTAAATCTGTTGTATGGCCACGGTGACAGACACAAAGGTGTGTGGGTTGACGACTTTGGCCTCACCCTCGTCAGCAGCAATGGGGATCAGTGGCACACCGCTGTTGGCATAAATTAAGGGTAGTTTCTCTTCTCGTCCTGCAGCCTGAATGATTTCAAAAGCCCATTCGTCGTGACCAATGCCGTTGACGACGAGGACATCCATATTCATCACTCGGCGCATATCCTCGGCACGCGGGCGGTAGTTGTGGGGGTTATTGCCGGCCTCGATCAGGGGAAGGATTTCGGCCCTATCGCCCACGATATTGGCGACGAAACTGTAATAGGGGTGCAGGGTAATACCCACGCGTAGTGGCCTTGCCTCTACGGCACCTATAAGCAGGGTGCTCAATACAACGAGTAGCGGGGCTGCAAGCAGTCGTTGAAACTTCATGGTGATGTCCTGGGTTTAATTGAATGCCTGGCTGAAGGTAGGGTGGCCGGTCTTAACTTCTTATGCGTTTCCTTTCTATTTCGCCGCTGTAGGGCACGACTTGCTTCCAGCCACTGCGGATTAACGAGTCGCGCACAACCGTGTTGGGTGCTGGGGCGTTGGGGTTGGGGTGCATCCAAATGTTACCGACGCTGTTAAAAGTGGCCCCCTTGTGCGCGTGGGAAAGGACGACTAAATATGCGCTTTGCCGGTCAGCCGTACCCGCGTAACCGTGGTAAACCGTCGATCCTTCAAAGGAAAAAGCGGTCACGCGGGTCCATTTGACGCTACCGTTTTGCGTCCAGAATAAATCCTGAGCAAAGGGTGCGACGTAGTAGTATTCCGCCAACTGCTTAATATCGGGCCAGGTTTCTTTACTTTTGCCTCTTTTCTGGAGCGAGAGCATATCGGCATGTAGCAACCATAGTTCCGGAATGGCGGTAACTAAAGAAGTGTGAATGGCCTGATCGGTTTTGCTTAAATCATAGAAGGCGCTGAGCTGCCAGTCGTACAGGCGGGGCAGGGGGTTGGCAACTTGCCGCTGGCTAATGGCCACGCCAGCAACAATTAAAATGCCCAGGAAGACGGCACCAATGGTGAGAGTCTCCTGGCGGCCAGACCTGGGCCTTACCGTGCTTATGGCTTGCGCTGTGTTGACAGCTGCACTCACTTCATATCCTTAACCTGCACCCAGAGCACCGCGTCCTGAGAGAGGGCTTTACCTTCATGCTCGGTGTTAGCACCAATGGCCAATGCACAAATGCCCCACCATCCTGCCCGGGGTAAACCAATGGTGAATTCGCCCTGAGCGTCGGCATAGATCGTTTGTGTGCCGTAGGCATCTTGTGGCAGCTCAACTTCGCCCTTTGCGGCAAAGCGACGTCCTTCCTGGTCGAGGGCGTGGTTAATAAACTCGATTTCCATTTCTGCATTGGGTACGGGTTTGCCGTCCGCTAGTACGCGGCCTCTGAAAACACCACCCGTCCAGTTGGCATAAGGTTTATTGAGCGGCTGAATTTCAGCGGGTAAGTTCATGGGTTCAGCCCAATTACCCGGCACGCCGCCAACGTTGACCATGGTGCGGGTAAATTGCTGAATATATTTGTCTTCACTGCTTTCGTAATAGGGCGCGGGGTGGAGGACAAATATGTGATCACCCAATGAGCGGGTAACAGCGCGGGGCAAGCTGGCGTGAAAGGCTTTTATGGGTGTTTGAGTTTCGTCAGCATTTGCCTTCGTGTTAGAAAGCCAGTCAATGGGCTTGACATGTTTCATTAGGTCGGTGCGCTTAGGTTCGCTATCGCTACCACGTTGACTGACAACGTAAAATTGCTCGGGCTGTTCCATGCTCATATGGGGGCCGCCGTGAACAGGGTGGGTAAACACCATCGTAAATCGTGTTGTATTGGCGCGGGAGGGTGCCATCTCGGGGGTGTAAAGTACTTGGAAGTGAGCAAGGGCAGTCGTGCTAAAACCTGCAAGACTGAGGGCAATGGCAGAGCTGCGAACTAATAAACGATGGAGATTGCGTATCATCCTGAATTCCTTTTGTCGTCGAAATAGTGTCTTGGCATGGCGCTGAAAGCAGTGTTCATTAAGGCTATTCTATATCATCCATGTAGATGATCACCTGGTGGCTTGGGCCTGCGTCGTAGAGGATATGGAAGTCATCGTCGGGCTTGGTAAATGTAAAGGTGCTGTCTGCGTTCATTGCGCCCTTAATCAGCACCCGGTCCCTGTCATTCAGTACTTTTACACCTACGCCTTTGGCTGAGCCGCCGTCAGAAAACCCGCCTTCGCAGATCACCTTGTCGCCATTTTCATCGTCGTTGTAACAGTTGCAAATGGGGCTGTGGGCAAAGGCGGCCGTGGCTGTGAATGTGCCAGTGCACAGGAGTGCGCCTATGACGAATAGAGTGGAGGAAAAAAAGGGAAACTGCCAAAAAATAGGTGTGTGCATAGTTTTTCCAGCTAGCCAGAGAGCCCTTATTATTGAACCCTTTTGTTTTCATCAGGTGTTAGCCGGCTAGTCGTCGATCATAGCTCGTCTTATGCAGCTGGACAATGGCAAATGGCACGCAACCTTTGCGTACCTGAGGTTTTCTCGGAGGGGAAGTTAAAGAGACGGCAGTGTTAATCTGGGGGGATGATGGTCGTTGTCAATGAAGAAACGGGCTATTGCAAGCCCTACAGCAGGGCTTGCATGTGAGTTTATATAAGGCCTTGACTTAGCTTTCGACAAAGGCCCGTTCGATCACATACTGGCCAATTTCACCCTGACGAGATTCCTTGAAGCCTCTTTCATCTAACAGGGTGCAGCAATCTTTCAGCATGGCGGGACTGCCGCAAATCATAAAGCGATCTGTTTCGATATTAAAAGCGGGCAGGCCTATATCATCGAACAGTTTGCCGCTGGTCATTAAATCGGTGAGGCGACCCTGATTGGAGAAAGTTTCTCGCGTAACGGTGGGGTAGTAGATTAGCTTGTTGCTAATTTCTTCACCGAGAAACTCGTCGTTGGGTAATTCGTTGATAATTCTCTCGCTGTAAGCTAATTCAGAAACGTAGCGCACGCCATGAGTGAGAATCACTTTGTCAAAGTTTTCGTAAATTTCCGGGTCTTTAATAATACTCATAAAAGGCGCTAACCCCGTACCGGTGCTCAGCAGGTAGAGATTTTTACCTGGCAATAAATTGTCCTGTAACAAGGTGCCCGTGGGTTTTTTGCTGAGCAAAATCGTGTCGCCCACCACGACATTTTTTAACTGCGAAGTCAGTGCGCCATCGGGTACCTTAATACTGAAAAACTCCAGTTCATCTTCGTAGTTGGCGCTGGCAATACTGTAGGCGCGCATCAGAGGCCTCGTCTCCTGGGGCAGACCCATCATAATAAAATGGCCATTCTTAAAACGAAATGACGTTTCTCTATTGGTTCTAAAGCTGAACAAGGTGTCATTCCAGTGACGTACGCTGGTGACCTGTGCTTCGATAAAACCTGACATAGATGGCTCCTTAAACTCGCGTTTGAAAAGTATGGAGAGGACTATACAAGGCTTTTTTATATCGGCAAAATGGGTATTAATGATATAGATGTTCGGTATTATCGATATGCGATACAGCTTGAAACAAGTTCAGGTATTTCTCAACGTTGCCCGCTATGAAAATATTAGTAAGGCGGCACAGGATTTGTCGATGTCTCAATCTGCCGTGAGTAGTGCGCTCTCTGACTTCGAAAGGCATTACGATATCCAGCTTTTTGATCGCACGGGTAAGAAGTTGCAGCTCAATGAACTCGGTCGCGCCCTGCGTCCGCAGGCTCAAGCTTTATTTGAGCAGGCTCAAGCTTTTGAGCAGCACTTGCAACAGCAAAACACTATTCCTGGACTGCGGGTGGGCGCTACGCTGACTATCGGCAACTATTTGGCCGCCGGGCTTATGGCGCAATACATGAAACAATATGGCGGTGCCCAGGTGCAGCTGCATGTTGCCAATACGGCGATCATTAGTGAACAGGTGCGAAATTTTGAACTGGATATTGGCTTGATCGAAGGCGAGCTGCAGAGTCCTGAGTTGAACGTTATCCCCTGGTTGGAAGATGAACTGGTGGTTTTTTGCTCGCCGACACATCCTCTGGCAAAGCGCAAAAAGCTCAATGATAAAGATCTGCTGGATGCTAGCTGGATACTGCGAGAAAGCGGTTCCGGTACGCGGCAAACTTTTGATCGAGCCATGGCCGGTTTACTGAGTCAAATTACCGTAAGCCTTGAGTTGGAGCATACGGAGGCCATTAAGCGCGCTGTGGAAGCAGATCTGGGCATTAGCTGCTTGTCTCGCGTAGCGCTCAGCGACGCTTTTACGCGCGGGACGTTGATACCGCTGAAAGTCCCGCAGAGAAACTTACGCCGCCATTTCTATTTTATACTGCACCGCCAGAAGTATCTTAGTTCAGCTATTGAAAACTGGATGTCGCTTTGCCAAAACGGCAGGACTAATAAACGGCAGGGCAATATGGGCAGCGCTAATGCTGATAGACAGTGAGACATGCATTTACCAGCGGTCCCACACCGGGGTGCAATTTTCCGGCAAGGGGGATTGCTGGCCGAGTTCGGCCCAGAACTTACCCGGTTGATGGAAATCGGATCCGCAGGAAGCCAGCAGATTTTTCTCGAGACTTAGTTTAGCCAGCTCCCTTGTTCTGACCTTGTCCTGCTTGCCGGACACGACCTCGATAGCCTCGCCACCAGCGGCTATAAATTCGTCCGCTAAACGGTGTAGCTTACTGCGAGTAAGGTGGTATTTGTCGGGATGTGCGAGTACGGCGGTGCCACCCGCATCGCGGATCCAGCCGACGACTTCGTCAAGTTCTGGCCAAATTTGTTTAACATCGCCGATTTTCCCGGTGCCGAGGTATTTCTTAAAGGCTTCTTCTAGACTTTTTACCGCACCCATTTCCAGTAGTTGTTGAGCAAAGTGAGGGCGACCAATGGAGCCCTTGCCGGCCTTTTCAAGCACCCCGGGAAGTAGGTCAGTGAAGCCTTTTTTAGCCAGCTTGTCGGCGATAATACTGGCGCGTTCAATGCGCGAGCGCTGCTGGCTGGCGATGGCCTCGGTAAAAGTACTGCATTCGAGGGGTACATTGAGACCGACAATATGCACATTATTTCTCTGCCACTGGGTGGACAGCTCGGTGCCGGGTATGAGTGTTAAGCTCCCCAGCACCGAGTGATCTATTTCTCGGTAGGCCGCCAGTGTGTCGTGATCGGTGATGGCCAGCACGTCAACATCGGCGGCTTTGGCGCGGATAATGAGTGCCCTGGGGCTAAGTTCACCGTCAGACGCAGTGGTGTGGCTGTGTAAGTCGTATTTCATAGCCGGCTATTGTAGCAACACCAGTGGATTTAAAACGGCGATGCGTGTGGGTTAGCCGGCTGGCTCTGATAAAATAAGCCTTTTTTGATGCTGACAAGCTGACCATCAGCTTCTACGAGTAATTAATGGCGACAAATAAGCAACTGGCATTTTCCACTCTGCAGCTCCCCGACGGCATGCACGATAATCTCTCGACCTTGGGCTATGAACAGATGACTCAGGTGCAGGCCGACAGTTTGCCCGCCATGCTCGACGGTCGGGATATGCTGGCCCAGGCGAAAACCGGCAGTGGCAAGACGGCGGCTTTTGGGATTAGTTTACTGGCAAAGCTACAGCTGAATCGATATCGCGTGCAGGTGCTGGTGTTGTGCCCCACTCGGGAGCTCGCCGATCAGGTCAGTAAAGAGCTGCGTCGTTTGGCGCGCTTCACGCAGAATATTAAAATTTTAACACTCTGCGGCGGCAAGCCCTTTGGTCCTCAGCTTGGTTCGCTGGAGCACGGTGCCCACATTGTGGTTGGTACGCCGGGGCGAATTGGTGAGCATCTTCGCAAAGGATCTCTGGCGCTGAACGATGTGCAGACCCTGGTGCTGGATGAAGCCGATCGCATGCTCGACATGGGCTTTCGCGATGCCATTGCCGATATTGTTGAAACCATACCGGCGGGACGACAGACCTTAATGTTTTCCGCAACCTATCCCGATGACGTGTTAGCGATTAGTCGGCAGTTTCAACAAGATCCGGTGCAGGTACGAGTGGAGTCGGTGCACAGTGAGGAGATTATCAGCCAGCATTTTTACAAGGTGAAAGCGGCAGATAAACCGGCACTATTGGTGACCTTGATCAGCAAGCACTACCCCGATTCAACGGTGATTTTTTGCAATACCAAGCGGGATTGCCAGGCTGTGGCCGACGCCTTAAATACTGCGGGCTTTGTCGCTAGCGCTCTGCATGGCGATATGGATCAGCGCGATAGAGATTTGGTACTGGTGCAGTTTTCCAATAGTTCTTGCCCGCTATTGGTGGCGACGGATGTTGCCGCTCGGGGCTTAGATGTCAAATCCCTCAAAGTCGTGGTCAACTACGATTTGGCCCGTGACCCCGAGGTGCATGTGCATCGTATTGGCCGCACCGGTCGTGCGGGCGAAGAAGGAAAGGCAATTAACTTTTACGAACCCGGTGAAGTCTTCCGCCTAGAGGCCATCGAGTCCTATTCAGGTGTTAGTCCCCGGTTGGAACGTACGCCAGTACTGGCTGATGGGGTGGGTAACCCCGCCCCGGCACCGATGGTTACGCTGTGTATTGATGGTGGACGCAAAGATCGGCTACGCCCCGGCGATATTCTGGGTGCGCTAACGGGTGACGGCGGACTGCCTGGCAAGGATATCGGTAAAATCGATATTTTTGACTTCCGTGCCTATGTGGCCGTGGCGCGTAAGTCTTCGGGTATTGCCTATAAGAGTTTGCGGGAGGGCAAAATAAAAGGCCGCCACTTTAAAGTGCGCAAGCTCTCTTAATGGGCTGTTTTCACCGGCCGGTTTGCTGCTGAGATGACAGCCTTGACGACACCGCTCATCGAGCCGATTAATGCTGAACAGCAGGCGCAGGTGCTCGATAAAACTCAGGCAACACTGGCGCTGGCTGAGCGAGAGTACGGTCGGCAATTTTCGGCCATTCCCGTGCTGTTTGACTTGCGCGGTCGTTGCAGTGGCATGTATCGGGTTCGGGGCAATGAACGAGTGATGCGTTTTAATCCCCATATTTTTGCTAAGTACTTCAGCGATAATCTCGCGACTACCGTGCCCCATGAAGTGGCTCATTATGTTAGTGATTGTCTCTACGGCTTGTCGAACATCCGCCCCCATGGCGATGAATGGCGTCAGATTATGAAGGTCTTTAAGGCCGACGACAGCCGTACTGGCGATTATGATTTGCGTGGTATTCCGACTCGGCGTCAGCGTTATTTTGATTATCGCTGCGGGTGCCAGAGCCATCGCCTCTCGTCCCGACGTCACAACAAGCTGGCTCGAGGCGAGGTGAACTATCACTGCCGCCAATGCGGAGAAAATCTGAGCTTTGTCGCGGCTTGCCAAGTGACGACTTAATCAAGATACTGCGCGTTTTAAATTTTGAGCGGTCTTTTGAGCTGACCTGATGTGGAATCGTGAGTATGAAAATTAGTAAAAATGCTGTCGTTGCGTTTGAGTACAGCCTGAAAGACAGTGAAGGTAAAGTGCTGGAGAATTCGGATGGGGGTGAGCCAACTGTGTATTTACACGGTCACGGCGGCATGTTGCCGGCGCTTGAAAAGGAACTTGAGGGTAAGGCGGTTGGCGATCACCTGACCGTTGATTTACAGCAACCCTACGGCCCGAGTCACCCTGACAGTGTGCAACGAGTGCCAATCAAACATCTGCGTGCGAAAAAACGCCCCGTGCCCGGCACCATTGTCGCAGTACAGGCTAAAGAAGGGCCGCGCCAAGTTACCGTGGTTAAGGTCGGCAAGTTCTCCGTCGATGTCGACACCAATCATCCCTTTGCTGGGCTCGACCTGACGTTTGACATTACCATTAAAGCTGTTCGAGAGGCGACACAAGAAGAATTATCCCATGGTCATTCCCATGGAGCCGACGGCTCCCACAGTCACTAACAGTTTGTTAAAAAAGAACCTGAAGAAAAATTCGGCGAGTGCTTGAATATGGCGGGAGATTGGAGTGTATATATGATTCTCACCAGCGACGGTTCACTATATACCGGCATTAGCACGGATGTGCCCCGTCGCTTTCTACAGCACCAAAGTGGTCGAGGTGCAAAATATTTTCACTCGAAACGTCGGCCCGAGCAAGTCGTCTATTGTGAGGCGAATCACGATCGCTCCAGTGCCAGTCAACGAGAAGCCGCCATAAAAAAACTCTCCCGCCGTGAAAAACTTCGACTTACCGATGCCTTTGCTGACGCACCATCCGATCACTCGAGAACAAAAAGATGACGACTTCTGACCCCGATTTATTGTTGCGCGCCAAATTGGAGGGCGAAACTGCAAAAATTGCCTGGCGTGAACTACAGCGCTTTTTTGCTAACGGTACAGCCATTTATGTGGCGCCGACTCTCGACTTGGTTGAGGTTGCCGCAGAGATCTCGAACAATAATAAAGCGCAAATTAGTATCTGGCAGGATAACGGTGAGCTCGGGCAAATAAGCGATGGATTGGCGCTGGAGTGGTATGAGGCCAATGCCTTGATGTGGTCGGTGGTGGTTAGGCCCTGGGTCCTGGTTCAGCCAATTCTGCAGGATTAAAATAGTCCAGCGTGGCTTGATGAGTGGCGAATCAACACTCCTCTAACTGTCTGCCAATCAACGTCTTCCCCCGTTTACTCGTATTTGCAGGTGTCTTGTTGGCTCTATTTAAAAGAGAGAATTTCTCAAACCTGTGAGCTAATCCTCGCTCTACACCGCGATAAAAATAACGAGTGGGTGCGGGTTGGTATATATTGACAGGGTTGCTGATTCGATAGCTGAGAGGTGGGTATCAGTGGCACGACGGCAGTGATCGATAGCTTTTTTCTAGAGGGGAAATAAATTGGATCTGGCTACACTGGTAGGCTTTATTGTTGCTGTAGGTATTATCATTGCCGCCATGATAATGGGTGGCGGCGTTATGCCCTTTGTCGATCTGCCGTCTATGGCAGTGGTTGGTGGCGGCACTCTAGGTGCTGTGATGATGCAGTACAACTTCAGTCAATTTGTCGATGCGATTAAAGCGGGTTTAAAAGCGTTACTTTACAAGGCCCAGGTGCCAGGCGAAGTGATTTTAGAAATTGTCGATATGGCAAAAGAAACACGTACTGGCGGGCTGCTGGTATTAGAAGAAAAAGAACCCAGCAGTGAGTTCCTGGCCAAGGGTGTCGCGATGCTGGTGGATGGTATGGAAGCTGAGGTTGTTTCTGAAACATTGGTAGCTGAAAGGAATAGAGCGGCGGCGCGTCACGATGATGGTGCGGCGATTTTTGAAAAAATTGCTGAGGTAGCTCCAGCCATGGGCATGATTGGCACCCTGGTTGGTCTGGTCTTGATGCTAGGCAATATGGATGACCCGAAGAGCATTGGTCCGGCCATGGCAGTCGCTTTGTTGACGACGTTATATGGCGCTTTAATAGCGAATGTTATTGCTTCACCGCTAGCCGGCAAGCTCAGCTTGCGGCGCAATGAAGAGTTTATGCTGCAATCAATTATTATTGACGGTATTTGCGGTATGCAGGAAGGGCGGAACCCCCGGGTTATCGACGACATGCTGAGGACTTATTTGCCGGGCTCTAAGCGTGATATCGAAGCGAAGGATGCTGAGGGCGAGAAGTAGATCTGTGGGAATTACCTCTAGCCTGGGCGTGCCATGAGCGACGAGCCACAGAAAAAGAAAAAGGCGGGGGTGCCTGCGTGGGTAATGACTTTTGCCGATCTAATGACCCTGCTGATGTGCTTCTTTGTGTTGCTCTTGAGTTTTGCCGAAATGGATATTCTCAAGTTTAAGCAGGTGGCGGGCTCTATGAGGCAAGCTTTTGGTGTGCAGAAAGTGACGGTTTCAGACCGTACAGCGTCAACCCAAGAGTTTCTCGAAGGTCAGGTGTCCGATGCCCCTCTTTTCGAAAAAGTGGGTGACCTGGACTCGTTAGATCCAAAGGAACTGGCTAAGCTAGTGGAGGAAATGCAGGCTGAGAAAACGGAGGCTGAGGCATTAAAACTGGCGGCACTGTTAAGCGAAGAAATTGCTGCGGGTTCTGTCGAGTTGGAAAGTACGACTGATAGAATCATTATCCGCATTAACGAAAAAGCCTCGTTTCCCTCTGGACAGGCTACCTTGCGAGCCGGCTTTGTTGAAGTGCTTGATAAAATACACACAGCATTGGCAGAGGTTGAAGGTACTGTTACTGTAGCGGGACACACAGATAATCGGCCGATTCACACGCAACGTTTTCGTTCGAACTGGGAGTTATCAGCGGGGCGAGCTGTGTCGGTGGTGCATGCTTTGCTGCGTTCTGGTTTGCTGGATTCACGGCGCTTTTTGATAGAAGGCCATGGAGACTCTCAACCTCTGGTCGCTAATGATACTGCTGAAAATAGGGCTAGAAACCGGCGAGTTGAGCTTGTTATTGTATTAAAGCCGGAGAGTCATGACTCAGCCTCTGGAGAAAGTGAAGAATTAGTGGTGGAAGACTCTGCCGACAGTAGTGAATCCGTTGACCCGGCGGCGATTGAAACGTCCGAGGAGAAGGCCAGCGCTGATAGCGTTAAGGATAGAGAGCCTGGAAATTTCCCGCTAGAGAATGATGGTGGTGCTTTTAGGGAGCCTGCGGGACTTGAACGCGAGTTGCCGGGGGCAGATATTCCACTACCTGAATTTGGGGGTGAGCTGGATACCCCGGCAGAATTGCAACAGTTATTGCGTGCTTTAGATGATGCTACGAACGAAACCTCTCTCGAGGAAGAGTGAAATAATCAAAGGTAACAGGTTGGTAAACATGGAAGAGAAAAGGCGGTTCTACCGAATTGATGACAGTGTTTCCCTAAGTTATAAAACAATTAGCAAAACCGATCTGGACGCGGCACTAGCAGCGGCGAGGCTTAATTCAGGGCGTCGACAAAAACAATTGAGCGCACTGGCTGAACTCGATGGTCGAATCAACGCCCTGGTACTCGATATCGACGATCAGCTGCCTGAAGTTGCCACAGTCCTTAAATTACTCAATCGTAAAATCCATATTGTCGGCCAGATGTCAGATAATCCTGAGCCGAGTGGTGATGAGGACGTGATTCCCCGGCCTACGCATCAGATAAGTCTCAGCGCTAGCGGTGTGTCTTTTCATGCGCCGACGAGTGTACGGGTTCACGATTGTCTGGAGTTATCGCTGACTTTATTTCCGGAATACTATTTTATTAAAGCGTATGGCCGTGTGGTGAGTTGTCGCGATGCCTTGCCGTCGTCGCCAGATTTTAACAAGCTGGTGGCGGTGGATTTTGTTTATCTCGATCAAGATGATCAGGACTACATCATGTCCCATGTGCTGAAAAAGCAGTCTGAACTTTTACGTGAAGCGAAGAAACGTTCGTTGAGTCATTAGTCAGTTACATTCTTAATGCGCTATTCCTCTTTGCGGGCATTTTTGTCACCCACCTTCTGCTAGAATTGCCCCCGGTTTTTCTTTCCTTCTATTTTGGCGCAGGGCGTAGTGATGGCAAATCCTAAAGTTGGTTTTATCAGTCTCGGTTGTCCCAAGGCCTTAGTCGATTCTGAGCGTATTCTCACTCAGTTAAAACTCGATGGTTATGATGTCACGCCCAGTTATACCGACGCCGAAGTCGTGGTGGTTAATACCTGTGGTTTTCTCGATAGTGCCAAGCAGGAATCCCTCGACGCGATTGGTGAGGCGATGGCTGAAAATGGACGGGTTATTGTTACCGGCTGTATGGGCGAGGATGAAGGTGCGATTCGCTCCGCCCATCCCGGCGTATTGGCCGTGAGCGGCGCCCATCAATATGAGGAAGTGGTCAGCGCCGTTCACGACACAGTAACGCCCCCACCGGTGAGTCACGACCCCTATGTCGACCTGGTGCCAGCGCAGGGTATTAAGTTGACACCCCGGCACTACTCCTACCTGAAGATATCCGAAGGCTGTAATCACAGCTGCAGTTTTTGCATTATTCCCGATCTGCGCGGCAAACTGGTCAGTCGCCCTGTTGGCGACGTGCTCGATGAAGCCCAGCGCCTGGTAGAGTCCGGTACACGGGAGTTACTGGTGATCTCTCAGGACACCAGTGCCTATGGTGTCGATATTAAATATCGCACTGGTTTTTGGCAGGGTAAGCCGGTGAAGTCGCGTATGCTCGAATTATGCGAAGCCCTCGGCGATATGGATGCCTGGGTGCGTCTACATTACGTTTATCCCTATCCTCATGTCGATCATGTCATCCCGCTGATGGCTGAAGGCAAAATCCTGCCTTATCTCGATATTCCCTTTCAGCACTCCAGCCCCTCGGTACTCAAAGCGATGAAGCGCCCAGGTCATCAGGAAAAAACGCTGGAGCGTATCCAGCACTGGCGCGATATATGCCCTGAACTCACCCTACGCAGTACCTTTATTACTGGCTTTCCCGGTGAGACTGATGATGACTTCATGCATCTACTCGACTGGTTACAGGAAGCTCAGCTCGATCGTGTTGGTTGTTTTAAATACGAAGCCGTCGATGGCGCCGCAGCCAATGCCTTGCCGAATCATGTCCCGGAAGATATTAAGCAAGAGCGCTGGGAGCGCTTAATGGAGACCCAACAGGCCATTAGCACAGCGCGTTTAGCTAAAAAAATCGGCAGCACTATCGAAGTGTTGGTTGATGAAGTTGACGAAGAAGGTGCCGTCGCTCGCTCCTGGGCCGATGCCCCTGACATTGATGGCAATGTGTATTTGAACGGAGAGTGTGATCTCCAGCCCGGTGATAAATTGACTGTTCGTGTCGAGCACGCCGATGAGTATGATCTGTGGGCGAGCCCCGTCGGTGGTGCTTAGCCACCAGGTGCCGGGACATTGGGCCTTATAACGAAGCAGATAGCATGGAAGTTACTGCGTATCAGAGTCTGAAACTCATTATCCTTGATGTTCTCGGCTTATCCAAAGATGCCATTCATCTACACATTGGTTTGCTGGTGTTTTTTCTGGCGGCAGTTCTGTGGCGGCGTGGACGCTTCGATCTTTTAGCATGACTTCCCGTTCTCTTTGTGGCGGTGACAATGGAAATGTTAGATCTACGCGACGATTGGAGGTCGTTGGGCTATATGCGCTGGTCGGCGAGCCTGCATGATCTGATGAATACCGCTTTCTGGCCTATCCTGATCGTGCTATCGAAGCAATGTTTGGGTAGTAGGGCAGGGGGGAGGTCATAGCAATGTTGCGCATTGGATGCTAGTGCCTTCCTTTCGGTCCTCAAGAATCGCAAACAATGGCTAGTTGGAAAAATTCACCCTAATAAATACGCGTTCCTGGACGTCGATGTCTGTTGATGGACTGTAAGGCCCACCGTTGACTTGGCGGCGGTTTCGATCAATCTCCCGGTACGGGTGGAATGATGGCGTTTTATGATGCGCGCTATCGAACGGACTGAAAGGGCTTGCTGGCACAAGGTTGATAACGTTACTCTTTCTTCACCGGTGAGCTGTCTCTACGACAAGGGTTTATCCTTTTTTCTTGCCGGAATGGGATAGGTCCATTTTACAGCGGCCCTTCGCTGGCACTCTGGCGCCGGTTACCGCAGTCGTGCTGCTCACTGCGTAATCACGGAAACTAGGAGATGCAACATGACTAAAATTCTCGTTTTGTACTACAGCATGTATGGTCATACCGAAGAAATGGCAAAAGCAGTCGCTGAAGGCGCACGTGGTGTCGATGATACCGAGGTGACTATCAAGCGAGTGCCCGAGTTAATGCCAGAAGATCTCGCTCGAGAGGCGGGCGCCAAGCTTGACCAGACAGCACCGTTTGCCACAGCGAGTGAGCTGGCGGATTACGATGCGATTATCTTTGGCACGCCCACACGTTTTGGCAATATGTGCGCACAGATGCGCAATTTTCTTGACCAAACAGGTGGACTTTGGGCTGGCGGAAAGTTGATTGGAAAAGTCGGTAGTGTATTCGCCTCAACAGGTACACAGCACGGTGGGCAGGAAACTACAATCACTTCATTTCACACGACCTTATTGCACCATGGCATGATAATCGTGGGGGTTCCCAGCTCCTGTGAGGAGATTGCGAATATGAATGAAATCACAGGTGGCTCACCCTATGGAGCGAGCACTCTTGCTGGCAGTGATGGTAGTCGACGACCGTCAGAAAACGAGCTGACAATTGCCCGCTTTCAGGGAGCACGCGTTGCAGAAGTGGCTAAGAAACAATCGGCCTAACCATTTCTTAACTTGTTTTGTTCAAAGCCATACCCACCCTCAGTAGCTTTGAACTGCCGCTTATACGGGACGATAGATTATTTACAATGAAACAATACCCAGGTAACGGTTAGCAGTGCTGTTGGAGTTTGCCTTTCTTTTTAGTGCGGGATTCTTTGGTGGCGTGCTCAATTCAGTTGCTGGCGGCGGAAGTTTTATTACATTCCCTGCATTGCTTTTCGTAGGTGTTGCTCCGATCAGTGCCAATGCAACCAATACATTTGCATCGTGCGCTGGGTATCTTAGCGGCACTTATGCATTGCGAGATGAATTGTTTTTACACAGAAAAGAATTACCCAAAATTATTTTAATAAGCTTGGTGGGCGGCGTGTTGGGTGGATGGTTGTTGTTAAAGACACCTGAATCAGTATTTCGGGAAGCTATCCCTTGGCTGTTGTTAATAGCAACCGTTCTATTTATCTTTGGGGCTAAAATAAACAGACAGTTAAAGCAGCTAGTTTCACATCACCGGTATGCCCCCGTGCTTGGTCATTTCTTGTTGTTTCTGATGCTGTTAGGCGTCTGTGTTTATGGTGGCTTCTTCAATGCTGGTCTCGGAGTGATTGCCCTGAGTTATCTTGCTTTGGCGGGTTACGAAAATATCAATGCAATGAACGGTATAAAGCTCCTGATTTCTTCTGCTGTGTCGCTAATAGCGATAGTTTTATTTGTTTATAATGGTGTTATTGCCTGGTATGAAGGGACGGTTGTTCTTTTAGGAGCTTTGCTAGGGGGGTATGTAGCGGCTCATGTCTCCAGACGTTTGTCTCAACACTATGTAAGGGCTTTTGTTACTTCAGTTAGCTGTAGTATAACGGCGTATTTTTTTATTGTGACTTATGCAAACTAAAAAAACCGACTGTTCCTATTAAACCAGAAATAGTACTTACTAGCTTTAAGGAAAGCCTTCATCAGTTTAAAAGAACAGTGAAGTCATTAACGATCGCGAGAAATATATCTAATAATTGACGGCTATTTTTCCGTTGGTATTTATTTTAAAGGTGTGGTTGTTAATTATGCATTTAATATATCCACTACATCATGCGGACTTTGGTTGATTTAGCCATTTTTTCGTTTTATGAGATCCAAAAAATCCCATTGTTTTCAAGACGAAAACGCAGACATTCATTATTACCAAAAATGGAAAAACACATGCGAACTGAGATCGTGCTAGAGGAGCTAGCTTTGGATCATGCTCATGATATTTATGATCTGACGAATGCGAATAGACAGTATTTAATGAAATGGCTTCCGTGGTTAGATCAAATAAACGCTAAGGATGATACAAAAAAGTTTATCGAAACTGCTATAGAGGAGTCCTCGTCAGGAGATGCTAGAAAATTTGCCATTTTATATTATGGTGCCGTTTGTGGCGTTGTGGGTCTTCAACAAATTGATAAACAGCACAGAACTGCGGCTATGGGTTATTGGTTAGCTGAAAACTTCACGGGTAAAGGAATCATGACCGATGCCGTTACCCAGGTTCTAAGAGTTGGCTTTGACGAATTAGGGCTCCATAGAATCGAAATTCGGTGCGCAGTAGAAAATATAAAAAGTAGGGCTATACCAGAGCGTCTGGGTTTTATTAATGAGGCAATATTAAGGCAGTGTGAATGGTTATACAGCCGTTACGTGGATCATTTCGTTTATTCAATACTGGAGTATGAGTTCAATGTCGAAGGAGCCGGTAACGTGACACCAGGAACGGGTACTAGCCATCATCGTCTATGAAGTTGCTAACAGAATTTTATGATGTCTCGAGGTAGGAAACCTCTCAGTGTAGAGTACAAGCAGCAGTAATAGCAGCAGTAATGACGGTATGACAATCTTAAACTCTCAGCGGTGTTAGGCAGCTACACTGATAATTGGGCTGTGGGGAATAGTTGAAAATTAGAACCTCAATGGCCTGCTTTTTAGAGACCTATAATCGCAAAGCTTAAGCGAGTGATTTCGCCGGCCGAGATCGCAGTATTTATATCGTATTGCACACTTTCTGCAACCTTAGCTCTTCATGATGCCTGTAACCGTTCGGTCTGAAAGGCCTTGCTGGTGAAGGATTGATAACGATACTCTTCCTTCATAGGTGAGCTGTCGATAAGACAGCGGGTTACCTCTCTTTTTGTGCGAACAGAATAGGCTTTTTACAACCCGTTTTTTAATGTTTGCCTGCGTCGTGCTTAGTACGTGAACTCGGATTTTTAATAAGTTGAGCCACTGCAACAGCAGTGGGCCGGAGCCCTTTTTATTTTAAGACTTGTATCATTAACTGACCGAGTTAAGCAATATCACGAGACGCAGATAAGGCTGGTAAAGATAATAGTCGGCCGGGTCGTCGTAATCGTTTCAAACTCTACAGCGTCAATATAGGTATAGGTAACTCATGAGCAAACCCGCCAAGAAGTCCTCGTTCCTCCTTGTGTTCTATCTTTGGTCCGCGCTTTTCAGTGGAACTGCAGTTGCCGAAATAGCGCCGCCAACAGCGGTGGAGTCAGCAGAAACCATTGCAATAGAGCCAGCCAGCGACAGGGAAATTGAAAATCGCCTGCGAAGTATTTTATCGGAATTGGATGGACTCGACGCCATTGAAGTGCAGAGCAAAGCAGGCGTCGCTGAATTGCAGGGCATGGTGTTATCGCAGGAACAGCGTGACATTGCGGTAGATCTTGCGGCTAAAGTGGATGGTGTGGTTCAGGTTTCGGATAAGCTTGCGGTGTCGAATTCGGTGCTCGATCGCCTCAATCCACTGCTGACCAGTGTTGAAAACCTGACCCAAAATACCTTGAGTTTGCTGCCACTCCTGCTGATTGCCGTAGCCGTCGTATTATTGTTCCGCTGGGTAGGGCGGTTTGTCAGTAGACGTGAAGTGTTGTTGCGTCGTCTAAGCAGTAATAGCTTTGTACAGGAGTTGCTGGCACAGGCAATAAGGGCCGGCTTTACATTACTGGGGCTGCTAGTCGCGCTGGAGATACTGGATGCTACGGCATTAGTGGGCGCTGTGTTGGGTACGGCGGGGGTGGTGGGTATCGCCATGGGGTTTGCTTTCCGGGATACCATCGAGAATTATATCGCCGGTATTCTACTCAGCATCAAACGGCCTTTTTTGCCCAATGAGCATATTCAGATCGACAGTTTTGAAGGCAAAGTCATTCGCTTAACGTCGCGGGCAACCATTATCATGAACTTTGACGGAAATCATATCCGCATTCCCAATGCGACCGTTTTTAAGTCAGTGATGCTGAACTTCTCACGCAATTCTGAACGTCGATTCACCTTCGAAGTTGGCCTCGGTAACGACGTTGATTTGATGCAGGCAACAGAGCTCGCGAGAACCACGTTACTGGGGATGAAAAGTGTGCTTGATGAACCCGCACCCGGTTTCAACATAATGGCTCTGGGTGACTCGAATGTGGTGGTGAAGATATCGGCATGGATAGATCAACGCAACTTTGATTTCAATAAAGTGCGCACGGAAGCTATTCGGCTTATTAAACGCGTGTTTGATGATAATGACTTTGACATGCCTGAACCAATTTACCGACTAAAAGCCGCTGGCGGGCCAATAGTGGCCAGTGTCTTTGAAACCAATGAGCGTGTACAAGGGGAGAGCGAATCGCCAAAACAGGATGGTTCAGCCGTTCATTTGACCGATGCCGTCATTAACGAGGTGGAGGCTTCTGAGTTACAGCCGGATAAACATATTGATGAGCAAATCGTTAAGGAACAACGTCAGTTTGAAGAAGGTTCGACACTGACCAAGGAGTTGGAGTAGCAAAGGTCTGAATGACGTAGTCCCGTGAAGAGCAAGCGTAATCAGCGTCAGTTCAGGTATCAAGCGCTGGCAATTTCTAAGTGGTAGATAACCCGATAGCCGCGTTCGAATCATTAGCTTCGATAGAATAAGACCCTGTTCCTTTTCATCGAGAAGGCCGTTGAAAGACTTAGGAGATAAAGGTATTCAGGCCGGTTTAGCCTTAGGAGCCCGCCGTAAGGGTAAACCATAAATGCCAGGGTTGTTGCGTTCTGCTATCGCTAAAACAGTCGCTGTGACGTGCGAGTCGAAAAACAAATTACCCGGATGGCCTCCTAACAGGCACGAAGGCTCTGAACACAAATCCGACAAATGTGATGACCCCTGCACTAAACACTAGATCGCCTGGCACTCTTGCCCAAACCAGCGCCTGCATGATCGGGCTTTGCATAAACTCCGCCGAACGGGCGAAAACATAGCCCTGGTCAATGCTGACATAGGCCTGGATCACGCCCTGAGGTAGCAGTGACAGGAAGGTCATCATGGCAAGACCGATATTAAGGGACCAGAATGAAACCTTAATAAGCTTTTCGTTCCAGAACGCTGTGTTAGTCAAACCACGCATACAGTAGAGCGTTAGGCCTAAGCCGAGCATGCCGTAGACACCAAACAGCGCCGCGTGACCATGATTAGCGGTGGTGTTCAGTCCCTGCATGTAATAAAGCGCTATAGGCGGATTGATAAGAAAACCGAACAGACCTGCACCAACCAGGTTCCAGAATAGAACCGCTGCAAAAAACATGAACGGCCAATGGTAATTACGTGCCCAGTCGGCTTCATGTTCGATCTTGTATCGGGTGTAGGCTTCAAAGCCGACAACCAGCAGCGGGACAACCTCAAGCGCAGAGATCATTGCCCCGACCGCGATAACCGAGGTGGGTGTGCCACTGAAATAGAGATGATGAAAGGTACCCAGTACTCCCCCAAACAGGAAAATAATAGTCGCGAACAGCACCATGACCGTTGCAGTGGAGGTGCGTAAAATGCCCATGCGGACGAATAGCAGCGAAATAATCGCGGTGGCAAACACCTCGAAGATGCCTTCCACCCAGAGGTGGACAACCCACCAGCGCCAGTATTCCATTATCGTGATGTGGGTGTGTTGGCCCCACATCAGACCAACGGCATAAAACAAACTGATCGCAATCGCCGAGACAAGCACGAGATAGATCAACGATTTGCCGCCCTTCTTCTGCAGGACCGGCCACAAACCCCGAACAACCAGGCCAACCCAGAGAAACAGGCCAATGGTCAGATAAATTTGCCAGAACCGACCGAGGTCTACGTATTCATAACCCTGATGCCCAAACCAGAAGTTCATGGCAAGGTCACTAAAGAAGCGGTGAACGGCAGCCCATTGGCCAGCAAATGACCCCACGACAATGATCAACAAACTGATAAAGAGAAAATTTACGCCGAAGCTCTGAAATTTTGGATCTCGGCCCCCTAACATGGGCGCGACATAGAGGCCGGTTGCGAGCCAGGCCGTTGCAATCCAGAGCACGGCGAGTTGTGTGTGCCAGGTCCGTGTCACCGTGTAGGGTAGATATTCTGCGAAGGGCAGGCCATAGAACCCCTGTCCTTCGACGGCATAATGAGCACTCACTATTCCAAGCAAGACTTGCCCCAAAAACATTGCGGCAACGAGCCAGAAATATTTCGCCGTTGAGCGCATTGACGGGGTGATGACGGTGGAGTCCAGGATATCTGCTTTGGCGATCCCCTCTTCGGGGACTATTTCCTGCTGCCAAAGATCAAACTGCTTCGCGTAATAGGCAATCAGCGCGCCAGCGGCAGCAAGCAGAAAAATAATGGAGGCAATACTCCAGATGAGTACTTCGGTTGTCGGTTTATTGCCAACCAGTGGCTCGTGTGGCCAGTTACTCGTGTAGGTAATGTTCATGTCAGGGCGATTAGTGGCCGCACCCCAGGCAGTCCAGAAGTAAAAGGCGGAGAGCTGTTTGGCTTCCGATTGCGCTAGCAGCCCATGCACTGGGAAGGCGTAATCGCGACGCAGAGCCAGCGCCTCAGGATCGCTTCCGCCGTAGAGGCTGACATAGTGTTTCTGTACCTGCTTGATGGCCTCCGCACGCAGGTCACTGACGGTAATCGTGCGCGAGACAGGATCGTAACTATTGGTGCGCATCTCAGTTTGCAAGGCGGCTTTTTTCAGGGCCATATCCTGCATTTCTGACAGGCCAGAAATGGGCGATTGCAGGCGAAGTTCCAGCAGCGTTTCGGCTTCACGATGAAGCCAGTCTGCGCTCCAGTCGGGGGCTAGATAACTGCCATGGCCCCAGATTGAGCCTTGTTCCATTCCTCCAACGGACTGCCAGACATTCTGTCCGGTTTCGATGTCGTCACGGGTGTAAAGCGTTTCTCCCGAAGATGAAATGACTGCATCCGGTATCGGAGGCGCCTGCTGGTATATTTGCGACCCGAGCAACAGCAATATGCCGAACATAACGACCATGCCCACAATGAGAATGATCCAAAGCCGCTTGATACTGAACGTCTGTTTGTAGGTTTCCATACTCACCTTTCCGTGTGTGTCAGAAAATTCGGCGACCTCCGTTACCGATATTAACAGTAGTTGCTCAGACTTGATCTGACAGTTACCCGTTTTTAGAGGTGCCCGCCAGTTTTATCTGTAGTCCAATACAGAAGTACTGGATGAACGTGAGCGTCCAATTATCGTGTATTCAGCAGCACAAATCGGGTTTTTACACCTCTGTGGCGTTTGCTGTCTGTCCTATTTTTGAAAAAGAGCTGCTGGGAGTTAAAGGGCGCTGACCCCTTTATCTTACGCGTAGCTCGGCAGACCGGAAAGTGGCGCCAGTGGTCGACAGGATACTCTGGAAATCGTTTGACCAGGTCGCAGAATCAGGGCAGCGTTTTGTAGGGCATGTCGAAAAAACACAAAACAGGAGGTTAACGACAAGTGGCTTTGTCGTGCCTAATATGTAGTCTATGTAATGGCATTTCCAGCCTAACGCACGGTATAGGATCGGGCCTCCATGCAGGCACTAAAAGCCCGACCGTAACTGTCTATCGCATTCTCATACTGCGCTCGGGCTTCTGCATTTTTTTGCGCTTCCTCACGCGCCTCTGCTCTAGCCGCTTCCCGTGCTTGAGTTGCTCCTTTTCGCTCTACACTCGAGCCAATAATGCTTCCCACCACGGCGCCAATAATAAATCCCTGCGCGGTATGGTCTTGATGTCTGCGTCCATGGCCGTCATCCAATGCACCGATAACTGCGCCGGTAGCGCCGCCAATGATAGTGCCCTTTGCGCCGGCATCTTGTTGGGGGTTTTCAGCTATGGCCACCCTAACTTGCGCCAGGCCTGCAGGCGCTTTTAATGCATTTGGATCGACACCCGTATTCTTAACTGCCCATCGATAGCATTCAAAGCGATCCTTCGCCTGGCGCTCCTCAGGCTGCCCCTTGTTGGGATAGATATAAAGTTGTTTAGCGCCCAGTGCGCTCTGGCTGACGCTTGTGGTCCAGAGCGTCACGGCAGATAGTAGAAATGTATGACGTAGGCTGCTTGCGCCCTTATTTGACCACATAGCCACGACCCTCCAAACAGGCGCCCATGGCACGATAATAATCTGCACGATGTCCCTCGGGCTGGTTCGGCAAAGTGGGATCGAAACTGGTCTGTTCACTCGCCCAGCGATGGCATTGGTAGCGGTCCATTTCCAACTGTTCATCATCCTGTGCTTCTTTTGGGTAGATGATTAACTCCGCTACAGATTCACCTTCTGATGGCTGTACTTCTTCAAGCCTGGCTGACTCAATATCCTCAGGTTCATCGACGACGACATATTCGCTGTCCACGCGCCGATAATAGGTATCGTTGACTTGATAAAAAATTTGGGAACCGATAAAGAGCGTTAAAAAGCCTGCCGGCAAATGCCGTACCCTGGCTCCTAGCGGCGCCCTTACAACCAGATAACCGTGGTTTGACGGACGATAATACTGTCCGCCAAAATAGTAATAGTTTTTGTTGCGCACGTTAATTGGGTAATGACCTTGTGGCAGCCGCGTAACCCGATGTCCTGGATTGTAAAAGCGAACCTTAGGCGCGCTTTTATAGGTTTTTTTTACAACATGATGTTTAGGTTTATCCGGGCGACGATCGTCATTTGGCGCAGTATAAGCGGTCGACGCAATGGTCAAAGCGCCGGCAGATAAAACTGAGATAAGTAATTTCCTGATCATTCGTTGACTCCTTTACAAAAGTTTGTCTATTGCTCTGCCCAACAATCGCAAATGAACCTTTATGTTATGGGGTTTGCTGTGTTCGATAAATCTTAAAACGCATAGCCTAAACGCCGGTTGACTGAGCACAATAATTTTTTAGCCACAATCGCTGGTACTCCCTGTGTGGTGCAAAGTTTTCAATCAAGCTACCACATGTGTACAAAAATCAACCGTCGCAATGTGACTGTCAGCAATAAGCACCAGGCTAAAGCCTTATTCGAGGACGCCTCTCAGGTACCCCGATCATTTCCCCACAGCACCTTTTACACTAAAAAGGGTTAACTAAGCAGAATCCTGATAGCCCAGTAGCGCCCATTCTGGCCACAAAGCTGTATGGCAGGACACAATACTGTTTTTCTAGTCGTCCGCACCATCTCGGCATTCTCCACGAATTGACGCGAAGCGATTTCTGGAGACCGCATCCAGAACAACGTAGCCATCCTTGCAGAAACCTGTTTCTGCAATCTTTTGTTCCAGTTGTTTATGGAGTTTTTCTGTTGATAGCCCCCTGTCAGCCGCGCCAGATTCCGCACCACGATCTCGTTTCTTTTTACCGGGGCGTTGCTTCCGCTCGCCACCTTTCATGTGCGGCCGTTCAGGCATTTCAACGCTATAGGAGAAAAGTTTGGTCCCGTTTGCCGTTACCTTGGTAGAGAAAGTTTCTTTTGGCGCTGGACGCTCGTCTGGATGTTTGTGCGCATTCTGTGCACACCCCAGCGTCAAAGCTAGAGGAATTGCGATAATAAGAAGCTTACTGCTAATGATTGATCTTACGCGTATGAATTCATTTTTCATGATCTCTTCTCTAACAAGGGTTGACTTCAAGGGGTGGAACCATCGCGTCACGTCCAAAGGTGGAGCTTTCGTTCGGGTCCTGGCTATGTTAGGCCACGGGTATGTAATGTTGGCGCAGCCCCTTGTAAAAATTTGTAAAGATAGCCTCCGCTGACTAAGCGATGCCAATGCCAATTGATAGCGAGAACAAGGTTTCGATATCGAGACCCACGCATGGGGCATTTGACCGAGCAATGGCATGATGAGTTACTTGAAGTGAGGGGTAAATTCCCTCTGCTCGATGACCTGGCGATACATTATGGCTTATGGGCGAAAACTCTGGATGACGGGTTCAAGAAGATATTCGGCCTGACGGGCTATGTGTTGATCGCAGATCATCGACTGAACCAGGGGCATATCGTCGTGCAGGACAGTGACCTTTGCCATGAAGGTCTCGGCAAACCGGTTGGGGCCTTCACACGTCTGTCACGTCTTTTCTGCAGTGAAACGCAAGTTCGGTTATCCACACCGGGGAGTCAACGGGGATGTTGACCTGCCGCAGGATAGGCCAACGCATCGTGTGTCATTACACGGTTCCTCCCCTTGGAATATCAGCACGATATAAGGGCTCGTGGCAGATTGGCCGACATTAATAGCTTGTTGATTGGGAGGTAAAGGTCGTTTGTGTTTTGCGGATAACATCGGCAATGCACAAGCAAGGCAAGCGCTGGGGGCTTTAACGTGCTGATTGGTGTGGTAGCTATGGGCGGACTTGAACCGCCGACCCCAGCATTATGAAACTGGCTGGGGGGTTTTGAAATTTAATTAAATCAATCACTTGCGACGCTTGCTCTCTATAAACCGCAGTTCGATGATATCTGATTAACAGTGGGACTTTACTGTATCTCTGTACAAGTTGGGCACAGTCTCTCTTTACGAGCAAGCCTTAGGAGTGACTCTACGGAAGATCAATCCCCCGCCCTTACCTTGCAAACAGATAATCTGCCCCAACATATAAAACAACAGTCAATTTTGTCTGTTCCTACCGAAAGGCTTTCTAATGCCGTCCCAAAAAGATGATGCTGGTATCCCCTGGGGTTCTCGCCCCCAATCTCCACCTGATATTGAGCAAGTCTTTAAACAGGCCATTGACCGGTTAAGAGGTTTATTCCCTGGCGGTGGTTCAGGAAAAAACTCCGGCGGCAGTTTGGGTAAACTTTTTACCTTTGGCCTGTTTGCCATCATAGCACTAAGCCTGTGGTCGGCTTATTACACTGTGCCCAGTGATTCCGTCGCAGTGGTACAGCGGTTTGGCATGTATCTTAAAGAAGTGCCGCCGGGGCTACATTTTAAACTGCCTTTGGGTATCGATAACGCCACGATTGTTCCGGTTAAGCGGCAATTAAAGCAGGAGTTTGGCTTTGCTACCCCCGGTGCCCGCGATCCTTATCAAGGCTCCCGCGATGGTGGACGGGAAACACAAATGGTCACCGGCGACCTGAATGCTGCCTTAGTGGAATGGGTGGTTCAGTACCGCATATCCGACCCGGTCAAATTTTTGTTTGAAGTGCGCGAACCCGGCGAAACCCTGCGTTATGTGTCGGAATCAGTCATGCGTGAAGTGGTTGGTGATAGAACGGTGGACGAAGTGATTACCATTGGCCGCCAGGAAATTGAAGTGGAAGCCTTGGTCAAAATGCAAGAGCTATCCACCAAATACGTTATGGGTATCAGCATCGATCAGGTCCAGTTAAAAAATATTAACCCCCCACGCCCCGTACAAGAATCTTTTAATGAAGTGAATCAGGCGCAGCAATCGAAAGAAAAACTCATTAATGAGGCACGGCGTGAATATAACAAAGTGATCCCACTAGCCGAGGGTGAAAAAGATCAACGCATCCGTGAGGCTGATGGTTATCGCCTCAAGCGTATCAATGAGGCTGAAGGTGATGCTCTGCGATTCAATGCACTGTTTACGGAATACCAAAAAGCACCGGAAGTAACGCGGCGGCGTATTTACATCGAAACCATGCAAGAAGTCCTGCCGAAAATAGAATCCAAAGTGTTGATGGACGATGCCATGTCGGGCCTGTTGCCATTGCTTAACCTCGATGGGCAAAAGGAGCGCAAATAATGAAAAATTTAACGATGTTTGCCGGGTTGTCCATTCTTCTTGCCGGTGTGTTTGTCTTAGGTAGCTCAATTTACACCGTTGATGAAGTTGAACAAGTCATCATTACCCAATTTGGTAAGCCTGTTGGTGAACCCGTCACGGAAGCTGGTCTAAAGTTCAAGATACCTTTTGTGCAAGAGGTTAACCCTATCGATAAGCGGGTGCTGGAGTGGGATGGTGCCCCTTCGGATATGCCGACCAAAGATAAGTTGTATATTTCTGTTGATTTATTTGCCCGCTGGCGCATTGTTGACCCGCTGCAGTATTTTTTGCGCTTGCGTGATGAGCGTAGTGCGCAATCAAGACTGGACGATATCCTGGGTAGTGAAACCCGAAACGCCGTGGCCAAGCACGAATTGATTGAAATTATCCGCACCACCAAAGACCGTGTGCCACTGATTGATACAACGGTTCTTGGCGATTTGCCTGCTACAGAACAACAAGGCCCAACTATGGGTGCCTTAGTGCCCATTGAAAAAGGCCGCAAATTGGTTGAACAGGAAATATTCCAGGCAGCAGCTGAAAAAGTCGGCGTTTTTGGCATTGAGCTGCTGGATATTCGCTTTAAGCGCATTAACTACAACGAAAGCGTACGGCCTAAAATTTATGACCGTATGATCAGTGAGCGCAGGCAAATCGCCGAGCGTTTTCTTTCTGAAGGTAATGGCGAGGCGGCTAGAATTCGTGGTAACAGGGTGCGCGACCTCAACAAAATTCAATCCGAAGCCTATCGCCAGGTAGAAGAAATACGCGGCCTGGCCGATGCAAAAGCCACTGAAATTTATGCCAGTGCCTACAATCAGACCCCACAGGCTGTGGAGTTCTACGAATTCACCCGCACTATGGCTTCCTATTCTGAAATCATTGGCAAAAACACCACCATGGTGGTGTCAACCGACAGCGATCTTTTCAAATACCTTAAAGGCATGAGTACCATTAAGGAATAACCCAACCGCAAGTGGAGTAATGTATGAGCAAGGAGCGAAAAAGTAACAAGGAAACCAAAAAGCAGCCCTTAATGACCCAGAAAGAAAAAAAGGTGGCGAAAAAAGCAAAAAACAACGATAGAAAAAACAGCATGGGATCGATTTAACTATAGCCTCTGCTGTAGCGCACGCATTCCGCCCCACCCTTAGCCATATCAGTTAACGGGCGGCTGTGTTAAGGTGGCCCCTCACTTCCAGTCAGCGGGATATCTTTCCCGCGGCATTTTCACTTAGCGGGACTTCTCGTTGACATTCGGCTAATTCTGGCCGACACGATCTGGCTGCCTCCTGAGTCTTTACTCAAGGATCCATCATGCCAATAAAATCAGGCCGTTTACCTATTATAGAACACTCAACAATTGTGAAGGGTGGGACTGAACATTTGCCGTTGAAACCATTGCGTGTCCGTCATCGAGCAACTACCGCTATTGTTTATTGCGAAGGAAACTTCGCTGCCATTGACGGCAAAACAGCCAACGGGCTGGTGCGCCACTCCGAGAAGTACACAATCCTTTCTGTTATCGACAGCGAAAAATCAGGCCTTGATAGCGGCAGGGTACTTGATGGCAAAGCCAACTATATCCCCATTTGCAAAGACCTTGCCGATGCATTGGCACAAGCGGGCACCATGCCCGATTATTTCATTTTTGGTATGGCACCTTCCAGCGGCATGTTATCTATTCACGAACGCAGCCTGATATTAGAGGCCATGAGTCATGGCATGAACATCGTCAATGGCCTGCATGAATTTTTGAACGATGACCCGGTATTTAAAGCGGCCTGCAAAGCAAATAAAGTAAAAATTCTCGACATCCGCAAGCCGCGCGCCAAAAAGGATTTGCGTATGTTTAGCGGCCGTATCAGCGAGGTGATTTGCCCCAGAATTGCCGTGCTTGGCACTGACTGCGCCATTGGCAAACGCACCACCGCCACTATTTTAACTCAAGCACTGAATGACCAAGGCATCAAAACCGTGATGATTGGCACGGGACAAACGGGCTTAATTCAAGGTGCCCGCTATGGTGTTGCGCTCGATGCAATTCCATCACAATTTTGTGTGGGTGAATTAGAGGCCACGATGGTTGAAGCCTTTGAAAATGAACAGCCTGATGTGATTGTTATTGAAGGCCAGGGTGCTTTAAGCCACCCCGCTTTTTCATCGTCGTCATTTATTCTGAGAGGTAGTTGTGCAAACGCTGTAGTATTACAACATGCACCTGCGCGGAAACATCGTTGTGACTTTGAGCAGATGCCTACACCCACACCCACCTCAGAAATTAATTTAATTGAAACATTTGCCGACACCAAAGTTATTGGTTTAACCATTAACCACGAAAATATGACCGATGCCGATGTAACAGCCGCGATTAGCCAATATGAACAGGAATTGCGTATTCCAGCGACAGATGCTTTAACGCGCTCGCCCAAGCATTTGGTGCAAATGGTCTTAACGGCCTTCCCGAACCTTCAGGTGAATTTGCCAGCAGCAGCCTAATGGCCGCACCCAGGCTGGAGATTGACCTCGACAAGATTTACCACAACGCACATGCACTGGTTTCGCGGCTGGCTGAACGCGGTATTTCAGTTACGGGTGTAACCAAGGCCGCTCTCGGCTCAGTGGAAATAGCAAATACCTTGTTGCAGGCGGGTGTTATTTCACTGGGTGATTCACGTATTGAAAACATAAAAGCCATGCGCCTTGCCACTGAAAACCCGCTAATAAATAACGCGATGTTCTTGCTGATTCGCTCACCCATGCTCAGCCAGATAGCACAGGTTATTCAATACGCGGATATCAGCTGCAATACAGAAGTCGAGGTGATAAAAAAATTGTCTGATGAGGCACACAAACAAGGCCGCACCCATCAAATACTGTTAATGGTCGAGCTGGGTGACCTGCGCGAAGGCATTTTGCCTGAAAATTTGATAGACACCGTGCGCAAAGTACTCAGTCTGCCAAATATCCTGCTCAAAGGTATCGGCACCAATTTGGCCTGTCGTAGCGGTGTTGCCCCTGATGCCACCAATATGGCTGTGTTATCTGAACTTGCCGAGCTTATTGAAACCACATTTGATTTAACCCTGGATATCGTATCGGGTGGCAACTCGGCCAATATTCAATGGGCATTAAATGACACGCAAACAGATACTGGGCGGGTCAATAACCTACGCTTAGGCGAAGCTATTTTGCTTGGTTGCGAGCCACTTCAGCGCCAAGCCATTGACGGCTTATACACCGATGCGTTCACACTGGTTACAGAAGTGATTGAATCAAAAAGCAAACCATCGCAACCCACAGGCACTATTGAACAATCCGCCTTTGGTGAGACAACAGCAGTGACTGATCGCGGCATAGTGGCGCAAGCCATCCTTGCCATAGGCATACAAGATATTGACCCCAGTGGTCTGCAAGCTCCTGCGGGCATTGAGGTTCTAGGCGCCAGTAGTGACCACCTTATTATTGAGCCTGCCGAAAATGAGCTGCTTGTTGGCGACGAAGTATGCTTCCAACTTAATTACAGCGCACTGGTTCGTGCAATGACCTCGCCCTTTGTTTCAAAAACCTATACCTCTCGGCAAGACACTCCATTAACGTATTCTTTTAACAAGAACGGATTACAACCATGAAATTGGAAACACGCCTATTTGCCTTTGCAACTATCGTTGCATTATTAACAGCTTCTGCTGGCAACCTGTGGGCACAAGCTAATGCCTTAGAAGAACTGCCAACAAATGCCTACAGAAAAAGTTTCGGTAGTGGTTGGGATTGCGAGAGAGGATTTAAAAAAATCAACAATACCTGTGCTGTCATAAAAATACCGGAAAACGCTCATCTGGGTTCTTATGGGTCAGACTGGAAATGCAACAGAGGTTTTTTGAAAAACAATAACATCTGCAAAAAAGTGCGAGTTCCAAGCAACGCCTACCTGCTTGATGCGCAATATGGTTTAGGCTGGGAGTGTGAGCGAGGTTATAAGCCTGACCAAAATAGTTTTGGAGAGGCTCAAACTCAGTGCATTAAGGTTGATGTACCTGAAAATGCTGTGTTGAGTGAATCAAGCTACGGCTCAGGTTGGGAATGCGAACAAGGCTATAAAACTGTTGGTAACAGTTGCAACGCAATTGTCATTCCCGTCAATGCCTATGCCACAGCTTCGACCTACGATAAGGGCTGGGAGTGTATGAGAGGTTATCAGGAAAATAACAGTGCCTGCATTGCCTTGAAAATTCCAGACAATGCTTTCCTTGATCGGCGTGGGGAAAACTGGCAATGCGAGCGTGGATATCGAAAAACGGACGATTCATGCATCAAAATTATTCTTCCGGAAAACGCTTACCTGAAAGACGAAGGCAATGACTGGCGATGTGCCAGAGGGTTCAAAAAGCAGGCTTCCTCCTGTTCACCCATTCTCATCCCGGACAACGCGCATATTGATTCAATGGGGGATGGCTGGAGCTGTAATGAACCTTATCGTGAAAACCATGGCCTATGTGAGGTCGTCGGAGGTTAAGTTGGTAAAGGTTGAATGAAACGTTACAAGATTGTGCACAGGTATATGATAATACCCCCCCCCTAATTTCGCCAAGCCTAGCCCAAATAAAGTGTGTGCAACTATCCCCTTAAATGAGCCATGATGCGTGGCTGAAAATGAGTGCTTTGTTGCCAGCTATGGCTTTTAGAGACCTCTGGCCTACACCGTTCAAGACGACACCTAAACACTGTCTTTCTTAGTGGGTTGTTGCCATGATCCTTTCAGATGAGGTTCCCACTGATCTTCCTTATCCAGCGCATTAATGATGTAGCGAAGGGTCAGCCAATGCCGGTATCGGGTGCCGGGCTTGAGGTGTTGGGTCTGTATCGTCAGATACCATCGCATATGTTTAAGCTGGTATTGATACGGCCCCACCTGAAATCGTCGATATAGCACACTAGCAACGGTGTTGGCTCGTTTCAGATGTTCTTTCACCTTGGTGGCTTTCCGCCCAGGTATTTTGCGGGCCAATAGTTTCTGCATTTGTTGTTGTGCCTGTGGGATATTGGCGGGGCGCATGTTATTTGGCCGACCCCACGTAAGCCACCAGCACGTTGGTGCGATTATGGCCTAGCTCTAACGCGATGATGGTTCGGGCTTGTAGATCTTGTTCCTTGGTGGCGATTCGTTTTGCCGTCACTACCGGTGCGGGGCTGCCGGTGATCTGTTGGTAACGTTCACAGGCATAGGCCGCCCTTAAATCATGAAAGCCTTTGATGTCGGTGTTAGCCGTGGCTAACCGCCATTGGCTATAGGCATGGTTACGCCATTGAATGTAGTTTTGTTGTTCCGGGATCAGGTTGCTATTGCCCAGGGCGTTATAGGCTTTGGTAAGCAGGGTGATGCCCTTTTCTGTGATGGGTACCCAGCGATCAGCATGTTTGCCTCTGCCACCTTTGGTGCCCGCTGTGATATTGATCTTGCCCTGGGTTCTTGCCTGTTTTAAAGCTGATCCTATATTCAGTAGTGATGCCTCCTTAAAGCGTAAACCAAAGGTGCGGCACAAGGCGGCTGTTAATCGAACGCGATGTTCGCCCTTGCACTGTAAATAACGAAGGGTTTGATTGAGCTGACCGTTTTGAACAGTGCCGGGAATAGATGTGTCTGTTTTTTTATCCTGCGTTAATGTGATCGGGCATTGAGAACGGACAACCGTCCGTTCTCCCACCAGTTGAGACGGTGAAACGGTTAGCTGCTTATCACTGCGTAGCACAGATAACACGAGATTGACTGAGGAGAGCAAGTTTTGGGCATAGGCCACTTTCATGGATCCTGTATTCACCTGTTGTTTGAGGTGTTGCCCATATTGTTCAATATGACCTTTGGTAATATCCCGGGCATCTTTCGTATGGCAGTCTGTCTTTAAAAACTGCACAAAGTTCTGCCAACGCTCTTGATGGGCAGCTTGGGTACCGTAATGCCCTTCACCATAGCGATCCTTCAGGGCATTCTTGCCAGCCCAATTGATGTTTTTGCCGTATCCGTAATTACGTCCACCACCGACTTTGCTCATCTTAAAACCCTGAAACTGGTTAGTAATAAAGTCGAATAGAGCGTCGACCGCGCTTGAGGGTTACGTACCCTCCGACGGCTTCGTTAAGAAGCATCAGCATAATCACTGTCGGTACCTTCACATCTGAACAGGTAGTGGTACCTGCGGGTTCTGTGTGTTCAACAAAGCACGTATTTAACTGTTTTATTGAACCGTACAAACAGTTTGTAGCGGTTTGCAGCGGCCAAAATCACCGTAACGGCTTGATGCGATTGGCTTTGTTCCTGGCTGCGGGTTCGCGTCTCTGTGTAGCTGTCGCTCAAACAGAGACGCGAACCTGGTCCTTCTTCTGACGATTTGGATGGGGATGTCACCTCCTTTTGGGTGTGGGTGAATTAAGGGTTAAGTTCATGAATGACAGTGATGCCCGATTAATGGATTAATTTGACCTCAATGCATTCATAGGGGTGGTTACACTGTAACCACCCCTGCCTTTACGCAAAATTTGCATAAAGGGCTTATTTGCAGCTAAGTCTGTAGCTGCCACAGATAAGTGCCGCTACTACAGCACAGCCACCGAAAAATTCACGCAATAATCCTTTCAAGGTGTGTCGTAGTTTTTTTGGAAAAGTTCTTCAAGGTCTGTAGGGATTTATCGTTGTTTATCTGTGGGCTATGGCTAGCATGGAAAATATGAACAATGATTTCACCCTAACTCTTCAACAAGCGGCGGAATTTCTGCATATGTCGCCAGCAGTGCTGCGACAAAAAGCAGCTCGTGGCCTGGTTCGCGGGGCCAAACCGGGAAAATGTTGGGTCTTCCTGCAATCTGACCTTGTGGCCTACATCCGTTCTTTGTATCCTGCAACTGAGCAAGCGCCGCACTGTGATAAGGAGGTTATTCCATGTCACTTTATAAACGCGGCAAAATCTGGTGGGTCAAATTTACGGCCCCCAACGGACAATTCGTACGCCGATCTGCTAAAACTACCGATCGCCGACTCGCACAAGAATTCCACGACCGACTAAGGTCTGAGTCTTGGCGAGTTGTGCAACTTGGGGCAAAACCCCGAGTCACCTGGCAGGAAGCGGTTCTGCGGTGGATGTCTGAAAAGCAAGGCTGCAAACGCTCTCTGGATAAAGATGTTCTGTTGTTCAGGTGGTTACATACCTATTTAGGTGATAGTTACCTGGACGAGATTAACCGAGAGTGTATTGCAGCGATTACCCAAAGGAAGTTGGCTGAAGGTGTGAAACCTGGCACCGTCAATCGGCATTTGGCCTTAGTGAGGGCAGTACTTCGGTGTGCAGAGCGTGAATGGGATTGGCTTGAAAAGGCCCCTTACATTCGTTTTCTGCCAGAGCCAAAACGTCGGGTTCGCTGGTTGAACAGGGAAGAAGCTGAGAAGGTCTTAGCTGAACTTCCTGAGCATCTGGCGGAGATGATGCGCTTTACCTTGGCAACTGGGTTGCGTGAGAAAAATGTCACACAGCTTAAGTGGTCACAGGTGGATAGCATCAGACGATGCGCCTGGATTCATGCAGATGAAGCCAAGGGCAAAAAGGCAATAGCAGTTCCGTTGAATCAGGATGCGCTGACTGTATTGAGTCGTCAGGAAGGGAGTTGTCCCACATATGTCTTTACCTACAAAGGTATGCCCGTGGGGAGAGCTAACAACCATGCCTGGCGAAAAGCCTTAAAGCGTGCTGGTATCAGTGATTTTCGTTGGCACGATTTAAGGCACACTTGGGCTAGTTGGCATATTCAGCAAGGAACGCCATTGCATGTGCTTCAAGAATTGGGCGGTTGGTCAGATGCGTCGATGGTGCGAAAGTATGCACATTTGTCAGCGAATCATCTGATGGAATATGCCGACCAATTGCCCGGTGTAAGCCAGGGCACGATTTTGGGCACAAATGAAAAAGGGTTAGCAGGTATTAACCGGCTAACCCTTTAAATATGGTAGCTATGGGCGGACTTGAACCGCCGACCCCAGCATTATGAATGCTGTGCTCTAACCAGCTGAGCTACATAGCCACAAAATAGGTGGATCTTTGAAGGCGGGGGATTTTGGCGATTTCAGTGCGGGTTGTCAAGTTGGCTGGCTTATTTATTGTGTCTAGTGGGGTGGCTAATGAGTTGGAAATAGACGGTAAAGGGTGTCTGCATGGTCGTCGCTGATATAAAGGCTGCCGTTTTCGTCCTGGGCGAGTTCAGCGGGACGACCGATAACTTTGCCCCTGGGTGTTAAGAAACCTGTTAAGAAGTCTTTTTCAACAATGCTTCCATTTTTCGTCCAGTGCAGCGATACCACTTTATAGCCGTCCGGTGTCGTGCGATTCCAGGAGCCATGCAATGCGACGAAAGCACTGCGCTGATAGTTGACGGGTAGCTGAGAACTGCGGTTAAAAAGTATACCTAGTGATGCGTTGTGGGGGCGAAAGCCATGTACCGGCTGTTTTGCCGGCTGCTGTGGCTTACCGGGGTGGTTGCCGTAGTCGGGATCGGTTTTGCCAAAACCATTGCTGAAGGGCCAGCCATAGAAGCTGCCGTGAGTGATGTGATTGAGCTCGTCGGGTGGCTCGTCGTCGCCAAGCCAGTCGCGGCCATTATCGGTGGCGTAGAGCTGATTATTCCAGGGTGCCCAGTCAAAGCCAGCGCTATTGCGCAAGCCTGTGGCGACAATCTCACCGCCGCTGCCATCGGCGTGAAAACGCATGATGGTGGCGCGGCGGGGGTCTTCTTCAATACAGACATTACAGCTGGAGCCAATGGCGAGATAGAGCCAGTTATCAGGCCCAAAGTGGATAACGCGACGCCAGTGATTACCGCCGCTGGGTAAATCGTGAATAATTCGTTGGTAGCTGCCCTGCGTTGCGCCGCTCAGGGGATTGTAGGCAATACGACCGATAGCATCGGTTTCTGCAATATAGAGCCAGGCGTTGTGAATGGCGAGGCCCGTGGGTTTGTTGAGCTGGTCGACGATTGTAAGATGCTCTTCGGCGCTACCGTCGTTATCGCTGTCGATTAGCCGATATACGCTGCCCTCGCCAGGGCTGCTGACGATGAGCCCCGCAGGACTGTAGACTAGCCCTCGGGGTCCGGGGATTGCGTTGTAATAAAGCACGACCTTAAAGCCTGCTGCTGCAGTGAGAGGGCTGGGGGCATCCTCAGGCTTTGACACTTCAAAGCCTAGCGCTTTGCTACCTAATTGCAGGCTTGTGTAGAGGCCGCCTGAGTTGAAGAATAAAGTGAGCCACGCCACTAATAGAAGCACAGGTAATAGACTGAGAAAGAGAAAACGGCGTTTCATGACGCCAGCATAGACTGCTCGTCTAGGACTTGCTAGTGCTCTTCAGAGCAACCATCAAGGCGCCTAAGACCACGAGAGTCGCTCCGGATAGCGTCAGGCTTGTCAGGGGTTCTGGTGTAATAGCAAAACCGGGAATAAAGCTCAGGCACCACATAAATAGAATCGTAAAGATCGGTAAGGTAGAAAGCATGGCGCTGGCCTTGGACGCTTCGATATGAGCCATGGCTTCTGAGAAGCTGCCAGAACCAATCAAGGTACTGGTGCCACAAAAAAGTAGTAGTAACAGCCCGGGGGTGGAGAGCTCAACAATACTTAGTGGTTGTGCCAGGGGAAGGAAGGCCAATGAGCCGAGGAGATAAACCACCAGCATGATTTGCGAGGAGGTGAAGTGCAGTAGCAGTTGTTTTTGCAGTATGGCATAGCCCGTCCAGGAGATGGCCGCTAGAGAGATCAGGCCCATACCCAGAGCGTAGTCATTAAAACCGTCGACCATGGCGATAATACGCGGATAAAAGAAAATCACCAGGCCCGCTAAAAATACTAAGCAACCTAGCCATTGGCGGCGGGATAGGCGTTCACCAAAAAAAAAGACGCCCGCGAGTAGTAGCAAGACAGTGGAAAACTGGATCAAAATTTGTGTGGCGCTTGGGGTAATGTGCTGTACGCCGATGATGTAGAAAAAGTAGTTAGTCACTAGCAGTAGGGCGCAGACGACGAGACGCAGATTGTGACGAGTGCTGCTTTTACTGACGAGTCGCGGCAGAGAGCCCCGGGCGATCAAAACGGGCAATAGCATGAGTCCGGCGATGGCGAAACGATAGAAATTAATAGTGTGGGCGTCGAGCTGGTGGGTGATGCCCTTGGCGGCAATGGGGAAGAAACCCCAGGTCACGCAGGCCAGCAGCACCAGGCCAAAGCCGTAGGCAGCACGCCCAGAGGTGGTGTGGATACCCCTGTTTGCCGCGATGTTTGCCGAGCTACTGCCCAGATTGTTTCCATCAGGCCTAGCTGTTGTTTTTTTTGAGGCCTTGGGGCGAGTACTCACACATTAAACCGGAAGTGAATGACGTCACCATCCTGCACGATATAGTCTTTTCCCTCAAGGCGCCATTTGCCGGCATCTTTGGCGCCCTGCTCGCCATTGCCGGCGATAAAGTCGTCATAGCTAATAACCTCGGCGCGAATAAAGCCTTTTTCAAAGTCAGTGTGAATTTTGCCTGCAGCCTGTGGTGCGGTGGCCCCCACGGGAATGGTCCAGGCGCGGACTTCTTTCACGCCGGCGGTGAAATAGGTTTGCAGGTTGAGCAATTGGTAACCGACGCGAATCACTCTGTTGAGTCCAGGTTCATCCATGCCCAGGTCGGCGAGAAAATCGGCCTTATCTTCATCGTCCAGCTCAGAGATTTCTGCCTCGAGTTTATTGCAAATGGGCACCACCTTGGCGCCTTCGGTAGCGGCGAGTGCTTCGACCGCGGCGAGCAAAGGATTGTCCTCAAAGCCGTCTTCGGCAATGTTGGCGATGTAGAGCGTAGGTTTCAGGGTCATTAGACTGACTTCGCTCAGTTTCTCAACATCGTCTTCTGATAGCCCGAGGCTTCGCAGCGGCTTGGCTTCGTTAAGGTGGGGTAAGAGTCGCTCGAGTACAGCCTGCAAAGCAATCGCGTCCTTATCCTTACCTTTCGCGGCGCGGGCCGTTTTTTGTAGGGCTTTTTCCACTGCGTCGAGGTCAGCCAGGGCGAGCTCAGTATTAATGATTTCAATGTCAGCGAGCGGGTTTATTTGATTGGCGACGTGAATGACATTCTCGTCTTCAAAGCAGCGCACCACATGGGCAATGGCATCGGTTTCACGGATATTGGCCAAAAACTGATTACCCAGGCCCTCACCCTTGGAGGCACCCTCGACCAGGCCGGCAATATCAACAAATTCCATGGTGGTGGGTAGGACGCGTTCGGGCTTAACGATGGCGGCGAGGGCGTCCTGGCGCGGATCGGGTACGGGCACGACGCCAGTGTTGGGCTCGATGGTGCAGAATGGGAAGTTTTCCGCATCGATACCAGCCTTGGTGAGTGCGTTAAACAGGGTCGATTTGCCCACGTTGGGCAGGCCGACAATACCGCATTTGAAACCCATGGTGATCCTCTGTGTTTGCTGAATGGGCGCGGCTGTTACTCGGCTCGCACTCATGATTGCTTATGTAATGTGCCCTTTGAATATCTGCTTATTGTGTGTGCAGTGCTTTCATCGCCTTGTTCCACTGCCCTTCGACCAATTCAGGTGTGATCTTAAGGGCGGCGCTAATGCTATCTTCGATGAGTTGTTGTTCAGATTGCGGTGCGCGGCGTAAAACATAGTTGACCACGTCGCTAGAGTGGCCAGGATGACCGACGCCAATTCGCAGGCGGGCAAAATTCTTGTTGTTGCCCAGGGCTTTGATGATATCTTTCAAGCCATTGTGCCCGCCGTGACCGCCGCCAATTTTGAGACGGGCTTTGCCCGGTTCAATATCGAGCTCATCGTGGGCGACCAGTATGGCCTCGGGGGGAATATTGTAAAACTTGGCCATCGGCCCGACGGCCTGGCCACTGAGGTTCATATAGGTCGAGGGCCTCAGTAGGCGTATGTCCTGAGCGTTTAGGGTAAAACGGGCTGTTTCGCCGGAAAATTTACTTTCTGTTTTAAAGTGGGCACCGTGATATTCGGCCAGTGCTGTAACAAAATCGGCCCCAGCATTGTGGCGAGTGTGCGCGTATTGGGGGCCGGGATTACCCAGTCCCACCACGAGCCTTACTGCCGTATCCAATGCCAGGGCCTAGCGGACGAAAACCAGCGAACCTTTAGGCTTCTTCCTCACCGGTATCGTCTGCAGCTTCAGGAGCGTCGTCTTCTGTCTCTTCTTCGACAGCTTTAGACTTGTTGACTGCGGCGACGGGTAGATCGTGATCTTCCCCGTGAGACAGGGCAACACTGGTGACTCCGTCGGGTAAGTTTACATCGGAGATGTGCAGCGTTTGACCGAGAGTGATCGCGGTCATATCGACTTCGATGTACTCGGGGATATCCCCAGGCAGACATTCCACTTCCAGCTCGTTCGTGCTGTGGGAAATTTGGCCGCCTTCCATCTTAACGCCGTGACATTCATCTTCATTAATAAAGTGCAGGGGTACACGAATAGTGAGCTTCTGTGTTAAATCGACTCGCAAAAAATCGGCATGCAGAATTTCGACTTTTGCCGGGTGGCGTTGCAGATCTTTAAGAATCACGTTCTGCTTTTTATCGTCGATGTTAAGCTCGATAATGTGAGAATAAAATGCTTCATTCTCCAGCGCGTGGCTCAGCTCGTTACTGGCTAGAGAAATATTCTCAGGCGTTTTATCCAGGCCATAAATAATAGCGGGGACTTGGTTGTCCAAGCGACGTAGGCGGCGGCTCGCACCTTTCCCTATATCGCTACGGGCTTTGGCATTGAGGACGAAATCGACCATTTGCCTTTACTCCTATGTTGTACCGCTATAGCTGTTGCGACCCAGTGTATAGCGGATGGGTTAATCCCCGCCGAGAAGTCTGGTGGGGGGGTATCCGGGCAAGGTTTGCTCGTTGTTAGACAAACATTGCGCTGATGGATTCTTCGTTGCTGACGCGGCGGATGGCCTCGGCCAGCATGTGGCCCAATGACAGTTGGCGTATTTGCTGGCAAGCGCTAGCTCTCTCAGTCAGAGGGATGCTGTTTGTGACCACCAGGCTGTCGAGATGGGAGTTGTGTATGTTTTCTATTGCCTTGCCGGACAACACCGGGTGGGTGCAATAGGCAACGACGTGTTTGGCGCCCTGTTCTTTGAGGGCATCTGCAGCTTTGCACAAGGTGCCAGCCGTATCGACAATATCATCAACCAGCAAACAGGTGCGGCCGGCGACGTCACCAATAATATTCATAACCTGGGCCTGGTTGGCCTCGGGCCTGCGTTTGTCGATAATCGCCAGATCAGTATTGAGTTGTTTTGCGATGGCCCTCGCACGTACGACACCACCGATGTCGGGGGACACCACGAGGAGGTCTTCGTAATTTTGTTTTTCAATATCATTGATTAAGACGGGCGAGCCGTAGACGTTATCAACTGCGCAGTCGAAAAACCCCTGGATTTGCTCGGCGTGCAGATCGACAGTTAAAACGCGATTAACGCCAACGTTGTTGATCATGTCGGCGACGACCTTGGCACTGATGGGTACGCGGGCTGAACGTACGCGTCTATCCTGGCGTGCATAGCCGAAATAGGGCACGACCGCTGTGATGCGGCCCGCTGAAGAGCGGCGCATGGCATCGACAATAAAAATCAGTTCCATCAAGTTTTTATTGGTCGGTGCACAGGTGGGCTGAATGATAAAGACATCGCGGCCGCGCACATTGTCATCGATCTGGACACTGATTTCGCCGTCTGAAAAATGTGACACCTGAGCATTGCCGATATTGAGGCCGAGGTGAGTGGCGATTTCCTTTGCCAACTGTGGATTAGAATTTCCTGAGAACAACATCAAGTTGGGCATGGGGGTATCCTGAAATCACGGACTGCGCAGGGGTGCTAGAATATGGCTGGGGCGGGAGGATTCGAACCTCCGAGTGACGGGATCAAAACCCGTTGCCTTAACCACTTGGCCACGCCCCAATAAAGCTTGTGTTAACTATTTCATGATGAACCGCTTGAATAGGCTGGTGAGTGGTTAACTCCCCTGGCGACAAAAGCCTGCCATCGTTGCGGAACATCGACCAGTACTCGACGTGCTTGTGCTTCATCCTCGAAGGAGGCAAAAATACAGGCGCCGGTGCCGGTCATTCGAACATTTGCGTATTGCTCCAGCCATTGTCGGGCTGTTTTTACCTCAGGGTAGAGCTTTTCCGCTATGGGTTGGCAAGCATTTCTGCCACCCTGCTCGAGAAAGGCGCGTATTGTGATAGCGCGTGCGTCCCTTGTCAATTGTTGGTGTGAGAATATTGTTGCCGTTGAGACTTCAACGGCGGGTGCGAGGACGAGATACCAGCAATCGATCATGTCGACAGGCTTGAGTATTTCGCCAATTCCCTCCGCCCATGCTGTTCGGCCATGGATGAAAACAGGGACATCGGCGCCCAGTTTTAGGCCTATGGTGGCAAGTTGTTCGCGGCTGAAATCCAGCTGCCACAGTCGATTGAGGCCGATTAAAGTGGTCGCTGCATCACTGCTGCCGCCCCCCAGGCCTCCACCGAGAGGTAGGCGTTTCGTCAACTGAATAGCGGCGCCGTAATGCTGCCCCGGGTTTTTTCGCACAGCTTGTTGCTGTAGGGCTTTGGCCGCGCGATAGACAAGATTATCTTTGTCGGCAATCGCAGGGTGGGTGGGGCTAAGTGTAATCGTCGCATCATCGCGTCGCCGGAAGTCCAATTGGTCGCCGTAGTCGAGAAGCTGAAACAAGGTTTGTAACTGGTGATAGCCGTCTGGGCGACGTCCGGTAATGTGTAAAAAAAGATTGATTTTCGCCGGTGCTGGCAGGCTGAGAAGGTTTTGTGTCACGACTATTCTGATTTATTGGGTGAGTGGCTTGGGTCGGAGATGTCGTGCTGCGGATGGTGATCTGGAAAAGACCAGACTTTTAAAAGCAGAGTAAACGCCAGATCGTCGCTACGGCCTTTGATGATACTCGGTAATGGCCCGACAGGCCCTGTCTGGTAACGGTTGATAGTCAGCTGCCAATTATCTTCTTGCAAACTGTCGAGCAAACCCTCCGCGTTGAACGTTTTTATAACACTGCTTGATGGACTGGCAGGAATGCCTCTGACCCAGTGGCGCATTTGGTCTACGGGTAATTGCCAGCCAAAAAGTTGTTGAGTTAATGCGCTGGAAGAGCGGGCGTTTATGTCGGCTTCTCCCGGTTGGCTCAGGGTGATGGCTTCTGGGTTGCCGCTAATTTGCACGGTACCCATACCCAAAGGACCGCTTAAATATATGTTGAAGTTATCGCCGTCCTGGGTCCAGTCAAACCAAGCACTACCGGAATCTGCGTCGTTGCGATAAGCCAGCTTGCCTTTGAGTTGCCAGCTGTCAATGCTTGCCATCTGGGATTGATGGGATAGCCATGAGGGGGGCGTACGCTGAGTGCTGAGAGCAGGTGGCTCGCGTAGCGGCACACAGGCATTGAGAAAAAGCAGCGGGATGATGAGGCCGAGAGAGGGCCAAAAACGCCAGCCCTCAGACCTCCGGCCGATACGGCTTGGCAGCTTGGTTCTTGGAGGATGGAGCCTTGGCAGATTGGGCATCGGCGTAAAATGCTGGCAGTTTAAGTCGGGCTATTCTAAAGCAAGCGCGCAGAGTTGGATATTCAGAGCTGAACATTTAAACGTTTTAACGTGTTGAGCAAGAATTCACTGCCGGGATGATTGTTGATGGCATCTTGCCAGATGGAACGCGCTTCTTCCTCTTCGCCGGTTGCCCACAATACCTCTCCCAGGTGGGCGGCGACCTCGGGGTCGGGCATCGTGTTCATCGCTGCACGCAAATGGCCCAGCGCTTCATCGTATTCGCCTCGTTTATAAAGTACCCAGCCTAGGCTGTCTCTGATGGCAGGGTCGTTAGGTTTAATGGCCAGAGCTCGCTGAATGAGTTCGAGAGCCTCATCATAGCGGTCGGTACGATTGGCTAATGTGTAACCCAGGGCATTGAGGGCTGAGGCATTATTGGTGTCGCGCTCGAGAATAGCCCGCAGATCCCTTTCGGTGGCGGCCAGATTGCCGAGCTTTTCGTGGACTAGGGAGCGGCTGTACAGTAGCTCAATATTATCAGGATGCTCTGCGAGCCCCTCGTCGAGCAAAGCCTGGGCACTTTGATGGACTTGCTGTTCAATCAACAGCTGGCTCTCAATCTGATAGAAAGCGCTGGTGTGATTGGGGTAGTCGAGACGCAATTTGTGCAAATAGAGTCGAGCGTCATTGAGTTGATCGCGATTCGCCAATATCTGGCTAATGCGAACAGTGGCCTGTAAAAAGAGATCGTTGCTGCTGACACTGTGGTAGTGCTTCAAGGCCTCATCAAATTGCTGGTTCTGTTCAGCCATGACAGCAAGTTGATAATGTGCCTGTGAAGTTGAATGGCCATTATCGATCAGCTTGCGGTAGATTTCTTTGGCGGGTTCGGGGTCATGGTTTTCACGATGGAGAAGAGCTAGCGCTAGCTTGAATTTATAGTTGGCAGGCGCTTGTTCGGCCAGTGCTGTCATTTTTTCTACTGCGAGGGGAAGATCTTTTTCGGCCACAAAGCGGACGAGTTGTAGTTGTAATTGCTGGCTTTGGGGTGAGCGCTTGAGGCCCTGCTTTAGTGCCTCAATGGATGCCTCGTAACGCCCTGCTTTATGTAAAATTTGCGAGACCACAAGCCGAGCCGGCTGGTCGTCGGGGTGGTTGTTTAGAATCTGCTGCACGGTGTTTAGTGCATCGTCGATGCGGTCAAGTTGGGCCAACAACAATGTTTTGCCCAGCAAGAGATCTCGGTTGTTGGGGTGGTTTTGTTCGCCGGCAACATAATGCTTCAGCAGACGGAGGCGATGCGCTTCATCGAGTTCAGCAGTATAGCTGGGCAGCAACACCATGTATTTGCCGTTATTTTGGCGCAGTAAAAATTCGGCGTGTTCGAAAGCGAGATCGAAGTTACCGCGTTGAGCTTGCGCGTAAAAAGCCATATTGCGGGCTTGCAAACTCTCGGGCTCGACCTCAGCCCACAAAACACCAAGCTCCTGAAGGGCGTCATTATTTTTTTGATAAGAGGCGGTGCTCACCGCTCTGGCGATAACACCGGGGTCACGAGTAATGAAAGCCTGGCGGTGGTAATTTTCGAGCGCCAGGTCAAGATTCCCTCGGGTGCCAGCGACTTCAGCAACCAGCAAGTCGTAAAAAGTATCTTCTGGGAAGGGGCGAACGGGAAAGTCTGGGCTGCTTGATGAGGGCTCGGCTGGTGTGTTTTTAGTCTTGGCTTGTGCGTTTTTTGTCACTTCTGGGGAGGCGCAGGCGGTCATTATCAGTAGTGCGGCAACTGACAATAAAGCTCGAGGTTTGAGCTTCGCGAGCGTGAATTGACCACTTAAGAGGGGCTTATCGAGCATAGCAGAGTAATTCCGGGCTGTTGCCGTAGAAAGTAGTGAGTATAATTGTGACAACTATGAAACGTTAAGATTCCTAGTTGCGACTGTGAAACACATCTATATTGGTCCTTTATGCCCCTGATTGTCCTAGGAATCAACCATCGTACAGCAAGTCTCGACGTTCGCGAGCGGGTTGCCTTTGCCCCCGATGAAATGATTTTAAGCTTGCAACAGGGCCGTGAGGCCAGTGGTGCTGACACGTTGGCTATTTTATCCACTTGTAATCGTACTGAGCTTTATGCCTCTGGCAATATAACGCAGGACGCTTTATTGACGTGGCTGGCAGCGCATCATCGCTTGTCCGTCGATTCGCTGGGTACCAGTTATTATGTGCTCGAGGATGATAAAGCGGTGCAGCATATGATGAAAGTCGCCAGCGGTCTTGATTCGATGGTTTTGGGTGAGCCGCAGATACTTGGCCAAATGAAGTCGAGTTATGCTGTTGCACAGAAAGCGGGTACGGTAGATGGGCTATTGGCCCAGGTTTTCCAGAGCGTCTTTAGCACCGCCAAACGCGTGCGCAGTGAAACAGCCATTGGCCAGAACCCTGTGTCAGTGGCCTATGCAGCGGTTAGTCTGGCGCAGCGTATATTCAGCGCAATGAATGAAGTCAGTGCGCTGTTAATTGGTGCCGGCGAAACGGTCGAGCTTTTGGCGCGTCACCTGCGTGAGCAAGGTGTCGGCGATATTATTGTCGCTAATCGAACTCTGGCCCGCGCCAGGGAAATGGCCGACGTATTCTCTGCTGAGGCAATCTTGCTATCAGACATTCCCGGGTACTTACACCGGGCCGATATCGTTATTTCATCGACGGCTAGCCAATTGCCGATTTTGGGTAAAGGTGCTGTCGAATCGGCCTTAAAACAGCGTAAACACCGACCCATTTTTATGGTTGATATCGCCGTCCCCCGGGATATCGAGCCTCAGGTTGCCCAGCTCGATGATGTTTATTTATACACGGTCGATGATTTACAAGAAGTGATCGAAGTCAATTTACGGCATCGAGAAGATGCGGCGAGTCAAGCCGAGGCAATTATCGAGCAAGGTGTGCTCAACTGGAAGAATCAATTGCGCGGTCAGCAAGCGGTGGGTACGATTCGCGCCTTTCGCGATAATTTTGGTGCGATGCGCGATGCGGAACTCGATAAGGCCCTGGCCTCAATAGCCCAGGGCCAATCGGCAGAGCAGGTGTTGCGCCAGTTGGCCCACGGCCTGACGAATAAGTTTTTGCACGCGCCCAGTACGCGGCTGAAAAAAGCGGGCGAGCAGGGCGATAGAAACTATATTCGCTGGACCCACGATTTGTTTGATTTGCCGATAGCGGATGAAACACCTGCACTTGATTCTCTCACAGAGAACGCTGCCAGCGTCGGCGGCGTTACAACAAAGACTACGATAAAGGACGAACCATGAAAGCCTCGCTACTAGAAAAGCTGGATCGTCTTGCTGAGCGTTATGACGAAGTCGGGCACCTGCTCAGCGATGCGGAGGTTATTGCTGAGCAAAATCGCTTTCGTGGCCTGTCGATGGAATATGCGGAGCTGGAGCCCGTGGCGAAAACCTATCAGCAATTTCTCCAGGTCATGGGCAATGTTGACGAAGCCCGGGCCATGCTCAAAGACAGCGACCCCGATATGCGAGAGTTGGCGCAGGAGGAATTGCGTGAGGGTGAAGAGGCGCTGACGGGTTTAGAGAAGGACTTGCAAACCCTGTTGCTGCCCAAAGACCCTAACGACAAGAACAATGTGTTTCTTGAAATTCGTGCTGGCACGGGGGGCGATGAGGCGGCAATATTTTCGGGTGATTTGTACCGTATGTACTCGCGCTATGCGGAATCCCAGGGCTGGAAGGTGGAGATTGTCAACGAACGCCAGGGCGACCATGGCGGTTACAAGGAAATTATCGCGCGCATTGCTGGTAAAGATGTGTTTTCCCGTTTTAAATTTGAGTCGGGAGCCCACCGTGTACAACGTGTGCCCGAGACCGAATCCCAAGGGCGGGTACATACCTCGGCCTGTACGGTGGCTGTTTTACCGGAGGTTGATGAAATTGGCGCTGTGGAGATTAATAAAGCCGACCTGCGCGTCGATACTTTCCGTGCTTCGGGGGCGGGGGGGCAGCACGTAAACAAAACTGATTCGGCGATTCGCTTAACACACTTGCCGACGGGTATTGTGGTGGAATGTCAGGACGAACGCTCGCAGCATAAGAACAAAGCGCGGGCGATGTCTCTATTACAGGCACGTATTCTCGATGGGTTACAGCAGAAACAATCACAGGAAGAGTCTGACTTACGCCGTAATCTTGTCGGTAGTGGCGATCGTTCGGAGAGGATCCGCACCTATAATTTCCCTCAGGGGAGGGTGACTGATCATCGCATTAATCTCACTCTGTACAAAATTGATGAAATTATGCAGGGTGATTTAGGGCAGGTTATTCAGCCCTTAATTACTGAATATCAGACTGAGCAGTTGGCTGCGTTGGCAGAATAAAAATAACTAAAGCATGCCTGTAGAAAAATCTAGTATCGCTGAGTTGCTGCAGCTTGCCTCGGTGCTCGATGGTGTCAGTGATACGCCGCGCCTCGATCTGGAAGTGCTGTTGTGCCATGTGCTCGATAAGCCACGTAGCTATCTTTTTACCTGGCCGGAGAAGATGCTCGAGCCAAAAATGGTCGAGCAATTTAATGATTTGCTCCAGCGCCGTGCTCACGGTGAGCCCATTGCGCATTTGACGGAAACAAAAGAGTTTTGGTCGCTCTCTTTAGCCGTCAATGCGACGACCTTGATACCCCGGCCCGATACAGAGCTGCTCGTTGAAACCGCTCTCAATTTGCTCGACAAATCCACTGCACATATTCTCGACCTCGGGACCGGTACCGGCGCTATTGCTCTGGCCCTGGCAAGCGAGCGCCCGAACTGGAAAATAATCGCTGTCGATAGCGTATCGGAAGCAGTATTTCTCGCCGAAAAAAACCGCCAGCGTTTAGATTTGCGCAACGTTCACCTCCTACAAAGTCATTGGTTTACAGAAATTTCTCGGCAAAAATTTGATCTTATTGTCACTAACCCCCCTTATATTGATGCTGGTGATCCTCATTTAAACGAAGGTGACGTACGCTTTGAACCGGACTCTGCTCTCGTGTCGGGTAATAATGGCTTGGCTGATATCGAGCTAATTATTTCTGGGGCAAAAGACTATTTAATTGATGGTGGATGGCTGTTAATTGAGCACGGCTATCTGCAGGCTGAAGCCGTGCATGCCCAGTTGATGAATGAAGGATACAGCCAAGTATCTACACGGCGTGACATAGCGGGGCACCCTCGTCTGACGCTGGCTTGCCTCAAGTGCCTTGTGTGAGTTTTCTTTTACCCCGGTACTCTGAGTCGTACTTTTCGATAGTTTCCACTATAACCACTACACGCTTTCTGGCGATCTTCCGGCTTCGGTAAATCATTGACTACAAAAAAGGGCTTTTCATCTTAAGAACTAGCAAGGTGGTTGATGTGATACTTTTTTCAGGAACTGGTAAATTACATCCCCGATAAACTGTTGCGCTTCTCGAAGGTGATGGCTATCGAAGAATAGTTAGTGATAGCGGTCCTAGTGCTTTGCAGTCGCGACAAAGTGTATGCTCTGTTGTGGCTTGACAGGGCTGTAGGGTAAAGCACAAGCGCAGTGAGTATCGATGACTGGCGACACCGCACAATGATCGCTTGAGAAAAGCGCTATGACGTTTGCGACCATTGAACGACAACTTAAAACATTCAATAAGAACAGGGAGATAGAGATGGGACGAGTACAAGACAAAGTAGCATTGATCACTGGCGGCACAGCGGGTATTGGTTATGCCACCGCCGAATTAATGGCTAAAGAGGGTGGCAAAATTGTCATCACCGATTTACGTGCAGTGGAGGGCGAAGCCTCTGCGCAAAAACTGCGCGATCAAGGGTATGACGCGATGTTTCTCGAACAAAATGTGACCGATGAAGAGCGTTGGAAAGAGGTTGTTGCCGCAGTGGTTGAGAAATATGGCCGCCTCGATATTCTTGTTAATAATGCCGGTGTTGGTGAGCAAACGGATCTCGAGGAGAGCGACCTGGCCCACTGGCGTTTTGTGAATTCGGTGAATATGGAAGCGGTGTTTATGGGCACCCAAAATGCCATTAAGCAAATGAAACTTAATGGTGGTGGCAGCATTATTAATATTTCTTCAATCGAAGGTCTGGTAGGTGATCCCCGCTTTGGCGCTTATAACGCGAGTAAAGGTGGTGTGCGACTGTTTAGTAAATCGGCGGCCCTGTATTGTGCGGAGAAAAAATACAATATTCGCGTCAATTCGCTGCATCCCGGTTTCACCGTCACGCCCATGGTTGATGGTGCTATTGATCAGTTTTCGCCGGAAGACTCAGAACGCATCAATCGTGAAATTGTTATCGGTCATATGGCAGAGCCCATTGATCAAGCTTACGGCATTTTGTTCCTGGCCTCTGACGAGTCGCGTTATATGACAGGCACTGAATTGGTTATCGACGGTGGCTTTACCTGCCATTAAAACTCAAGGAGGATGTGGTGATGGCTAGAGTACAGGACAAGGTGTGCCTGATTACCGGGGGGACTGCTGGTATCGGTTATTCGGCGGCAGAGTTAATGTGTCGCGAAGGCGGCAAAGTGGCGATTACCGATCTTCGTCCCAAAGAAGGCGAAGCGGCGGCTCAGGGACTACGAGATCAAGGTTATGCGGCCATCTTTATCGAGCAGGATGTCACCAGTGAAAGTCGTTGGCCAGAAGTCATTGCCGCCGTTGTTGCCGAATACGGTCGTTTAGATGTGTTGGTGAATAATGCGGGTGTTGGTGCTGCGACCGACCTTGAAGAGAGCGACCTGGCCCACTGGCGCTTTATTCAGTCAGTCAATCTGGAGGCTGTCTTTATGGGCACTCAAAATGCCATCAAGCAAATGAAGCTTAATGGTGGTGGTAGCATCGTCAATATCTCTTCGATTGAAGGGATTATCGGTGATCCTCGTTCGGCGGCTTATAATGCCAGCAAGGGCGGTGTGCGCTTGTTTACCAAGTCGGCGGCCCTGTACTGTGCCGAGAAAAAATACAATATTCGGGTCAACTCAGTGCATCCCGGTTTTACCAAAACGCCAATGGCCGCCAGTGCCGGTGATTTGTTTGGCCCCGCCGATTTAGTGCGAATTCAGCATGAGATAGTGGCCGGGCATATGGCTGAGCCACTGGACCAGGGTTACGGTATTTTATATCTGGCATCGGACGAGTCGAAGTATGTGACGGGCACGGAGTTGATTATTGATGGTGGCTATACCTGCCACTAGTTATAAATTGGTATGGCCGGGGAGCGGTGGGTAGCCCTCGGTCTACGTTTGTCGATAACTTGAAAGGGTGATTGCATGCGCTCGATACTACTGCTCAATGCCAAGGGTGGTTGTGGTAAAACGACAATGGCAACGAACATTGCAGCCTACTATGCACTGAAAGGTAAAAAGGTGGTGTTGGCTGATTTTGACCCCCAGGGTTCGAGTACGGACTGGTTGGATGCGCGCCCTGCTGATCGTCCCCCTATTCGCGGCCTGGAGGCCTGGCAGAATGCGGTGCGTGTACCTAAAAATACCGAGTATTTGATTATGGATAGCCCCGCTGGGGTCAGTGGTCGCCCGTTGGCTAACCTGGTGCAGCGCGCCGATAGTATTTTGATTCCCATCTTGCCTTCTCCGATTGATATTCGTGCAGCAGAACATTTCATTGGTCAGTTAAATGCGCTGCGACGCGTGCTTAATACTCAGGTTAAATTAGCGACGGTCGCCAATCGTGTCAGGGAAAATACGCTGGCGGCTGGCGATCTCGATGATTACCTTGGCATGATAAAATTGCCTAATGGTAAAAAAGTACCTTACCTGTCTTTATTACGGGCCAGCCAAAACTATATTCGTGCTGCAGAGACAGGTTTGTCGATCTTTGAGTTCTCGCCAGCTAGAACGGAGTATGACCGGGACAGCTGGAGGCGAATTTTTCGTTGGTTGAATAGTAAGCGCAGCCTGCCAAATCGGCCGGCCTAGCCGTGCTTCCATACAGCAAAGCGCCCACAAAAAAAACCGCGAATAATCGCGGTTTTTTTGGATTTAGCTGGCGAGTCAGGTGGCAGTGGTACCGCCATCAACGACAATCTCAGCCCCGGTGACCCAGGGTGACTGATCACTGGCCAGGTATAGCGCGGCGTTGGCAATGTCAGAGGGCTGACCAATCATACCTAGCGGAGTGCTGCGCTCGAAGGCGTCTTTTACTTTTTCTGCTGAGGGTGCGAGGCCGGCATCGACGAAACCCTGAAGTACGTTTTCACCCATATTCGTCGGGATCAGTCCAGGGTGGATAGAATTGACGCGGATGCCGTATTTCAAGCTGGCGAACTCAACAGCAGCGGCTTTGGTCAGTAGTTTAACGCCACCCTTACTACCGCAATAGGCTCCGAGGCCGGAGTAGCCGCGCAGGCCGGCCACCGAGGACAGATTGATGATGGAGCCGCCTTTGCCCGCAATGCCGCCGGGTTTCATGGCTTTACAGGCGTGTTTGAGGCCGAGGAAGACACCACTGACATTGATGTCGAGAATACGTTGAAAGTCTTCAAGCTTGGTGTTTTCAAGCAAGGCGCAAATCTCGATGCCAGCATTATTGACGACTACATCGAGACCGCCAAACTGATTTACCGTTTCGGTGGTAACGCGTTCCCAATCGGCTTCGCTGGTGACATTGTGAGGCAAAAATGCGGCGCGACCACCGGCTTCTTCTATTTCTTTAACCGTTGCTCGGCCCAGATCTTCAAGAATGTCGGTAATCATGATAGTCGCCCCGGCCCTGGACAGGGTTTTGGCAATCTCGGCACCCAGGCCGCGAGCGGAGCCGGTAATTAAGGCAACTTTACCTTCCATTGAAATTGAAATATTTGACATGAGTTAATCCTTCGTTGGCAGTAATCGGGCAATGACCCCTTGAAATTCGACGCGTAGTTTAACAGTTTATGTCTAAGGGGCCTGTGAGAAAGTCATGAGTGCGTATCTGGGAGCCACAGTCGTTAGCGTCCTTTGTTGCACGACCTTGCAATAGTGCGCCATCGGTATCGTCAAAATTTAATGGGAGGGCCTCCCTCCATGTTATTCAGACGTCTTATTGCGGTATTCAGAGGGAGAGCAATTGCACCAGCGTTTGAAGGCGCGACGGAAACTGGTCGTATCCTGGTAACCCAGGTTTAAGGCAATGGAGTCGATAGAATGCTCGGTGTTACGAAGGGCATCGGTGGCCAGTTGTTTGTGGACCGAGTCGCGGAGTTTTCGGTAGGTGGTGTTTTCAGCCTGTAGATAGCGAATAATGGTGCGCGACGAAACATTAAAAACCTTGGCTAAGTCTTCAAGTGTCGGCATATTATCGGGTTGGCGGCGCATGAGTTCCAACACGTGGGACATAGTTAGATTGTTGGAACGTATTTCCTGCATTTTTTGTTGTAGCTGGTCTTCGGCGAGCCGGTGAATGTGCTCATCGGCCGTTATGCAGCGCATATCGAGTGCGCTCTTGGGCAAAATCAGCATGTGCTTGTCGCCGTTGAAGCAGACTTCACCAGAAAAAAAGCTGCTGTAATCGCCAGCGTATTTGGGCGGTGGGTAGGCAAAAACAACTTTGGCACAAGTAAGAGATTTACCGCTGACAAATTCCAGCGCATTTTGCATCGTCAACATCATCGCCTCTATCACGACGGCCTGAAATGCTGGATTGCCGTGTGTTTCAACAATTTCGACAATGACGTGGTCGCGATCGTAATACACCTCTAGATCGCAAAAGGTAATCGCTGTGTGATAGTACTTAGCGGCATCGTGAATGGCCTGACCAACGGTCTCGCTGCTGATGACCGCTACCCCCATGGCGCCGTGGCTGGAAATGTGAATTTGCCGGCCGATAGATAAGCCCGCATCGGGCATATTTAATGTTTCCATCAGCTCAAAAATTGCATCGGATAGCGGGTCAAAGGGGATTTTTATAGAAGAATCTGCCAGCTGCTCTTTACTGATGCCGTGGCGGGCAAAGCAAGCCAATACCTCATCGCTGTGGCCCAGAGTATTGAACACCAAATTGGCGTAAGCTGATGAGACGGCGTGCCCGCTGCTAATAATATTTGAGGTATCTTTTGTCGGTGTTGCCGGTGCCGAAGAGCTGGCAGGTTTTTTGTTTGACATGTACTAAGACCTAATTCAATGGACACCCGTTTATGAATAGTTTTTGTGTGCGCCCGAGTCCGGCGGCCTTTTCTGGCTGTGTGTCAATAGTCAGTACTCAATAAGTCTCCACCACGTTTCCACCGCCATACTCGTGAGCTATTGTAGCTGATAAAAAAACCAATTTCCCCTGAGATTGATACTCGACATTACCCGTAGTATTGCCGTGTCAATATGGGATTGGGCTGTCCCGAGGAGCCCCCATGCAAATCAGTGAGCACATCGCTAAGGCCTTTACGTGGATGTTTTTGTACACTGGAATACAATCAGTGACACATAAAAAAAACAAGGGGAAAAATAATGAAGATAGATAGCAGCTTTAGTTTTGGTGACAACATGGATGATATAGGTTCCATCAAGGACGGCTACCGGGCCTTTGAAAGCCAGGGTTTTGATGGCGTCGTTACGGCCGAGATACAAAATGACCCTTTCTTGATTGTCGGCATGGGCGCGGACGCGACTGAGGACCTAGAACTGCGCACCGGCATTGCTGTCGCCTTTGCTCGCAGCCCGATGACTACGGCTTATACTGCACACGATTTAAACGCCTATTCGCGAGGTCGCTTTACCTTGGGTTTGGGGTCGCAAATCAAGGCCCATGTTACCAAACGTTTTGGTATGCCCTGGCATGGTCCGGCTAAGCAGATGAGCGAATTCATCCGCTCTCTCCATGCGATTTGGGATTGTTGGTACGATGATGAACCGCTGGGATTTCGTGGTGATTATTATCAGCACACTTTAATGACGCCTGACTTTACGCCAAAAAATACCGAGTTTGGCCGACCCAAAGTCGTCATGGCAGCTGTGGGGCCAAAGATGTTGCAAACAGCGGCCCGAGATGCCGATGGTTTAATTATCCATACTTTCAGTACCCAACAGTTTATCGAAGAACGCATTCTCCCTTCTATTAATGAAACGCTGGCTGAAAATGGCCGCTCGCGCAGTGCCTTTGAAATTTCGTTGCCACCCTTTGTCGTTACTGGCCAGACGGAGGAGGCGTTCGAGATCTGCAAACAAAAGGTTAAATATCGCATTGCTTTCTATGCCTCTACACCCGCTTATAAAACGGTACTTGAATGTCACGATTGGCAAGACCTACACCCTAAACTCAACCATCTGTCCAAAAATAAAGGTTGGGACAAAATGCCTGAGCTAATCAGTGATGAAATGCTTGAAACCTTTGCCCTTGTCGGTGAGCCTTTGCAGGTGGCTGAGAAAATGAAGGCGCGTTATGGCAGTTTGGTCGATAGACTCACTCTGGAGAACAGCTTGCCTACCGATGTGCTGGCCAGTCAGATGGCAATTATTCGAGGTTGAATTGGGAGGGTGCTGACCGAAATGGCAGCTATCTCCTCTGTTCTCAGTGTGAAAGTATGAAAATATATTACGGTGCTTTTAATAAGAGATCATTTTTCAAACCCAGAGCGATTTTACCTTTATCCGGCGGAGAATCATGGTTGATGCTACAGCCGTGAGTGTCGCATACTAAGACAATAGGTTGACAATAGTATGGCATGCCACGTCTTGTGGGTGCCGACACTCGAATTCACACTCAAATAAAAAACGGAGAATAATAGTATGGGTAATAGACTTGAAGGCAAAGTGGCGATCATTACCGGCGGTGCCAGTGGCATTGGTGAAGCACATGCGCATCTTTATGCTAGTGAGGGCGCAAACGTTGTCATCACCGATGTGCAGGAAGACCTGGGTGAACAGGTGGTCAGTGCGATTAAGAGTGAGGGGGGCGATGCCATTTTTATTCGTCAGGATGTCACCAGCGAATCGGACTGGGCAAATGTCGTTCAAACCACCCTTGATAAATACGGCGCCATTACAACCTTGGTGAATAATGCAGGTGTCGGTAATTTCACTGGTGTTGAAGAGGAAACGCTCGAAGGTTTTAACCGGGTTGTCGCTATTTGCCAGACCGGTGTCTGGTTGGGTATGAGGGCCTGCATGCCCGCTTTAAAAAAATCGGGTAACGGTGCCATCGTTAATATCTCATCGCTGTTTGGCATTATTGGCACGCCGAGCATGATTGCTTACCACGGTGCTAAAGGTGCGGTGCGTTTGATGACGAAATCGGCGGGACTGGAATATGCGCAGCAAGGTGTCAGAGTGAACTCTGTTCATCCCGGCATTATCGAAACACCGCTGGCTAAAACGATGGGTGATGAGCAGATGCAGGCCATTATCGCCTCGACGCCAATGGCGAGAGTGGGACGGCCCATCGATATTGCGACCATGTCTTTATTCTTGTGCTCCGACGAAGCGGCCTTTATCACTGGTGCTGAGTTTGTAGTGGATGGTGGCTGGGGCGCCCAGTAAAGGGCAGTGCTGAGCTAGGACAATGATAAAAAAGCCGGGGCTATCTTTAGTACCGGCTTTTTTAGGCTGAACGAAATTATATTTAAGCAGCCAGCCCCGTAACGTAATAACGGTCAAAAATACATCTTAGTCTTCTTGCGACTCTGGATTAATGACTTCGCCATTTATGAGTGCCTGGTGAGAGCGCTCTCGCGTGGTGAGTACGCAGACACTCGTTGCCAGACCTGTCGTGGACGACTTCGTTGGCGAGTATCTCCATTTTCCCGCCGTCACACAATGGCTTATATTATTGTCTCTGTATTAACTCTACCCACGGTAAAGTTTTGCGTACTTGACAGTAAAGGTAACTTTCCGGGTTGTCATGCTGAGTGGTCGCCGCTTTAAATCCTTGAAGAGAGTCGGGTGAGCTGCGTTTTAAGCTTTGTGACTATAGGCCATGGATGAGTGCAATAAACTCAGTTTATCGTGTGGCTCTATCGCCATAATCTCACAGCCAATGGCTTGAAGCTTTTGGTTTTTTTGTTCTGGTTTACTCCATGCGATGCGGATGCCGAGTTCGATGGTGGTTTTTCCCTTTTGCGGGTGGGGTAAGTCTATGGAAACCAGTCGTCGTTGGTTGACGGGTAGATTGAGGCTGGAAAATAACATTAGGCCACTGGTGGAAACATCGGCGATATAGCCGATAGTTGATTTGTTGACGATGTCGTAGACTTTGGCAAGAGCGGTATAGGTGGATCGCGGTGAGCGAGGTAATTGGCTGGCTGGCTGGTGCTTGAGTTCGTTCACTCTGGACTCTCTGGTTGGCAGTAAATAGCGAACCTTAAACGGACATTAGGGCTGTTGCGTCGCCCGGTACTCTGCCCGATTGGGCAATCCATTATACGATTTCCTTATTGTATTAGGTCTCGCTGATTAGCGGCGTGAGGCTTACGCCTGACGCGATTTTAACACAGCGTTTCGCGCGGTGAAATAGAGCCGCGTCGTGGTTAAGCTCGCAGTGATTATCAGAGCGATAACCATACCTATCCAGAACCCTTCAACACCTAGTGGTGCACCCCACAAATCGCTCAGAGCCAGGGAGTAAGAGAGCGGAAAGCCAATTAACCAGTAGCCCACAAAAGCCAGTATCAGGGTAATGCGGGTATCCTTATAGCCACGCAAAGCGCCATTGCCACCGATGTTGATGGCATCAAAAACGCGAAAGATAGCGGCGTACACCAGTAGTGATGCGGCCAGTTTTTGTACTGCGGTATCCGGAGTAAATAAAGCCGCAATTTGCTCGCGAAACAACAAAACGAAAGCGCCCTGGCAAAGAGCGATGGCGGCGGTAAGTATCAGCCCGGTTGTGCACATGACTTGTGCTTGATAAGCCTGATGACGCCCCAATTCGTGGGCGATCAGTATGGATATTGCCTGAGAAATACCCATCGGTATCATAAACATCATCCAGTCAAAGGAAATAGCAACCGAGTGGCCGCTGACGGTGACGGCCCCGAGGTGGGCGATTAGTAGTGGAATGAGCAAAAAGAAGCCTCCTTCCGCCAATATTGCCCCACCAATCGGTAAACCAAGGCGTAAAGTTTCTTTAATTCGCTCACCATCAAAAGCTTGTTTGAAGTTGAGTAGTTGATAAGCGCGTAAAGTGCGAGCACTACGAGCGTAAAGTGCTTCACCCCCAACGATAAGTAGAGAGACAATAAACGTTGCCCAGCCACAGCCCGCGCCCCCGAGAGCAGGCATGCCCCAATCACCCATAACCAGTATGTAGTCGAGGGGAATGTTAATAGCAAAGCCTGCTAGATTAAAAACCATTGCCGTGCGCGCTTGCCCCATACTTTCAAAGGTGGTGCGAAAGGTCATGATATAAGGTAAAAGGAAAGCGCTACCGAGCATGGGGAAGAGATAGCGGATGGCAATGTTGGTGATTTCTGCCGGGCTGTCAAGCTGAGGCAAAAGTACGATACCGGTCCCGATAAAAAGGCTACATAGCAGGCCCAGCGGCAAGGATAACCACAAGCAGTTTTGAAATTGCTCTTTCAAGGCTCTGGTTTTGCCGGCACTAAATAACTGGCCAATAATCGGGCCGTTGCCGAGAATAATGCCGATCACCAACATTATAGAAAGATTAAAAACAGTACTACCTAAGGTGACAGCGGCCAGGTCGTTGGTGCTGAGACGTCCGGCAATAATAATATCGGTCACACTCATGCCGAAAATGGCCAGTTGTCCGATCGTTATCGGTAAAGCCAGTTTGAACATTCTTGCGCTAGTGGCGGTGAAGGTATTATTTGCAGGGGTAAAAGACAGCATGGCTCAGTTCAACGTCGAAAGACGTTATTATGTTAACAGTGCTATGCATCCCCGAGGTTAACTGAGATGATTTTATTTGACGCCTGGTATGGACGATACTTTATAAGGTGCATGAAAAATGACGCAATCTAGTGCTATGACAGAGGGTAGTTTATGGATGGCTTTGAGGTGAACTCCTTATTCTTGTTAGGAGTTGTTGTTGATTTCTTGCTATTCATACTGGGAGTGGGTGTTGTTTATATCGCCTATATGTATGTGGTTGACTCGCGCCAGACCAAGCATGCGATTCGCCGCAATTTTCCGGTGGTTGGCCGCTTTCGCTATTTGTTTGAGCGGTTGGGCGAGTTTTTTCGGCAATACTTCTTTGCGATGGATAGAGAAGAAATGCCCTTTAATCGCGCCAAGCGCTCATGGGTGTATCGTGCGGCCAAAGACGTTGATGCCACCCTCGCTTTTGGTTCGACCAACAATATTAGCGAACCGGGTGCGGTTCTGTTTGTTAGCCATGCATTCCCGACGTTAGCCGAAGATTACGTTGCTTCTCAGCCCATGGTCATTGGTCCTTACTGTCGAGAGCCTTATACCTCGACGTCATTGTTTAATATTTCAGCAATGAGTTTTGGCGCTATTTCTGAACCTGCAATAACTGCCCTGTCGCGGGGAGCCGCTGAGGCGGGATGCTGGTTGAACACTGGGGAAGGCGGGTTATCCCTTCACCACTTGAAAGGCGGTGCTGATATTGTCTTTCAGATTGGCACCGCCAAATACGGTGTGCGCGATCTTGCGGGCAATTTAGATGACGAAAAACTTTTGGCCTTGGCTGCTCATGCTCAAGTCAAAATGTTTGAGATAAAAATTAGCCAGGGGGCAAAGCCGGGCAAGGGCGGTATTCTCCCGGGCATTAAAGTGACCGAGGTGATTGCTATGACGCGAGGGATTCCTGTTGGGGAAGACTCCATTAGTCCCAATGGCCACATCGATATTCGTAACGTCAACCAACTATTGACGATGATCTCTCATATCCGAGAACTAACCGGCAAGCCTGTGGGGTTTAAGTTAGTCGTTGGGGGCGCAGGTTTTTTTGATGATCTGTGTGAAGGCATACAGCAGCGTGGTGTCGAGCAATTTGCCCCGGACTTTATAAGCCTTGATAGTGGTGATGGGGGGACAGGTGCGGCACCTCCCAGTTTGTTAGACAGCGTAGGACTCAGTATTCGAGAAACCCTGCCCATGGTTAACGATAAGCTGATTGAACACGGTCTGCGCGATAGGATACGGCTCATTGCTGCGGGTAAACTGGTCACCCCCTCCGATGTCGCCTGGGCAATTTGCGCCGGTGCCGATTTTATTGTTTCTGCGCGTGGTTTTATGTTTGCTCTAGGCTGTATTCAAGCCATGCAGTGCAATAAAAATACCTGCCCCACTGGCATTACCACCCACAATAAAAAGTTGCAACAAGGACTTGACCCCGATGATAAGGCGGTCCGGGTGGCGAACTACGTGAGAAATATGGAGCAGGAAGTTGGCACTATCGCCCATTCCTGCGGTGTTCACGAGCCGAGGCAGCTCAGTCGCCGCCACGCTCGCATGGTTACTGGGCTGAGTCAGTCGGAACCCCTCGACGTGTTTTATCGTAAACAGGGGGAGCAGAGTCCGGTTTTTTTCCGCTCGGAGGTGGCTGAACCCTCGGTCTTTGGGGCCGAGCCGTCGTCGTTAGAAAAGCAGACGTCCTAACAGTCGTCATTATAAGGACGTTTTTTATAGGGATGCTTTTTCAAACGTGGCTCCCTAGCACCCAATCACGCAGCATAAGAGAATCTCAGCATGGGCAAGCTGGCACTGTTTTATACAATTTTGCACGATGCTATTTTTGATCGTCTTAAGGGGCTCGACGGCCTACCACCATTGTTATTTCGCCTGTATTTAGCGCCAATAATGATGGCAGCAGGTCTGCACAAATGGCACAACTACGAAGACATGGTGGGCTGGTTTGGCAATGCCGACTGGGGTCTGGGTTTGCCTGTACCTGAACTTATGGTGAGCCTCGCTATTTTTGCTGAGCTGGTCGGAGGCCTGGCCTTGTTGGTTGGTTTAGCTGTACGCTGGTTTACTATTCCACTGATAATTTCTATGGCAGTGGCGATGATGACGGTGCACTGGGAACATGGCTGGTTCGCCATTGCGCCGGGTAACCCCGAAACAAGCACCGCAAAAGTCCTTGCTGACATTGGTATTCCTGCAGCCCAGCGCAGTCTTGAAAACAGTGAAGAGGTGGGTCGACGCGTTGCCGTAGCTAAAAGCTTACTGGAAGAAAATGGGAACTATAGCTGGCTGACCGAAAAAGGTGGTTTTGTGGTGCTCAATAACGGTATTGAATTTGCTGCGACGTATTTGATTATGCTGCTTAGCTTGCTCTTCACCGGGGGTGGTCGTTATGTCAGTTTGGACTATTGGTTAAAGCGGCATTTTTGGCGTGATGCTGAAGGCTGATGCCTGGCTGTCGTCTCTACATAAAGCCAAGCCTGCAAGGCTTTTAGGCTGTGCTATAATCCGCTGCTTTTTCACCCGCGCTGTCTTTCTTTTTGAGCAGCGCTCTATTCGGCACAGGCATGAGCGAAGAAAAACAAGCAAGTCCCCAGAGCAGTAGTCATAAGCCCCAGGCGTCTACGGCCAAATCCGAAGACAATACCGGAAAAAGCAGCGACAAAAATAGTGATAAGCCCCAGGCGGCTCGTCGGCGACGGGGCCGTGGTGGCCGAGGTGGTCGCAATAGGAGTGGTTCCAGCTGGAAACTTTCGCACTTCAAAGTGGAGCCCGTTGAAGGCAAGGTACGCTTCCACGATCTTGATCTTCCCGATACATTGATGCATGCGATTGCTGATACTGGCTTTCAATATTGTTCACCGATTCAGGCGCGCTCATTACCCCTCACCTTGCGGGGCCATGATGTCGTGGGTAAGGCGCAGACGGGTACGGGTAAAACAGCCGCTTTTTTGGTGGCTATTATTGACGACCTGATAAAGAATCCCATTACACATGAGCGTTTCGCTGGTGAAGCGCGCTCCCTGATTATTGCTCCTACGCGAGAGCTGGTCATGCAGATCGCCGACGATGCTCGCAATCTAAGCAAGTATTCTGATCTGCATGTACACACTCTGGTGGGTGGTATGGATTACGATAAGCAGCGTCGTCATTTGCACGAAAAGCATTGCGATATTCTGGTGGCAACGCCGGGTCGTTTGATGGATTTTTGTGGCAGTAACGATGTCTATCTCGACCGAGTCGAAGTACTGGTGATTGACGAGGCTGATCGTATGCTCGACATGGGCTTTATTCCCCAGGTCAGGCGTATTGTGCGTCAGACACCGCGCAATGATCATCGTCAAACCCTGCTGTTCTCGGCGACATTCACACCTGAGGTCGAGAGCTTGACCGAGCAGTGGACGCGGGATCCGATGAAAATTGAAATCGAGCCTGACCACGTCGCGACCGATTCAGTTACGCAGAAAATTTTCATCACGCAAACCCGTCAAAAGCGCGATCTTCTTGTCAACCTGCTAAGAGCTGACGATGTTGAAAGCGTTATTGTCTTTGCCAACCGTCGTGACCAGTGTCGTCGACTGCAGGAGTTTCTCGGCAAAGCGGGCTTTAGTGTGGGCCTGCTCTCCGGTGAAGTGGCGCAGAATAAGCGTGTGCGAACGCTGGATGATTTTAAGTCCGGTAAAATACAGGTATTAGTGGCCACTGATGTTGCCGGTCGAGGCATACACATTGACGGTATTAGCCATGTCGTTAACTTCACTCTGCCCGAAGAGGCGGAAGACTATGTGCACCGCATTGGTCGCACGGGCCGAGCGGGTAAAACGGGCACCTCTATTAGCTTCGCCTGTGAGGACGACGCCTTCTTACTGGAGCCGATAGAGGCTCTGATTGGTGAAAAGCTCTCCTGCGAGCAACCGCCAGAGGAGATGTTGGTACGCGCAAAAATCGAGCATTAAGCACACAATAGAGCCCGGTCTGAATTCGTTTTTCAGGCCGGGCTTTTTGATGCCTTCTCTTTTTGTTGGCTAGCTGTTTTCCTTGAAATGTTGAACCCAGAGAGAGGTTGCACCAGCGACAGCGGCGGGCATTACCAGTAAATTTAACAGTGGTACCGTACTACCAAGTAACACTATTGAGCCAAAGGTGATGGATAGGCTTTTATCTCGGCCCGCTCTCTGGCGAAGCCGTTTGAAATTAATGCCGTTAACATCGGCAGGGTAATCTAAATATTGCAGGGCCAGCGACCATGCACCCCATAGAAAGGCGATGGCGGGCACGGCAAAATTGATCAGTGGAATAAAAGAAAGAATGAAGCAAATAAGGAGTACACCCAGTAGGCGGGGTAGAAAATAAGCCAGTTTTTGTACCTCTCGTAGAAAAGCCTGGCCGGCAATAATGCTGGCGGTTTTGAAGGTGAGAGGCGCTTCATCTTGCTCGCCGCTGAGCTTAATGTAGACGGCATTCGCCAATAGGCCATAAAAAGGGGAGGCCACTAGGTTGCCGACCAACGTAAAGGTATAGGCGTAGCAGACGGCTAATAATAAACCGAATAAGAGTCGAAAGAGCCAGGCAATAAACGCTAACCAATCGGGCAAGTAATTGAGTAGCCAGTCCATCAGGTTTTCAAACTGCTGCAAGGTGTATAAGGTTAAACCGACAAATAACGTCAGATTTAATAACAGAGGAATAATCACCCATAGGCGCACTCCCGGTGCGGCGAGCAGTCCAAACCCTTTCAGAAAATGTGTCAGTCCCATGCCGTTGCCCCACTATGACGACGTTTAACGTGAGCGCTATTGTAGATTCTCACTGTGGGAGCTGTCGTCCGTTTTAGGCGCTTAGTCGGCACTTTGCCATGTGGGCTCAGCGATGCCAGAATATGCGCCCCTACTTTGATAAAAGAAGCCGCAATGAGCAAACCCCTCGATGGTCTACGTATCCTTGATTTAACACACATGCTGTCGGGTCCCTTTGGCACCGTGACCCTGGCCGACCTCGGTGCGGAAGTGATTAAAATTGAACCGCTTGAAGGCGAGCGTACGCGGCGTTTACTTGCTAATGACCCGAAACATTCTATCGATGGTATGGGCGCCTATTTTATTAATCTCAATCGCAATAAAAAAAGTGTCGCCATCGACCTAAAAGGCGAGGAAGGTAAAGCCCTGTTCTACGAGCTGGTGAAAAAAGCTGACATCGTCTTCGATAATTTCAGTGTCGGTGTGACGCAAAAGCTCGGTATTGACTACGCTGTCTTGAAAGATATGAACCCGCGCATTATTACCTGCTCTATTACTGGTTTTGGCTCCGAAGGCCCGGGTAAGCACCGCACGGCGTTTGACCAGGTAGTGCAGGCTTACGGCGGCAATATGTCGATTACCGGTGACAGCGCGGAACACCCCTTGCGCTCCGGCCTGCCCATTGCCGATTTGGGGGGTGGTATGTTTGGCATGGTTGGGGTGTTGACTGCGTTGTACGAACGCGAACGCAGTGGGGTGGGCCAGCATGTTGATATTTCCATGCTCGACGGTCAGATTGCTATGCTCAGTTATATGGCCACCATGTATTTTCTCTCTGGTGAAGACCCCGAGCCTATTGGCAACTCTCATTTTGTGCATGTGCCCTACAATAGCTTTAAAACCAGCGATGGCTTTATTGTTATTGCGGTGATTTTTGATCACTTCTGGACCGGTCTACTCGAGGTGCTCGACTGCGATGCGCTGCGTAAACCTGAGTACGATCATCAGCCTGGCAGGCTCGCCGACAAAGCCTTTATTGAGGGTCGAGTGGCCGAAATTCTAGCCACCAGGACGATGGCCCACTGGCTACCTTTGCTCGAGGCTCAACGTATCCCCTGTGCACCCATCAACAGCTTTAGCGGCGCACTGGCCGACCCTCAAGTGGCTTACCGTAATATGGTAATAGACGTCAGCCATCCCAATGGACAAACTACAAAAGCACCGGGTAACCCGGTGAAATTGTCGCGCACGAATGAAGAGTCTTTCAGTCCAGCGCCCTTGCTCTCGGCAGATACGGATCAAGTGCTGGGTGATTTACTCGGCCTTAGAGATGACGAGCTTGCCGCACTACGCCGTGATCATGTTATTGCCTAATGACAGCTGAGGACTAGTCCATTAAAGACAAAACCCCTTGTCTCAGGGTGACGCGCCAGCTGCATTTTTTTGGCACAAGGCCTTTCCCCGAGTGATCGTTTGTTACCGTTGATAATGAGCTGAAGCTGGCAAGGGTGTTTGCCTTTCGTCGGCAGAGCTACTAGCATCAGGTTAAACTCTTGATGCATGGCAAAGGCTAGCAGTGATGAAAATAATTATTAAAGTTCTGAGTGTCTTAGTAATCGTAGTGATGATACTGGTAGGGTTGAGCCTCTACTATCTCGACAGCGGTATCAAAAAAGCCGTCGAAACCTTTGGTCCCGACTACACCCTCACTCGTGTTGAGCTGGCTGACGTCGACCTCTCACCTCTTTCTGGCAAGGGTAGCTTATCGGGTCTTGCCGTCGGCAATCCCGAGGGCTTTAGTGGCGCTAATGCCTTTTATCTCGGTGAAATTTCTATCATTGTCGATACGCAAACACTGAGTGCTGATCCGGTTATTATCCATAGTGTGCGTATTGTTGCTCCGCAAATCACTCTTGAACAGGGTGAAAATGGTACAAACCTGCAGCAGTTGCTGAAAAACATTGAGCAATCCACCGGAGCTGCGAAGACGAGTACTCGCCCTGAAGAGGCCACAGGCGAGGGTGAAGGGAAAAAAGTCATTATTAAAGAATTACAGGTTACTGCTGGACGGGTTTCTTATATTAATACCCTGTTGGGAGCTAAAGCCATTGAACTGAATCTGCCCGATATTCAATTGTCTGATATCGGTAAAAAATCCAATGGCGCCACAGGTGCAGAAATCGCAGAACAGCTTATTGCGGCCATCAGTAATAGTGCCAGCTCTGCAGTTAATCAGGCCAGCGTATTGAAAGAGGCGGGAAAACAAGCAAAAGAAAAATTTAACGCCGAAAAGGATAAGTTGGAGAAATCTGTTGATGGGCTAAAAGGTCTATTCGATAAATAATCAGCTTCGTTTGAATAAAACACAGGGAGAAATAGTGATGATTGTTCGCGACAAATTTTACATTAATGGCGAGTGGGTGCCGCCCATTGGTCAGGGAACCCTCGAAGTTGTCGATGCATCTTCCGAAGAGGTGATGGCTTGCGTGCCCGCCGGCGCTGTGGAAGATGCTAATAACGCCGTAGAAGCGGCGTCCGCTGCCTTTGAAAGTTGGGGCATGACGACACCCCAACAGCGCCAGGACTATTTGAGAAAATTACATACGGCGATGGCAGCCCGTCAGGATGAACTCGCCGAGATCATGGCCGGCGAGGTGGGCATGCCCTTGAGTATGGCCAAGTCCATACAGGCGGGTTTACCGCTACAGGGCGTGAGCAATTTTATTAAAATTCTCGATAACTACTCGTTTGAAGAAACGCTGGGTAACTCCGATATTATTAAAGAACCTGTTGGCGTTGTCGCCTGTATTACGCCGTGGAATTTCCCTCTTCATCAAATTATGGCCAAGGTTTGTCCGGCGTTGGCGGCGGGTTGTACGGTCATCGTGAAACCCAGCGAGGTGGCACCCTTAACTGCTTTTATGCTGGCAGAAATGGTTGAAGAAGCGGGTTTTCCAGCCGGTGTGGTTAATGTTATTACTGGACTTGGGCCCGTAGTGGGCGAGGCGCTGGCGACTCATCCTAAAGTCGATATGGTGTCTTTCACCGGCTCGACCCGCGCTGGCAAGCGAGTCGCTGAACTGGCCGCCGATACCGTCAAGCGCGTAGTGGTTGAACTGGGTGGAAAGTCGCCCTCATTGATTCTCGATGATGCCGATATTGATGAGGCGGTGCGTGGTACCGTTAATGACTGCTATTTTAACAGCGGTCAAACCTGTGCTGCTCACACGCGCCTATTAGTGCCTGAAGCGGCGTATGAACGGGTCGCCAAGCTAGCCGTAGACGTGGCACAGAGTTTAACGCTTGGTCAATCTGACGACCCCAAGGCCAAACTGGGCCCCGTTATTTCAAAGGTTCAACAAGAGCGAGTACGAAACTATATTCGTCAGGGTATAGAAGAGGGGGCTGAGCTGCTGTGTGGTGGCCCCGAGCAACCTGATGACTTACCCACCGGCTTTTTTATAAAACCCACGGTGTTCGGCAACGTGAGTCAGGATATGACTATTGCCCGGGAAGAAATCTTTGGTCCCGTATTGAGCATTATGTCTTATAAAGATGAAGAAGAGGCCATTACTATTGCCAATAACACTATTTATGGCTTATCGAGTGGTGTTTGGACCAAGGATGAGGATCGCGCCCGTAGAGTCGCTCGCCGCCTGCGAAGCGGCAATGTCATTATTAATGGTGGCGCGTTTAATATGATGGCCCCCTTTGGTGGCTTTAAACAATCGGGCAATGGGCGTGAGCACGGTCCCTATGCGCTGGATGATTATCTCGAATGTAAAGCCTTGCAGATGTAGCCGGACCCAGGAGCAAATATAAAGAAGGGGGGCCATAAACGTTCAGTGATCTGGAATACATTATATGGCAGAAATAATTCCCCCCTTGAATCAACAAACGCTCAGTCGTATGACGTCGGGTGAAAAGCGTGTCGCTCGGCGTTTAGAAACACTGCTTGAAGACGATTATCTGGTCTGGTACGACATTCCTGTTGGCCGTCAACGTCGTTATCCCGATTTTATTATTCTGCACCCCTCTAGAGGTTTGTTATTTCTAGAGGTGAAGGACTGGAAGCCAGAAAACCTGAAAAAAATCAGTAAATCTGATGTCTCTTTGTTAACCCATCAGGGTTTGGTGACTAAAGCACATCCTCTTGAGCAGGTTCGCCAGTGTGCATATCAGGTGCTTAATACCTTATCGGCCGATCCCCTATTACGCCAGAAAAATAGTGCCTACAAAGGTAATTTAATACTACCTTATGGCTGGGGAGTTGTGTTTACGAATATTAAACGCCAGCATATTGAAGAAGCTATTCCGGATGAAGCTCGGGAGAGCTTGCTGCCGGATCATTTAATGATCTACAAAGATGAGATGACGCCAAGCACTGATGCTGAATGCTTCCAGGAACGACTGTGGGGTATGTTTAATTATACATTCGGCGGTGCACTGACCTTACCTGAAATTGATCGAATTCGATGGCATTTATTTCCTGAAATTCGTATTGGTGGTAGTGAAAATTATGATTTTTTTGGTGCGCTTGGTGATCAAGACATTACAGTGAAAGAGGCTTTACCGAACATTATTAAAATAATGGATATCCAGCAGGAGCAGTTAGCGCGCAGTCTGGGTGATGGTCATCGGGTTATTCATGGGGTGGCGGGCTCGGGTAAGACACTCATACTGGGTTATCGTTGTTTACATTTGGCCCAGACAATGAGTAAACCGATATTGGTACTTTGCTTTAATATTACCTTGGCGGCAAATTTACGGGCATTTATTTCATCGAGAGGAATCGGTGGTCAAGTGCAGGTTTATCATTTCCATGATTGGTGTGGCCAGCAGCTTAAAACCTACCATGTCGATGTATGTGCGTCTGAAAAGCCCTATTGGGAGCGTCAAGTTGAGGCAGTGATTCATGCTGTTGACAAAGGTCAGATTCCAAGAGGTCAATATGGTGCGCTGTTGATTGATGAGGGTCATGATTTTGAGGCGCAATGGCTAAAACTTGTTGTTCAGATGGTTGATCCGGATAGTAATTCTTTACTTTTACTCTACGACGATGCCCAGTCAATCTATAAAAAGTCGTCGGGCTTGGGTTTTAGTTTAGCGAGTGTGGGGGTTCAAGCCACTGGCCGTACCTCGATATTACGGCTCAATTACCGTAATACCCGTGAAATATTAAATTTTGCCTACAGTTTTGCGAATCATTATATAAATCCTCAATCCAGAACTAAGCATGAATTAGCCTTGGTTGAGCCTCAAGCGGCTGGAAATACGGGACCTGCTCCTGAGGTTAGACGTTTCAACTCTATCGCTGAAGAGATTAGGTTTACGTTACAGTGTGTTGAAAAGTGGCACCAGCAAGGTGTTGCCTGGGCTGATATAGCCATTTTGTACACTCAAGGTTATCAGGGTGGGTTGCTTGCAGGGGCCTTAGAAAAGACAACTATTCCCTATAGATTGTTGGGTACAGCGCGACAGAAAGCAGCTTATGATCCCAGTGTGCAGCAACTGACGGCCATTACTATTCACAGTAGTAAGGGGCTGGAGTTCCCCCGTGTGATTATGCTGGGTATCGGTCATTTGAAGGATAGCGACGAGTCAGCTCGGGAGCAGAATGCACGTTTGCTCTATGTGGGGATGACAAGGGCGCAGGAGTGTTTGTTGCTGACAACATCACAAGAAAATGAATACGGGAAAAGGTTACTGGCCGTTAGTGGGTGAGAATAATTGACAGTGGTCGTTGCAAGAAAACGCCAGGCACTCAATGAACCGATAAGTCGCCTGGCGTCAGTGCTTCCTGTTGACACTATTTATACTGAAGAACCTAGCATGCGACGTAAAGTCCCGTCTTTATCAATCACATGGTGTTTTAAAGCGCCGGCGATATGTAATAAGACGGCTCCTATTAAAACGTAACCGACCAAGCCGTGGGTTTCGTGGGCGAAGGAGGCTAGGGCTTTGTTGTGCGGCATCGATTTCATGGGGTTTTCCGGATCGGTATTGCGGGCGACCACTTCAATACCGAATACGTCGACACCACTACCTCCGTATGCAGACATTAAAAAGCCGGATAGCGGCATAAGAACGGTGCCGATAATCAATACGTAGTGAACTATTTTTGCCAACAACGTTTCCCAGCGCTGGTACTGCCCTACGGGAACGGGCCAACCGTTTTTAATACGCCATAAGACCCGTGCCAGAACGACAAAAAAGATCAAAAAGCCAAACGATTTATGCCAGGGATATAGGCTATAGGTTTTCGTTTCCTCCATATAAATGCCCACCGCCAGTAGGCTGATGACAGTGATAGCGATGATCCAATGGAGCCTTAAGGTTGTTTTGCTAAATTGACTGGGTGTGTCCAATTGCATGCGTTTCCCCTCTCTATAACTCAGTCAACAATACTATACTACTGTGTCATTAACGTGAAGATGAGCGCCGTTTGTTTGACATTTGAGGATTTGCCATCGGGCAGATCACTTTGTGACAGTGCCATCGAGTTACGCTGATTAAACAAACGAAGTTGTATTATTCCCACCAATCGTTCTTTTTGTTGTCAGTGCTGAAAAGAAATACTTTTATTTTTCATGACAAATCGCCTGTGTACTGTTGATCTTAAAAGGGCTTAGCTAAGCTTTTGCTTTTACTCTATGAACAATAAGCAGGTCGCACGGCCACCTACTTATTGCTGTTGAGGTGTTTTAATTAGCCGTTGAGCCCGGAGCGTTGGCATCAACTAAGGCGCGGGAATTTGCCGACCAGTCAAAGCCTCTTTGAATCCGCTCAAAGCGTCGTGCTACCGCTTTGAACATTCGAGGGTCGGTGAAAAGATAGAATTGCTCTTCCTGAATGCCTTCGAGAACGAGCTTGCCGACCACATCGGGGTCGAGACCGTGTTCTAATAATTCTGCAACATCACCGGTGATAACGGGTTTGTCTCCGGAGCTACCAAAGTCTGAGGGACGACTATCGGCGGCTTCAATAATGTTGGTGGCGACAGCACCGGGGCACAGCACCGAGACACCAATATTGGTTTCTTTTAATTCGCTGTAAAGCACCTCATTCATCACCACGACGGCAAACTTACTGGCGTTGTAGGGTGCCCAGCCAGGTCCTGCGTTAACCATACCCGCCATGGATGACGTAGTGACAATATGGCCACCTTCGCCGTGGGCTTTAATTTTTGGCAAGAAAGCACTGATACCGTACTGCACTCCGAGTTGATTGACGGCGATAACCCAATCCCAGTCCTGCTGGGAGAGTTCTTCATAGGTGCCGCCGACATTAATGCCAGCGTTGTTACACAACACATGGACTTTGCCAAAGCGCTCAACCGTAGCATCGGCAGCGGCCTTGACTTGCTCCTGTTTGGTAACATCGCAAATAATGGTGGCGACGTCGACGCCTTTGTCATTGAACTCCTCTTCGGCTGCGCCAAGACGCGCTTCGTTAACGTCGGCGAGCATCAGTTTCATACCTTCATCGGCAAAAGCTCGCGCCATGCCCAAGCCCATGCCGCTGGCACCCCCGGTAATAAAGGCAACTTTTCCTGTTAAATCTCTCATTGAATTTTTCCTATTGGTAAGTTTGGCCGCCAATTATAGGGCTTGGGTGAGCCAGTTATTCATTTTTATAGGCTGTAGGCGGTTGAAAGGGCTATGCGGTTGTGGGATGGGTAAAACTGAGGGGTTAAGCGGGAGAGGAGTGCCAAAAGCAGTGCTGGGGGCTTAGTCTTTATTATTGATTAATGTATTGGCGACAATGTCATAAGAGTGTAAGCGCGCCTGATGATCGTAAATTTGCGAAGTAATGATTAACTCGTCGGCCTCAGTTTTGGCAATGAACTCATTCACTTGTTGATGGATTTTGTCGGCGGTGCCGACCATGGTACAGGCTAGCACATCGTGCAGCATGGCTTGTTGCGTGGCGGGTAGTTTGTTCATGTAGTTAGCGACGGGTGGGGGCAGTTGGCCCGGGGTACCATTCAACAAATTGACAAAGACCTGCTGCCAGGAGCTGGCTAGTAACTCGGCCTCTGCATCACTATCGGCTGCAAATAGACTGATGCCCAGCATTACGTAGGGCTCAGCTAATGCGGCTGAGGGTTTGAATTGTTCTCGATAAACCTTAATGGCATCCATTAATTGCCCCGGCGCAAAGTGTGAGGCAAAGGCGTAAGGCAGACCCAAATGCGCGGCAAGTTGAGCGCCGAACAGGCTGGAGCCAAGAATCCACACGGGTACGTGTTGACCGGCACCGGGTATAGCCCGTACGCGCTGGCCTGAGGTGTCGGCATTGAAATAGCCGATCAGCTCAGCAACATCCTGAGGGAATTGCTCCACTTGTGCATCGCGATGGTTGCGCAATGCGCGACTGGTTGCCGGGTCGGTGCCTGGTGCTCGACCTACGCCGAGATCAATGCGTCCAGGGTGTAGGGCGTCGAGGGTGCCAAATTGTTCGGCGATAACCAGTGGCGAGTGATTGGGCAACATAATGCCACCGGCACCGAGCCGTAGTGTTGATGTGCCCGCCGCAAGATGGGCGATAAGCACTGCGGTGGCTGCGCTGGCAATGCCGGGCATGCCGTGGTGCTCGGCCAGCCAATAGCGATGAAACCCCCAGCCTTCGGCATGCTGAGCTAAATCAAGACTATTGCGCAGAGATGCCCCGACAGTACTACCTGCGCTAATCGGCGAGAGATCGAGTAGAGAGAGGGGAATCATTGGTTTTGCGTATTCTCAGTTGCCACAAGACCCTTTTTAGAGGTTGGTGGTGTCAGTGCTTACCCCTGCAGGGCGCTGACAATTGAGGCAATCTCTTCGTTTGATTGCACCATGATGTCGTGAATGAGCTCATCATCGAGTTTAAGGCGTCCAAATGATTTTACCTCAGCCCATTCGGCGGGTGCTTCATGACCCTGTTCAATAGCCTGTGAAAACAGGTTAGCCACTTGAACAACATCTGTTAAATCGGCTTCAAAGCTGGCTCCGCCCTCGGAATTAGTTGGCACACGGTCGAGTTCTTCGTGTTCCTCTGCGACGGTGATGAGCTCGTCACTAAAGCGCCACGCTTCGAGAATCGCAGCACCGACACCCGTGTGCCATTCGGCGAGGACGTTGTCAAAAGCCTCCTGATTTTCACACAACTCGGGATAATCGTCCATGCGGTCGAGCAGGTAGATTTTGCCAACGTCGTGTAGTAAACCGCCAATTAATGCTTCGTCGGGTTTGATTTTTGTGCGTTTACGGGCGATCACGCAGGAGATTGCGGCGACGTTGAGACTGTGATGCCATAGCTCTTTAAAGTACTTGTCTAACTCACCCAGGGAGTGGGCGTTTAGCACTTGGTCCATAGCGATAGCGACGGCAATACTGTGGGCCATTTTAAAGCCCATACGTGTGATTGCTGTGGGAAGGTCCTTGATCGTTGTCCCTGAGCTATTTAGGGCAGCAGAATTGGCGACCTTTAATAAACGGGCAGAAAAAGAGGGTTCGGTACCAACAACGGTGGCGACTTGTTTCGCTGATACGTCAGGATCTTCCAGAATGTTTTTGATTTTTAGCGCAACATCCGGCAATGAGGGAAGCCTAACCGTTCCCTTAGACAGCTCATTACTAAGTGACTGAACAAACTCGAAGCCAATGGAATTCACGTTTTCTCTCTTTTGTCATCGTTGCATGCGGTGCTGAGAACCTCGCTGACGTCCCTGTTTGCGTTGGCTTTTATGGCCATATTTAACCTTAATTACAGTGGAGCGGCAAACCACTGTCCATGAAATTCTTCTGGAGCTGTCTCTTATACACATCTCCGAGCCCACGAGACAGGCAGAAA
>OJED01000021.1_pt1 | contig 72721 bp, 68 predicted proteins | sample 1593181 | NCBI WGS metagenome assembly OJED01 (sample SAMN05416772, study PRJEB24817) | seawater metagenome | isolation source: Sea water | place: Canada:Atlantic | collected 2013-07
ACGAGATTTCTGCCTGTCTCGTGGGCTCGGAGATGTGTATAAGAGACAGCTTTAACCCTGGATATAAAAGCGCGGACTCTGGACAGCCCAGCGGACTTTATTAAAAACAGCCTCGGTATTCCCTTTATCAAAAAGTCCGAAACTCTCATTATTAATGGTCTAAAAGCCCACACCGGCATTATTCCTACTACAAACGACACCATAGAGCAGCGAATAACTGTGATTTATTATGGGCGAAGCGCCTATGTTTTCCGTGGCCAGGTAAACGATGGCAGCCTTAACGACAAAGCCGATAACAACGCTAATGACAATGCCAGTGAAAAAACGACTCACAAAACCGAGCAAAGCTATGACAAGGACTTTCTCAGCATCGCCTCAAGTTTCAAACCCCGTTCACTACGTGAAATTCAAAGTCAAAAACCCCAGGCTATTTACTACGTAAAAGCCAAAGCCGGTGCCACTTATGCGCGGCTGTCAGCACACCTCAAGCTCGGCCGTTACGGTGCCGATCACCTGCGGCTGATTAACGGCGATTACCCTAGTAGTGAACCCACCGTGGGAGAATGGATAAAAATTATTCGCTGATCAGTGGCGCGAAGCAGAAGAAAGACCGGCCCTGAGGCGAAGACCAGACGCCTGTTTACCTAAAGCATTATTTCCAGTTAATAGGGCACCGGTTGTGTACCATCACTGTCTTGCTCAGAGATCCACTGTTCGATATTTTTTGCTAGCTCAAAGCATTTTCAATACACATAGCCGGATCAAAAAAACGCACGGCTGCTGAATTTCGGGCCTATGGATCGTCTCGTAGAAAGCGGAGCACTGATAAGTTAAGACGAGAATAAAAAAGTCAGGCTGGCGACCCTTAAACATACCCACTGGGCTCCATTGTGATGAGTACCCAAGCACCGGGACAGGGACTTACCTTTACTGGCACTGTAAGCTCTGGGCAATAACCTCATGATGAAAGTAGGTATCGGGCAAGAAAATATCGAGATACAGGCCTTTTCCAGTACGTTCGCGCTGAAAAAGAAAATAAGCAATTACCGTCAAGAACATAAGACAGGCTTATTTATTTGGCCATTTTATTATTTGTAATACGGCTATAACAGTACAGGAAAAGAGTGAAACAATTGTGGCCAAGTGATTACAAGGCCTACCAACAAGCTGGAATATGTAAATAAATTAGCGCAACGACGACTAAGCACGATACTCTATAAGCCCTGTTGTCGACAGACGCTTTGAAGATAATTATTAGCAGCCCACCCGCACAAGCAGGCCCACTCTCACCGTGACAAAAAAGCAACCTAGCCACCGAGCTGAACGGTACTACCAACTTCAGGTACGACGGCAACTCAAACGAAATTTTTCCGCCCACCTCGCCCATGGTCTGTTGGGACAAACGGGTTTTCGGCTGTTGACCGCACCCACCTTTCTGCCCGCTTATATCTTACTGCTTGCCAATGGCTCCACCGTAGCCGTCGGCATTGCTCTGGCCATGCAGTCACTCGGTATGGCGATCACTCCCCTGTTGGGCGCCAATTTAATTGAACACAGAACGCGCGTGTTACCCATGGGCTTTCTTATCGGCGGCGGTATGCGGGCAATGGTGCTGTGTATAGCCTTAGCGGGACTCTTACTTCCGCCTTCTTCAGCGTTGTTGGCCATCTGTTTTTTTCTGGCCTTGCTGGGTCTTTTTCAGGGTATGCAAGGTGTAATTTTTAATGTGCTGTTGAGCAAAGTCATACCGGTTAGCCACCGCGGACGGCTGACTGGCCTGAGATATTTTCTCGCCGGCATTACCGCTGCAGGAGTCGCTTATATTGGCGGTCATTATTTGATTGGCGATAACCCACAGGCCTTTGGTTATTCGATGACCTTTTTGCTGGCCTTCGTTCTCACCAGTATCGGTTTGGCGATGTTGCTGTTTGTCGACGAGCCGGAGCCACCCACCGTTGCCGCCAATGTCAGCCTCAAAGAACGCCTCTCACACATCCCCGCCTTGCTGCGGGACGATCCCGCTTTCAGTCATTATTTTCTGGCCCGATCTCTGGCTACCATGGGACGTATGGCGATGCCTTTTTATATTCTTTACGCCGGGCAAAATCTGGGTTTGACGGGCGCTGTACTGGGCACCTTAACGGTTGCCTTTACATTAGCCGGCACCCTTTCAAACCTGGTCTGGGGCTTTATCGCCGACCACCGTGGCTTTCGCCTGGCCTTTCTCACCTCCATCGCGCTGTGGATAGCCTCAACTTTATTGCTGCTATTGAGTCAGGGGCTGTTTCTACATGTCGTCGTGTTTATGGGTATTGGCGCCGCGACCCAGGGGTTTCAAAGTACCGCGATCAATTTAACCCTGGAGTTTGGCCACCGCGACGACGTACCCCTGCGCATCGCCATTGCCAATTCCAGCTCAGAAGTGGCTGGCACTCTGGGGCCCTTATTAGGCGGGGTTTTAGCCGCATGGTTAGGCTATGAAGCTGTGTTTATTTCTTCTATGGCTTTTCTTATTCTCGGCGGGGCAATGGTCAATGCCTACGTACCAGAACCTCGATGGGCTGCGACAAAAGAACATTGAATACTCGGCATCGCAAACCATAGCATTCAAAAAACCTGAGATTAACCCGCTTACTCGTGCCTGACAAAAGGAAGGGAATCACTCAGTCGCCACTACAGCTCTTTAAACCAGATAATTTTCCTCTTGTTTGCTGTCGCCTCAGTACCCGGCTCTTTGCAACTAAAGGACATCCAAAATAAGTCCTCGATCACAAGTACCCACAAAGACCTTAGAGACAGTCACAAAACATGAAGCCCTGTCAAACAGGGTCAGCCCGTTCAACTAAACTCCCCGGCTGGCGCCACAGATGAGGTCTTTGTTAGTTGAAGATTAAATCGTTGGCAATAGAACACGTTCAGGCGCCCATGAGGTGGTAAAAGAAAGCGCTAACGACGGCTTCACCTCACCATTCACACTCGCAATGCGGAGGGCCACTGTGCCTATACATATCAAGAAGTACGACGTAGATTATAGCCGCCGATTCTTTCTCGAAAAAATGAGTAAAGGCATAATGGGCGCTGGCGTATTGAGCTCTCTATGGCCATTGATCGGCGAGTCTGCCGACATTACTAAGGCCTACCCTGAAGAATTATTGTCCATTGAAGCCTTCACTCAGGGCAAATTAAAAGATGGTGATATTATTGATGCCAGCAATGTAGAAATCGTCAAAGATCTCATTGACCCCATTGCTTATCTACAGGTTTCACAACAGGGACGTCGTATCAAGCTGGTACCGACGACCACCGATGTCACTCAACTCTATCCCCATGACTACCTCAAGGCGACCCTTTCTAATCAAGGTAAAGCAGCCCTTGATTTGGACGGTAACGTCGTCGTCAAAAACAGCACTAACCAATGGATTGGCGGCACGCCTTTTGTCGATCCACAAAATGGCCTGGAGGCCTTCGCCAACATTACCCTCAGTTGGGGTCGCCACGACACTTCTATTTATGCCGTGGACGATTACGATATCGGCCCCAGTGGCAGCATCGAATACCAATACCAAATTGCCTGGTGTGAGAAAAACTTCTCAGCTCTGGTTAGCAACCCCAGTGGCCCCTACCTGGAAGGTTTTGATGACAAGCTCCGTCATCAGTCCATTTGGTTTACAGCACCTGACGATACTCGCGGCACCTCTTTTTTGAATATATGGAAGTATGACCAGCGGGAATTCCCCGATCTTTTCGGTTATCTACCCGCTTTCAAGCGCGTTAGACGCTTTCCCACTAACCAGCGCTTTGAGCCACTCGTTCCTGGCATTACATTTTTCCTCTCCGATGCCTGGGCAGCGGGGGGATCCCATGCTGACATGGGGCAATCATAAAATTGTCGGCCGCGGCCCCTTCCTGGGTTGTCAGTCAGGCATGTGGCAAGGAGACAAGGAAAACTGGTCGAAAGAGCATCTGGTTCACGGAGGTAAAAAAGGCAACACGTTTTACGAAGCCAAGTATCAACTTTGCCCCGAAGTGATCGTTGTGGAAGCCGAACCCACGGGCTTTCCCAGAGCGCCCGTGAGTAAAAAACGTGTCTGGCTCGACGCACGCAATATGGTCCCCATTGCCTATGTTACCTACGATCGCAAAGGTGAAATTTGGCGTTCCTTCGAAATGGGATTCAGCCAACAGAAACAGGGTAATAAGGCCAACCTTGATATCAATGGCAACCCTGAATGGTCATGGTCTTACATCCATTCCCACGATGTACAGAGCGAACGATTCACTCGATTCAACCAGGCCAAGAAAATAAAAGGCGGTATAAAAACTCAGTTTAATTCTGATAATGCTTATGAAAAATACCTGACTGTGCAAGCAATTCGCAAGCTCGGTAGTTAACCAGACTCGATAAGCCGGCGTATGACAGAGAAATCGCCAAACTGAGAAATTAATTGAGAAGGATATGGCAATGAAAAAAACAACTCTCACCAAACTACCAGCAGTAGTTTCAGCAGGCCTACTCGCCATGCCTCTTGCCCAGGCAGTGGAGGTCGATGTATCAGGGTTTATTCGCCAGGAAATGGCTTACAGCATCAGCGATGACCAGAACCCCTTGAACCGAGGTACCGCTATGGTATCGGGAGCCTTACCCAATACCACAGGGGGTGCTGATTTTATCAAGAAGGATTATGAGTACGACAATGACTGGAACATGATGGCCACCCGGGCTGAAGTGAATTTCAGTATTGGCATCAGTGAAAACGTAAAAGCCTTTGTTAAAGTACGGGGTTTTTATTCTGCCGATGTCTTTAACGACGTCAGCATTAAAAGTGGTGCAAAAGACGTCAATCAGTTTAAAGTCGACCATCACGGCAAATGTGCCAGTATTCTCGAGGTCTGCGACGATGATTTTATGATTGACCTGCCCTCTGCCTATGTTGATTATTCGAAAGATAAGCTCTGGGTGCGTATCGGTAATCAACAAATCGCCTGGGGCGAGGCAATCTTCTTTCGCGTTATGGACGTACCCAATGGCCTCGATTTACGTCGTCACACCTTTCTGGACTTAGCGACTGAGGAATATGCAGACGAGCGTATCTCCTCCCCTGCCATTCGGGTTAGCTACAACTTGAACAGCAATTGGGAAGTCGAAGCGTTCGCGCAAATGTTCCAACCCTCCGTACTACCACAAACAGGCACGGCCTATAGTATTATCAACTCACCCTTCCGAGTCAGAAACGACATTGGCTTCGATAAAGTTGATGACCAAATTAACGCCGGCGTCAGACTTGTCGGTCAACTCGGTGACCTTGGCCTACAATTTATGGCTACTAGCCGGCATAACCCCGACCCCATTTTTAAATGGGGTCCTAGTGGTCAAACGGCACTAGACCCGGCCTTTGCATCCTTTGGCAACTTCTCAGATCAGCCTTTCCGCGGCACCAGCGCCCCCGGTGCAGTTGGTGCGCCCAACTCAGGCACTTACGGTGGTCACGACTGGATGAGCGCTGCCCATATCATGGGACTCGATGGCGTTGAGGCGATCAACATTCTGGGCCAGGAGTTTGCTATGGTTGGCAATTTTATGACCGGCGCTTTGGGCTTTACCGGCCCGGACTACGTCAATTCAGTGGCAGAAGGCAGTCTTGTTCTGGATACTCTGTCGACGGCTATTGGCGATCTTGAAGCCGATATTGTCCCCATTTACGCCTCAGAAAATGTTTTCGGTTTTGGAGCCAACTACATTTTTTATGCAGAGCCTGATACCTGGCTTGACCAACTGGTTGTTCGCTTTGAAATGACCTATACACCCAACAAGAAATTCACGAATAACTTGTCAAGAAAGTTCATTGAAGAGGATGAATGGGTCACGGGTTTAGTCCTCGAAAAGTACAAGCGCTTTAGCGACAGCTACCCCGCTACCTTCCTAGTATTCCAATGGATGCATAAATCTGAAAGTGACCTCTCGGGACGTCATCTAAGCCTGCTCGGTGGCTCCCCCACCAAATCACCCAGTGGCGGTGAGGAATCTGGCGGTTGGGACGCCGTATCCTTCGCGATACAACAACCTCTACCGGGATTGATATGGCGACTCGATATGAACGTCCTTTACGACCTGAACGGCAGCTATTTGATTCAGCCTGGTGTGCGCTATAAACCCAACAGAAGCTGGACTATTGAAACTTTTGCCAGCTTTCTGGACAGCAAAGATAATGCGGGGGCTTTACAACCACTGGCCTGGGCTGATGAGGTGACACTACGGCTTAGCTATCAGTTCTAAGCGCACTTTAGACCTCAACAACAGCATTAAAAAACCCGGCATTGCCGGGTTTTTTAATGCTCAAGGTATCAATTAATCACTGACTGAGGTGACCACCAAACACTTTATCAAGGTGCTCTTTGGGTAGAGGCGCGCTAAAGAGTGACACCACAACTGTAGTCAATACCGAAAGCCCCTCTGCCAGGGTGGTGCAGGCAAAAGGATTATTGGCCTGACTATGTACCCAGAATAACCCTTGCTGAAGCATATTGCCTCCAGCATCACCGATAGGTAACCAGCTATTACGCAACACCGTAAAAGAAACAGCACCCATCATAAAGCCCCAGATCGCGCCCTGTTTCGTCACACCGCGCCAAAACACACCAAGAATTAAAGGCCCCGCTAGAGCTGCCATCATGCCACCCAGCCCCGCCCATACCATTAAGGCAATATTTTGCCCGATGGAATACCAGGCCAAAATGCCCGCCCCGAGTAAGACGCCAACAATGCCCCAGCGACTGATTATTAATACGTGGTGATCAACATCTTCTTCGCTGGCATTAGGGAACAGCACCCTGGAGAGTGAGCGCCGATAAATATCATTGGCAAAAACTTGCGAAGTGGAAATCACTAAACCATCAGCGGTCGACATAATCGCCGAGAGGATAGCAACGCCGAGTAATGCCGCCAACCATTGAGGAAACAGTGCGATAAACAAAGCGGGGATAGCCTGGTTAGGCCCACCCGGACTGGTCAGCAACTCGTCACCCAAGACTGCGCGCGCTAAGACACCACCAAAAATCATTGCTGCCAGCACCACACCAAACAACAGGCACAATAGAAGGAAGCGCGTGCGCCCTATTCCCTCTTTCAAAGCCCATACTTTATTGCCGATATGGGGCAACATACCGAGGGAAAGATGGGCCAGAAAAATAGCCGAAAAATCCCAATAAGAGCCGAGAATCCCTGAGCCCTCATAAAAGACACCGACCGTTTGGGGATCGAGGTTCTGTAAGCGAACCAGCACTTCATCTAATCCACCCTCGACACCGGCGCCTTTAACAAACATCACCACAATGGCAATGGCCACTGCCAACATCATCGCGCCCTGCACACCGTCTGTGAGAATATCGGCATGAGCGCCGCCCAGCACCACGTAAACCAGTAAGACTAAAATAGTCACTGTCAACGCCCAAAAAGCATCCAGGCCGAGTACTTGCTCAAACATCACGAGGCCAGCCAATAATTGTGCGGCAAGGTAGAACAACAGAACGATGGAAAAAACAGCGACGATAATACGCAGGACATCTGACTGGTAACGATCACCGATAAATTCAGGGATAGAGCGATTGCCAAAGGCATTACCCGCTTTCTGTACCTGCCTGAAACACAACCAGACACCAAGATAAACAGCAAAGGGGTAAACCAGCGCATAGCCGAGGGCTGGCAGGCCAAAGGTGTAACCCAGACCGGGGATCCCCAAAAAGGTCGCTCCCGATGCGGTAGTCGCTGTCATCGCAAAGGCTAAAAACCACATGCCGTAGCCGCCACGGGCTGTAGAAAAATCGTCGCTACTTTGAACCTGGCGCATGCCGAGATAACCAAAACCTATCATCGCGCCAACATAGAGAAACAAAAACATCCAGGCCCAGACTTGCAATGAATCCATCAACTCCCCCAACTGATAACCCTATGGTTCATGATTAATAAATGGCGAGCCGAGGGTATAGTCTCGTTACTCACAAGTAAAGAGCATCATGAATACCCGAAGACAGGATAAAGAAAGGAACCCTATAAGACACCAGGGGCAGTGATGTATCGTCAGGCCAGACGCATACGCTTGAAGTGACAAAAAATGGGGAAGGCAGTGGTTAGAAAATCGGGGGCAAACGAGGACCGCTAGACCTTGTTCAACGATTGGGTCAATAACAAGCCACGCGATTGCGTCCTTGCTTTTTGGCCATATAAAGAGCCTTGTCACTTTGATCGAGCAGGGCATCATAGCTTTCGATACCCTCTCGATATTCACTTAAACCCAAACTGGCCGTCACCGACAGGGCATGTTCTTCGTAGAGCACCGGTGTTTTTTCTATCACCTCTCTCACTCTATTGGCAAAAATTAAAGCTCCTGCGATGTCGGTCTCGGGTAAGATAATCGCAAATTCTTCACCGCCGTAACGCGCCACATAATCAGTTGCTCTAACAACATCACTGATTCGTTGCGTTACCTCTATCAGGACCTTGTCCCCAGCCTGATGACCGTAGGTGTCGTTGACCCTCTTAAAAAAATCCAGATCAAGGAATAACACCGACAACTTGCCACCGTAGCGCTCTACGCGTTTAAACTCCTTATGAAGTTCAGCTTCCATAAAACGTCGATTATAAACACCCGTCAGAGCGTCTCTATGACTCAGCTCCTCAAGGTCGGCATGGGCTTGCAATACTTCTCGATGAGAAATTGCCGTATCGGTCACATCAAATAAGGTAATGCAAACCAGACTCTCTCCACCGGAACCTTCAAAGGGGATAAACGTGCAATTCTGGTACATATGCGTCACGCCACCTGTAATGGGCCGGTGGTGTTTGAACTGGAAAAGATAGGGGCGCTGTTGCCAGGAGGTGAAGGCAAAATTATTTAATAGTTGAACGCTGCGGACTTTTTTATCAAGCCACTGACCCGGCAGCTCTGGAAAGTAGTCGAGCAGGTTTTTCCCAACGATTGATGTTGCAAGTACTTTACTGTTAGCCTCCATAAAACGATTCCACAACACGACGTCGAGAGTCTCGGTAACAACTAAAATGCCTACATCGACACGGTCGATAATATACCCAAGACTATTATCACCAAGCCTCACTGTCATTTAATAGCTTTCCATGAAGCTCAGCAAACCACTGCGCAGTTGTTCAATCGATCCCTCTGACATCAGCATCACCAGATGGCAGGCGAAATTAGTGGCTTCCAGGTGAAAATTCACTTCGATCAACAAGCATTGATCCCACTCTCGATCTCGGCTGTAAAGGAGATCGTCAATGGGTTTGTCAAGACCCACCAAGGTTGGAGCGGCAAAATCAATTTCTTTATCAACTTGTTGGGCAACCCCCACCAAACAGGCACCGATCAAAATATTCGTAACATCAAGTAGCAATTCCTCCTGCGCCATTCCTTCATTGTTGTCATAGCCCATCAAATCTGCCAGTTGTCCACAGCCATTCGTCCCGTAGAGAACAAAGGCTTCACCTTCTAGCTGATTGTAAAAAGCTTGACGCACACCAGCCCAACTATCGTCACTGCCTGCAACCAACTCACCCACTTTCACAACAAAGTCGTCGTCATTCACCCAGCTGACCCGCGGTACCGACAAATTGACGAAGACATCAAGCAACTTAGCGAGAGACGCTCCTGCTTGCCCCATACCAATATTGATGACTTCTTGAAGGATTTCATTTTCTTCTTCATTTAAAGACTCAGTCTTCACTGTAAACCCCGCATTCAGCCAAAATCGCGGCCAACGATTTTTTATCAAAGGGTTTTTGCAAGAAAGCTAATGCCCCGAGTGATACAACACGTAACTTGGCTTTGGGTTGAATATCGGCAGAGACCACAATGACTTTTGTCTTTATGCCTTCATCACGAATACTTTCCAGCACGCTGAAACCATCGAGTACAGGCATGGTGAGGTCGAGAAGAACGACTTCTCCCAAGCCCTTGCGTAAAGCTGCCAGGGCTTCTTCACCATTAGCGGCCTGAGTAATATCCACATCCCAACCTTCGGGTATGCATTTCAACATGGCTTTTCGTGAAAACCCAGAATCATCAACGATCAGTAAGGGAACACTCATGTCAATTTTCACCTTGTATTGCTCTGACCATTTTTATTGTTAGGGTTCAGCCTGCGTCACTGCGTCACCACATCAGGGTAGAAAGCATAATCTTGCCGCCCCTATCCGTCCCGGACACAGGTCACAGCTCACAGTTTATTCGTAACTATCAGACCAGATTTTCATTACCGGTGGTTGAAAAACCTTCACGCATAAAAAAACGGCAGCCTAAGCCGCCGTTTATTATACGGAAACAAGCCATCAAGCCACTTTGTGATTCTCTGTATCCCATCTCTGTACTACCGGTACCACTTCCTCAGCGAAGAGAGTCATACTCTCCTTGGCATAATCGTAAGGCATACCGGCAAAGCTAAAGGAAACGTTCATGTTCATGGCGCCGATAATATCCTGAATCCCCTGGATCTTCTCCAAACACTGCTCAGGCGTACCCCAGATTTGCAAATCGGTGAAGGCTCTACCCATTGCATCATCACCGGCCGCCCGTGCCGATTTCGCCGCTTCGTGGTAAAAGTCGTAAGCACCGCCACCTTTTGAGGCAAAATGATCGCCTGTCATTTCGTAGTGGGCCATCGCTGAAATCCAGTAATCGGACATGTACTTATAGGCCATCTCTTCAGCTTTCTTCGGATCCCTGTCGCAGATCACAAACAAGTTAGCACTCGTGGGTGGCGCCTTGCAGCCCTGCTCACGCTGGTAGTGCTCACGCCAGATATCTATCTCTTTGGCACGGCTTTCCCAGGGACCAATGGCAAAGGTCATGATGGCACCACCGAGCTTAGCTGCATGTGGCGCCGTATCGGGTGACATGGAAACAATCAAAGTGCGATCTTTAAAAGATTTGAAAGGACGGGGGCGAATTTCTCGGCGCGGCTGTTTAAAGTAAGGGCCATCACCTTCCATAAAGCCGGTGTCAAGCGCTTCAATAATCATTGCGGCCGACTCATTCATGCGGTCGCGAGACTCGGCCATATCAATGCCAAAGCCATCATATTCAATTTGTGCCAAACCACGGCCCAGGCCCATCATCGCACGTCCCTTAGAGACGTTATCTAGCATTGACATGCTCGTCGCCAGGCGAATGGGATCCTTGTGCCAGGGCAAGATCAGCGCGGCAGTACCTAAGCTGATACGCGACGTCTGTCCAGCCATAAAGGCCAAAAACTGTGGGATATCTGGGCTGACGGTATAATCGGTAAAGTGATGCTCAACCGCCCAAATGGAATCTAGACCGAGAGGCTCAGTCATGAGAGCGATTTCCAACTCGTTCTGATACATATCGTAATCGGTCTGAGGCAGGTTGGGATGGTTTTGGAACAACATTAAGTGTCCAACTTTCATAGGGTCTTCTCCATAGATTGAAAAGGGTGGCTCATATTTTGAACACGCATTCTGCCACCGCCCTGTATAAAGCGAACGTGGAATATTGAGCACCCTTGATCCAGAACAATAAAAAAGGCCGACGTGTCAATCCGTCGGCCTTTTTTATTCAGGCGAGGCACCTCTTGGGCGCGAGGTCACTGGCTTCGCATTAATTAATAGCACGTAACCCGCCGCTCTCTGGCCAGTCAGTTTGCAGCAGAGGCCATACCGGCGTTGCCCACGGTAGCGTTTATCTAAGAGAAAAAATGTGCCCCAAAAACAGAGGATTAAAAAGCCGACATTAGCGCTGACCACTGAACAGTCAGCTCTTCGCGAAAGTCAGGGTGAGCAATGGCGATCAGCGCCTCGGCACGCTTCTCCACAGAGAGGTTTGAGAGTCGCGCAACACCGTACTCCGTCACCACATAGTCCACATCGTTGCGAATCGCCGTTACTGGTGCCGTTTTTAGTAAAGGGGCGATTTTCGAAATACTACCGCCCTTGGCCGTCGCCTGCAGTGCGATGATACTGCGCCCACCACGAGACGAGCGAGCACCGCGCAAGAAGTCCACTAGCCCACCACCACCACCAATTTGCTTGCCCCTGATGGTTTCGCTGTTAATCTGCCCAAAGAGGTCGATTTCAAGGGTGGTATTAATCGCCACCAGATTATCAATCTGCGCCAGCACACCAGCATTGTGGGTGTAGGAAACAGGGCGCATCGACAGGCCCGAGTAGTTGCCGCACCACTGATAGAAATCGCGACTCCCGGCGACAATACCCGTGGTCATTTTGCCTTTATCAATGGTTTTTTTGCGGCCATTCACCACCCCCGCCTCAACCAGCGGCACAAACGCTTCGGTCAACAAACCCGTATGCACGCCGAGGTCTTTTTTATCGCCCAGCGTTTGCAAAATAGACACCGGCAATGCGCCGATACCCAATTGCAAACAGTCGCCGTCATCTACCAATTCAGCAATATGCTGGGCAATCACCAAATCAAGCTCACTGCCCGCTGAAACCCCGTACTCTCGTAGCGGCGCATCGGAGCTCACGGTATAGTCGATATCAGCCAACGCTATCTGTAGGGCATCGTCAATAAAAGGCATATTGGGGTTAATTTCGGCAATGATCACATCCGTCTTGGCCAGCATTTCCGGGGAGTAGTCGGCATGCAAACTGGCACTGCAGAACCCTTGGGCATTGGGCTTTGATACTTTAATTAAAGCAATATCAATATTGTATTCTTCCTCCATTGCCCGGTAGCGAGCGGAGTGATAGGCAGGCACATACTCTAGCCGCCCCTGCTCATGAAAGGGTCGATAAGTGCCGAGCAAAAAACCCGTATTGAGCACGGCCTTGCTCGATAATTGGTCAAGCGCCATTGCCGTCATACCTGGTACTGAGCAATCGATAACACGAAACGCTGAACTCAGTGCCGCCTCTGCCACCAAAGCTAATACCGCATCGGGCTGACCACAGCCACCACTAATAAATACCGTCACCCCGTCTACAAAGTGCTGACGAATGGATTCAACGTTTAATGCGGCCGGCTGTTTTGTCGCTACCATGTGTTTACCCTACTCTCTGCTGTAAATAAGTTATCTGAATCAACTAACGCTGGGCGGCAATTTAGCACAGCGCAGCCACAGCGCAACCATCAGACCTTTACAGGGGTTTCTTTGACGAGACAAAACCGTCACTGGCTTACCGAGGTATCAAGCACAGTGACAAGTCCAGAATGGCTGGTGTTACTATTTTCAAACGTTTAAAACCGGGGTGCTTTCATTTCAAGGTCAACAAACAAACAGTTGAACGCAAGAGAAAAGTAATAAACGCTATGTGCTAGGGCGATTGCCTGGGTGAGGTATCCGCCGACTCGGGCATCCAGCCTCCGCCCAGCGCCTGATACAATTCAAGCAGTGATGTCATGACCTGCTGGTAGGATTGACTCTCGTTCAGTTCTGCAGCGAACAAGCTGCGACTCGCATCCTGTACTTCAAGATAATCGACGACACCGGCATCATAACGCGCCTGGGACAAACGCTCCGCATTGCGCGCTGCCGCAGCCTGCCGACGATAAGCCAGGTATTCCTGACGGTAAGTACGCACTGCCACCAGGGCATCTGCCACTTCACGAAAAGCCTGTTGCACAGTTGCTTCGTAGGCATACAGAGCCTGTTCAGCGCGAGCCCGCTGTACATCACTTTGGGCTTTTAGCTGCCCCCAGTTAAATATTGGGGCAAAAATATTACCGGCCACACTCCAACTTTTAGCACCGCTATTGTTGAGGTCGGACAGCTCACTACTGACAGCCCCATAACGCCCTGTCAATGAAAGAGACGGATAGCGCAGCGCTTCCGTAACGCCAATCAATGCGGTCTCGGCGTGAAGGGTGTGCTCCGCCGCGACCACATCGGGACGACGCCGTAGCAATTCAGAAGGCAGACCAGTTGGTATGTCTGGCAATAGCTGTTGCTCCTTGAGTGACAAACCACGATCAATTGGCCCGGGATTACGCCCCAGTAAAAGAGCCAAAGCATTCTCCACCTGTGCCATTTGGCGCTGGAAGGTGGCCACCGCGACTTCCGCCACCGCGAGTTCAATCTGGGCTTGGTTAAGGTCGAGCTCCGGCACCACACCCTTTTCGAAGCGTGATTGAATAATACCCAAACTACTTTGGCGACTGTCCACCGTACGCTGTGCGATAAGCACCCGCTCATCGAGATCAAGGAGCAAAAAATAAGCACTTGCCACATTGGCGACAATACCTAGAGTGACATGGCGTTGCACCGCTTCAGAAGCCAAAAGAGAAGCCTGGGCACTTTCTGTAGAACGACTCAGCTCACCCCATAAATCAAGGTCAAAAGAAAGATTGCCCATCACAGAAAAACTATTTTCAACGCCCGCCCCTGGTGCTAATAACTGCGTTTGTCTGCCTCGTCCGACACTGCCCGTAATGTCAAAAAAAGGGTATTGATTAGCGCGAGTGCTTGTCAATTGTGCATTGGCCTGAGCGACGCGGCTGAGGGCGATGTCGATGTCTTTATTTTCCAGTAAAGCACTACGAATTAAGCGCTGTAGTTGCGTATCCTCGAAGACCTCCCACCAGCCTAGATTGGCAATGCTGTCACCCTGAGTCAGGTTTATCGGCTGCGCGCGGCCGGCCGAAAAGGTTTCGGGCACATCCAGCTCAGGGCGTTGATAGTCGGGCGTTAGCGCACAACCTGTCAGTAACAAAATAGAAACTAAGCCAGCCCTGAACCTGAAGAGTGAAAAACCAAGACGGCGCATTTACAGATCCTCTCGCCGTGGGGCTCCAGGCTCAGGAGATTGAGCAGACACGGCAGCATCCGGCCCGGAGTTTCTTTTACGACGACCAAAGCCTGTCTCCACGGCAATGAACAAGGCGGGCACTAACAATAAGCCAACCAAAGTGGCGACTAACATCCCACTAAAGACGGTCATACCCATCACCTTCCTCGCTTCGGCTCCTGCACCGCTAGCAATCAATAATGGCAACACCCCCAAAATAAATGACAGCGCCGTCATTACAATGGGACGAAAACGCTGATGTGCAGCCTCTATCGCCGCTTCAAAGGCAGACTGACCCTTCTCCATTTCAAGCTTGGCAAATTCAACAATAAGAATGGCATTTTTAGCCGCCATGCCGATCAGCATGACCAGGCCGATCTGTGCATAGACATTATTTTCATAGCTATCACTCATCAATCGGGCAATTGATAAACCCGCCAGAGCACCAAAAATAGCAATCGGTGTTCCAGCCAAGACTGATAAGGGCAAAGACCAACTTTCGTAAAGCGCTGCCAGAATCAAAAACACAAATACCAGGGCCATTACAAAGACAATACTGCCACTGCCCGAGGCGGCGTTTTCCTGAAATGACATATCGCTCCAGTCATAAGACATATCTCCTGGAAGTACCTTTGCAGCCACCTCCTTCAAAGCAGCCTGTGCCTGAGCAGAGGTGTACCCTTTTGCGGCCTCGCCCGAAATTTCTGCTGAACGATAGAGGTTAAATCGATTGGTAAACTCTGTCCCGCTGGTTCGAGAGACATCAATCAGCGTCGAAAGAGGCACCATCCCGCCTTCACTATTGCGCACGTAGAAAAACTGTAAGCCATCGGGATCAGCACGGTATTCTGGTTCGGCTTGCACAAAAACCTTATACAACCTGCCAAAACGATTGAAATCATTAACGTAGGCACCGCCGAGAAAAGCGCCTATAGAGGTCTGTAAATCCTGCAAAGGCACGCCCAGCTTTAACGCTTTGCTATTATCAATATCGAGCATTAATTGGGGAGTATTCACCCGATAGAAGGTGCGGGCGCTGCCAATCGCAGGGTGCTCATTCGCTGCTTTAATAAAAGCCGTACTTTGTTCTGCCAGGTACTCGGGCGGATGACCCCCTCGATCCTGTAGCATCAAAGTGAAACCAGAGCCGGTGCCGAGCCCCGGAATCGCTGGTGGACCGAAGGCAAAAGCGACGGCGCCTTTCACGCGTTGGGCAAGCGCTCCATTCAGCTGACGCACAATATTATTGGCATGATCTTTTTTGTCAGTTCGTTGATCCCAGTCTTTGAGCTGCAGAAAAACAAAACCAGCATTGGATTGAATCGTGCCTGTCAACAAACTAAAACCTGAAATTGTAGCGGCGTTTTCAACCGCGCCGATCTCCGCGACAATCTCTTCTACGGTTAGCATGACTTCTTGAGTACGCTCTAACGAGGCGGCATCAGGCAACATCACGCTGGCCATGATGTAGCCCTGATCTTCACCCGCGATAAAGCCCCCTGGCAGAGTCTGAAACAGAACCACCATGCCAATGACAAGCCCTAGTAGCAGGATGCCTGTGCGGTACAGCTTCTCACTGAAGAATCGAACGAGCCGCATAAACGCTTCGGTGATTTTTTCAAACATGCGATTAAAGCCATCGAAAAAACGCTGAACCGCATTTTTATTTTCTGATGGAGGCTTCAATAACATGGCCGCTAACGCCGGGCTCAAGGTCAGGGCATTAAGAGACGAAACTGTCACCGCTACAGCAATGGTAATAGCGAACTGCTGGTAAAGTTGCCCAGTAATACCCGCCATTGACGCCACAGGGATAAACACAGCGATCAATGCCAGAGACGTCCCGACAATCGGACCAGAAACTTCACGCATTGCTGCAATTGTGGCTTCACTGGAGGACATGCCTGCCTCCATCTTTGTGGCCACCGCTTCGACCACAACAATGGCATCGTCCACCACGATACCGATCGCTAACACCAAACCCAGCAGGGACAATGTGTTGACCGAAAACCCCAGCAGGGGAAAGACAACAAATACACCTATCAGCGAAACCGGCACGGCCAAGGCCGGAATAAGCGTAGAGCGACTGTTCTGGAGGAAGAGATAAACCACCACTATCACCAAAACCAGAGCCTGAAAAAGCGTGATCACTATTTCACGGATGCCCGCGGTAATAGGCTTCGTCGTATCCAGAGATATCACATATTCCATATCATCGGGAAAATCTTCAGCGACCTTTTCCATGCTGGCAATCACTTTTTCAGCGACATCAAGGCCATTGGCATCGGGTAACTGGAAGACCTGTAGTGCCGCAGAATCTGAACCGTCGAGGCGGGCCTTGATCTGATAACCCTGAGTCCCCAATTCGATACGAGCCACATCTTTCAACAAAACATGCGACCCATCAGGGTTGGCTCTGACAATAATCCCACCAAACTCTTGCGCGGTTTCAAAGCGTCCACCAGTTTGTACCGTATATGTATGTTCCGTCCCTAACGGCGCTGGTGGACCGCCGATTTGCCCAGCGGGTACCAAGACATTTTGCTGTCGAATGGCGGCGGTGATATCCGATACGGTCAAAGCCAGTTTGGAGAGCTGATCAGGCTTAATCCACACCCGCATGGAATATTCAGTCAAACTACTGCCCAGTACTTCTGCTAAACCCACACCTCGGATACGTGACAGCTGATCAATAATATTGATGGTGGCATAATTCATCAAAAAGCTTTCGTCGTAGGTACCGTTAGGCGAAACCAGTGAAATCAAAAGCAACGGGAAAGATAGCCTCTTTTTCACCGTAACACCTTGTCGTGCCACGTCTTCAGGTAGCACTGCTGTCGCCTCAGACACACGGTTTTGCACCAGTACATTGGCCATATCGAGATCGGTACCCACCTCGAAAGAAACCGACAGGTTCATGGTGCCGTTACTGGTGTTGGTCGATTTCATGTAAAGCATGTTCTCAACACCATTGACCTTCTGCTCAATAGGCGTCGCCACCGATTGCTCAACAACAACCGAATTAGCCCCCCGATAAGTGCCTGAAACACTCACCACTGGCGGCGTTATTTCGGGGTACTGAGCAATCGGCAAATTGCCCAGGGAGAGAAGACCCAATAAGACAATAAAGATCGCAATGACGATCGCCACGATGGGACGTCTTACAAAAAACTCGGCCATGATCTAAGCCTTCGGTGCCTTACTGTTCGATGAATTACCGTTTGCTGTTTTACGGGAAGGCGCTGCAGCCCTTTCCTCAAAGTCAGTTACTGTCGGTTGAATGGTCATACCATTTTTGAGCTTTTGTACGCCTTCAAGTACGACCCTTTCACCGGGCTGCAAACCCTCTGTAATAATTTGCAGCCTGTTAATTTTGGCACCGACACTGACATTGCGCCGCTCTACCTTGCCACCCGCGTCCACAACAAACAGACTAAAAAGCCCCTGTTGTTCAACGAGACTCCTCTGGGGCACCAACAGGGCATCTTTACGTACCGCTGTGTTAGCACGGATTCGTGCATATTGACCGGCAATGACTAAGCCATCCGGGTTGGGGAAATCGGCTTCTAACGTGAAGGTGCCTGTCTTTGGGTCAATCGCAGCATTAGTGGTCACGATGTGCCCTGAACCATCAAATACCGAACCGTCTGACAGAATCAGCGCCAACTCCAAGTCTTTCCTGTTGTGTGATCCTTCCCGCTTCCCATTCGCACGCATCGCAATAGCATGACGTGCAATTCTCAGATAACTTTGCTCGTCAATAGAAAACCTGACTCGGATCGGGTCAACCTGTGAAACAAAATTAAGCGCCTCGCTGCCTGGCCCTCCAACGTACTCCCCCACCTCAACCCTGGAAATCCCAATGAGGCCGTCAATCGGCGAATAAATTCGGCAATAGCCCAACTGTATTTTTGCCTGGTCGAGCTGAGCATTAGCCGCCTGAACTGCACCCATTGCCGCTTTGTGCATGGCCTCTGCACTGTCAAGTTCCATCTGGCTCATGGCGTTGATCTCAGCCAAGGGGCGGATCCGATCAAGGTTAGACTTTGCATTAGCCAGCGTAGTCAGCGCTTCAGCCAAATAGCCCTGAGCTTCAATGACGCCAGCCTGAAACGGCACATCATCAATGCTATACAACAAATCACCTTTTTTGACGTTACCCCCTTCATGAAAAGCGATACTTTCGAGGAAACCGTCGACACGAGCGCGAATGGGGATATCAGAGGAGCCAAGGGTCTGGCCCACCATTTCAATTTTGATCGCTTGATCACGCTGAATAACATTCACTACGGGTAGCTCAAGTGGGAGCCGCGCCGGTGGTGTCTGTTTAGAACAGGCTCCCAGAAAAACCAGAATCAGGAATAATGGAATGAATGCGTCTGCACGAAAAGTTGAAGCCCACCGATAAGAACAACGGGAAAATAACATCTGCAACACATTGAACTCCTTGTCATGATTTGAAATTATACCGCCCCGGACTCTAGCACAGTCAACCAGACGATATAGAGAAGGACCTTAAAAATAACCCGGCAGCACTGCAATATGGCAGCATGCCCACTTTTGGAGCATAGCGATCAGTTCATCCTCTGCCAAAACCCCATAACTAATTGTTAAGCGTTGGCACAGCTATTGCTTACTCCGGCTGTAGAAATCAACACTTTCGCAGGTAAGTGCAAGCACTTTTATCAATAACGAGTAACTACTATGTCTTATTTAGTCCCCGCAGAATTTGTCACCAAAATGGTGGATGCTGGCGAATCCAAAATCTTTATGTCGACGCGCGATACACTCATTCGAGCTTTCATGGCGGGGGCCATTCTCGCGTTAGCCGCAGTCTTCGCCATCAACACTGCCGTACAAACCGGCTCACCACTGATCGGTGCCATCCTTTTCCCGGTTGGATTTTGCATGTTGTACTTAATGGGCTTCGATTTACTCACGGGCGTTTTTGTACTCGCCCCCCTGGCCCTGTTGGATAAAAGACCGGGGGTCACCGTCGGTGGCGTATTGCGCAACTGGGGCCTGGTGTTTATTGGTAACTTTGGGGGGGCACTCACCGTCGCCTTTATGATGGCCTATGTCTATACCTACGGTTTTTCGATTGATCCCGGCCCGGTTGGACAAAAAATTGCGACCATCGGTGAATCTCGAACTGTAGGCTATGCTGAATACGGAGCCGCTGGTTGGATCACTATCTTTTTCCGCGGCATGCTATGTAACTGGATGGTTTCCATGGGCGTGGTCGGCGCGATGATCTCCACCACCGTCAGCGGTAAAGTCATCGCCATGTGGATGCCCATTATGCTGTTCTTCGCCATGGGTTTTGAGCACTCTGTGGTCAATATGTTTCTCTTCCCCTCCGGCATAATTATGGGCGGTGACTTTTCTATAATGGACTATTTAGTGTGGAACGAAATTCCCACGGTCATCGGCAATTTAGTCGGCGGCTTATCACTCACCGGCCTGACGCTCTACACCACGCACGTCAGGACTGCCGCGAAACGTCCTATTAATTAGTTGATAAAAAACCACTTAGATAAAGTTAGCTTATACAATCAGAAGCGTCCTGGCTTCAACACCAGGGCGCTTTTGCATAAACACTCCAACACAGGGTAATCAAGCTCGAAAAAAACAAGCCCAATAAAAGAGCGTACAACAAAATAGGGCCAAAACGTGTCTCCACACTTGAAAGTCACTATCGGTCAATACTCCGATAAAGGTCGTAAGGCCATTAATCAGGATTTCCACGGTACCCACACGCCCAGTGAACCCCTCCTCAGCTCAAAAGGTATCGCCATCGCCCTGGCCGATGGCATTAGCAGCAGCGAGGTCAGCCAGGTCGCCAGCAAGGCCGCGGTCACCGGCTTTTTAAACGACTACTTTGACACCTCCGAAGCCTGGACGGTAAAGACTTCCGCACAACGGGTACTGGTCGCCAGCAACTCCTGGCTCTACGCCCAAAGCCGACAGGGCCAATATCGCTACGAGGCCGACAAAGGCTATGTTTGCACCCTCAGTGCTCTGGTCATTAAATCGACGACCGCCCATATTTTCCATATCGGCGATGGACGCGTTTACCGCGTGCAAGGTAACGCGCTAGAACAGCTCACTGAAGATCATCGCCTCTGGGTGTCACAAACAGAAAGCCACCTCAGTCGTGCATTGGGTTTTAGCCAACACCTTGATATTGACTATCACTCTCTCGCCATTGAAAAAGGCGACATTTTTTTTCTGGCTACCGATGGTGTTTATGAGTTTGCCGATGCCGACTTTATCACCAGGGCCATCGACAAGCATAAAAACAACCTGGACGCTGCCGCGAAGGCTATCATCGACGAGGCCTATGCTCAGGGCAGCGATGACAACTTGAGTGCACAAATTGTCCGCATTGACGATCTACCCACCCAAAATGCCGATGAGCTTTACCAGCATTTAACCGAGCTGCCTTTCCCGCCGCTGTTAGAAGCACGAATGGATTTTGATGGCTATAAAATTATTCGCGAAGTACACGTTAGCAGTCGCAGCCACGTTTACCTGGCGGTGGATAAAGACACCGATACTCAGGTGATACTCAAAGCGCCATCGATTGATCTACGTAGTGAACCCGCCTACCTCGAGCGCTTCCTGATGGAAGAGTGGGTGGGGCGGCGCATCAACAGCCCCTACGTCGTCAAGTCTTGTGAGCAAACCCGCAAGCGCAATTACCTCTACATTGTCAGTGAATTTATTGCAGGCCAAACCCTGGCGCAATGGATGAAGGACAACCCCAGGCCGACTATAGAAACGGTGCGTAGTATCGTTGAGCAAATCGCCAAAGGTCTGGGCAGCTTCCATCGGCAAGAGATGTTGCATCAAGATTTAAGACCCGCCAACATTATGATCGACAACACCGGCACGGTAAAAATCATTGATTTTGGTTCGACCAAAGTCGCTGGCATCAATGAAATGGCAAAACCCATCGACCAGGAAGCCATACTTGGCACCGCCCAGTACAGTGCTCCGGAATATTTTCTCGGGGAAAGCCCCACCACCCGCTCCGACCTGTTTTCGCTGGGCGTAATAACCTACCAGATGCTCACTGGAAAATTACCCTACGGCATCAAAGTATCGCAGGCTAGAAGCAGGCTGGCGCAAAGTAAATTGCGCTACAACTCAGCTCTGGCCGCTGATCGCGAGATACCAACCTGGATTGACGAAGTGATAAAAAAGGCCGTACAGCCCAATCCACAAAAACGTTATCAGGAATTATCAGAGTTTATTTTTGACCTGCGCCAACCGAATAAAGCGTTTTTGAACAAAACCCGCCCACCATTTTTAGAACGCAATCCTCTTATCTTTTGGAAAAGCGTGTCATTCATTCTGGCAACGTTTGTGCTTATATTGTTGCTTCGCCTCTATTAGCTATAAAGCTTGGTTACCCCCACAGTCTGGTTTGACTTATCTTTTCTCTTACTCGCCCTCATTCAGCACTGATAGTCGAGCAATGTTTATTAGGGCGTCTCTGATGAAGAAAGATACTAACGTTGTTCGCCATCAACTACGTGTCATGACGGGTTGAGAGGCGCCTTCGGCAATCTAGGCACTTGATCGAGCGCTACCTGAGCCACAACGACGCTCTCATCCTGTGTCCAGGCGAGAAAAAGCACGTCGTCTAATAGCGCCAATTGCGGAATACCTGTCGACCGATCTGCAGCAATCTTAGCCACCTCAAAATAATCGCCCATGGCCCCGCTTTCACCCACCCGGCGCAATAATAAACTGGCGGTATTGTCAGATCCCAACTGAGCGATCCAACTGACAATAGCTTCGTCTTGAGCCGTTATGGTTAGGCCTACTCGCCCCATTGGTCCTGCCGGTGAAATAGCGTCGATATCCATTGGGGCGCCAAAATGTTCACCGTTATCGCGAGACCAGGCAAGTCTCACTCGGGGCTTCTCGTCTGCTCCGCTGTACCAAACAACCGCCACTCGTTTGCCATTACTCACAGCTTTGGGCCCATTCACCGGACAGCCGTTAATTTTCCAGCCCTCGTCGGACAAAGATTTTGGCGGCAACCATTGATCTTGTTGCTGCCTTACATAGTAAATATCGCGTATTTCTTCGGGTGTGTGATTACGGTAGAAAACTATCGGCCCCTCTTCTGTTTGCACAGCAGTCGTTGTACAGCAACTACAGATATCGCCATCCAGTTCTAAGGCCATACTTTCATCGCCGCCCAACAAGCGCGTTTGCAACGTCATGCGCGGCTTGATTACACCCTTTAGATTGGGTTTAGAGGGCTCACCCGCTCGGGCACTAATCCATAAAACCCGTGCCTCATTGCCTACTGGCCCCGCTGGTAGAAAGCTAAGAAAACCATCGTAAGATTGCTGGTGGGCTTTTTGGGCTCGATCAACTCGACCTAAGTTCTGCCAGTGGTCGCCACCATCCTCTGAGCGAGCGAGGTGGATATCATAGGCATAAGGCACATCAGAGCGGTTTTTCTCCAGCCAATGGGCGTAAAACTCAGTATCACTCAGGGCAATCATGGACGGCGCATCGGCCCAATTCAAAAACAGCTGAGTCGATGAATAAATAATGGCGCCCGGTGTCCAAACTTGCCGTTCTGGCAACCAGCGCGCCCATTTAAGATGCCATAGCCCATTCACGCTATTAGCTTGTGTTGGCTGATCGGGCTCCAGCCATGTCATGTAAAGCCTTTGCCCTGCCCTGCTCAGTCGTGGTGCCATTGCACCTTGGCCTGCAGGACTACTAAGGTCAAATAATACCGGCTCGGCGCGGGTAGATGTCTTGAAAAAGTAGAACCCGCCAAAGCCAATGAATAAAAGATTGATGGGAAGTAAACACAGCACAACAAGTTTGGCTCTATCCACGCGACACCAGCCCGTTCTGGAGACAGAAGCCCTCTGCCTTAGATGTAACTAACAAGCGTGACATCGATTATCCCCCCCCTTTAGCCAGCCCAAAACCCCAGTCATCTATCACTGCAGCATTTAGTATTTGGCATACCAACCCAGTGTAAAACCACGGGGCTCCCCAAGCATAAATTGACCATCACCGTAGGAGTGATTAGCATAGACTTCGTCGCTGATATTACGCAGATGTAAGGTCAATTCACCGGGCCCAACCTGACGGCCAATATAGGCATCCACTGTGGTGTAACTATCCATAAAGACCGTGTTGTCCCGGTTGGCCGCCCGCTCGGCAACATAGTGAACGCCCAGACCGCTTCGCCACAAACCATTTGGGCGCCAGCTGAGCCACAGGTTGGCAAGCTTTTCCGGCACATCCGTGGGTACATTACCGGCTCGAGAAACCGGCACGCCACTGCTGTTATCAATATAGTCATCATACTGAGCGTCGATCAATGACATGTTGGCATGAATAGACCAATACTCACTGGGGCGATAAGCTATTTCAAACTCAACACCTTCCGATGATTGTTCACCAATTTGCGTGCGTTTATCGGGGTCTACCGGATCGCGAGTAAGAATATTGCTACGAGTGATATCGAAAAGTGCCACAGTCGCTTCGATCCTACCTTCGGCAAAAATACCTTTAAGGCCCACCTCTGTCTGACGCGACTCCGTCAGTGCAAATTCCTTAAGCGATTCAGCTAAGGTCACAATCTGACTCGGCGGCTCAAAAGCGCGACCTATTTGTGCGTAAGCACTAACAGTTTCATTGAATTGATAGATTCCCCCAATACGCCAAGAGTTGGCCGAGTAGTGTTTGGAAAAATCATTGCTGGCACGCAAATCAAAAGAATCAAGATCCGAGACATCGTGGCGCAGTGCCAAAGACAGGCTAAACGCTTCCGTTAGCTCAAGAAAATCTTCTAGATAATAACCCAGGCTCTTCACCTCAGTACGCCGCTGAGAGCTAAAAGGGTCTGGTGAGAAAAAGAGTCCAGATACGGGGTTGTCAAAGTCGACCGTGTCAACACCGCCGTAGGGTGAGTTATTATCACGTTGATGACGGTTGTAAGAATAGTCAAACCCGACTAACAAACGGTTCTGCATACCACCAATAGCATGCTTTAAAATCAGGTCAGTGCGGTTACCATAAATGCGTTGATCGTGGGTGATGTGCAAAAAATCACCGCGATCGACCAGATGAGTCACTGAATTATAGCTATAGCCTTCTGCATTTTGCCACAAGCGGTCTTCATTGTTGGCGTAGGTTTCGTTGCGCAAGGTTAACTGCTCGTCGATCTGCCACTGCAATTTTAAACTGGCCCAGAAGACTTTTTTGGAGATACGATCATTACCAATATTATAATTATTATCATCGACACTTTCGTCAATCTTGCCATTGACCACCGGCGTGCCGAAATAACCTTCACCCTGATCTTTAAAACTATCAAAACTAAGCGCGGCACTAAAGTCGTCACTAAAATTATGGGTGATTTCTCCTGAGAGATGGTAATCCTCGTAACTGGTGTCGTCGACAAAACCATAGGACCCCTGGTTGCCAGAGACAAAATGCCCATCAATACGGTAGGCCGTATCCTCGTCCAGGCGCCCACCCTTGCCAATGCCCACGCTCTGGGTGTCAGAACTCCCCATGCTGACAGCGACTTCGGTTTCTTCCCGACCATCCGCCTTTTTGGTGACGTAATTCACAGCACCTGTCGTCGCACCAAAACCATGTTGCACAGATGAGGCGCCTTTAATCACTTCAATACGTTCATAGTTAAAGGTGGAACGCGGAGACATCGCCAAACCGGGGTAACGATTACCGTTAAACAAAAAGGGCAAACTGGTGGTTCCCGCAAAGCCGCGCGTTGAGAAACACACGAGCCCAAAACATTGCCCAGACTGCACCCCGACCACGCTATCGAGAGCTTGCAGGGTAGTACTAAAACCACGTTCGCGCATCGTCTCCTGATCAATAATATGGATACTGGCAGGCGTTTCTAAAACACTCAGGTCCAGCCTGCTACCGGTATCATTCTGCCTGTTCAAAATAAGCGCGTCACTCTGCGTACCCGTCACCGTTATTTCTTCAATTTTAAGTGGCTTAGCGTCATCGGCAAAAGCACTACAAAGAAACGCCAAAGTGGCTAGAAAAGCGGCTCGGGGAAATTGTTTATTCAAAAATACCTCCAAATGAATAGCCGATAAATATCAGCGAGACTGTCGATGCAACCCGTTTGTTGAACACGACAAAAGTGGCGCGAAGTATAGGAGGAGGAAAACTGAAAAGCCTGTGACAAAAAGCCGCAGTTCAGTAAAAGTTCAGAAAATAACGTGGATATAAGTGCGGTATATTGTCGCACCTGCAACACGATATTATCCCGCGATGGAAGAACTTAAAACTCGCAATCTTAGAATAAATAGTATTAATCAAGGGTAGTACCCCGCTAAGGGCTTAAAAACCTCTGATTCAGTAGCGTGTCAGCGTAATTGATGCGAATTCTCACCGAATTTTGTCACGGCCACTGACAGCAATGTCACTGTCAGAATATAAGTTGTAAAGGTCAAATACTACCTGACAGAGCTTCAAACGATACTAAGAATCAAAGCCTTCATCGATACCCAAAAGCTACAGGCATCAACTTGATCGGGATGGCTCTATGCCTATCAGCTCTTGGATTATGTGAAGTGTCAGTCAAAGCTGATAAACCTCGGATGGAAAATTGACGACGCAGCCATGATAAAACGAGTAATGTACGACTCGATCAGCATCACATTGTATGGACCCATGGTCGGTAACGTAGCTTTCTGGGCGACACAAGTGTTAAGTCATTATTTGTAGCAAAGCTGACAAAAACTGCTTGCACAGAATTTCACTAGTTTATTAGAACCCCACCAAGACACGCTGTATAAGGGTTTTTTAATTGGGCACTCAAGTCTCTTCCTTCTGAGAGCGTTCAGCAATGCCTGGCGTGTAATTTGCAGCACCTCAACGACTATTCGAACAGCTTAATCAAATACCCAAGGGAGAAGAAAGTGGTAATAGCACACGAAGTGAACTGCGTAGTAGATGCCCTAAAAAATAATGATGCATTAATTGTTGCTTTCGCATCGATGGATAACGACATGGTAGACCAGCACTTCGGCTCGGCATCTGCCTTTTTTGTCTATGAGATCAGTGAAGGTCAAGCTGAGTGCATTGCCCAACAGTCTTTTGGCCATGAGAAAAAAGACGGTAATGAAGATAAGCTTAAACCAAAACTAGCCTGGCTGATGGGTTGTGACATTGTCTATTGCGGCTCTATTGGTGGCTCGGCGACACGGCAGCTAATCACTCTGGGGGTTAACCCAATTCAAGTCAAAGGTGGACCCGATATCGAAGAAATCATTGAGGAATTACAGTCTCAGCTTAAAGATAAGCCCCCCTTTTGGCTGGCCAATATCCTCAAACAAAAGCAACGTCAAGATCAGAGTCGCTTTGAATTAATGGCTAACGAAGGGTGGGATGGATGACTAAAATCGAATAGCAGGCAAAGAGAGAAGACTCTATAAAGCCAATAAGCGATAGTCTACAGCCTGCGTAAAAATACGGGTTCCACCGGCCTCTGCCGCGATGGTCCACAATTGATCGGCATCTGCTATAGCAACCCCGGCCAGGTAATCGACGCCAAAATTTCGCCATTCCGCTAACCAGGGCAGGCTAGGGCCCATTAATACCACCTTCGCATCAATGCTTAACTGTAATAGCCGGGGTAAAGTTTTGTTGGCAATACTCGAAGCGGTAATAAATACCCAGTCCATTTCTGGCAGAACATATTCGGCAGCACTATCGGGCAGGTCACCCGCTTGTGGGTTTCGTTCCAGACACAGCTGGCACGTAAGACCCTGAATTTCGTCCAGGCCTGGATAATGCCCGATAATTGCAACCTTTTTACTGCGTAATTGCGGAGCAAAATAGTGAAACACGAGCAAATGCGGAGGACAGGCTCGGTCAACAAAATCGGCAGGGTTAAGTGCTTCAGTTAAACACATGGCCTTGCCATCAGCATTATCGTTAATCAAAGCATTGGCCAGAGCCAGGGCCACTGCAGACTGACAGGCATCCCAACTCCCTAGCGCAGCGAGTTTTTCAATCAGCAAACCATCACTTAGCTTTCCCGCTTCGGGGAAGGTACGCAGAGGTGCCGGTGGGCTAAAACACAAACCTGTCGATTGAGTCAGGCGAGGCGATTGGCTTTCATTTTCATCATTTAATTGAGCATTTTTCCTAGTATCGCCCTGTCTACTTAAATCGACTTGCGCCGCCAGTTGCTCATACTCAATTTTCACCAGACTCCAGTTTAAACCCAATAATACCGTTGAGATACTAGCATTTTTCTTTCGTGCAATAGCTTCAGCCTGTGAATATATCAGCTGGTAAATATCGTGTTGCAGAACCTGATTCATAGTGCGATTTCTTATGTCGATAGGCTGGGCGAAGTGGAAACAAAGGGCTAATCACAGCGGGGTAAATTTCATGAGCGGTAATGACTATGAGGAGTCATAATTGTTAGTTAACACACTACACGGCCGCTAAAAGGCTTAACTCAGAACCCAGTGCGCCAGCTTTTCCCCAAACTGTCACCGCCTCAACAAACCAGCGCTTATCCTGCGGATGCGCACAGACCACATCCCACTCTGCGAATACCTGGCCACCCTGATGGATCAACAGACTACCGCATTTGTAACCATCTCTGTCTTTCCACTCACCATATAAGGAGGTCCTTTTGTCATAGCTATCGAAGCGCAATTCATAGTGCGCTTTCCCAGGATCAGGTAGAAGCCTGGCTTTTTCAGACAAATCAGCTTTTATCAACTCTGCTTGCATGGCAGCATGGATAGCCTTGAGCAGAGATTCTTGCTCGGCAATATATTGTTCCAGAACGGCTGTAATTCTCTCGTCCACAGCGTCATCATCTGCCTCACTGTAAAATGTTTTCACCTTCAATCACACCTCATTAATCCAGTTGCGGTGTCAGTTTTTCATTGAATACAATTAATTAATTCAAAATAATATGGCGTATTAATAGCTATTAGCATCAATCATTTTATGAGCGAGGCGATGAAAAAAGACACTCACTTAAATACGCCTTTTTCCATCGAAATAACTGTTACTTCGTAGCTACCCGTCGCTAAGCTTATGGTCACAAGACATGACGGAGCCCAGACATAGCGCGAACTCCCTGAGTAATGAGATTTTCAGCGTTGATGCTAGTCGAAGAAAGAGTGATCTACCTAGGCCGCAACTGTTTCCGCTATGGCCGCCGATGTATGGCTATGGCAACCCTTGGGGCAAACTCTGGAACAGGACATACAACCAATGCAGTCGAGTCCATTAGCTATGCTCATTACCATCATTTCATCATCGTCATCATAAAAATCATCGTCGTCATCGTCATCATCATCACTCAGGCCTTTGAGTGCTTCTCCCCGGTCGACTAATGTAAAAACATCCCTCGGGCATACCTTATAGCAACGACCACAGCCAATGCAGTTTTGTTGATTAAGATCGACGACAAATTCTGGCACCCATTCTGTCCCGCCACGGGTATGACCAACTATTACTGCCTTAGACATTGCTCTATGACTCCCGCGCTGCTTATACGTTTATAAACTTAGGCCGTCTCACTATTATTGAGCTCGGCACCTTCAAATTTTTCCTGCGCCTGCTGCCATTCGATACAGGCAACACGCACTTTTTCTGCCATTTCAGGTAACATTTCGTAATCCGACCAAAGACGATCTTCAACCAGATCATGCACTTGTGACGCAAACTCTGTGGCAATGCGCTTGCATTTTTTTGCCTGCTTATTAAGGGCCTTTAACTCTTCCTCGTTCACCTTTCACCTCAATATTTTCTGACTACATTCATTAATTAAAGCTTGGCAATTTCGCGGTATGCCTCTACTAATTCCAAGGCTTGATCAATTAATTTTCCACCCTCAGCCGACAACTTGTCGGTTGAGTCAAAACCAAAGCGGTGGACATCACGCAGGGTTTTATCTAGCACCACCAATTTCCCGATAGTAATTAATACCCGACCAAATCCTTCATGACTGATATTGACAATAGGCACGGCCATTAAGTTACAGCCTCGCTCTATCGTGGAGGCAATCGCGTTGTAATAAGCTTTCACCCTGGAAATAACCACTTCGTCGGGATCGCCGACAATGGGGATTTCGCGCCGACGCTCTTTGGTTAAAATCATTGGGTCCAACACTCTGGCGTCACTCCAGGTATCGTAGGTTCCGTAACTATCCATGGCGCGTAACTGCACAATAATTTGCCGAATAAAAGGATCCTCAAGAGCACTTGAATCGTCCATAACAACTGCTTCAGCTTGACTCATATTTTTCTCCTAAAAAATGTCCAATACGATAATTTTTCGCCAATTTTTAACGAAACGTACACCCATAAATCAGCAGGTTACAAAAGCGTTATTTTTCCCAACCTTCACTCGCCATAGAGCCAAAGCGCTCGGGATCAACATCTTCCTGTAGTTGAATTGCCCTGGCCAACCAGTTCGAGGGGCCCTCCCGCAACTCCATCTGCAATGCCTCAAGCAACTCGGCTATTATCGCCTCATCACTGACCTTCACCGGCTGCACACCTTGCTCCAGTAGCTGAGTGAGCGCCGAGGCACCGCAAGCTCGGCAGTAAACGGCAATACAGCCTTTAAGTGCCTGTAACTTAATAGGCAGCTTATCTTCGCTACTATCCTTAAAATCACCGAACTCACTCACCGATATCAAACTGGCCTGATCCATAGATACCGCATAAATCACGAGACAAGAGGTAGAACCAAAATGTTGATTAACATGCTTGCGGTCGGATGAAGCGAAGGCCACCTTTAGATCAGTGGAATGATCAGCACCATCGAGTACACGCAGTCGGCGGGTAAGCTCAACCATAACTTTCAACCAACGTGTGCTCACTGCCTGTGGCTTCCACATCACGCTTTTGACTATAGACAGAATGATAGGGTGCAATTTCATTGTGCGGTGCATGGAGAAGATTGGCGATATCAAATAAGGCCTGTCGCACACCTCGATAACCGGACCAACAACGCTGATAGCCGCCCAGTAAATCGTACTGGGGAAAACCCACATGCAATTGTGGGATTCCCAGGCGTATTGCACTCTCGGTGGCGTGTGAATTACCCAGCAGCACATCTGCTTTGTGCTCTCTGGCGAGCTTTTCGAGATCCTCCAAATCACCCACTTTTACACTTTTTAAGCGCATACTTTTAATCGCAGGTGAGGATGCAGGCACAACAGCGGCTACGGTTCTCGCACCAACGCTCGCGATCAGGTCATTAAAAGCAATTAATAAATCAGGATCAGCAGCGATGGCGACACGTCTATCACCGATCATAAAGTGAGTATCAAGCAGAGCGTCCTGTAATTGCCGACGCTGTCGATCGAAACGGGGGGGGACAGCCCGACCACTGAGCTCGGCTAAGGTACTTAGCCAACGATCATTCGACGCAAGATCCATCAAATGATTAAAGCGGTACTCGGGCACCCCACTGCGTTTATGCAATGCTTTTGCTGCGGGAAAAACACTGGCACCAATCACCAACGTCGCGATACTTTCTCCAGCGATTTTTACATCGGCCACCGAAGTGCCGCCGGTCGTTAAAGGATCGTACGCCGAGTCGTTCAAATGCCCATCCATAGAGCCCGATAGATCAGGGATCAGGAGGGGACGCAGGCCAAACTGCTCGATACTTTCGCTGACAAATTCTAGATCGCCCGGTGTTAGCTGGGCTCCGCACAGCACGTTGACCTGACGTTTGCGCAAGCCCACCCTGTTCTCATCCACAGGGCTGGTATCGGGTACCAGGGTTTGTATCATCGCTTTAAGAGCGAGGGCATAACCACTTTCAAAACTTCCGCTAAAATCAGGAGTATTCACCGCGACCACTTCCGTATTGGCGAATTGAGGATATTCTTTGCGAAAGTTAAGTAGCCCTCCGCGAAGATCGCAACCCTGAGTTTCAGCGAGCCCCGTGGTCACCAGGCCAATAATATCAGGGCTGTTTTTCTCACAGATAGCGCGCAGAGCTTCCACAATATTGTCGTCGGCACCCATTACTGAGCTTACCTGGTCCATTGCCGTAGTTTGTAGAGGCACCGGTTCGCGAAAGTGGCGCACGAAAAAAACAATCGCAAAAGCAGTGCAACCCTGCGCACCGTGCATTAAGGGGATACTGCGTTGCAGACCGAGAAAAGCCAGCGAAGCACCAACAGTCTGGCTCGCTTTTAGTGGGCTGACCGACATCGCTTTTTTACGTTTCTGAATCTCAGTCATTAGCCCACCTCCCCTGCAACTTGCCTACTGGGCAAGGGTGATGTTTCTTTTAAGCTTAAACCGCCAACCATGACCTGATCAGTCGTACTTTGAAGAAATGGGATCGGTGCCGTTAGCGCTTGCCCGGTCGACGAGGAACCCCAGGGAGCAGGCGTACGTGCTTGTTGCCACACCGGACTTTCTATCGTCAGCGACAACTGGCGCACTAGCTCCAACATACCTTCGTAGCCCGCGTAGCCAAAATCCCGCTCCTGATTAATATCGAGAAACGGCACTTTGGCTTTTAAGGCCGTGTACATATTGCGTCCACCGGCAATTAAAATATCAGCGTGATATTCATCGACGATACGCAATAATTCCTTCGGATTACCGTCGTCGATCATCATCGTATCTTCGCCCATTAATTCACGAATACGTGCTTTATCTTCTTCTGTCGATTTTTTCGTGCCGGTCGCCACCACCACCATGCCCAAATCCTGCAAGGCCGAAATGACTGACCAGGACTTTACGCCACCGGTATAGAGCAACACGCGCTTGCCAGCCAGGCGAGCTCGCCAGGGTGCCAGTGCGCTACGAATACGTGCTTCCTCCCGTTGAATAAGCGCCTCGGTTCGGGCGCTTAAGCTGTCATCTTCAAGTAAACGGGCAAAACTACGCAGCGCCTCAGAGGTGTCAGTAATGCCGTAAAAACTGCCTTCAAACCAGGGGATGTTGTATTTGTCTTCCATCTTGCGCGCAATATTCAACATCGCTTTGGAGCAAACCATCATATTCACTTCGGCCCGATGCATGGTTTGCACTTCGTGAAAACGTGCATCCCCCGATAAGGTACACAATACGCGTATGCCCAACTCATCGAGCAACGGTAGAACATGCCAGAATTCACCGGCGATGTTGTACTCACCCACTAAATTCACATCGTGCACGATAATATCTTCGCGTCCATCAATAACAGGTGCCGGAGAAGGTTCAGCCGTACCGATAACATGTTTGAACATGGCATCGCCGGCGATACGATTACCCAGATTTTTAGTGCCGTAAAAACCTGCCGAGTCTATGGGCACTACGGGTACCTGACAGTGCTCAGCAGCGGCCAGACACACGGCATCAACATCATCACCAATGAGGGCCGGTACACAGGTGTTGTAAACAAACACAGCCGGCGGCGCATAGTCGGCAACGGTCTGTTTAATGGCGTGATAAAGACGCTGCTCACCACGGCCCATCACCACATCTTCCTCAGTAAGGTCTGTGGTCATACCAATGCGATACAGATCGGGCCCGCTAGAACGAGTACCCCGGTTATCCCAGGAGCTACCCGCACAGGCAATGGGACCATGAACAATGTGGGCAACATCGGCAATGGGTAGTAGCGCAATCTGGGCGCCGTCAAAAGCACAGCCCCCAGCGGATGCACCAGGCTTGGGTTTGGCGCAGCCAGACTTTGACTTGGCGTTGTGCTCGCAGGCTGGCTCGTCGAGTAATTCCGCTATGTCTTTTGACTTTAAGGCCATGATTCAAGCTCCCAACTTTAATCTACAAAACTCCACAAAGATCTAATGGAACAGACAAATGGAATAGTGCAATTCGCCTGCCAACAACAAAACCCTTGAATTTATTGGTTATTTAGAGAATTTACATTGTCGTAAAGAGGACAAAGAGTGGCGTTGTAGTACCAGTGACAACTATTTTCACAGGCTAGCATCACCACCAAAAGAAACGGGCAATAAAGAATGGTGATGGTGTTAAAAGGTAGCCACGAATTTCTTAATGACGAGAAAGTATTCTTTAATAACGAGCTAGTGACGATTTATTTTATATAAAATACTAGAAAAAGTTGAATTTACCCTGTCTAGCGCGTGCTCTCTGACGACAGATCTCGCGATTCTAAACGATCCGTAACGGCACGGCGAACTTCTTCGTCGCTATCAGTAATCATCCCCACTAATGCCTCTACAGGTGCTCTTTCGACGGCTGTCAGACGCACCGTCCAGTCGGGGTCCTCCAGCAACAAGTCCAGGTCATTAGGGTTCAAACGGGAAGCCACCACACGGCGCACTTCTGGCTCACTGTCTGTTGCCATCAGCCCGAGACTGACCTGGGGCAAACGATGAGCGACAATTTTTCTCACTTGCCTGTCGGGGTCGCGAATCATTCTAAACAGCCGACCAGTCGGCAAACGCTGGGCCACATAAGCGCGCACCAAATAATCGGTATCGCCCGCCAACTGCTCAAGTTCGTCTACGGCAATCCGGTCTGCAACAGTGATTCGCACTTCCCTGTCGGGATCAATCGCTAAAGCGCCCAGCTGGGCGGGTGGCAGGCGATAGGCGACAGCCCGACGCACGACTTCATCCTTGTCGTTGATTAAAGGGCTTAGTTGCTGCAAGGGTGCGTAACGAACTGCTATCGCACGCCGCTCCCAAAACACATCATTAAGATAACGAGCAGCTAACTCGGGATTCAACTTAAAAAAACGATCAATTTGACGTCCACTTTCAGCAACCACACAGGCTTCACCTGGACTACAACGCCCACCCAGTAAAAGGTTGAGTCGATATTGGCAGATTCTGCAGTCAGCTACTGGCGTGTCGTTATCATCAACAACCCCGCCACTCTTCGAAGTACCAGGCCCCGAGCCACCTCTGCCGTGAATCGACATTACCAATCTTCCACGACTTCAGCCAAAACCAAACCCGTTGCTGTATCGAGTGAGCTGGTCAGTTTTGAACAGTGTTCACTTGAATCAACGTAATAAACATTAAAGCCCTGGCATTCATTGGGTACACTCATGGCAACCATGTCGTCGTCAAATGCGTACGTCAGATGTATACCTGGGTATTCCTTGCGCAAGGTAATAACTGTTTGTTCGCTAAGGCCAACACGTTCTACGTATAAGATAATTGATGCAAGTTGCTGCTCTGCGATCATCAGCCCGAACCCTCCAGCTTCTCCTCAATATCGTCATCTCTGCGCGTAGTATCGCCGTAGAGATGAAGAGCATTGGCTATCTCCATGCCCATTGCTTTCGCTAACCAGGGCGGTGGTGAAATCAGCACTGCCTGAAGTTTGCTCATTTCGTCCAGCGCTGAACCGGCATTGGGTAATTTGATGGGAAACACACCAGCCTTAACGACTTTAGCTGCAGCCGGTCCTCCGATTGAGCTGGTATACAACAGCGCGCAGTCAGCAATTAATTGCGCCCGATAAGCATTTTTATCTTCATCGGCATCAGGCTTGCCTACGGCGCGGGCATCGATTAAACGAACTTGGGAAGGAGACACCTGATAAATAAGAAAACGCGCACAGGAACCAAAATGTCCATCAATACGTTCAGCTCCATTGGAGGAGCAGGCAACGCGTATCGAGTCGGGAATATCGCCTTCCTGATAGGGCACAACATCCGGGGCTGGCTTCTGATACTCCACACCTTTACCTTTAAGATAGGAGACTGCGCGCTGTAAGGACTCCTGCTCGGCACCCTCTTTGCCAAAAATATCGAGTGCTTCAGCGGCTTGGCGCAGGCGGTTAACCCGCACTTTAGCTAGCTTGGCTTTTGTTATCGGCGCGCCCATCAAATTAATGAGCACTTGCAGCAAATCACCAATTTCGCAATTGGGCAGTTCCCGTGCTGCGAGTGCAACACACAAAGCCGCCTCTTCAGTCAGCGGCAAATTTGCTTTATCAACCATGTTTAAGCACCTCCACCACGGCGTGCTCTAAGTGTAATGGGCAGCTTGGGGGCTTCGGGTAACGGGTCTAGATAAAAAAGACTACCGTCAGAAAGTGTTACCTCCCCTCCCCAACCATCACTACCCTCTTTTTCCATAGAGACGACTGTTTCTTCTAGATCTTTTTTGGGGACGTAGAAGGTTAATTGACCCGCTTCGTTCATCCTTAACATGACAGTTGGCATAACATGCTTCCTTTTTCGCTGCGCTAAAACTGTAAATTCAAGATTTTAAACACAAGCGATTAATCAAGGGAAAACACCGAGGCAACATACACCCCGGTGCTAATAAAACGACCCGTCTAACGTATTAAGTCGTAGTTATAGTCGGTGGTTTGCATGCCGCGAGTTGCCGCATCGAGATGCTCAAGCTCAGTATTAACCAATGTAGTCAGAATTTGCATCGCACCTTCGTAACCAAGTGTCGTACAACGATGAAGATGATGGCGGTCGAAAATAGGAAAGCCAATACGAATCAGAGGCACCTCAAACTCTTCACCTTTATAAAGGGTGTCGCGCTGAATAAACTTGCCGTAGGAGTTACCGATCATATAGTCCGGCTTGTTGGTAAACACCAGTGAGCGCATGTGCCATAGGTCCTTGCCAATATGCACTTCTGAATTGGCGCCATAGGGTGACTCGGCAAGCATAGCGACCATCGCTTTTTTCCAACGTTTGTTACCATTGTTGGCAAGAATATGAATAGGCTCGGCGCCCAGCTCCAAAATAAACTTACTCATGCCCATCACAAAGTCGGGATCACCCCACAAGGCGTAGCGCTTACCGTGTAACCAGGTGTGGGAGTCGGTCATCATATCGACCAGGCGACCACGCTCCTTGGCCAATTCTGGCGATATCTCCTTGCCGCTAAGTTCGGACATTTTCATTAGAAATTCATCCGTCCAATCCAGGCCCATGGGAATGTTGAGCTTAGGTACCTCGTGCTTCCAGGTCGCGGTAATAGACTTTGTCGATTTAGCCGACTGCCAGGGCTGTAGAAAAACCGTGGTCAAGGCATTAGGCGCATCTTTAATTTCATCCTGCGTGGTGCCACCGGCATACATTCTAAATTCACCATCAGCAGGCGTATCGAGCACCTCCTCCGGATCAGACAACAGAGTAAAATCGACATCCATGTCTTTTAGCATGCGTTTAATCACACGGTAATTACCGAGGTAGGTCTCAAAGCCTGGCACGATATTGATCTTACCGTTACTACCCACTTCTTTATCGTCCATGTAATTCAAAGTGAAGTAGCGGGCAATGCCTTCAAACATATTGTCCCAACCGGTAGTATGACTCCCTACAAAACTGGGTGTATGAGCAAAAGGTGTAGGGTATTCGTCTGGGACGTGTCCTTCGAGCTTGGCATTTCCAATAAATGCATTGAGATCATCACCAATAACCTCAGCCATACAGGTTGTAGAGACTGCGATCATATCCGGCTTATAAGTAGCCTTACAGTTTTCAAGGCCGTCCTTCATATTTTGCTGGCCACCGAATACTGCTGCATCCTCAGTCATAGAGTCTGATACACATGATATTGGCTCTTTAAAATGACGATTAAAATACGTACGGAAATAGGCAACGCAGCCCTGACTGCCATGTACGTAGGGCATGGTCTTTTCAAAGCCTAGTGAGCACAATACTGCACCGAGGGGTTGGCAAGCCTTGGCGGGGTTAACTGTCAGCGCCTTACGCTCGAAATTAAGCGCCTGGTATTCCTCAGTCGTTGTCCATTCAAAAACTTCGTCAATTTTTTCCTGTGAATGGGGCTCTTCAAAGGACTCACGTTTGTTTTTCAAGCTTTCCTTATAGTCATCTTCACGAAATAGTGGATAACTGGGTTTGATGTTGTCAACGTCCTGACTCATGATAACTTCTCCTGCCGAGCCACTAATCTGTGGACTGCGGTATTAGGGATTTAGTGAGTGCACTCTTCAATATTTTCCTTCGAACAGTGCACTTCCAATAAAAATTTACGTACGACAATAACTGAATGGTTAAGCACTAGCGGCCAGAGCTTCCTCAGCTGACTCATCCTTTAACCATGGCGCTTTGAGTTTGGCCCAACAGGGGTTATTCAACGTCATGTCCATATCACGGGCAAAAATGGCAAAGCCGTCAAAGCCGTGATAAGGGCCGGAATAATCCCAGGAGTGCATTTGCCGGAAAGGCACACCCATTTTCTGGAAAATGTATTTTTCTTTAATGCCAGAACCAATAAGGTCTGGTTTAACTTTCTTTACAAACTCTTCAAACTCGTAGCCGGTAACATCATCATAGAGTAACGTTGCATTACCCATTTCTTTAATGGTTCGATCGTAATCATCATTGTGACCAAACTCGTACCCGGTACCGACAACATCCATACCGAGATCTTCATAAGCACCGATAACGTGACGAGGGCGAAGACCACCGACGTACAACATAACGCGTTTGCCTTCTAAGCGAGGACGGTACTTGGCGATCACCTGTTCCCACTCTGTTCGATACTTTGCAATCACTTCTTCGCACTTTGCCTGAATACTTTCATCAAAGTGTGAAGCGATTTTGCGCATTGATTCTGCGGTTTTTGTCGGACCAAAAAAATTGTACTCAATCCAGGGAATGTCGTACTTCTCTTCCATATGACGAGAGATATAGTTCATTGAACGATAACAGTGGACCAGATTAAGTTTAACCTTGGGGGTCAGCTCTATCTCGGCAATAGAACCATCACCAGACCATTGGGCAACAACACGCAAACCCATTTCTTCGAGCAAAATACGTGAAGACCAGGCATCACCGCCAATATTGTAATCACCAATAATGGCGACATCGTAGGGTGTCGTTGCAAAACTGTCATCATCGTCGCGTGCATCCAGTGCCCAGTCTCTTACGGCATCATTTGCAATGTGATGACCAAGTGACTGAGAAACGCCCCGAAAGCCCTCACAACGAACCGGCACAACGGTTTTACCTGTTTCCTTGTTCTTCTTTTTCGCGACGGCCTCAATATCGTCACCGATCAAACCAATCGGGCATTCGGACTGAATAGTGATACCTTTATTGAGCGGAAACAATTTCTCAATTTCATCGATCATGGTGTCGAGTTTTTTATCACCACCGAAAACGATATCTTTTTCCTGAAAATCAGACGTAAAGTTCATCGTCACAAAAGTATTAACGCCCGTTGTTCCAATGTAGTAATTACGACGTCCCGCTCGTGAGTACTGACCACATCCCACGGGCCCATGGGAAATATGAATCATATCTTTAATCGGTCCCCACACTACACCTTTAGAGCCGGCGTAAGCACAGCCACGAATGGTCATCATCCCAGGCAGTGATTTTTTGTTAGAAGTAATACATTTTTTAGCTTGTTCTGCCTCGTGGTCGTTCAGCGCTAAATGCGCGGCACGATCAACTTTTGCTTTCTCAGGATAAATTTCCAGTACTTCCTGGATAAGCGCTTCAGTTTCTTCTCTCGTCATGACAGTCATGATCTGTCTCCTCAATGATAGGGTAACAGGGTCCGGGACAGTGGCAGCCGATACGCGACAGCCACCAATCAGGCCCACCTGATAGGGCCAATCTGCCCTATCCCTTCAAAAAAAATCGTCCGTGAAATAAATATCTTCCCTAATAGGCTGACAATTAGCGTACTTAGGCTTGTGCTGTTGCCGTTTGGCCGACAATGCTTTCGTCCTCTTCGTCCATAACGCCAAATTCCATCAATAGCTCTTCGAGTTGATCCATGGTGATAGGCGTCGGAATAATGAACTTTTCATTCTCGAAAATTTTACGCGCCAGAGTCCGATATTCGTCAGCCTGTTTCGAACCTGGGTCATATTCGATAACCGTCATACGGCGAATTTCTGCACGTTGCACAACGTTGTCACGCGGTACAAAATGGATCATAAAGGTACCAAGCCGAGCTGCCAGGGCTTCAATGAGCTCATCTTCACGGTCAGTTTCTCGAGAGTTACAAATGAGACCGGCCAAACGGACACTGCCGGAGTTTGCGTATTTAACAATACCTTTGGCGATGTTGTTGGCGGCATACATTGCCATCATCTCACCAGAAACAACGATGTAAATTTCCTGCGCTTTGTTTTCACGAATTGGCATTGCAAAACCACCGCAAACAACGTCGCCTAAAACATCGTAAAAAACAAAATCCAGATCTTCGTCATAAGCGCCTTCTTCTTCAAGGAAGTTAATCGCTGTAATAACACCGCGACCTGCACAGCCGACACCGGGCTCAGGACCACCAGATTCAACACACTTAATATCACCATAACCAACCTTAAGTACATCTTCGAGTTCAAGATCTTCAACGGTGCCAGCTTCGGCAGCCATTTCCATAATGCTATTCTGTGCCTTGGCATGAAGGATGAGGCGCGTTGAATCGGCTTTTGGGTCACAGCCAACAATCATCACTTTTTTGCCCATTTCAGCTAACCCGGCCACCAGGTTTTGAGTCGTCGTTGATTTGCCGATACCACCTTTACCATAAATTGCTGCTTGACGTAATGCCATCTCTGTATCTCCTTTGCTTTCTTAATATCTCTACGTTTTGCAGAGACGTGTTGGTAACACACCGATGACATTGCAGGCGGCATGCCAAAATATAAAATCAGCGTATCCCCTTGATTTATTAGAGATTTATTTTTCCATTACGGGCGTCAGAGATTGACTACTTCGCGACAAAGTCAAACAAAAAGGTGTTATTTTATCGACAAAGGTTCCAGTAAAAATCGACTATAGAGGGGCATGAAAAACCAACTTATTGCCAGTGAATAGATAATGACTATCTAGAAAGCATAAAACGTCTATAAGAAGGGATTAATTTTAACGAAACACGGTTTAGTCTCAATGTATCGCTTGAAAAAAGACTGTTGCAAAAACAACAATGTCACTTAGAGAACCAAATTAATAAGATAATTTTATACGATAAACTGCAAATACAGCGGCGAATCATTAGGTTAAGTAAAATACACAAAATGTAAATGTTGGCGCGTATATTGCGAACATCTTACCAGGACAGAGAAAAACCCTACTAGTTTTCACGCATGATTTGTCGAGAAAATAGATAACTATTTCTATTTTATATAGCCATTTTACGACGCTTATCATCAGCAAGAAAGATTGATAATTTTATATAGCTACTTTCATCTACAGGCCATCAATACAAATCAGGTTAAATCAAAACAATGGAGACACTCGTGGATAAAGATTTTATAGAAAAAATAACTGAAAGTATCAGCCGTGGTGATCTTGTTCCTTATCTCGGACCCCATTCTCTAAAAGGGGTTACGCATATAAACACAGGACACCCCATACCTGCCGATAGTGAATCGTTAATACTCGCCATGAATAAGGGCACACCAATGGCACCCCGGCTCATGTATGAATTTCCTCGCGCCGCAATGAATCTTGAATTAAAACGTGGACGAAAATTTGTCGAGGATTTTTTAACGACAACCTATGGCGGCAGTCAATGGACCCAGGGACCGATGCATCGCTGGATAGCCTCACTTAATGCACCCTACGTTATTGACATTAATCGCGACACGCAATTGCAAGATCTTTATAGCGACCGGGAATATTTATTAATTCTCGGCACGGCTAGAATAAGCGCTACAGACTATCGTTTTAAGTTATTCCACCATAACAAGGGTGTGTATACGGAAATTGAACAAAAACAGGCCGATCACAGCTTGCCTGTATTGTTTAAACCTATGGGCTCGCCCGTACCACAAGCTACTTATGTCGCTGCTGATGCTGACTATGTCGATTACATTACCGAGCTTATGGGTGGCTTCGCTATACCTGATTTCCTGAAGAAATATCGCATAGGAAAAAGCTACCTGCTACTCGGCCTACCCTTAACCCGTGACACCGAGCGGATGGTTTTGAGCGATTTAATCTACGGCGCTAACGAACAAACGGGCTTTGCATTCATTAGCGAGCCGAATAAAAAAGAGCTGCGCTTTTGCGCCAATAAAAATATTGAATTGATTAGTGAAGATTGCTTAACACTACTTTACGACAGCTCTGAGAAAGCTGCTGCCGTTGGCTAGCTAGCATAGATAATAGTTATCAGTGAGTATCCCTGTTTTATACATTTTGCAAATTTAACAGCTTACTATATGCCTTGAAATGAGGATTGAGAAATGGCAGAATTTTATGTAACGAAAGAGTCACAAAGTGATACCGGCCATCAGGTACATCGCAAGGACTGTGGAGAGCTACCTATAATCGACAGGCTTTGGTACCTGGGTTCCTTTGCTACGGCGCAGGCCGCCACCAACAAGGCCAATGGCATTTATAGCCCAGTCACAAAGTGTCCAAACTGTCTAAAAGACATTAGGTGAGTCTAATTTTTGTAATTAATCTGACCGTGTATCAATCCTGCGGGTTTATTTTATCAATTCGGTCCAGCACCCACCTGGTTTTGAAAATGTGGATTGGCTAAGGTGATGATCATTAAATCCTCACAGCTTTCGCATCGCTGTGTCGAGCGGCTGCTAACATCAATCTTTTCTTTCTGTGATTTCACCCCATGCATGCATCGAACTTTATTATCCGGCTTGACGGCAATCTCAGAATGACCGTTACTTTACTTCCCGTAGAAAACACTCAGGTGCTAGAAACTGATCTACAATCCTGGTTGCTAAATACAGAAATATTCGATGGTACATACAGAATTGCCGATACCAGTTTTACTTTACATGCCTACAGCGCTAGCGAGGCAGAGGATCTTGCCAGGAATATTCGTTCTAATCCTGTACTGATGCGCGCCATTGATGATGAACTTGCCGGGGATATGGACTGAGCGACCCACTACCGAAACAACAGTAATCCTTAAAACAGATAGCACAACTCATTACAATGCCTAATACGGTCTTACTTTTACCACTAATGGCAGAGAGATTTAAAAAATTACAGCATCAACTACTCTCAGCTTCTTTATGCTGATAACGGATGCGGTCTTTGGTGCTAGCACCCATAATCTTAGCTAACCAGGGTGGAGGTGAGTCGTTCATTACATCCTGTAGTCGCATTAAAATTTCCTGTGCCTCGCCACCTTCTAATTGTTTAATAGGATATATCCCCGCTCTGACTACTTTAGCGGCAGCGGGTCCACCAACTGAAACCACATAAAGCACCTGACAGTCCTTAATTAAATTTGTACGATAGCCATTTTTGTCTGCTTCAAAATCTGCTTGAAGGGCTGACCGTACGTCTACCAATTGACATTGGGTATTATTCATCTGGTAAATCAAATAGCGAATACAGGAGCCAAAATGGCCATTTAGCGTTTCACCACTATTGGACGCAATAGCCACACGGATTGCGTTTTCTAAGGGCTTTGCCAAGGTTTCAGGTTTCGGTATGTTCGCCTCCCAGTCTTCACCCCACAGTATGCGTACAGCTTCTTTCATTTCATCCAGCCCGATGCCAATATCCTCACCATCCTCTTCACCGTCGAGGCTACTAAAGGCAGTTTTTAGATCGGTTACCGTCACTAGTTTCAGGCTATTTTCATCAATATCTCCACTAATGCGCTGATGCAACAGCTCTACTAACTGACCGAGTTCGATACCCGGTAATGTACGCGCTGCCAGCGCGATGCGCAGGGCGGCTTCGCGACCTAAGCAGGGTATAACTGGGGCTGGCATACTCATCTCAATTTCTCCTACATCTTCTCTTGCAATAACAAACAGACCACTACATCTTTATTGAAACCAGGTGTTGGCTGTACTTGACTTCCCATTCCGCCAAAGTGAATGCGCTAACAGATAAAGCATGGATTTCACCACTCGTTAGTTTGTCGTGCACAGTAGCCAACACTTGTTGTTGGCGATTAACTACACTTAAGCCGTCAAAGCCGTCGCTAATAACCGTCACCTGAAAGCTACAATCTTCACCATCGAGATTAATGGCCGCATCTGGGAAGGACGATTTAATCGCCTGATGAATCTCATCACTCAACACCTCACACCTCCTTTAGCGATCCTGCTTGCGCATTTTTTACTAATGGGTGCAGTGTGCCATCGTCGAGCATATCGGTAATGACATCGCTACCGCCTATCAACTCGCCATTGACAAATAACTGGGGAAACGTAGGCCAGTGAGATATAGACGGTAATTTCTCACGAATAAAGGGTGCCGCAAGGATATCGATATAACTAAAGTTAACTTCCGTTTTATTGAGAGCCTCTACCGCATCCTTAGAGAAGCCACATTTTGGCGCGTCCGGCTCACCTTTCATATATAAGAGAACAGGGTTTTCTGAAATTTGCTGACGAATTCTTTCTTCTGTTGTGCTCATTGTTCACTTCTCCTGATTTCTATCAACTTCTTCTCGGACATTTCTGCCCTATCATTTTCAATTAGAGGAGGAGTAAGTGCCTAGTCCTCGTACCATTGGCCAGTTAATATTCCTCACTGCCAAAGCATTCATCGTATGACACACACGCCTCGCAATTTGGCGAGCGACAAACATAGTCGCCGCCCATCTCACACAGTTTTTTATACAGAAATTTTTTCCATTTCATATCACGTGTGTTTTCAAGAAATAAGGCAGGAAAGTTATAGCGCAATAGTCGGTTCAACACTTTACGGTCTGGCAATCCCAAGTCTCGCCATAAGTGATCACTGCCCATACAGGCAGCGCTGACAATATCCGCCATCCACAACTCCATCTCTTGTACACCAGCACGATATTCCACCAGGAGTGCGCTTAGCTCTGCCACTTCATCTGTCCGCAGATCAAGCAACTGTTGACGCATGATTGACCGATCTGTAAGCAATTTATCATCAGAGTTATTAGGGTCACTAGCTGACAGCCTTTCTCTGGCATTGAGCATAAGAATATTTCGAACTTGAGAAAATTTATTTTTGTCAAGGCCTATATAATGAGGCAAACAACCCAATCCCTGGCGCTGCGAATTAATGATGGTCAGTAAAAACTCTGCATTTAACGAGCACAGAGGCGATGTCAAAACAACAGCCTTACTGTGTATAAAATCTTCATTATTTTCTATATCTACAGACTTTGAATTATTACAGCCAGTATTTATCCTCTGGTGCTTATACATCATTGATCACCTTTAATCTGAAGAATAATAAGCCACCATGATTTTCATGCACTAGTGAGCTTGTTTGATCTTGGGTATGTTTCAATATCCATCTTTACAAGCGCATTGTGTAGACGCCTTTTGTGGTTGGAAGAGACAGCCTGAGAAAGAACACAATTGTTATTCCCAAACTCTTATTTAAGTGCGCATCACCCAATGAGCTACTACGAAGTAGTTTATTCCATTTATATCAAGCAATAAGCGAATTAGGGATAAGTCACAGTCCCACACAACCTGTTTAACGCAACTGAATTTCCTTTATCGCCGCTTCCATTCGTTCCGGTGGAATACCTGTCAATGAACCTGGTGGATTTAACGGCATGCCTTCCGCATCAAGAATGGCACTTTCTATGGGGCATATACTGGCACACTGAGGGTCAGCATAGTCACCATCGCATTCCGTACATTTTTTCGCAGAGATAACGAAATGCGTATCACCCATGGCAATGGCTTCGCTTGGGCATACATCAATACAGGCCCAGCAGTTAACACAAGATTCAACAATCTCCAGGGACATAATCTGTACTCCAATAATTACTCATCTAAACAATCGCGAGAAGCGCACCTGTGCCCGCGCCTCTCGCGTATTCGTCACGCGCTGACGCTCTCCTCCATCGGCTGTGCTGTCTCATTTAATTTGCCGCTATCTATCATTTCCTGATAAACACTTTGAATCGCCTCTTCTATGGGTTCCATGGCATGTTCACCATTAGGTTGAATTCCGGCATTTTCTAATTGTTCCCAGGGTTCATAACCAATTTTCGAACAAAGTACAACTTCGCAGCCTTGTAAAGATCGAATGCTTCCGGCCAGTGCGCTTTCCTTTTCTCCACACTCATCATCACCAATACAAAATTGGTCAACCTTGCGATGACTAATAAACCGCACACCTTTTGTCGACGCTTCGTACACTAAAAACTCAGTTGCATGTCCAAAATGTTTGTTGATAACACCGCCGCCGCTGGTCGCCACGGCCATCAACACCGGGGGTAAATCAAGGCCCTGTGAAGAATCACTCTGAGGCACAACAACACCTGCAATACGGGCTTTTTTCTCTTCTTTTTCTGCCAGTTCTTCTGCAATTCCAGCATGAACAACAGCCCTGACTTTCATTGCCGCATCGTAATCGATATCCATTTTTGCAATTTTATCCAGGGTAAATTCAGAACCGCGATCTTCACCCAGAAGACCGACAGCATCAGCGCGACATTGACGACAGTGACGCATCATATTCATATCACCGGCACAGGCGTCTTGCAGATCTTGTAACTCTTCAGCATCGGGGCTTCGCTGACCCATTACACCGTAGAAAGTACCGTGTTCTGCTTCAGCTATCAGCGGCATAACATTGTGCAGAAAGGCACCTTTGCTCTTTACTGTCCGACTGACTTCCTTCAAGTGTTCGTCGTTGACGCCAGGAATCAATACCGAATTAACCTTCACTAAAATCCCCCGATCAACGAGCATTTCCAGGCCTTTTTGTTGTTGTGCGATGAGAATTTTCGCGCCCTTTTCTCCATAAATACGACGGTTATTCCAATATATCCATGGGTGTATTTGCGCCCCAATTTTTGGGTCGAGCGTATTAATTGTGATGGTTACATGGTCAATATTATGTTTAGACAGCTCATCGACAGAGTCCGGCAGAGCCAAACCGTTCGTCGACACACAGAGTTTAATATCCGGCGCCTCGGCACTGAGCCGACGGAATGTATCAAAGGTTTTCTCCGGATTGGCTAGGGGATCGCCGGGGCCGGCAATGCCCAGTACCGTCATCTGCGGAATATTTGCTGCTACAGCCTTGGTTTTCATCACTGCTTCGTCTGGCGTTAATAATTCTGATACAACTCCGGGGCGAGATTCATTCGCACAATCGTATTTTCTATTGCAGTAATGACACTGAATATTACAGGCAGGTGCTACCGCGACATGCATGCGTGCAAAATAGTGGTGAGCTTCTTCCGAATAACACGGATGATTTTGCACCTTCTCACGAATCGATTCAGGCAGCTGGGATACCTGGTCGTCGGTACTACCACAAGCACCAGCGCTACAGCCTTTAACATCAGTCTCTGTCGCTATCTCTCCCTCACTTACTGGATCAGAATCTAATACTGTCAAGTCCATCACTAAAACTCCTCTCGGTTATACACCGTTTGCTCTGTCATAAGCCTTCATTAGTGAGGTTAATTGGTTGCCTGTTTTCAGCTGACTTGCGCCAATCACCTACTGCTATTCATATTCTGCAACAGTCATACCAATCAGGTAATTCTATTTTTGTTCTATTTTTCAATAGCTTAATAAAACACTTAAATGAATACACAGGGGATAAAGGTACAGCGTGTCCTTACAATGTGGGTTTTATGACAGTCGTCAGTTGATACATGAAAAAATATAAGAACACGACCCGTGTACAGAGCAGTATTGAGGGAATCACCGCTTAACTTAAAGGTTTTAAGCTTTGTCTAACTAACAGAAGAACTTCCGTTAGTTATTTCAGTTAGTACGAGAGTAGTCGCGCACTTCAATGCCGTCGAATACAGCTAACCACTACCGGGACTCTTGAGACACTGAAATCGAATTACAGAAGATCACACCCGAGTTTATTCGTTGTTGCTAAATATACGCGCATTGATCTGTTACAGGGTCAGCTCTAACAGCTGCTTGAAGCACCTACCCTAGATTTTACGCATATTGATATTCATGTTTTGAATACGATAAGCAATTTGTCGAGGGGTCATACCCAGCAGGCGCGCTGCTTTCGCCTGTACCCAGCCGGCTTGCTCAAGGGCGGCCACCACGCGCTCACGCTCATCCATATCAGCATCTGCAAAATCCATAGCAGGGACATTATTTGTCGGTTGACGTGCAGGCGGTGGAAAGTCCACATCAAGACCACTTAAATAAATTACATCGCGATCAATAATGCCGCCCTCGGCCATAACCGCTGCGCGCTCCAGACAATTTTGGAGGTCTCGAACATTACCCGGCCAACTATGGCTCATTAGCATGCGCACCGCATTATCCGTAATCGTGAGTTCACAGCCTTGCTGCTTGGCTAATTGCTCGACAATAAACTGGGTCAATTCAGGGATATCTTCAAGACGTTCGCGCAATGGAGGAATTTTAAGTGGCATCACATTGAGTCGATAATAAAGATCTTCCCTAAACTTACCCTGTTCCACCTCACCCTCAAGGTTGCGATTAGTGGCTGCCACAATACGCACGTCGACCCGAATGGTACTATTGCCTCCAACACGTTCAAACTCACCTTCCTGTAAAACCCGTAACAACTTGGCCTGAAATAATGGCGAAATTTCACCAATTTCGTCAAGGAATAACGTACCTCCATTGGCCTGCTCAAAACGTCCCTTCCGTTGTTTCATCGCGCCGGTAAAAGCCCCTTTTTCATGTCCGAATAATTCAGACTCCAACAATGTTTCTGGCAGTGCTGCGCAATTTAATTTAACAAAAGGACTTGTCACTCGTGGCGAGTTGTAGTGAATGGCACTGGCAATTAATTCCTTACCAGTGCCCGACTCACCACGAATAAGTACGGTGCTATCCCACTTAGCCACCCTGCGCACCTGGTCAAAAACACGGCGCATGGCGTCAGTATTACCCACCACCATATTTTCAAAACCGTATTTACCTCTCACCTCGCGGCGCAACTCATCACGCTCTTCTGCAATGTCTCGCTTTTCATTTTCGACATTATTTACCAGCGTCACGGTTTGGACGATGAGGTTAGCGATCATCTGCATAAACCGGGTACGCTCAGGCAGTAGTTCATCGGCTGGGACATTCGGTTGCGCGGCTAATACACCAATGACGTCACTGCCACGTTTAATAGGTACGCCGATGAAGGGCAGGTTGATGTCATAAACTTCGAGTTTATCGAGAAAGCGCGGTTCAGACAAAATCTGGCCCAGCACAATGGATTCACCTATTTGTAAAATGCGCCCCACTATACCTTCACCCTCGCGATATCGAACCGCATTTGACGACTTTCTAACGCTGTCTGAATTGACGTGGATTGCTCTGACTTTTAATTGACTATTTTCCGGATCAGACAAGGTCACGAGGCCATGTAACATGCCCGCCTCGTTATGTAAGATTTCCAATAATTCTTTTAGCATTTCCTCCATGTCGAGGGACTTTGTCAATACGCGCGACACGCGGTAAAGAACATTGAACTGTAATTCCAGCAACTCGATATGACGATTTGTTGGGGCATCTACGAAGGGCATTGCTGGGTTCATAGGTTCACCACGCAGTCCTTAGACTTTGTATACCCTGACGACAAGAATGGATGACAACAGGAAATCATGATGATACCGGCAAAATCACACGCATCAGGCAGCCCTGTTGGTAATGCCGATCGACCTCAACAGTCCCCAGATGTTCATTAACAATTTCCTGAACCAGAGATAGACCCATACCCCGCGAACGTTGCCCAGGCGGCTTGGTACTATAAAAAGGCTCAAATACTTTTACGGCCAAATCTGGGGCAATACCCGCACCGCTATCTGTCACCTCAATAATAACGCTGTTATTTTCGACTCTGGTACATAAGCTTATTTCCCGTAAATCGATGTTGCGTGTACTCACTGCATCAATCGCATTATCTAATAGTTTCTTAAATAGTGAGCGCAAGCGTTGCTCCGCTCCCATTATCGCCGGTAAATGCACAGCAGGTTTCCACTCAATGACCACACCGTTAGCAAGCAGTCGATTAACGGCTATGCCAATCACTTCACGTAAAACTTGATTAATATTGACGGGGGCCTTTGATTCTTTAGGTCTTACGGGAATAGTCCTCTGCATATCTTCTAATGCCAGAACACCTGCATCTCGCGCTTGAGTCAACGCCTCTACCAGCGCACCATCGTCGCTGTTTTGCTTGCGCGCCAATATCGCCAAAGCGGCATCAAGTAGGTTAACCGGCCCCTCTAGCTGGTGAATGGCACCACTAAATGCCTCTTCCATGCCCTCGAGTAATTCTTCTTCCGCCATGAGTACGCGCAGAGCATTCATTTGTGACTCTTGCTGCCTATTGCGCATTTTTGTTATGTCAATAACAACCAATAGCAAATGGCATTGTTCAGAGCGTTCAAAAAAGGCCTCTGCACCTTCAGTTTCTGTTTCTACCCAGTTGCCGAAACAATTAAACCAGCGGTAATTATTGTTACCTAGCTCAAGACCAATCTCCTGATTTTCAAAACTGGCACCATCTTTGAGAAGATCCGGGTAGCTATCTTCCAAGGCGTGCAAGACAACTTCTGCGGGAGCTCGCGGTGAAAGTTCACTGGCCATTGTTTGATAGGTCCTGTTACTCATCATCACACGCTTGTCTTTAGTGAGCATGGCAATGGCTGCTGGCGCCTGGTCAAGCACCTTTTCCAGCAATTTATTTTGATTTCGAACACTCTGTTCGAGAAAATACACATCACTCACATCCCGATGCATACCCAGGTAATGAATAACCTCTCCCGCTTCGTCAAGAACAGGCGCAACAGTTAACTCCGCGAGATAACAACTGCCATCCTTACGTCGATTAACGAGTAGGCCCGACCAGGATTTCTTTTGCCATAGCCGACCCCACAAAGCCTGATAAACAAGGCGTGGTGTCGCTTTATTGGAAAGAATAGATTCATTATTATCAATGACTTCATCAAGCCCATAGCCAGTAACATCACAAAAAGCAGCATTGGTATAAAGTATATTTGCATGAAGATCGGTAATAGATATTGCTACCGGCGCATTTTCGACTGCCTGTAAAAATACAGAGTTCTCCAGCTTTCCCGCTTCAAGATTAGCCAGTGCAGCTAAATTTCGCGCGGCGTTTTCATTACATTGTCTATATTCCGTCTCTGAAGATTTATCCAGAACAGTCTTATCCGTCGACCCGGAATTTGACGTATTGGGAAAGCGATAATTAGGCATTATCTCACCTACTTAAAATTGTGTTGGTGTACGCACACCCGCTATAAATATAGCCTTCTGGTTTATCGATGCTCATCATTAGCGGCCCGTTGTTACTCTCTCAGTATTACCTATAAGCAGAAAGCAACTTTTGCGCCACTGCATTAATAAATGCCAAGTTGCTGTTTACTTTAGATAAAGTCGACGGTCTGTTGCCCATACCAGACCATTATGTAGGACAGATAACATAGCCCGGCTTAGCTATCGTCAATTTTTGTAACGAATACGACAATCACTCCCTCGACGCCGGTACAACAACGTATCAACTACTTGAAAATATGCATATTTATTTTCTATTTATCAAAAATCCATCGGTGGCACGCTTCATGCAAAACCACCGGTAATTACTGCATAAACAATAGTGTTTCTCATGCAGGACTGGAAAAATTGAAACGGGGCGTTCGAATTAGACCATGGAATACCTTCATTTATTTATTGGCACGGTGTTGATCAACAATGTTGTTCTGGTCAAATTTCTCGGCCTGTGCCCCTTTATGGGCGCATCCAATAATTTAAATACGGCCATAGGCATGGGCCTGGCAACAACTTTCGTACTGACTTTATCTTCGGTTTGTAGCTGGCTATTACAAACTTACTTGTTGGTACCACTCAATATTGAATTTCTTCGTATCCTGACTTTCATTTTAGTGGTTGCCGCTTTGGTGCAATTCACTGAAATGGTGACGCGAAAAATAAGCCCTGCATTGTATAAAGCTTTGGGCATTTATCTACCACTCATTACTACTAATTGCGCCGTCTTAGGTGTCGCTCTGATTAACGTCAGTGAACAACATGATTTTATTCAAAGTTTCGTTTATGGGCTGGGTGCTTCGTTGGGCTTCACACTGGTGATGTTCATTTTTGGCGGTTTGCGTCAACGCCTGGCCCTGGCCGATGTGCCAGAAGTATTTGACGGCGCTCCCGTTGGCCTGGTGACGGCAGGTTTGTTATCAATGATTTTTATGGGATTTTCCGGACTTGTTTAAAGCTCAGTTCACGACTGTACTTCCCACACTGACTTAAACTCGGCAAATCTCTCCACAAGGAGAACACTATGTATATTGCCCTCGGTGTACTGACCCTTTTAGGCTTATCGATAGGCACCTTATTAGCCTATGCCGATCGCTTTCTGGCTGTTGACGAAGATCCCCTCGCACTCGAAATTCAGAACTTAATGCCCGGCACACAATGTGGGCAGTGTGGCTTCGCTGGCTGTGCACCCGCTGCCGAAGCCATAGCCAAGCACCAAGCACCGGTGACCAGCTGCCCTCCCGGTGGACGCCAACTTGCAGACACTCTAGCAGAGATGCTGGGTGTTGATCTCGATGTCAGTGATATAAAAGGACAACTGATCGCACACATCGTGGAAGACAGGTGCACCGGATGCACACGGTGTTACAAAGTTTGCCCTACCGACGCCATTATGGGTGCCAACAAACAAATGCATAGCGTGTTTGCAGCCGCCTGTACTGGCTGCGGGGACTGTCTTGAGGCCTGCCCTGAAGATTGCATCGAACTCTCACCAGAGTCGGTGAATGTAGAAAACTGGCAATGGCCGCGTTTGGTGGCCTGACATGTCTTATTTTAAACCCCGTCTTTACACTAAAGGTTGGCTTCAACAACACGGTTTGAAAAATACCGCTAACGAAGACGGCACTCGCACGAGGAGAAACACGGCTTATGTTTAAGCTTTCCCAGTTATTTTCCTCGCGTGGAGGTGTCCATCCCGAGCCCCATAAGCAGCATACTGCTGATAAACCCATTGCATACGCTTCTTTACCACCACAGCTTTATTTGCCCTTGCGCCAGCATGCTGGCGTGGCAGCCGAGCCTATCGTTAAAATCGGGGATAAAGTATTAAAGGGTCAGCCACTGGCATTATCTGCAGGTAATGTGTCAGCACCCGTTCACGCCCCCACCTCCGGTGCCATCGTCGCCATCGACAACATTCAGGTGCCCCACCCAATGGGCCTGTTGGCACCCGGCATTATTCTTGAAAGTGACGGTGATGATAAGCCAGTTACGAACATCGATACGGGTAAAACCAACGGCGATCTTTTTCAAGAACCGCCCGAACGATTAGCAAAACGTATTGCCGATGCTGGCATCGTCGGTATGGGTGGAGCGGTTTTTCCATCCGCAGTGAAATTAAATAAAAGCCGACAAAAAGTTGAACGTGTTTTGCTCAACGGTAGCGAGTGCGAACCCTATTTAACAGCAGACGATTTACTCATGCGGGAATGGGCCGAGGATATCATCGATGGAGCACGTTTGATTGCCTACATCACCGGCGCTCCCCGCTCATCCATCGGTATAGAAGACAACAAGCCCGAAGCCATCGCGGCCATGACTAAAGTATGTGAGAGCTTTAGTGATATTGACGTGGTAGTTGTACCCGCCCGCTACCCCATGGGCTCAGCTAAACAGTTAATACATGCCGTGACAGGAAGAGAGGTGCCCAGCGGCGGGCGCTCCTCGGATATCGGTGTAATTATGCACAACGTCGCTACCGCGCGTGCCATTAGTCAGAGTTTGCGCGGTGGCTTGCCGCTTATTTCCCGGGTAGTCACTGTTGCCGGCGGGGCCGTTAAAAACCCGCAAAATATAGAGGCACTAATCGGTACGCCCATGCGCGATTTAATTGAACAGTGCGGTGGCTTAAGCCATGATCCAGCTCGTCTGTTAATGGGTGGGCCAATGATGGGTCAGCTTATTCATTCATTGAATGCGCCTATAACCAAGGGTTCATCGGGACTACTGGCGCTCGCGAGCGACGAAGTCAACGCCACCCCTTCATCGCCCTGTATCCGCTGTGCTCGTTGCGTATCCGCCTGCCCAATGGGGCTGATGCCCCTGGAAATTGCCTCTCGTGCGAAATCTGACGACCTTGATGGCGCACAGGATTACGGCCTGGCCGATTGCATCCTCTGTGGCTCGTGCGCCTATGTCTGCCCCTCCCATATTCCTTTAGTGCACTATTTCCAATATGCCAAAGGCGAGCTCAGCCTGCGTTCCCTCGAACAACGCAAACTCGAATACACCCGAGATTTATCAGCGTCAAAAGAACAACGACTGATAAGAGAGGCCGCCATAAAGGCCGCAGAAAAAGCCGCTAAAGTAGCGGCAAAGAAAGCTAAGTCTGAAGCTAATAAGAAAGCCCGAGAGGCTAAAGCCGCAGCGGCTAATGCAAGGGAAAACCAAGCCGGTTCAGAGGCACAAAGCAATAAAATCGTCGATGCAGCTGAAACGGAAGCGCTATAGCCATGACATATAACACGACACATGCAGCTGATCATGATTGATCCTATCGCCTCACCCCACGCCCACGACCGTTTCAATGTCGACTGGATGATGCGCCAGGTCTGTTACGCTCTGCTACCCGCAACACTTTTTGGTTTTTATTTATTTGGCTGGCCCTCCCTTGTGCTGTGGGTAATAACCTGCCTTAGCGCTTTAGTAACGGAGGCTATTTGTCTCATTATCCGCGGCAAAAAAAGCCAGCTCATTGCTCGGCTTAGCGACAGTTCTGCCCTGCTAACCGGCTGGCTTCTTGCTATGAGCTTGCCGCCCTGGGCTCCGTGGTGGATTGGCGTGCTGGGCAGCGCCTTTGCCATCGCCATTGGTAAGCACCTTTACGGCGGTATCGGCCACAATTTATTTAATCCGGCTATGTTAGCGCGCACCGCTTTGCTGATTTCTTTCCCGGTGCAGATGACCACGTGGGCACATGTACTGCCAATTAACAGTGCCCAAGCACCGGGGTTAATCGATAGTATCGGTATTATTTTTAATCATCAGGTACCTGCCGATGGCAGCACGGGTGCCACCGCCCTTGGACACCTTAAAACCGCACTCAGCCAGGGCCTCGACGCCATTGAGATACTATCCAGCGATAGTGTGTCACCAGCAACGACCTTATGGGGTGCCAGCAGCGGCAGTATGGGAGAGACTTCTGCACTTCTGCTGAGCTTTGGCGGCATCTGGTTATTGGCTTTACGCATTATTCGTTGGTATATCCCCATCTCAATGCTGCTCTGTGTAGCGATACTTGCCAGCCTGTTTGAAACGATCGATCCACAGCACTATGCCCCACCGCTATTTCATCTCTCATCCGGTGGCCTGGTACTCGGTGCGTTTTTTATTGCCACCGATTTAGTCACCTCGCCAAGCAGTCGCCTGGGACAACTTATCTTTGGCGCAGGCTGTGGTGCTTTGGCGTTCATCATTCGCACCTGGGGCGGCTACCCCGAAGCAGTAGCCTTTGCGGTAGTGATTATGAATGCCGTAACACCCTTAATTGATCTTTACTGTCGACCCCGCATTTATGGGCATCGGCGCAAAATCAGCAGGCAGTCAACTATTCATCCCAACCTTGAACCCAACTCGGTAAGCGAAGGTAAGTCCGGTCAGGGTAAAGAGACAAAGCCCCTTGTAAAACCGGAGAGACCTTAAATGGAAAGATCAACGACACCCGTTGCCAATCCTAGTTATCGACAGCGTGTTGGCTATCACGCGGGGCTATTGGGTGGGGTATGTTTTCTGGTCAGTGTACTCATATTACTCGGCCATAGCAGAACGCAAGGGCCCATTGCCCAACGCCTTGAAGAAGACCGCCTGGCCCTCTTGCAACAGGTCTTGCCACACCACCTCTATGACAACAACCCACTTATTAACGTCGTCAGGGTCAATGACCCCGCTTATTCGAAGCAAGCGGTGCCTGCCTACGTCGCTATTAAAAAGGGCGAAACCAACGCCGTTGCCTTTGAAAGCATGGGGCGTGGCTACAGCGGTGATATTCGTCTCATTGTTGGCCTCGCCGCGAGGGGTGAGATTCTTGGCGTGCGGGTAATTAGCCACACTGAAACCCCAGGGCTTGGCGATAAGATCGAGCTTGCGAAAGATCCTTGGATCACGACGTTTAATGGCCGGTCGCTAGCTAACACCAGTGAAAAGCAGTGGCATGTGCGTAAAGATGGCGGCGATTTCGATCAATTTACGGGTGCCACCATCACCCCGAGAGCAGTCGTTGCCGCGGTTCATAAAGCACTATTGCTCTATCAAAACGAGATTGCCGCAAAAGCAGAAGCTCGAGGTAAAACTGATGGACAAACCCACCTATAAAGAAATTATTAATGACGGCTTCTGGAGCAACAATGTTGCTCTAGAACAAATGTTGGCCCTTTGCCCACTATTAGCTGTCACCACCACGGCGACTAATGGCCTGGGCATGGGGCTGGCAACCATCGCAGTGATGGTAGCCGCTAGCCTGCTGGTCTCCCTGTTAAAAGACTCTATCACCCCTCAGGTGCGTATTCCGGTGTTTATCGTCCTCATTGCCACCGTTGTCACACTGGTCGACATGCTTCTCAACGCCTGGATGCACGAACTCTACAAAGTACTCGGTCTGTTCATTCCCTTGATTGTCACTAACTGCGCCATTCTCGGACGGGTCGAAGCGTTTGCTTCACGCCAAAGTATAGGCCATGCCATCGTCGATGCTTTGGCCATGGGTGTGGGTTTTAGCTGGGTACTAGTGGTTGTCGGCGCTATCCGGGAGATTATCAGCAGCGGTACTCTATTTGCTCACGCATCATTATTACTCGGTGAACAAATGCACTGGGCGGAAACTGTGTTGATGGAGGATTGTCAAGGTGTGCTTATTGTAGCCCTGCCCCCCGGCGGATTTTTAGTACTGGGCTTGTTGTTGGCCTTAAAACGTCTACTTGATAAACGTTTTAAAAAACCTGCGAAAGAGCAACTGGTCACACTGGAGCCGAACCCACAACTTACCCAGCCCCCCGCTGCTTAAAGCACCATGCTGGATAAAATGGACTCATATATGAGATCAGTGTCTTCCGCTCATCAGAGAAATGACTGCGCCTCAAGCAATGAAGAAAACAGGAGAAAACCATGAACGTAAGTGTTGCCTACACAGAGGAAAACCGGCAGGCCTGGTTACCCATCAGCATTGATGACAATGCCAGTATCGAGGATGTAATTCAGGCCTCCGGCATTACCCAGCGTTTTCCCCACATCGATCTCAAGACCCAGCGCGTCGGTATATTCGGCAAGCTGGCCAAACTCGACACCACCGTCAACGAGGGAGATCGTATCGAGATCTATCGCAAGGTCACCCGCGTGCTCGACGAAGATGATGACGACGACGACGAATAATTCCGAGAGAAAAAACCACGATGTTAAAACTGGGCATACCCAAAGAGACCAAGGTGATGGAAGGCAGGGTCAGCTTGTTACCCTCGGCTGTCGCAGAAATCGTCGACAAAGGCGGCGAGGTATTTATCGAATCGAATGCCGGTCTACTCAGTGGTTACGACAATCTCAGCTATGGCGATGCTGGCGCGATCATTTGCGCATCCCCCGAAGCGCTTTATGAAGAAGCGGAGCTCATTGTCAAAGTCAAAGAACCGATAACCACAGACTTACAATATCTACGGAGAGAACATCAGCTTTTTTGTTATCTCCATCTCGCCGCTAACCCCTGTCTACTTGAACAATTACAGAATATTGGCCTGAGGGCCATAGCCTTTGAAACCGTAGAAGAAGGCAAACAGTTACCTTTACTGTCGCCAATGAGTGAAATTGCTGGCCGCGTTGCCGTTCAAAGTGCCTCCTATTGGCTGCAGGGCCACACCGTCTACGGCACGGCGGGCAGAGGTGTATTACTCGGTGGTGCCACAGCAACGGAACGCGGTCATGTGACGGTGCTAGGTGCGGGCACAGCGGGAACCTTCGCCATTATGGAAGCTGCGGCACTGGGTGCTAATGTCACCGTGTTTGATATTAATCCACAAGCGTTGAAGCGAGTTCGCGCAATTGCAGCTAATATTACTGCCCTGCATCCAAGCCGACAGGCGCTGACTAAAACGCTGACGAATACCGATTTACTCATCGGCGCAGTATTAATTCCAGGTGCAGTCGCGCCGACGTTAATTACCCGCGAGATGGTGCACGCCATGCCTAAAGGCTCAGTTATCGTCGATATTTCCATCGACCAGGGTGGCTGCATAGAAACCATGCGCGCCACAGATTACAGTGCGCCGACATACCTCGACGAAGGGGTGATACATGCGGGGGTTACCAATCTACCCGGCAGTGTTCCCCGCACGGCCTCTGCCGCCCTCTCCACCGCACTGTTACCTTATGTCACGACTTTATTGAAAGGCCGCCTTGAACAGTGCCCCGCACTGGTAAAGGCTATTAATGTCGATGAAGGCGCGACTGTTCACCCCGCACTTATGTAAGCCTAGCCTCAAACAATACCCTTTGTCGCAATCACCACAATAGCGGGGCTGAGTTAAATTTTGTTATGTTAACAAACCAACAAAATTGTTTAATCACGATGAAAACACTTCTATAAGCGTTGTTTTTCAAAGACTTAAAATAGGAGCGAGAATCATAAAACGGCACAAGTTCTGCAATAAAACAGGGACACACAGCGACATTCTTTCTCTTAATAAATTACAAGTGGAAAGAACTTATTGACCTTGAGGACTTTATAATGGCAAAAATTGGACTTTTTTTCGGTAGCGACACGGGAAAAACTCGCAAAGTAGCGAAAATGATTAAAAAAATGTTCGACGATGACACCGTTGCAGCCCCACTAAATGTCAACCGCATCACGGCTGAAGATCTTACTACCTACGAATATCTTATTCTTGGGACCCCCACACTTGGCGATGGCTTATTACCGGGACTATCAGCGGAGTGTGAAAATGAGAGCTGGGAAGAGTTTTTACCCAAGTTGGAAGATGCTGACTTTACAGGTAAAACAGTAGCTATTTATGGCTTGGGTGACCAAATAGGCTATGCCCATGAATTCCTGGACGCTATGTTAGAGTTGTATGACTTCCTGATTGAGCGCGGTGCCAAGGTGGTCGGTGCCTGGCCGACAGATGGGTATGAATTTGACCACTCAGAAGCCATTGTCGATGACAAGTTCGTCGGCCTTGCGCTAGATCTCGACAATCAGGCAAAACTCACTGAGGAGCGACTAAAGGCCTGGTTCGAATTAATTGCTGAAGACTTTGGCCTCAGCGAAGCTCTGGCCGCCTAATTCTTTTGTCAAATCAGATAAGCAGCGGGAAGGCGCAGTTCACAGCTCTTTCCCAATGCTGGCGGCACTCTACTCTTAGGTGTCAGCACCGTACAGTCTAAGCCATAAACCAGCTACTTCAAGGAGCTAGCCATGAGTACCGTAATAGAGGTTTCTCCGCATGAGGCAAAGATAATTATCGAAACCCATGGCCCAATTCTACTCGATACCCGCGACGCTCATTCCTATAAAGAGCAGCATATCGACGGCGCCATGCTCGCCCACGATTCACTGACCGAATCATTGATTAAGAAAAAAGAGTACAATCGTTCAATCATTGTGTATTGCTATCAAGGTATCAGCAGTAAAGACCTGGCAGAATTACTCAGTAAAGTAGGCTTTAAATCTGTTTATAGCCTTAAGGGTGGTTTCACAGCCTGGAAAAGTACGTTTCTGGAAAATAGCGTAAATACTGGCGCTCAAGATAAAGCAGGCCAAGGGTCATAAAATACCGATGCCTATTCGTTGTCGATCAACCTAGCACGTTTCGCTCATTTATCGGGCCGATAAGCTTCAGGTTTTCAACGGTCATCTTACTCGCGAGCTACTGTGTTCTGTATCCGATTATGCAATAACGGGTATTGTGCATCATCCCGCTTTAAAAATTATTTAATGACCGGCGGTTCATTCGATACCTTGCTGATCGACATTTTAGTGATGCTCTACGTCACGACAAAATGTTCCTGTGTAAACCACCAATCTCAATAAATGTTATTGATCAGTAAGACAAACTGGCCCTTCTGCCGGCATTATGCAAACGGCTAAACCACTGCACGGCAAAAGATTTCACCACGCATGTTTTAAAAAAACATCAAATTCAATTTATCGCATTCAATTTTTAACAGGACGAATCAACCATGTTGAAAACAAGGCGTATCTACTGTCATTGCTTAGGATAGACTTTTCTTGCGAACACTTAGATACCGATGGCTTAACCCAAGCTTTCCTAACCAGGTTCACTCACAACGGCTAGCGGGTTCTCATCAGAAGATTTTGCAATAGAACCCGAGGCCTGATTCAAAAACTCATCAACAAAAACATCAACCTTATCATCAACTGTCCGCACATCAACAACACATTTTTTTAGCCTTTCTTTTGAAGGCATACTAAACATAGTATTGCGCAATATCGATTCGAGGACACCACGTAGGCCGCGAGCGCCGGTATTGCGATCGACTGCTTCCTGCGCAATGTGCTTAAGGGCCGCATCGGTAAACACCAGCTCTACATTCTGATAGGAAAATAACTTGACGTATTGTTTGATCAGTGCATTACGAGGCTCTTGCAACACCCGCAATAACGCATCGACATCGAGAGCCTGCAAGAAAGTAATAATAGGAAAGCGGCCAATAAACTCAGGGATTAGACCAAAGCGTTGAAGGTCATCAGGCCGCATGGCACTCAGTAACTCTTCAATTTCACTTTCAGATTCGTCGTCATAGGAGGCTTGAAAACCGATACTACGAGTTTCCGGTTTTATCCGCTTGCCGATCAACTCTTCAAGACCTGCAAAGGCACCACCAACGATGAACAAAATGTGAGTCGTATCAATGGTTTTTTCGTTATCATCTCGAGACTGCTGTCGCCCGTTCGACTTTGTGAGTCGAACTTCGCTGCCCTCGACCATTTTTAGCAGGGCCTGCTGTACGCCTTCACCTGACACATCACGTACTGCTGTAGCGTTATCACTGCTACGGGCAATCTTGTCTATTTCATCGATGTAAACAATACCCCACTGAGCCAACTGTACATCGTCACCCGCAGCTTCCAGTAAGCGCTGCAAAATAGTGTCGGCATCGTCACCCACATAGCCCGCCTGAGTAAGCGTTGTGGCGTCGGCAACCACAAAGGGCACGCCAATAATTTTCGCTAGTGTTTTAACCAACAGAGTTTTACCTGTTCCGGAAGGGCCAGCCATTAATACATTAGATTTTTCCAGCTCTGTATAGTGATCAGCACAAAGAGTGGTGTGGCTTTCCTGGTTGAGTAAACGCATGTAGTGATTATAAGCAGCGACCGCTAGCGTTGTTTTCGCATTGTCTTGACCGATAATATAGTCATCAAGAAAATCTTTGATCTGTTGTGGTGTGCGTAGATTTTCCGCAACAGATTGGCCTTTATTTCGCCCGCCCCAACTACTGACAACCTGGTGGGCTAAGGTCACACAATCCTCACAAATCCTGCCGTCATTGCCCGCTATCAATGGCACACTAGCGCTTTGCTCTACACCACAGAAGGAGCAATGAGCATCATCTATTGAAACAGTGTCAGCCATGATTAAGCCACCTCATTCGTTGCTTCTGATGCACCCGTTTTTAATATCTTGGCAAGCCATTGACGCTGATATTTTTCACGGGCGTCGAGGGTTAATTTCTCACAAAGGCGTGGTAATATTTCTCTTAGAGGCATAATGCCGGGTGGTTCTATTTCATGACAAAAAAGCAAATGGAGTCCCACCTCCGTTTCAATAACAGCGCTTAAATCACCTGCTTTTAGACTAAATAGTTCCCGTTCTAGCTCTGGAAATAAAACACCTTTTTTAACTTTACCCAGCAAACCACCATTCATGGCAGTTGGACATTCGGAGTGTTTGCTTGCCTGATCGCTGAAGCTGTACTTTTTTTTATTCAGGCGCACGGCTATTTCATTTATTGTTCGCTGGGCATTGTCCCGAGTGTTCTCGGGGTAATCATCATTGATAGTGATAAGAATATGGCTGGCTGTACGTGTTTCCGGCCGTTTAAATTTATCTTTATTCACGTAGTAATAGAGGCCAGCCTCGGTTTCATCGGTCGCGGGAATTTGGTTTGCCACACGTTCCATCACAGCATCGACTTTTAGCTCTTGTGCAATAGCTTTACGTAACGAGGCAAGGTTTAACCCATTCGCAATTATTGACTGCTCGAATTCATCTTTACTGTCGTAGCGCGCCCTCACCTTCTCTATGGCTTCGTCAAGTATACTCTCTGGAATCGTAACCCCTACCGCCATTTCTGTGCCAAGCACTTTATCTTCAATAACAGATTTACGTGCAGCAACCCGCTCAGCCTGTCGCCTTTGTTCATCATCAAGTTCAGTAACATGACGACCAAATTGCTCTTGAGCCACGACTAGCAGGTGGTATCGATGGGCTATCTTATCGCTCGTTGGTACTGTCGATGTCACCTCGTTACAGACCTCAGTCATTTGCCCTCACCCAGCTCAGATCAACCATCCGAAATAATAAATTCAACATTTACGACTCAAAACCGATTCCGGCATTGTGAAGGTGCGTTGATGAAAACGTATGTGATAGTGAAAGCTAGTATCAGATTCACGTACAACCTTAACAACTTCACCCTCATCGCCACAGCGGGCTATTAATTCACTGCCAACGGAGATATCCCGATTGGCTACTACTCGGTCTCTAAATTCAAACGCGTTCGACAGCCATTCACGGTCAGCAGCAATCAGCTCTTCGCCACGGCAGCCCACGGTTCGCCCCGCCGTGACGAAATTAACCCGGTAAATTAATTGATCCTGCAAATATGTACCGACATCATGTACAAAGCCATCGCTGCCCCTTGGAATCAAAACCTGACCCACTTCAAGCCCTGGGTAGGTGCCGTCATTACGGACGGTTCGTATCAGGCGCACATGAGAGCCATATTCGTACTCAGGGCGCATTGTTAAGAACCCAAGAGCTGATCGACCGACACAAAACCAACCTGCGGTTCGTCCGCATGGAACACTTTGAATACTTTTTCAGTCTGTGCATCGGAAGCAACAAAGTCCTCGTAAGCTTGTGTTAGCAGGGTTTTGTACAATCCCGAAAGAGCTTGTCCCTGCTTTGGCAATTCGCTGACTTTATGCAGGTAATCATGGAAACGTTGCATAATGTGCAAACGATTCACATGAACAACTTTTGGGTCAAACTCAATCGAGAAGTACTCAAGGAAATCTTCTGCTGAACTCAGCTCTTCTAGGTCATTAAAAAAATCGTTGTCTCTCATCATAATTCCTCCGCCACTCGCGTTTCGTTTTCAAACTGGCTAATGTCATAAGTATAGACAAGCATCAGTAGCTGTTTAGCGCCTATCCTGTCCGCCTTATCGAGATCAACTACCTTGTCGAGTATTGCTCTCGCCTCAGTAATTCTTCTTAGTCTTAAGTTTAAAAATGCGATACCTTTCAAAGCGAATAAATAGAACCGCACCATCTGCATGGAGTTCATTGCGCCAAGGCCCATGTGATCTAGTGTTAAATCGTTCCAGCATTCGGGGAAACTTATCTTTTTACCAATCACCTCGAGTACACGATAAGCTACCTGTAAAGCATTTTCATAACGGTGTTGATAGTAGTAAAAGCGATACAGACCCACTAAAACTGAAAGATTTTCAGGTGAAATAGCGGCCGCCCTCAACAGTAAAGTTTCCGATTCTTTACTGTAGACAATGTCACCGCTTGCCCTACCATAATTTTTTGCAGCCTCATCAAGCAAAGCGGTAACTGATTCATTATCTTCATCATCGAAGTAAAGATCACCGCCTTCAAATTTCAATAAATCCATTTTTATCCTCAACGCTTAATCAATATCAGTGTCTATTTGTGCGGTAGTAGTAGAACGATAAGTACCACTCGAGTATTGACAAAATACCTACCTTGCTGCGGTCGCACAGTTAATTTCACAAATTTCATTATCGGGTTCGCAATACATCTCATCAGCATCCCCTTGAGCGATGCCAGTAAGGTGAACCACACGATTTTCAAGTGTTTCAATGCGCTGTAGCATGCAGGCAATTAGCTTACCCACAGGGTCTGGAATTAAATGATGGTCGAGATCAACACCATAGGCATTTTGCCGACCCGCTTCACGAACCTTGACGATCCTACCGGGGATACCGACGACTGTGCATGATTCCGGTACATCCGTAACAACGACTGAATTGGCTCCCACGCGGCTACCGTTACCAATAGTAATTGGGCCAAGAATTTTTGCACCAGCACCAACCATGACATTATCACCAAGGCTAGGATGGCGCTTACCTTTGCTCCAGCTTGTACCGCCCAAAGTGACACCGTGATAAAGAGTGACGCCATTGCCTATTACAGACGTTTCACCGATCACCACACCTGCACCGTGATCGATAAAGAAATTCTCGCCGATCACCGCACCAGGATGAATATCAACATTGGTTATAAGTCGAGTGATACAGGCTAATAATCGAGCGAGATAACGCGCACCCCGCAACCACAACCGATGATTGATACGATGAATCATGATGGCGTGAACACCGGGGTAAGTAGTGAGAACCTCCAGGCTATTACGTGCTGCGGGGTCACGTTCCAGTGCCGTTCGGACATCTTTTCGCCACAGGCTCAATACACTTTTTTTTGGGATAATTTTATTAACCGAGTCATTATTTCTACTATCCCCGTTAACCATAGGCCCTCTCTCTTCACACGCAGAATAACTTCCCGATTCGTCTATTATTCCCTCACTGCGTTCAGCACTATTTATGTCGACAAATGTGTTCACTGTACTCGTCCTCCTTTAGTTATGGGAGTCTTGCTAACATCCCGCTGTAATACCAAGGGTTCGAAGTCACAAAGCTGAAGATAGAAATTATGAAGTTCTGAATGTTGGGGAACACGTTTATATTGACTGGTGAACGTCCTCACCATCTGTAGCAGAGGATCGACCTGCCATACTTGAAGTTCAATACCCAGTTCTGTGTAGCAATGACGAATCGTCCGTCCGCCCGAATGTTTTCCTAGCACCAAGCTGTGACTTCGTCCCAACTCAGCCGGGTCGAGACCCTGATAATTTCGCGGGTCTTTTATTAATCCATCCACATGAATACCCGCCTCATGGGTGAATACCCCTTCACCTACAACACTTTTTTGCCAACCGACGTCTCGCCCTGATGCCCGCTGCACCAAGTCAGACAAGGCCATCAACCGTCCGCTATCAACACCGGTTTCCACCTGATAGAGATGTCGCAGGGCGACAACTGCCTCCTCAAGTGGCGCATTCCCTGCACGCTCACCTAAGCCATTAACCGTGGTATTGATATGCGTTGCCCCTCCGTAAACCGCCGCCATTGTATTGGCAGACGCTAGACCAAAATCGTTATGGGCGTGCATTTCAAGTTCCAGGTCACTACCCTCACGCAGCATGCGAAATATATCAGCGACAGAAAAAGGCTCCATAATTCCGACAGTATCAGCAAAGCGAATTCTTCTAGCGCCTACATTTTGTGCTGTTTCCATCACTATTTGTACATAGTTAAGGTCAGCACGAGAAGCATCTTCACAACCCAAACAGACCTCAAATCCTGCGTCGAGTGCTTTTGGTATAAGGCGTTTAATGTCTTTAAGTACCTCTTTACGGGTTCGGCCCAGCTTGTGACGAATTTGTTGGTCTGAAACTGGCACCGACAAATCAATCATAGCCACGCCTGTATTTTTCGCCGCTGCCAAATCAGCATCGACCAAGCGACACCACCCAAGTAGCTTAAGCGGAAGTCTAAGATCAACGATGGCGCGCATGGTGTACTGTTCTTCTTCACCCATTGCCGGTATACCAATCTCTAGCTCTGGCACTCCTGCAGCTGCCAGGCCCTGAGCAATCGCGATTTTCTCTTCCACCGTAAATGCAATGCCCGCGCTCTGCTCACCGTCGCGCAAAGTGGTGTCATCTATTACCACTTGCTTCCAGCGTGTTGCCGAATACTTCCCCGAATTATCAGGGCAACCGGTCATAGCATCGTTTCTACGATTATCCAGACTATTGTTAATCATCATTAATCTCTCACTTACCTCTAAGCTGGGGTTAATCCCAATCTTGTGATTTTATTATTGCAAAGCCCGTTCCAATTTTTAACAACGATTAATCAATGACTTATGTCTAAAAATTATTATTTTCGCGTAACAATAATGACGGCTGTGAATCTTTTGTCGCAAAACCCACATCGCATTTTTTTGACTTATAATATGTGAAACTAACCACACAGAGATTTTTTATAAAAACAACAGGTACAAAAAAACCCGCAACTCTGCGGGTTAATAAGAAAACTAGAGACCGATATAAAATTATGCGTAAACCGGCTCAAATAGAGCCTCTGGGTTTTCAACCGGACCGTTGCCTTCCCAATAGGGTGAGAGCTTTCGCAACTGGGCAACAATCGGTGGCAACGTCTCAATAACACGCTCAATTTCTTCCATGGTGTTATAGCGCGATAGTGAAAATCGTGTAGTGCCATGGGCCGCTGTATACGGAATATCCATCGCTCGCATAACATGACTGGGCTCAAGGGAGCCCGAGGTGCAGGCCGAACCACTGGAAGCGGCGATACCGATCTTATTCAGCAGTAACAGTATCGCTTCACCCTCAATAAATTCGAAGGCTATGCTAGCAGTATTTGGTAGGCGATTCTCTTTATCACCCGTAACAAAACAGTAGGGCACTGCGGTAAGAATCCCTTCCTCAAGACGATCGCGCATAGCCTTCACTACTGTATTTTCGTACTCCAAATTTTCAAGAGCCAATTCAGCTGCCTTACCGAGTCCAATAATACTTGTGGTATTTTCGGTCCCAGCGCGACGACCACGTTCCTGATGGCCGCCCCTTAACAGAGGTCGAAAACGAGTACCCCGTTTTAAATAAAGCACTCCGATACCCTTCGGTGCGTGTAGCTTATGCCCAGACACCGATAACATGTGGATATCACTGTCAGCCAAATTAATCGGTATTTTTCCCACGGCCTGAACAGCATCGGTATGCAACATTACCCCAGCATCTGCAGCCAATTCGGCCATTTTTTCTACTGGGAAAATAGTTCCACTTTCGTTATTCGCCCACATAACACTGACAATAGCGACTTTATCGGAAAGTAAATTTTTGTAGTCATCCAGATCAAGACGTCCCTGCTTATCCACTGGTAGACGATGAACAATGTAACCTTCTGACCCCAGATGTTCACACAAAGTGAGAACGGCGGGATGCTCGACAACTGTAGTAATAATTTCTTTTCTTTCTGGCTGGGCAGCTAACGCAGAGAGAATTGCAGTGGCATCTGATTCGCTACCACAGGAAGTAAAAATTATTTCTGATTCATGCTCTGCACCCAATAATTTTTGCACTTGTTTTCTTGCCTTTTTCAGTGCAAAGCCTACCTTGTTGCCAAAGTTATGTAGCGAGGAAGGATTGCCAAATTGTTCGCTAAAATAAGGCAACATCTCCTCTACAACGGCAGGGTCAACCATCGTTGTCGCGTTATTATCCAAATATATATCAGCCATCTTTACGCCTCCGCAGATAATTGTACGGGTATTTCAGTATCTGGAATTACCTTGATGTACTCACCAAGATCTTCAATTAACTGCTGCTGAATACCACCGAGTGTCATCGCAGCCATTTGGCAGCCACTACAGGCACCGGTCAAATGGACGTAGATATTGCGACCGTCAACGTCTACCAGGTTTACATCACCGCCATCGCGCTGTAAGTTGGGTCGTATCGATTCCAGCACTGTTTCGATACGGCGAATACGCTGCAAGTTGGTCATACCACCCGTTGATGTTGCCGCGTCGGGTATGGGTTCTGCGGCTGAATTTATGGAATCATCAGCTGGGGCAGGTTGCTTTTTCCGTTTAGGCAGCGCACCGACACCATCAGCAACAAATATCTCACCACGCTCTTCAAGCACCCGGCTTAATACGCCTTCAATACCCTCGTGGCAGGAGGCGCAACCACCACCAGCCTTCGTGTAGTTGCTAACCTCTTCGACTGTACTCAAATTATTTGCGCGAACCGTGTCTTCGATCATCACTTCGTCGATCGCAAAACACTTACAAATCATTGCGCCTTCATCATGATCATCTGTCCACACCTCCCCCCGAAAATTGGCGACAGCCGATTGCAGCGCTTCACGACCCATAACTGAGCAATGCATTTTCTCTGCTGGTAAGCCGTCGAGGTAATCGGCAATGTCCTGATTACTAATCTCCAATGATTGATCGACAGTCAGCCCTTTAACCATTTCTGTTAAAGCGGATGATGAAGCTATCGCTGAACCACAGCCGAAGGTTTGAAATCCTGCATCTAGAATAATTTCGGTCTCGGGTTCAACTTTTAACGTCAGGCGTAATGCGTCACCACAACTCAATGAACCGACATCTCCCACTGCATTTGCGTCTTCTACTGCGCCTGCGTTTCTTGGACTAAAAAAATGTTCCTTAACTTTTTCCGAATAATCCCACATGGCTTTAGTCTCCTGAATCTTGACAAGCTAATAAATGCCTGCCAATCAATAAATAATTAGAACAGCGTGTGAAAAAAATAAGTTATAAATTGAACAGTGCGGCACCAAAGCCATTAGCTGGAGAATGATTTTCCGCAACCACAACTATTCTTTGCATTTGGGTTTTCGAACTTAAACCCACTGGATTCCATGGTTTCTACATAATCGATGGTAATGCCTTCTAATAGTGGGAAGCTCAGTTCATCAACCAACATGGTTAAACCTGAGACCTTAATTACCTGGTCGTCTTTTCCAACGCTTTCCTCTAACTTCATGCCATACTGAAATCCAGAACAACCACCACCATCGACCTTAATTCGCAATCCGGCAATGGGCTTGCTTGATGACTCGATAAAGCGATTGACCGCCGTTGCTGCACTACTGGTTAAATTAATCATTACTCTATCTCCGCTTGCACAATCTCTGTTGTTGTCGCTGTAAATTTTTTACTGGCAAGAACCTTGCAACGCCTATAAATAGAACTCGAACTTTGCTTTGAGCGGTACCTGTTCAGTTTATGCTTGACTTAACTTAGGGATTGCAACGCTTGTGCCAATATTTATGTCAGGCCTAACCCCCTGTAAAACAGGCATTTATTGAGCGATAACAATCAAAGCCTGGGGTAGGTGTGAACCAACAATGAATGTAATTTGTCAGCTTTACTACAACCATAAATAGAACATAGAGAGAAAACTAATGAACAAGAAAACGAAAGAAATGAACATCAACCAAGACAGCGCCTCCAGCAAAAAGGCAGACAATAAACATGCTAGTGGACATCTTATTAGCATTGGAAACCTACAGCAGGGCGATGTCGTTTACGCGGCTCACACAATTTACAACGATGGTAGTCTTCCCGAACATGGTAAAGATGCGGTACTTGCACCAGCAGGATCTCGTGGTGTTATTGTCAATATTGGACACCTTGAACAACAGCCGGAGAAGATTCTATTTTTGGTTCGCTTTGAAAGCCAGAACGAGGAAGCATTGCTAGGCCCACCCGTTGGCTGCTGGCCCGATGACCTTAGCGCAAGTGTTGTGGCTGTTTGCTGACATCCTCATCACACAGTCATTGACCTGTATAAGGAATAACGCACTGGCCTCTAACTTTACGTCTAATGTTGACCTTTACTGTTACGTATAAGATTCGCTTTTAAAGATAGACTCAAACGATCACATTTAAATATTCAGCACCCTACTTCCGGAACTACAATGACCCAATCGTTAAATTCAACCCCATTAACTTCACCCCCTTTTATATTTGGCTCATCAGCTCTGAAAAGATGCCTACTTCGACTGTGCGCTGGTTTAATTCTCGGGTTCTGTATAAATAGCACTACTCACGCAGAACAAGTGACAGCCGCTGTTGCTGCTAACTTCGCAAGCGCAATTAAACAATTAAAACCTGTATTTGAGGACGAAACTGGCCACCACTTAACTGCCAGCCTGGCCTCCACTGGGACGCTTTACGCCCAAATCCTTAATGGTGCACCTTTTGATGTTTTTCTCTCTGCGGACAACAAACGCCCCCAGCAATTAGTTGATGATGGACTTGCGATTAATAACAGTCTTTTTACCTATGCCATTGGCCGACTAACCCTGTGGAGTCGACACCCTGATCTGATTGATGATGAAGGTCAGGTCTTAAGCAAAGGCAAGTGGCCTGCAAAAGCTGTCGAACGCATCGCGCTGGCCAACCCTAAAACGGCCCCGTACGGTGCGGCGGCTATCGAAACCTTGAAGGCACTGGATATTAGTGAAGCCATGAATGGAATGCTCGTTACTGGGCAGAATGTTGCTCAGGTCTTCCAGTTCGTGGTCTCGGATAATGCTCAGATGGGGTTTCTGGCATACGCTCAGGTTCTCGCCCTGCCTGAAACTGAGCGTGGTTCCTACTGGCTCATACCCACTGCTTTGTACACGCCTATTCAACAAGCCGCTGTAAAATTGAAAAATGGGAACGGTAATATCGCCAGTGACGCTTTTCTCGCTTTCCTGAAATCTCCTCAAGCCACCGCGATCATAGAAGCCAATGGTTATCTCAATGGTAATAGCCCCATTGAGACAAATCCTCACGCTAACAAAAATGACGAATAGCTGAGAAATATCCCCATGGATTTTACTCAATTTGATCCCCAACCCATCTACCTGACCTTGCGCCTCGCGACGATCACTACCGTGTTATTACTGTGTATTGCCACGCCCTTGGCCTGGTGGCTGGCTAATAGTCGCTGGCGTTATCGACAAGTAATCAATGCTTTGGTTGCACTACCGCTGGTACTACCGCCGACGGTATTGGGCTTTTATTTATTATTATTACTTGGCCCCCGAGGGTGGGTGGGCCAATTTACCGAGAGCCTCGGCATTGGCATCTTACCCTTTACTTTCACGGGTCTTGTTATAGCTTCGGTGATTTACTCCCTGCCCTTTGCGGTGCAACCTATTCAAAATGCTTTTGCTGCTATCGGCAGGCGACCGCTAGAAGTCGCCGCCACGCTGCGGGCATCGCCCTGGGGTCGTTTTATCAGCGTCGCCCTGCCCTTAGCAAAACCCGGCTTGATAACCGGCGCGGTGCTAGGCTTTGCCCACACCCTGGGAGAGTTTGGCGTGGTATTGATGATCGGCGGCAATATTCCTGGGGAAACTCAGGTACTTTCGATGGCAATCTTCGATCACGTCGAAGCTTACGAATACGACAAGGCTCATGTGCTCGCCGCTGGTATGTTGGTGTTTTCCTTTATAGTTCTACTCGTACTTTACTGGCGCACAGATCAATGTCCACCTCGCCATGTTTAGTTCACAAATGTTTATTCTCAACACGCTTAAATGAGGCCTATGAGTGACCGAAAACTATCAGAGCATTGAGGCAAACTTCCGTTTAAAGCGTAACGAATTCGAGCTCGATGTCGATTTTAAGGCACCGGGCAAAGGTGTCAGCGCAATATTCGGCCAGTCAGGCTCCGGTAAAACCACTCTACTGCGCTGTATCGCCGGTTTAGAAAACCCTGACCGGGGTTACTTTAATCTTAAAGGCACTTGCTGGCACGACGACAAACAATCCTGGCCCGTTCATCGCCGCCCCATCGCTTATGTATTTCAGGAAGCCAGCCTGTTTGCCCATTTAAATGTACGCAAAAATATGGAATACGGCTGGCAACGCATCACCAAAGACCAGCGCAAAATACAGATTGATGAGGTTGTTGCCTGGCTCGGCCTGGAAACACTGCTCGACCGCCAGCCCGATCAACTCTCCGGTGGCCAACGTCAGCGTGTAGCCATCGCCCGAGCCTTGCTCACCAGTCCGCAACTACTGCTAATGGACGAACCCCTGGCCAGCCTGGATACACCCGGAAAAGCTGAGATTTTGCCCTATCTGGAAAGCCTCTATCAGACACTGGATATTCCCGTGCTGTACGTCAGCCACTCGCCGCAGGAAGTGCAACAACTGGCGGATTATCTCATCCTCTTAGATCAGGGCAAGGTAAAAGCCGCGGGCGAAATCAATACCCTACTTACCGAACCTCAATTACCCCTTGCTCACTTTGAAGATGCTGCAGCCGTACTGAACGCCTGTGTTGTCGGCCACGATAAAACGTTTCATCTTACTAGCCTCGCCTTCAACGGTGGCCAGGTTTCCGTATCCTACAATGCTTTGCCCATCGGCCATAAAGCACGTTTGCGAGTCTGCGCCCGTGACGTCAGCCTCGCGTTAATACCTCCACAACACATCAGTATTAATAATAGCTTTCCCGTACGGGTCGTGAGCGTTAACCCTGACCGCGACCCTTCGCAAATGCTCGTGCGCTGCGATGTTGGCGGACAGAGTCTTTTGTCACGTATCACTCGTCGCTCAGTACAGACCCTAAATATTTCGCCAGACAAAATTGTTTATGCCCAGGTTAAAAGTGTTGCCTTGATGAAATAAGTAATAATAGCTCGGAGCAGCTTATCAATTGATAGGCATAGCCTTGTTACTGAATCTACATTACTGCCACGGCCAACTGGGGTAATAGAAGTGAGGTTAATCGCGCCCCTATTTACCCTTTAAACCCGGCACTTTTTTCGGCCCGTGTCAGGGAACTATCAAACTGGCTGACAAAACTCCCTAGCCAAACTTCAGGTCAGCGGACACTACGGCGTCGAATCGATGCTGGCGTGAAATATCTCTTCTTCAGACGAAGAGTAAAATCGGGGGCATCCACTTCATTATCGAGATACAAGGCCAGCATGCGGTTTGCACTCAGGTCATAATGTACGTCGAGAGTAGAGCCGAGGAAACCGATGTCATACCACATAAGGCTATGTGTCTCCTGTAAACGCCAAATACCAGCATCAGTATCATAGCCATCCATCAGGGCAATCATCCAGGAATCCTCATCAAGATAAAACACCCGCTTCGAATAATCATGCCGATAGCCTTCTCTCAAAGAAGCTTCAACCA
>OJED01000037.1_pt1 | contig 40288 bp, 34 predicted proteins | sample 1593181 | NCBI WGS metagenome assembly OJED01 (sample SAMN05416772, study PRJEB24817) | seawater metagenome | isolation source: Sea water | place: Canada:Atlantic | collected 2013-07
TCTACACTAGATCGCTCGTCGGCAGCGTCAGATGTGTATAAGAGACAGGCACTACCCTGGGCAGAGGCCAGCAACTGCTGTTCGTAACGGCGCGCTTCGTTCAGACTGCGCTCTCTGTCCTGGCGAGCGGCAAGCACATCGTTGAAGGCATCGATAACCTGCTGGGGTGCTTCTGTCCGCGCAATGTCCACGCCTTGCACGTTTATCCCGGCCTCGTAGGCATCGAGAATCGTCTGCATGCGGGATCGCACACGGGTCTGCACCTGCTCTCGTCCCGCACCCGAAAGCACGGTATCGAGGTCGTTCTCCGCCACTGCCGCACGCATTGCCGCTTCGGCGACTTCGCGCAGGGTTTCGTTGGGATCTTCCAGCTCGAAATTGTACTGCACCAGGTCCTTGATGTTCCAGCGCACGAGATAGGACAGATCGACCAGGCTCTGATCACCAGTCAGGATCAGGTTTTCCGCCCCGTCGCCAATCGTTTCACGGCGGATCTGGCTGACGTTCTCGATATCGACCGTCTGCAGGGGCCACGGCGCAGTCCATTCCGTGCCGGGGTTGAGGGTGCGTGCGTATTTGCCGCCGAGCCACGTGACTACGCCTTGTTCGCGCGGTTGCACGAAATGGATTGAAGTGGCGAAAAGCCACACCGCTAGGATGGCGACCAGCGCAATCGGAAACCAGCTTCCGCCGCCCGGTCGTTGCGGGATGCGGAAGTTCGGCCCGCCGGGGCCACCGCCACCGCGCCTGCGCGGACCTTCCGGGCCGCGGTTCTTGAAAATGTCTTCGATATTGGCGCTGCGGCGCGGGCGATCCGATCCGCCGCCAGAACCGCCACCGGGCAACCACGGATTGCGCGGACCGCGCGGCGGCGGTGCGTCGCCGCCATCACTGCCATTACCATCCCCGCCGGGTGTATCGCCGCCCGAACCCGAGCCGCCATCATCTCCGCCGCCGGAGCCGCCCGGTGACGAGCCCCAGGGATTGCGCTTACCAGCCATTGCCAGGCCGAACCTTTCGAAAAACCCACCCATAAATGTCATGCCATTATCTATAGGTAGGGTTTGCGCAAAAAACAGGGGGTCTTGGGGGCAATATTGCTGACCTTGCGGACAAGAGCCGCTAGCAGTCGCATCCATGAGCACCGAAGCAGCAGTAAAATCCGCCATTCCGCCAGAACTTTCCGGCATGGTTCGCTCCGTCAAATTTGTAGACGGGATCGCCACGATCATTGCCGACGCCGGCGATCTTGGCCGTAGCGCCGCGACGCAGTTGCAGGAGGAGCTGGAGCAGGCCGTGGGCGCCGTGAACGGCGTGAACGAGGTTCGCGTGGCGCTGATGGCAGACAAGGTGTCGCGCAAAGTCATCGTCGTCGGCTCCGGCAAGGGCGGCGTGGGCAAATCCACGCTTGCCGCCAACATCGCGGTCGCGCTGGCGAAACAGGGGAAGAAAGTCGGCGTGGTCGATGCCGACATCTACGGTCCCTCGCAGCCCCTCCTGCTGGGCACAGCCAGCGAGAAAGTCCGCGCCGAAGACAAGGTGCTGATCCCGACACAGACCGAATTCGGCGTGAAAGTCCTGTCAATGGGCCAGTTGATCGAGCCGGGCAAGGCCATCGCCTGGCGCGGGCCCATGGTGGGACAGGCGCTATCTCAGCTGATGGAAGCCGACTGGGGTGATACCGAGGTTCTGATCGTGGACCTGCCGCCGGGCACGGGCGACGTGCAGCTTACCATGCTGCAGAAGTTCAAGCCTGCGGGCGCCGTGGTAATCTCCACCCCGCAGGATCTGGCACTGATCGATGCGACCCGCGCGATGGACTTGTTCAACCAAGCGCAGGTGCCGATCGTGGGGCTGGTGGAAAACATGGCGGGATATCTGTGTCCCGAATGCGGCACGGTCAGCAATCCGTTCGGGCAGGGCGGCACGGAAGCGGCGGCACAGGCGCTGGGCGTGCCGTTTCTGGGTCGGGTGCCCCTGGCAATGGAAATCCGCGTGGCCAGCGATTCCGGACAGCCGCCCGCTGCCGATGATACGCAACACGGCCCCTATTTTACCAAGATCGCCGAACAGCTTGCCCAGTTCCTTGGCACGGTAAAGGGCTGAGCCTCATGCAGGTTTCGCGGCGCGGATTGCTGGCAGGGGCTGCGATTGGCGGCGGGTTGCTGGTCGCCTGGAACCTGGCTCCGCGCAGTTTCGGCAACCCGCTGGCGGCTGGAGAGGGGGAGATCGCCGTCGATGCCTGGCTGAAGATCGCCAGCGACGGGGTAATCACCGTCGCCGTACCGCAGCTGGAAATGGGACAGGGCGTTACCGCCCTTTTGCCGCAGATCGTGGCGATGGAAATGGGTGCCGACTGGCGGCAGGTGGCGGTGGAGCCTGCGCCTGTCAGCGGGGCCTATGCCAACGCCCCGCTTGCCGCCCACTGGGCGCCCTTGTGGAAGCCTGTTATCCCTTTCCTGGCCGACGACGCGGATGATCTGTTGCTGCGAAACTGGGCGCAGGACGAACGCTTTACCGTCACGGCAGGCGGCACCACGCTCGCAGCCTACGAACAGTCCTGCCGCGATGCAGGGGCCGCGGCGCGGGCCATGCTGGCTATGGCTGCGGCAGAGCGGTGGGATGTACCGTGGGACCAGTGCCGCGCAGAGAATGGCGTGATCTATCACGATGAAAACGCCGCCAGCTTTGCCGAGCTGGCAATGGAAGCGGCGGCGTTCGATCCGCCCGATCCCCCGCCGCTGAAGACAGCGGCTCCTGCTGAACCCGCCCCGCTTGCAGGTATCGATGCCGGCGACATCGCGCCTGCTTTTCCCCGCCTGGACCTGCCGTCGAAAGTGGATGGCAGCCATGTCTTTGCAGCGGACGTGCGACTGCCGGGCATGGCGTTCGCCGCCATTCGCCATGGCCCGCACGACAAGGCCGAACTGCTCGAATTCGATGCGGCCCTCGCCCGTGGGCAAAGCGGGCTGATCCAGCTGGTCCGGGGCAAGCGCTGGCTCGCCGCAATTGCTGACAACTGGTGGGCTGCGGAGCAGGCATTGCAAGCCATCGCCCCGCGATTTGCGGTGGATCGGCCCGTCAACAGTGCGTCGATTGTCGAGTCGCTCGAGCGCAATCTGGTCGACGGGCCGGGTGCGGTTCTGGAAAAGCGCGGGCGTGGTATAGAAGGCTACACGCCAACCACCTCTCGCAAATACGATATCTCGCCCGGTCTTCACGCCACCATCGAAACCGCCAGCGCCACAGCGCGACTGATGGAAGGGACGCTGGAACTCTGGCTGCCCACGCAGGCGCCCGAATTTGCCCGCAAGGCGGCGGCAAGAGCCTTGGGAATGAACGCGGGCAAGGTCGTGCTTTATCCAGTATCGGCGGGCGGCAGTTTCGACCGGAGGCTGGATAGCGCCATCGCCGTCGAAGCGGCCCTTCTGGCTCGTGAGGCCGGCCGCCCCGTGCAACTCACCTGGTCCCGCTGGCAGGAGCATGTCGCCAGCTATCCTCGCCCCCCTGCGGCCGGTCTTATGGCCGCGCAAACCGATGACGAGGGCAATATCAGCGCCCTTCGCGCCCGCGTTGCCAGCCCGCCGACAATGCGCGAATTCGGGCGGCGCCTGTTCGAGAACGAGGTCAGCTGGGCCGCAATCGACGCGCTGGATGGCGAGGCGGATCGCTTTGCCGTGTCCGGCCTTGCCGGGCCTTACGGAGTGCCGAACCTGTCGGTTGAACATGTGCCCGTCACCATGATGCTTCCCACCGCTCCGATGCGCGGGCAGGCGGATGGTTACACCTGCTTCATGCGCGAGAGCTTCGTGGACGAACTGGCAGCAGATCATGGCCGCGAACCGATGAGCTATCGCATTGCCATGTTGGGCCAGGATCCCGCGATGGCCGACTGCCTGCAACGCTCCGCGCGGCTGGCTTCGTGGGATGGCGGCAGGCCCGGCGGCGGACAGGGCATCGCGTGCCATCGCATGAACCTGGGCAATGCCACCGGACGGATTGCCCTGGTGGCAGAAGCCAGCGCGGGCGAGGGCGGTGTGCGTGCGCGACGCCTGTTCGCCTGTGTCGATATCGGCCGCGTGGTCAACCGTGATCTGGCCCTGCAACAGATCGAGGGTGGATTGATCTTCGGTCTGGGCATGGCACTGGGATGCTCCACCGAATATTCCGAGGGGCTGCCGACGCACCAGCGCCTTTCCGCGCTGGCTATGCCGACATTGGCCGATTGCCCCGATATCACCATCGAACTGGTCGAGAGCGATACCGAGCCTTTCGATCCCGGCGAGATCGGCGTGCCGCCGGTAGCCCCCGCGCTGGCCAATGCCTTTGCCAGTGCAACAGGGGTTCGCCTGCGCCGCCTTCCGCTGCTATCGGCTCTCCCATGACAAGGAATAGGCCATGACCTGGCAGACCCAGCAGCTTCCCGCCGATCATACGCCTGTCAAGAGCGGCAAGATCGGCGTTCTGGTCGTCAACCTCGGCACGCCCGACGCGCCTGAAACAGGGCCTGTGCGGCGCTATCTCGCCGAATTCCTCTCCGACAGGCGCGTAATCGAGATACCGCCGATCGCCTGGCAGCCCATCCTGCGCGGCATCATCCTCAACACCCGCCCGAAAAAGAGCGCGGCTGCCTATCGCGAAGTGTGGACCGACAAGGGCTCCCCGCTTGCGGCCATCACCGCCGATCAGGCCGAAGGTTTGCAGTCTCGCCTGGGCGACACAGCAATGGTGGAATGGGCCATGCGCTACGGTGAACCTTCGATCCCGCGCCAGCTCGAAAAGCTAATGGACGCGGGCTGCGATCGCATTCTGCTGGCTCCGCTCTACCCGCAATATTGCGCCGCGACGACGGCGACCGTGGTGGACAAGGCAGCAGACTGGCTACGAGAGCGGCGCTGGCAACCGTCCCTGCGTACCTTGCCGCCCTATCACGACGATCCTGCCTATATCGATGCACTGGCCGCCGACCTTGGCCGTCAGCTGGACGCGCTGGATTTCACCCCCGAAGTGCTGCTGCTGAGCTTCCATGGAATGCCGCAGCGCACGCTGGAACTGGGCGATCCCTATCATTGCCACTGCCGCAAGACCGCGCGGCTGTTGGAAGTGAGGATGGCTCGCGGCGACATTCGCATGGTGACGACGTTCCAGAGCCGCTTCGGCCCCGCAAAATGGCTGACGCCCGCCACCGACACCACGCTGGAGGAGGAGGCGGCGCAAGGAACGAAACGGCTGGCTATCGCAGCGCCCGGCTTTTCCGCCGATTGCCTGGAGACGCTGGAAGAACTGGCGATCCGCGGCAAGGAGCAGTTTATCGAAGCAGGCGGCGAACAATACGCAACGCTATCCTGCCTCAACACCAGCGACGCCGGAATGGCCATGCTGGAGACGATCGTCCGCCGCGAATTGGGCGGCTGGATCTAGAAATCGATGGCGATGCCGTCCTTCACCCAGTCGCCGTAGCGCGTCGGGCTGAGTTTCTCCTCCACCGCGTTCGCTTCCGGAACGGGCGGCGGATCGTTGCTCCAGTGCGCGGGTTTCTGAAAACCTTCGGGTCGTTCGGTCGCTCTTTTCATAACCTGTCCAAGATGGGCGCTCTGGCGCGCGCGTGCAACTGGCTCTAGGAGCTTATCATGGCCAAGACCCCCGGATTGCTCCCGCGCCGCGCTGCGCTCAAGATGCTCGATGCCGTGCTGCGTCGTGGTGAGACGCTGGAACAGGCGGGCGGGGCGGCCAATGGCCTCTCCAGCTTCTCCGACCGCGCGCTGGCAAAGGCGCTGGCAGGCGAAGTGCTGCGCTGGCTGGTGGACCTCGACGCGCTGATCGACAGCGCCACGAAGAACGTGCTGCCCGAAGATGCCAAGGCGCGCATGGTATTGCGCATCATGCTGGCAGGCTGGCTGCGGCTGGAAACTCCGCCGCACGCCGTGATTGCCACCGCATTGCCGCTGCTGGTGGGTGGGCCGAAACGGCTGGCGCATGGCGTGTTTGCCACGCTGACACGAAGCGAGGCGAAACTGCCCGAAGTGCCGACCCTGCCCGAAGCGGTGGCCGGGCGATGGGGCGAACGGGCAGAGCCCATCGCTGCCGGGATCGCCGCGCCGCCGCCGCTGGACCTGCGGCTGAAAGCGCCCGACTTGACCGAAGAAATTGCCGCTCGCCTGCAGGCCACCAGCCTTGCGCCCGGCCACCTGCGCCTGCCGCGCGGTGCCTCGGTCGCCGATCTTCCCGGATACGATGAAGGTAGCTGGTGGGTGCAGGATCTGGCCGCCACCTTGCCCGCAACCCTGTTGGGTTCGGGCGAAGGAAAACGAGTGCTCGACCTCGCCGCCGCGCCGGGCGGCAAGACCATGCAACTGGCCGTCGCTGGCTGGGACGTTACGGCGCTGGACGTCCATCCCAAGCGCATGATGCGCCTGCGCGAAAACCTGGCGCGTGTCGGGCTGGACGCACACACGGTGATCGCCGATGCGCTGGAGTGGGAGCCGGAAGAGAAATTCGATGCTGTCCTGCTGGACGCGCCCTGCACGGCGACGGGAACCTGCCGCCGCCATCCCGAAGTGATCCACCGTATCGGCCCGCGCCAGATCGCCGAGATGGCCGAATTGCAGGCGAAGCTCCTGGCCCGCGCCTCCGGCTGGCTGAACCCCGGGGGAACGCTAGTATATGCGGTCTGCTCGCTGGAGCGAAAGGAGGGCGAGGATATCGTCGCCGCCTGCACGCTGACGCCCGACCCGATCCGGACCGACGAACTGCCCGCCGGATTGCAGCCAACGACCGACGGCTGGCTGCGCACCGACCCCGGAATGTTGCCGGATGCAGGCGGGCTGGACGGATTCTTCATCGCCCGCTTCAACGTCTGACGCTTGACGAAGTTGACAGCGTGACGATGCCCCCAAATGGCGGCAACCCCTGCAAGGATGCGCGCCACAGCATCCAACACGAAGTTGACACTTGTGCGATCAAAACAGTTTGCAAGGATGGTTAACGGTCGAAGGTGCGACATGGCCTGCGCACCCTGCAAACCTGTTGCTGGTGTAGGACAGACCGGTTAACTCAAGTGCGCTTGAGGGAGGTAAGGTTTCTCCCATCACCGCATTCAACTCGCCTTCCGGTTCGAAGGTGACGATCAGCGCAACAGCTGCTTCAATCCTCGGTTTCTGCAAAAGCGAACCGTCGGCTAACGGTCCCCTCGCGGACATCTCGGCAAGCGTTGGCCCGTTCTATCCGGTGGGCTCGGTCCATTGCTCGGGGTCTAGCGCCAGTAGCTCGGCCAATTGTTCGTAGAGCGCTGGTTCCTCGCGCCTCAAGGCCTGGGGTTTCTCGAAAAAAGTGACGATGGCTTCCGCAAAGAACTCCTGGTGATTTGTCGCACCGTAGGCGTCGACCAGCGTAGGGCGCCCGTTCTCGACCCTTTTTACATGGTCATCATAAGCGTCAAGCATAGCTTTTTCCCATCCCGCGAAAGCCTGCCCCTTGCGCAAGATCGGGACGCCGTTCGTGTGACCGGTCAAACTGTCCAGCTGGTGCGCGAATTCATGAAGGACCACGTTGTGGCCATCTGTCGGGTCAAGTCCGCCCTGGAGCGCATGGTCCCAGGACAGAACCACCGGCCCGCGTTGCCAGCTTTCTCCAAGTGCGCCGCTCTCGCTCTCATGCACGACGAACCCGTCATGGGTGTTGCGGTTGGTGCTGAAAGCCGAGGGGTAGACCAATATGGTTCTGAGCGCATCATACCAGACCGGACTATTGACGATCGGCAGGCAGGCTTGCGCAGCGATGGACAGTTTCATCTGATCCGTCACCTCGAGGCCATGGTTGCCATGAAAAGTGACCTGATCGAGGAACAAGTTTATCTTCCCCTCGAGTTTTGGAAGCAATGGTGCGGGCATCCTCCGCACGATCGGGACCAGTTTGACGACGACTTTCCTCTGTTCCGAACCAAGCGATGTCGCCAGAAGGCGCTCGCGTTTCCGCCTCTTCGCAAAGTGGCGATAGATCAAGGCCGCGACAATCAGCAGGCCAAGGAGAAGGATCGGCAATAATGTCATAGGTCAGTAATTTGAAATATCGTGTGGTCTACAGTAAGATCAAGATCGGGTGAGGGCTCGCACTGACCCGTGTCTTCGTGCCGCCCTATTTCAGGCGTTCCGACCTTTCGCGCATTTTGCCATTATCGGACTGGCAGCTATTGGCCTGGCCGTCTGAAAAGCGGAAATTCAGCTAACGACCCCATTGCGGACATCGCGCGTTTGGGGCATCCATTTTCAGATTGCGTCGGGGAGCTAGGGTGTCAGTCAGCGATAGGGGGCGCGCATGAAGACGATCTACACGGACAAGTTCGGCCTTTACCCTTGGGCGATGATTTTCGCATCGGCCGGAATGTTTTGGTTCGCCTACAGGGGCTTGCAAAATGGTGATGCTATCCAGCTTGGTTTGGGACTTGGGAGTGGCGGTCTGTTTCTGATCCTCGCGCTCAAGCGCTTATGGGACATACGCGAAGCGAAACGCGACGGACAAGACCCAACGATCATGCGGATCAAAGGGAACGACCGCTAACCACCCAAAGCCAGACGTTCGTGCGTAAAATTGCAGCGACCAAAAGCCGACATCCACCCCTCATCGGGATACAGAAACGAAAAAAGGGAGGGTCAACCTCACGGCCAGCCCTCCCTTTCAAATTTCTGCCCTTCGGCTTCCAGCCGTCCGCTAGCTCTTCACCTTGTCGGCAAAGCTTTTGCGCAGCTTCATCAGCTTGGGTGGGATCAGGGCCATGCAATAGGGGTTTCGCTGGCCTTCGCCGTCCCAGTATTCCTGGTGGTAGTCCTCCGCCGGATACCATGTGCCGCTTTCGATGGTGGTCACGGCATCGGCATCGTGGCTCTCGTTCCAACGGGCGATGGCCCTTTCTGCCTCGGCCTTTTGGGCGTCGTCCATGGGAAAGATCGCGCTGCGGTATTGCGTGCCCACATCATTGCCTTGCCGGTTCAACTGGCTGGGATCGTGCGTGCCCATGAACATGTCGAGGATTTCGGGGAGGCTCACCGTGTCGGGGTCGAAGGTCACCTTCACCCCTTCGGCATGGCCGGTGCTGCCGCTGCAAACCTGGTTGTAGGTGGGGTTCTCAACCTCGCCGCCGATATATCCGCTTTCGACGCCCTGGACGCCGATCACGTCGTTGAAGACCGCTTCGGTGCACCAGAAGCATCCGCCTGCGACAATTACCGTCTCGCTCATATTCAAAACTCCTTCTTGGCCCGTGACATGGGGGCCCTAAGTCCGCTTGTCATCTCCTCCACGCATTCTAAAGTGCGCGGCAATATCAATCCGGGAGAATTACCAGTGCGCCTTACCCCCCTCTTCGCCGCAACCGCCCTTGCAGTTTCCGCGCCCGCCGTGGCCGACGATCACACCGGCCTCTCGCTGGGGGAAGTGCTGGCGATGGACATGCGCGCCGACGATGCCCCGCGCGACGAATATCGCAATCCGGTGGAGACGCTTGCCTTCTTCCAGGTGGAGCCGGATATGACGGTGGCGGAATACGGCCCCGGTGGCGGCTGGTACACCCGCGTGCTGGCTCCGTGGCTTGCGCCGCAGGGCACCTATTACGCGGTGGATGGCGACAGCGAGCAGCGCAGCTTCGCCAGTCGCGCGCAGGAAGGACGCGTGAAAAGCTGGCCCGAAACCTTCCCCGGCGTGGCGGCTGAATGGACGGGCGTCGAACCCGAAAACATCATCGCCTTCGAAAGCGATGAAGCGCCTGAAGGTGTTGCGGGCACCGTGGATCGCATCCTCGTCTTTCGCTCCATCCATGGCCTGCTGAACGGCGCGCGCGCGGATAGCGAACTGCGCAATATGCGCGCCCTGCTCGCCGAAGATGGCATGGTGGGCGTGGTGCAGCACCGCGCCCCTGCGGACGCACCGTGGTCCTACGCCAATGGCACAAACGGTTATGTGAAGCAGGATGATGTCGTGGCGCTGTTCGCGCTGAACGGTTTCACGCTGGTGGACAGTTCCGAAGTCAACGCCAACCCGGACGATCCCGCCAACTGGGAAGGCGGCGTGTGGACCCTGCCCCCGGTACTGCGTCATGGGGAAGAGGATCGGGCCCGCTACGAAGCCATCGGCGAGAGCGACCGCATGACACTCTTGTTCAAAAAGGCCGACTGATGCGGGGTGCAGTCCTGCTTGCTGCCGGCCTTGCCCTAGCCGCCTGCACACCGGAGCCGCGTCCTGCCGATGCGGCCACGGTGGAGGGCTCTGCCGCGCCGCAAAAGGCCGCCATAGAAGCCGCGATGGAGGACAGCGCGGCGGGCTGGAACGAAGGCGACATGGATCGCTTCCTTGCCATCTATTCCGATGCGCCGGACACCAGCTTCGTGGGTTCTGGCGGGCTGGTGCGCGGGAAACCGGCGATGGAGGAGCGCTATCGCGAGGCTTACGACTGGACGCAGGCCGATCCCGCCCAGCGCGGCACGCTGTCCTTCGAAACCGTCGATTTTCGCCCCTTGGGGGAGGATCACGCGCTCTATATCGGGCGTTACATCCTCACATATGCGGATGATCGCGAACCGGCAAATGGTCTCACGTCACTGGTGTTCGCACGAGATGGAACCGAAGTGGATAATTGGAAGATCATCGCCGATCACAGTTCGTAAATCTGCGGTTCATTGCTGGGGGATGAAAAGCCCTTTATGTGATAATGTATCACCGAGGGAACGTCATGAAAATACTACCGCTCTGCCTGCTTGCCAGTGCTCTCGTCCTCTCCGCGTGCGGAGACACGGTTTATGATCCGCGCGGTGTGGAAAAGGCGGAAACGCTGCTGTCGGTCAGCGCCAGCGGTCAGGCCGATACCCGCCCGGACGAGGCGCATTTCCAGGCTGGCGTGCAGAACTGGGCCGGTAACGCAGAGGACGCGTCCAAGGAAACGCGAGACGACATCGCCGAAATCGTCGCCGTCTTGCGCGAACTGGGCGTAGCGGAGGATGACATCCAGACCAGCGCGGTAAACGTGCAGCGCATCGAATGGGGAGACCGGCGCGGCCAGTTCCAGGCTTCCAACACGCTGAGTGTTCGGGTGCGCGATATCGACAAGGCAGGCGCCGCCGTCGCCGCTGTAACAGGCGTGGGCGCGAACATCGTTTCCGGCCCGGACCTGCGCCTGTCCGACCCCGAGGCCGCTGCCAACACCGCCTATGCCAATGCCTACGCAGCCGCGCTCGCCCGCGCGGAGGCTTACGCCGTAGCGGCTGATATGGAGGTCAGCCGGGTGCTCTATATCCGTGACGCTGGAGGTCAGCAGGGCAACCGCTGGATTGCAGGAGCGCAGGCGACGGCGATGGACGCTGCCGCCCATGTTCCGCCCCCTGTCGCTCCGCCGCCCCCGCCGGCGGTTCGCGCGCAGGCCATGCCGGAGGAGGAATACGGCGCCAGTATCATGCCCGGCCAGACCACGAGCAGCGTGACCGTGCAGGTCGATTTTGCGCTGTTGCCCGAATAGCGCTGGCACGAACAGCGCTCTTGTAGAGCAACAGCCGCCGCACTAATCGCTGGCGTCATGACCACGCTGAAAGTCGCCGCCCTGCAACTCGCTCTCGCAGACGAGGACGAAGCCGCCAATATCGCCGCCGTCTCCGACCTTGTGGCAGAGGCCGCCGGCCAGGGCGGGCAGGTTATCCTTCCGCCCGAACTGTTTTCCGGCCCCTATTTCTGCCGCGAGGAGAAGGACGAATTCTTCGCGCTGGCCCGTCCTACTGCTCAGCACCCTTCGGTAATCGCCATGCAGGCGCTGGCAAGAAAGCTCGGTGTGGCCATTCCTACCAGCTTCTTCGAGCGGGACGAACATCATTACTACAACACCCTCGCCATGATTGACGCCGATGGCGAGATTATGGGCACCTATCGCAAGAGCCATATCCCCGACGGGCCGGGTTACGAGGAGAAATTCTACTTTCGCCCCGGTAACGACGGCTTCAAGGTGTGGGATGTCTTTGGTGCACGCATCGGCATCGGCATTTGCTGGGACCAGTGGTATCCCGAAACCGCGCGCTGCCTGGCGCTGAAAGGCGCGCAGGTCCTGTTCTACCCCACCGCCATCGGCAGCGAGCCGAAGGATGCCGACATGGATACCAGCCGCATGTGGCGCCGCGCCATGATCGGTCACGCGGTATCCAATTGCATGCCCGTGGTCGCCGCCAACCGCATCGGCCACGAAGGCAGTCAGGATGCAGGCAACACCTTCTACGGCCACAGCTTCATTGCCGACGAATGGGGCGACATGCTGGCGCAGTTCGGGGGCGAGGAGACCGGCGCGCTGGTGGCCGAACTGGACCTCGATGCCGCGCGCCGTCACCGCGCGAGCTGGGGTTTCTTCCGCGATCGCCGCCCGCAACTCTACGGCCGGATTGCCGAGGACATTTGAACGCCGCTCACCATTACCTGATTGCGCTGGGCAGCAACCAGCGGGTGCCGAACGTCGGCGCTCCGCGCGTTGTGGTGCACCGGGCGGTTGGCCTGCTGGAAGCGGCGGGGTTTCAGATAGAGGCGGTTTCGCCGATAATTGAAAGCAGGCCTGTCGGTCCATCGCTCAGGACCTATGCCAATGGGATGCTGGCGGCGAATACAGATCTTGCACCCCTTGCAGCGCTGGCAACGCTCCAGCAGATCGAGCGTGATTGCGGCAGAAGGCGGCGCGGACAACGCTGGCGTTCCCGTTCTCTGGACCTTGATATCGTGTTGTGGAGCGGCGGCATATTCGACCGGCCCGGCCTGAAAATACCTCACCCCCTGTTCCGCCAACGCGATTTCGTACTCGGTCCGGCGGCCGCTATTGCGCCCGATTGGCGCGACCCGGTTACGGGCCTGACGCTGAAACAGCTTCATGCCCGCTTGACCCGCAACCGCCCCGCCCCTAGGTGAGCGCCCGCAGCCCTTCGCGCTGCCACCCTTTGGGGGCCCTTAGCTCAGTCGGTAGAGCAACTGACTTTTAATCAGTAGGTCGCTGGTTCGAACCCAGCAGGGCTCACCACTCCGTCAAGGAGTTGAGTGGTTGCTATGGTGAAATGTAGCTCATCATCACAAACCGAGTTGCTTCTCGGGCCTGACCTTGGATTGCAAAGGTGCAGTCGACCGCAAGTGCAGATGACTTGCGGTTCGCAATCCACGATCTGATCTCGGTCCGATGAATGGATGGCTGCGGATGCATATGGGTTAGGCGCCGAAGGCGGGAACTCCTTATGGCGTAACGGCGGCTTTCCACCTGTCTTCGCCAAAAGCGGACATTCGTTTATCGGTCGTTACCCGCCTTGAGCACCTCCATGCTTCGACCGTCCGTAATCCGGTCATGTTGGCCGATCCTGTCAAGCTTGAGACTGGCTAGAAGTCGGCACCTGCAGCCCGTGCTCAAGCTCGCTGGATACCTTTCTGTTGGCCCACCAAATGGCCAACGCCACGGTCAGCAAAAATGTCACCCAAAAGATTACGGCGAAAGGAGCTTCATTGCCGACTGTAAACCTGACGGCAAGGGTCAGAACAAGAGCGCCCGGCGCTCCCCATACCACGGCATGCCACGCGGCTCTCAAGCGAGGCTCGTGAATGCCTCGCCTGCGTCGCTTGCCAAGCCAGATAAATGTGCCTGTCGCGCAAACCGCCGTAAGCGCAAGCCCGAAGATGATATAGATGATCTTGACTGTTAGGCCTCCGTAATTTCCAAAATGGAGGTTGTAGGTCGAGGCGGCAGCCTGTTGACCGAGCGAACCGTCGGCGAGACCGGCCGTGCCCGCGAATGCGCCGTCAGCGGTGAAGCTGTAGTATTCACCGAAGATCAGTCGCTGTTTGTGCGCTCCGACGATCTGCATATGCTGCCCAGCCGTCCCCGGATCATGAAGAATAGCATAGGTTACCTCCACATCGGGATAGTTTGCACCCATGTATGTCAGGGCGAGCGCCACATTCGGCATGCCTGCTGGCGCCGGATTGGCTTCGGGTTCACTACCAAACAGCGGAGCGTAGACAGCTTCGACATCACCGCCGTAGCTTGCTGTCGCAATGCCGTATGCGGCCAGCGTTGCCAGACCGATAATTGCGCCTGTCAGCGCGATGGCGAGCGTGAAGGGTAAAGTCCAGACGCTCAACCTGTTGTGCCAATCCGCAAGGGCGACACCACCCTTGTTGCGCGACCGCAGTCGGAATGCGTCGCGAAAAATCTTCGGGTGCGCAACTATACCCGTAATCGCTAGAGCTATCATCATTGCGCCCAGCAAACCGACGATACTGATCCCGACCAGTGTCGGCAGGTTCAGCGTGTAATGGAGACCGTAGAGAAACTCTGACCAGGCATTCTGTTCCGGCACCACCACAGAACCATCCGCATCGACATGTAACGCCTTCGTATCGGTCGTGACCGTGGTTCTCGGCAGTTCCTCCGCTGGCATGTGCACGTAGAGATGCGAAGTCAGTTCATCCTCGCTTTCGATCACGGACTCGACCGCGCGCTGTACGGCAGCAGGGCTGATCTCGTTCATCTCCGGCGCGTCCGGTTGTTCGAAGCGCTGCCATTCCTCGTAGAGAACGAGGACCGTGCCGGTCAGGCAGACTAGATACAGCAGCGCACCACCGATCAAGCCGATGGCGGCATGTGCGGATAGACCGCGTTTAACAATGGAAGGGTCAATAGAGAGAGTCATCCGGTTAACCTCCGACAAGGAGTGCGGGAACAAGCGGAAGGCTTGCCACGAGAAGGGCTACGATCTGCTCTCTACGCGTTCTGGCCATGAGCATGATGGTAGCAAGCACGCCCCAGACGATGGGCACGACAAACAGTGCGGTGGCATTGGCATCAGCTTCGGTCCACCCAAGGCCAATCGCGCCGGAGCGCAATGTTATTGCAAGGCATACCGAAGCGATGAAGCCCGCGATGACCACCAAGGTGAAGGTTACGACCCGCCGACCTACGCAAAGTGGGTCGTTCCCGTCGGGCAACATGCGAACCCGTCTATCGGAGCTGTTGCTTCGGCCCGCCGGTGACATCGCCGCTGCCCAGGCCAGGAGCACCGCCGCCAGTCCCATCGCCACGAGCGCAACCACGGCTATGCCCCATGCACCTGCGGCGATACCGCCAGCGACGCACGCTATCAGCAGCAATGCCCACGCGGCCAGGTTTGCAACTATCGATCGATACTTGAGCGACCACGACCATCGCAGGAACCCGACCCCACAAGCCGCCGCAGCCATCCCGATCCAGAGTGTCTGATCCGCCATCAGAAGCGGCGTGTCAGCGTTGCGAATACGTTTCGGTCAGCACCCTGAAAGCAGTCGCCACGTGCAAGGCATGCGGAATAGTATTCCTCGTCAAACAGGTTCGTCGCATTGAGAGCGACGCTCCAGTCGTTCCACGACAGTTCGGCGACCGCATCGATCAGTGTGTGATCGGGTGTCACAATGCCATTGGGAAACGCAGGACCGTAGGACGTATTCTTGCCCGCATAACGCACCCCGCCACCCAGCAGCAGGGTAACCTCATTGCCGAGGTCGAACGGACGGGTCAGCCAGAGCGAAGCATTCGTCTTAGGGACGTTGTCCAGCTGGCGATCAGTGCCCTCGATTTCGGCTTCGTTATAGCTGAAACTGACGATGGCGGTGAACTCCCCTGACAGCTTTGCACTGGCCGATGCCTCGAACCCCCGCGAGAAGTACTCGCCCGCCTGTATCTGGTCGGTTGGGTCTGGTGTGGAGTCGTCGCTGATCGGGCGACCCATTTCGCGAATGTCGTAAGCCGTCAGCGTCACCAGGACCTTGTCGGTGGGGTGAATTTTAAGGCCGACCTCCCACTGCTCGCCCTGCTTGGGCACGAATGGCGAGCCATCGCTTGTCGCCCCGGCAATTGGCTCGAAGCTTTCGGTATAGCTGACGAAAGGCGAGACGCCGGAAAACACTTCGGCGATCACACCGGCACGGAACGAGGTGGCACTGGCGTCGATCGTCTCGGTGCCGAAGCTGCTGACCGTCACATTGTCTCGGCGCGCACCCAGCACCAGTGAAACGCGATCAAAGAACCGGATCTGATCCTGAACGTAAAAGCCGAGCTGTTCGGTTTCCGTGTCTTGCGTGCTTCCGAAGATGAACCCCTGATCACCCGCACGCGGGATGTCGATGCCAAAATCGGAAAGCGCGCCGTAATCGATATCGTAAATGTCTATGGTTTCAAGCGCGAGGCCATCCTCCTTGCGAACCCGGTTCCACGAGTAATCGACGCCAGCAAGGAGGAGATGCTCGATGTTCTTGCCGGTGTTGAAGTTGAACTGCAGGTTGTTATCGCTCGAAAAGATCTCGAGCGTTGCAAAGCTGCCGCTAGCATAGTTGCCGATTATCCGCTGGTCTTCGTTGATATAGGGGTTGGCGGGGTTGGAATAGCTGTTCGGGTAGTGCGTGAAATAGGTTAGGTCGCTGTCGACGTAGCGGCCCCGCATGTTGAGGCGCACGTTCTCGGAAAAGTTCTGGCGAAACAATGCCGTCCCCTGGGCCAAGCGTCCATCGTAGCGGTCGTAGCCCGGCTTGCCGATGAAGAGGTCCTGCGGCAGCTGGCCGTTGGGGTTGGGCAGGAGGGTGCCGACTAAAGGTAGGAATTGCGAGGTCGAGCCGCCGTCATCCTCCTGGTAAAGGCCGATAAGCGTAAGCTCGGTATTCATGCTGGGTGACCAGGTCAGCGAGGGAGAGACGAGAACGCGGTCGTCGGGCACGAAATCGGTCTGCGTCCCGCTGTCACGAACGCGGGCCACAACGCGGCCTGCCAATGTATCGCTGATCGGTCCGGTGAAGTCCGCCAGTGCCTCGATACGATCATACGAGCCGTAGCGCACCGAGATCTCGCCTGCTGGAGAGAACTCCGGGGTCTTGGAAACGAGATTGATGATCCCGCCAAGAGAACCCGAACCGAACAAAACGGATGATGGGCCACGGATAAGTTCGACCTGGCTGAAATTGTAGGGATCGGCGCGAATGCTGGCGTAGAAGCTGAAAATGTCGCGCATGCCATCGCGAAACTGCAGGGCATTCACGCCCCGCACCAGACCGCCATCGACGCGGCCATCGGGCCCATACGGATTCGAGTGAACCCCGGCGACATAGTTCAGCGTATCCGAAATCGAGATCGCACCTTGCGCCTCGTAGAGTTCGGCCGGCACTACCGTTACCGGCTGCGGAATCTCGATCGCTGGAACCGGAGTCTTGGTCGCGCTTTCGCTCTGCAACCTTTTGCCAGTAACAATGATCCGTTCGCGATCGGGCTGATCGGCGGAGACATTCTCTCGGGCGTATGCGGCGCTAGAGGCGAGTGTGCTGCTTGCAAGCAGCAGCATCGTGGCAAACTTCATCGAAAATCCCTCACTGATAGCTCGCTCGCATATTTCTGCGAATCGTTCGCAGTTGCATTAGAGCGAACGATTCTCATTAGCAATACCAGGTTGAGGTTTTTCGCCATGGAGTGTCTGCATGACCGACCCACCGCTGCGAGATACTTCACGCCGAGCGTCCACCGCAGTCTGTAATCGCCCCGCGCGCTCTTATCGGGGCGAACAGCGCCAGTGACTGCTTTCCGCCCCAATTTCAGACGTTCATCCCTTTACCGATCGTCGTTATTCACTGACGTTCCCGATTAGCGCGGACGCTAACTGCAAGGGCTACCATTGCGGCGGTTTCGTTCGAACCGACTGTCTACCAGATAGCAGCGTGGCTGTTCGTCGGCGCAACCGGCTACGTAATCTACCTGTGCGGACGGATCTGGGCATCTGGACGCGGATCGGTGATCGCCGCCTTGCAGATGCTGCGCTAGTTGGCGGAGGCTCCGGAACGGGCAGACCGAAGGGTCTGGTTGGCTATGGCCAGCCTCGGGGTCGCGCTGATCATCAAGCAAACCGTTATGTTCGAGGCTGCGGCCATAGGCCTGTTCGCACTCTGGTACCTATGGAAAAGGGGGCCGGATGGAAGCAGGTGATGATGACAGGCGCGATGGCCGTTGCAATCGGCCTGGTGCCAACGAGAAATATGCGCGAGATTATTGCAGGAAGAGGCGCGAGGCAGTCGCTCCGGAAATCTACCGAAGATGGAAGGTGATCATCCACGCCCGCTGCAGTGCGGACATTCAACAGTCATGACCGTCTGGATCAAGACACGATTACGAAACAGGGAATCGAGATTGAGAATTTCCTAAATAGGGGTTCGCATGGAGTTGTCCTTCTCGTCGCCAGCGGCGCAGAATGCGAAGCGAACCCGCAGGTATTGACCCTTTTTACATTTTGCAAAGTTCACGAGTATGTTTATGTAAGCAGAAGAAGTATTTAGTATGTTGCGGAGGGGGTAAACGGGCAATGGCTTCAGCTTCGTTCTTCGTGATCAAGTGTGACGAATTCATAGCCCTCAACTATCTGCCCGGCTCGTGCCCTGCGCCATCGTCGGTGGACTGGATCGACCGCGGTACGGATCGGCATCTCTCCCCCTCGCGTATCGAGCAGTTGCTTCGCACCTATCACCGCAAGGAAGCGTCTCCGGGCGTGGTCAAGCTGCGGGAAAATGCAGGTATTCGTGCGCATTTCGAATGCGAACAGGCGCGAAACCTGTTTGCGCGCAACTTCGCCGATGCGTGCAAGCGGGAAGAGGCGGACAGGCAGCGATTCATGACGGCAATTTATCTGGTCATCGCAGATGCGGAGCAAGCCGTGAAAGCGATGGTGGATGGCGGCGTGGACCGCAGTGCCATAGCCATGCTCTGGAAGGCAAATCGCTATATCGACCCCGATCTGATCGCGTCGGAAGGGAATAGCCGGGGGCGCGTGAACGGCAGCCTATTTGCCGGGGGCCTGGCAGTGGCTGCGCTTGGCACTGCTATCCTCATACTGCCCGGTATCGGTCCTGTGGCCGTGGCGGGGGCGGTGGTGGCCTCGGCCTTCTCTTCTGTTGCCACGGCGAGCGGGATTATCGGGGCGACAGGAGCCGCCATGGCAACCATGCTCAGCGACAGGGATGTCGACGGTGTTGCCGCCAATCACCTTGAAGAACAACTGCGTCGGGGCCGGATATTCGTAACTGTCGATACACAAGCCTGCGAGGTGATGAAGGACAAGGTCGGTAGATTGCTCGAAACAACCGGAGGGCGGCTCGTCTAGGTAGGCGATAGAGGCAACGAAAGCAGGTTTCATGCGATCCCGTCTTTGCAATGCCGATAAGTCCGGCATGACTTCCAAGCGATTTGCAATCCGTCCGAGCAATTATTGGACCGGGTGATCGCCGTGGCAGCTTTCGCTTTGCGCGGTGGTGGGTGGATAGTCTATGACGCGGCTTCTCGAAAGCGCGCGGATGCGACAACAGGCCGAACGATGAACCATGCTAAATTCCTCCTGGCAATTGCAGTCGCGCTGGCTGCGACTGGAGGCGCGATGGTGGCCGCCAAGGCGCAGGAAAGGGCTTCGATGGCGCCCATCTGCTCGGTTTTTCTGCAACGAAACCAGCCCGACGGTATTGTCGATGTCACGCGTCAGGTGTTGGCCGACGGAGGTTGCAACTGCGTGATCCACACAGGCGGAGCAGGGCAGGACGGCGCGGCGGAGCAACGCGTCGCACAGATTGTCAGCGCGCGGGCCTGCCCCGATGCGCATGTCATGGAAGTGCCCCCGCCCGGCGCAGCGATAACCTTGCAAAACGGCGAACTTCTGCTGCTGGACAGCGTGCTTCCGAAGGCGGAACCGGACCATGCGCCGGGCAGCGGCGTAATAAGAATAAAGGAAGACATTGCGGCCGGGCCATAGTCGGTTCACGCTAATTTGCTCTTGCGGCAAGCGCTTATCTGCGCGAAGGCATCGATCAGCAACTGAGGGCATTCAATGGTCGGGTGCGGCGGGGACATTTCAGTGCAAGTTCTGGTACCGGGGGATACGCGAGATCGTGAGAGTTTGCAGGTCACCATCCAGACGGGCTCTCCTTCATTGCGTGTTCCGGCTATTCTAAGGTAACTGTAAATTTGACCGAGCACCATGCAATCGAGGATGGCCGTTCCGGTAATCTCCCGACGCGCCGGGATCATTATGAAGTTTCGGAACCTCGCCGCGACCGGGTCGAGGACGCGCGCGATCAGGAGGACGATCTTCCGGTCATTTCGATTGGTGAGATCCTGTCGATACTATGGGCGCGAAAGCTTTGGCTGCTTGGGGCTGCGATCATTGGTCTGCTTCTGGCGCTGGCCTACTCGTTCAGTCAGACACCGCTGTACCGATCGTCCGCCACGATAGAGCTCAATCCGCCGACCGTGCCCATCCTTTCCAATGGGTCAGGCTCCGCCGAAGAGATGGCGGTGCCCGCCACGGACTGGGAATTTCGCGAAACCCAGGTCGGCATCCTGCGCAGCCGCGCGCTGGCAGAACGCGTGGTCGAGGATCTTGAACTCGTTCCCGATGCCGACGGTCGTCCGCGAGTGAGCGTGGAAGCGATGGCCGGCGACCTGGCCAAGGGCCTGTCCGTTCACCCCACGGCCAACAGCAGGATCATCGAACTGAGCTACGTTTCGCCCGACCCTGGGCGGGCCGCGCGCCTCGTCAACGGATTTGCCGCATCCTATATTCAGCTGACGCTCGACCGGAAATACGACGCCACGATCGCGGCGCGCGATTTCCTCGAGGAACGGATCGCCACCGTTCGCGAAGATGTGAACGAGGCCGAGCGGGAGCTTGTGCAATATGCGCAGGCGAATGGCATCATCCTGCTTGGCGGCGAAGGTAGCGACGGCGACGGCAGTTCCGTCAGCCTGACCGGCACAACGCTCTCCACCCTGAACGAGGCCCTGGCCGAGGCGCAGCAGAAACGCATTACGGCAGAGCAACGCTATCGCCAGGCCAGTTCCATCAACGAAACAAATTCCAGCACTGCTGCCTTGCGGCAGGAACTGGCCAGCCTGCAGGCTGAATACGAAGAGAAATCCACCTATCTGCAGGACAGCTTTCCGGAAATGGTGCGCCTGCGCTCGCGTATCGACGAGCTGAACCGGCAGATTTCTTCCGAGACCGGCCGCTCGGTCGCCGCTCTTCGCGCGGAATACCAGGCGGCGCTTGCCGAGGAAAACTCGCTGCGTTCGCGTGTCAGTCAGCTTAGCTCTGCTGCACTGAACGAGCGCGAGGATTCGATCCAGTACAACATCCTGCAACGCGAACTCGACACCAACCGCGCCTTGTACGATGCGCTGCTGGGGCGTTACAACGAGGTGAGCGTGGCCGCCGGTATCGGCGCGGCACAGGCCGCGGTAATCGATAGCGGGCAGGTGCCGGCATTGCCGTTTTCGCCCGACACTATACGCAACGGTATTCTTGGCCTTGTGCTGGGTCTCGTGTTGGGGGCTATCCTCGCCATCCTGTGGGACCGGTTCACCAACACCATCAAGACGAAGGAAGATGTAAAGCAGAAGCTCAACCTTGCCCCGTTCGGTGCTATCCCGAAGAAGGACAAGGGCGCTGAGCTAAGCGACGAACTGGCAGACCCACACTCGGAAATATACGAAGCCTACGCCAATCTGCGCACGACCTTGCAATTGTCCACCGCCGGCGGATTTCCGCAGACCCTGCTGGTGACCAGCGCCAATCCCGAAGAAGGCAAGTCCACCACGAGCTATAGCCTGGCCGCGCAGCTTGCGACGGTGGGCAAGCGCGTGCTGCTGATCGATGCGGACATGCGCAAGCCTACCTTCTCGGTAGATCAACATGCGGAGATCGGCCTTGCCAGCCTGCTGACAACCAAGGGAATAGCGCGCGAGCATATCCTGCAGACATCGCAGGAGGGCATGTTCCTGATGCCCAGCGGCCCCACGCCGCCCAACCCGGCGAACATCATCGTGCCGACGCGGCTCGAACGGATCCTCGCCGAACTCAGGCCGCATTTCGACGCGATCGTACTCGATGCGCCGCCTACGCTGGGTTTTGCCGACGCATTGCTGCTGGGCTCGGTCTGCCAGGGCACGCTGTTCACCGTGGAAAGCGGCAAGACGCGCACGCGCGCCGCGCTTACCGCGCTGAACCAGTTGCAGATGGCAGGCGTCCGCATGCTGGGCGCGGTGCTCACCAAGGCGCCGCTGACGGCGGAGGAATACAGCTACAGCTATCGCTATTACCGGGAGGCCGTGGCCGACAACAATCCGCGCCGTGGCCTGATCGAGGCGCTTTCCGATCAGGATGAACCGGGCGGCACATGGCACAAGGCCGACTTGTAGCAGCAATCCTTATCGGGCTGGCCGTAGCGGCATTGGTCGTGGCCAGCGCACTGTCCTTCATCTGGAACACGGGACGGACCGTTTCCGGCGTGGCGGATTTGGGCGGACTGTCCGCCCATCCCGATCGCGCGATGGACACAGCCACGCTCATTTTCCGCCATTCGCGCGGAGAGCTGGGCGGCATCGCGATTGCGCCCCTTCGTGATGCGCTCGCAATGGCTCCGCTGGAAGAAGAACCGTTCGTCTATGCCGCCGCCAGCCTGGCAAACGCAGGAAGAGTAGTTGAGGCAAGCCGGCTGCTTCGCATCGCCGAAGAACGCAACCCCAGATCGCGAGAGGCGCGCGCCATGTTGCTCCAGCATGCCGTTGCCGATGCCGATGCGCGCGAAGCGGTTACGCAGATCGAGGTGCTTCATCGGCTGGAACCGGAGCTAAGGCCCGCGTTGAGCGAGACGCTGATCTACCTCGCCGGCGTGCCGACGACGCAGCAGGCCACGCTGGCGGCGATCCGTGAGGATCGGCACAAACGCGACGTGTTGCAAGGGCTGGCGCGGTGGGGTGCAAGCCCCTCGATGCTGCTTTCGGCCATAGAGATACTTGGCGAGTTCGACCTTGGTCCCGACCGCCGGGGATATGTCCGCTCGCTGGTCAATCCGCTTCTTGCCACCGAGGACTGGCGCGGGGCCCGGCGGGTCTGGTCGGTTTATTATCCCGGTGCGTTCGATGGCGATATGCCCTTGGTCGATCCGGCTTTCTCGGGTGAATACGGCCCGCCTTTTGGATGGGCCACGCAGGATGGCCGCGATGGCTGGGCCAGAACGGGTGATGAAGGCTTGCGGGGCCGTTACACCGGCTTGGGACAGGCGGAGCTTGCCCGGCAACTGGTGCTGGCAGAACCCGGGCGATATCGCCTTAATATACAAAGCGTCGATCCCGGCAGCGGCCTGTGGATCGAGGTGGCTTGCGGCAGCTCTCCGGCTTTTGCGCAGCAACAACTGGCCGAGGAAATGCAGACTGTCGAATTCACCGCAGGCAGCGACTGCCCGGCACTGAATTTGACGATTGCCGCGCGCCCTACTGCCTCGCAGTCCGCGCAGGATTTCCGTATCATCGGCATCGAGATGGAACGGATTGCACCATGACCCGCATGTTGCCGCGCGCGGCGCCCGTATTCCTGGCGCTTTGTTTGATATTCGGCGGGGCAAGCGCCGCCGGGTTTGCAGCCAATCTCGTCCTTCAGCTTCTCGGGCTGGCGATCGGTGTAGTGGCCATGATCGCCGCGCCGCCACAGGACGGACCGCGAACCGACCGTTATCTCCCATGGCTCGCCGTACTGTTGGGCGTCATCATTTGCCTGCAATTTCTGTCCTTGCCGCAAATGGTATGGGCAGCCTTGCCGGGCCGGGAACAGATTGCCGGGGAGCTTGCTCTGCTGGGCGTCGTGCCTCGTCCCGCGCTGCTAACACTTAGTTATCATGAAAGCATCGCATCGCTGGTCTGGTTGCTTCCGGCTGCGGGGATGTTGCTGGCCTTGCTGACCATGCGCGAAATCCCCGCCAGACCACTGGCCCTGGCGATAGTGGGCGCGGCGATGATGGGGATATTGCTGGGGGCGTTGCAGTATTTCGGCGGGCAGGAATCTGCTGCATATCTTTACGGATATACCACGCGCGGGGCGCTGGTGGGTTTCTTCGCCAATGCCAATCACATGGCAACCTTGCTGCTGGCGAGCTTGCCTTTTCTCTCTGCCGTCATCGTCTCGCAAATCATGCAGCATCCGCGCTACGGGCCTGAACTGACGGTGCTGTGGGGCCTGCTGGTGGCGGTTATCCTGCTGGGTATCCTGCTGGCGGGCGCATTAACGGGCTATGCGTTGGCCGGGCCGATGCTGGCGCTGTCATGCCTGATCATGTTTCCCTGGATGCGGCGAGCATTCAAGCTCGCGCTGCTGCCTGCGCTGATCCTTGGCGTCGTGGCCATCGGTATGACCGAGGAGGGGCAAAAGCTGCTTTCCAGCGATCGCGAAGTGTCGGAGCGCAGCCGCGAACGCATGATGGCCACCACCCTGACCGCAACGGCGCATTACTGGCCCACGGGCACCGGGCTGGGCACCTTTCGCGAAGTCTACGATGATTTCGAGGATGGCGATGCGGCGGGTGAATTCTATGTTCACCACGCGCATAACGACTATCTCGAACTCGTGCTGGAACTGGGAATTTTCGGCCTCATCGGCATCGTCGCCTTTGTCGCCTGGTGGCTCTCGCGGTTACGGGCCATCTGGATGGCGGGCGGCGGCGGACCGTTTACGGAGGCCGCGATGATGGCAAGTGGTGTCATCCTGCTGCATTCGGCATGGGACTATCCGCTACGCACCGCCGCAATCTCTACGCTGCTGGCGGTTTGCTGCGCTATCTTATCGCGCGCGACTGCCACGCCGCGGACGACCGACTAGACCGCAGCCTGCGTCTGCATGCCAGGCGCCTTGCCCTGTGCAATCTCGCGGAGCAGGGCGTCCCACTCTGCAATCCTCGCCAGCCGCGAAAGGTGTGTTTCGCTATAGCGCCTGCCGTTCGCGCCCAGCCGTTCGCGCAAGGCCGTGTCGCCTGCAAGCATTCGCAAATAGTCGGCTACGCCCTGCACGTCGCCCTTTGCAAAGCTGCGCCCGCATTTGGCCTTTGCGATCAGCCGGGCGATTTCTCCTTCGGTATCGCCGATGAAGATGACGGGTCTACCTGCCGCAATTGCGCCGTAGAACTTGCTGGGCACGATCAGCCCCTCAAGCTCTGGCTCGAGCGAGAGCCAGTGGATATCGGCTACGGACATGCTCTGGCGTAGCTCGCTGCGGGGGCGGTATCCACGGGCGTGAAAGCGGGAAGCAACGTCCGGTTCTTCAGCCTCATCCGGCAACAGCTCCCGCTTTATTCCGCCGCCCACGAACAGGAAATGGAGCCGCTCCTCACCAGCGGCGACAAGCTGGCGTCCGGCATCCAGCATGGTGCCTGCATCATGCGCGCGGCCAAGATTGCCAGAATAGCCCACGATCACGCTGTCTTCGGGCAAGCCCCATTCCCGGCGCACCGGGTTGTGGGTGACTGGTAATGGGGTAAGCGCCACCTCGTCCGTCCAGTTGGGCACCACGCGAATGCGGGAGTACGGAACACCGTGGTGGGCCACCCTGCTCTTCATCACCTCACCGATGCAGACGTTCATGTCTGCGCGCTTCCACGACCGGTTACGCAATGCCTTCATACAGCGGATAATCGGGTTGCGCGGGTTGCCAAAGCCCAGCGCAGTGGCTGTTTCGGGATAGATATCCTGCAACCAGTTGACGAGCCGCGCGCCCTTGAGCCGTATAAGCGCCTGCACCAGCACGCTGACCATCGGCGGATCGGTGAGGCACACCACCGTGTCGCCGCGCTTGATCGTCGATCCGCCCACGAAGAGCAGGCCGACATAGAACAATGCGAAGTCGACGAGACGTGGAATGACCGAACTGCTGGCCTTTTTCATGCCCGGTATGCGGACGACCCGCACTCCTTCGAGATCGCAGTTCTCCTGCCCTTCGCCCGGCGTATGCATGCTGGCGCTGGCGATCACCACGAATTCGCGCGAGGTGGTATCCAGTTCTCCCAGCAGATCGGTCAGCATGGCGGCGGTGGCGGATTGATCGGGGTAGAAGAACCGGTTGATGAATATGTATCTCAACGCATTATCCCGGCTGATCTATCGTGACCGTACCGCCCGATGGTGGCACCTCGCGCATGGCGCCGCGGCGCCCGGTTTCGCTGACCTTGCCATCCTTGATCGTCAGGATCCTGTCCGCCAGTGCGAGCATGGCGGGTCTGTGCGAAACGATGATCGTAGTGCTGCCGATCTTCCCAGCCCTGAACTGTTCGACGAAGGCCGCTTCGTCGCTGGCATCCAGATGCGACGTCGCCTCATCCAGCACCAGAATCGGTGGTTCTGTCAGCAACGCGCGGGCAAGCGCGAGGCGCTGGCGCTGGCTCGCCGAAAGATTGCTGCCGTGGTCGCCGATATACGTGCGATATCCATCCGGCAGTTGCATGATGAAATGGTGGGCCTGGGCCAACCTGCAAGCGCGCTCCATTTCCGCCTGCGAAAAGCCGCTTTGTCCCAGCGCCAGATTCTCGCGAATGGTGCCGCTGTGCAGTAAGGGGCGTTGCGGGACATAGCCGATCTGACCTCGCGCCTGTTGCAGGCTCATATGCGCCAGATCGCACCCGTCGATCTTGATGCTGCCCCTGAGGGGTTCGTAAAGCGCCAGCAGCAGCGCAAGGATGGTGCTTTTGCCTGCACCGTTCTCTCCCGTCAGCGCAACGATCTCGCCCGCTTCGATATCGAAATCGACGCCGCGAAGCGTTTCGGGGCGCTTGGGATAACCGAACCATACATCGTCAAAGCTTATCCAGCCGCGCCCGCCGCTTTCGAGGGTAGGCTTTGCATATCCCGGCTCGGCCGCCTTGCCCAGCACGTGGTTCAGCCTTTCCAGCGTGCCTCTGGCGGTGCTGAACCGGTTCTGAAAACCCGCCAGCGAGAGGATCGCATAGATCAGCAGGCCCAGGTAAAGCAGGAAGGTGAAAAACGCGGCGGGATCCGCCTCCGCCCCGTTCAGCTTCTGATATGTCAGCAATGTCAGGAGCAGGCCGCCAAGCCCGGTCAAGAGTAACAAGGCAGGCCCCACCGTAGCGAGGATTTTCTGTCGCCGTACTTTCAGGCGGCGCAGCTTTTCAATCACTTGTCGGTAGCCGTGCAGACCGATCTCTTCGCGGGCGAAGGCCTTGGTGGCCGGAAGCAACTCCAGATTGCTTTCGGCCGATGCGAAAATGCTGGCTTCGGCCTTCTGGATCTTGGTGGAGAGGCCTCGCAGTTCACGGCCGATCATCCTTTGCGCCAGGTAGCAGGCCGGCACCAGCAACACGGCCAGCAACGCCAGCGAAGGCTCGATCGTGAACAGCGCGACACTGGCTCCAACGGCCGTCAGCAACGCGGCCGGGGCGGCTGCCAGCGTTCCCGATATGAAGGTTCCCAACAGGGATACTTCCCAGGTCAGCAGGGCCAGCAGATCGCCCTGCCGCTTGCGATCGAAATACTCCATGGGCAGGCGCTGGACATGGGCAAAGATGTCCCCTTTGAAATCCGCCTCGATCTTCGTGCTTGCGATGGCCGAGGTGATTGCGCTGGTAACTTGCAGGATTGCCAACGCCACAAGGACCCCCGACAGCAACATGGCCATGGACAGGGCGCTGTTACTGTCATTGCCGATCAGGCCGCCCAGCAGACGCCCCGCAATCGACGGCAAGACCAGCAAGGCCAGCGCGCAAGCCAGCGACAGGATGACGACCATCGCCAGCGAGGCCGTATAAGGCCGCGCGTAGGTCAGCAGCGCTTTCAATCCCATCGCTTGTCCCGTCGCAGTTGGAACGCCGCTGCAGCTGGCGACCCGGGTTCCCCGTGCGGTGCTACCTGATGGACACCGAACGGGGACACCTTCGTCTAAAACACAAGCAGATGATGATGGGACGATCAAGCCATGGAAGAGAATGGGAACCACCTATCTCGCCTTACGAGGGAAAATTCGTGTCCGTGTCCGCGTTTTGTGCAGCGATACTGCTTCGGCGATTTGCGCACGCGGGCGCTATGTGCTTGAGCGGCCAGGGCGAGGTGTCCCAAGGGAAACACGGTCTCGTTTAACGCTAAGGGGCGCACACCATTGAAACAGGTGCATAAGAAGCCGATCCGCCGGCGCCGCCGCATGAGATGTTTTTCGCCATGACCAAATCATCACAAGGGCGACCGAAAACCACGGCAGATTTTGGCCCGCTTTCCGGCAACATCGGTTCGCAGACGATGCACGGCAGCATCGCCGCCATATCCGGGCAAGGCATTCGCATGGGGTTGCAGCTCGTCACCACGATGGTGCTGGCGCGGTTGCTGACACCGGAGGATTTCGGCCTTGTCGCGATGGCTGCGGTGATCCTCGCATTCTCCAACCTGTTTGCCGACTTCGGCCTTTCAGCCGCGACCGTGCAGCGCAAGGAGCTGGATCACAATACGCTAAGCGCGCTGTTCTACATCCAGCTTGGCATCGGCGGCGTGCTGACAGTGGGGATAATGGCAGCATCGCCTGTGTTTGCGCACTTCTTCAATGACGAGCGGATTGTCCTGCTCATCATCGCGCTGGCGCCTACCCTGCTGCTGCAGGCGGGCGCGGCGCAGCATCTTGCCCTGCTGCAACGGCGCATGATGTGGGTAAAGATGCAAGGCGTGCCGATTATCGCGCAGGCCTGCGGCAGTGTCGTTGCCATCGCCCTTACCCTGTCCAGCGACATTGGCTATTGGGCGCTGGTGGCGCAGACCTGGATTGCTGCGGTAATGACGTGCGTGATGGCGTGGGCGTTCTCTCTCTGGCGCCCCGGGCGGGTGAGCGACTGGTCGAGCGCCGGCCCGGTCGTCAAGTTCGGCCTGAACCTCACCGGTTTCAATATCCTCAATGGCTGGCACCGGCAGTTCGATAACCTTTTGATCGGCGCTGTGGCGGGGCCGCAGCAGCTTGGGTATTATTCACGCGCCTATGGTTTGCTGATGCTGCCGCTGACAGCAGTGGTGCGCCCGTTCAATTCGGCCGTCTATCCCGCGATGAGCCGTTTGCAGGCGGAGCCGCAGCGCTGGAAGCGGCTGTTCCTGTCCTCGGTCGCCATCATCACCTGTCTCACGGCTCCGCTCACCGGCTTGCTGGTGCTGCTGGCCGATGTGATCATCCCGCTATTGTTTGGCGACCAGTGGGGGCCATCGATCGATATTTTTCGGGTGCTGTCGATCTCGATGATGGTGCATCCGGTCTATACTGCGGCGGGCCTCCTGTCCTTCACCCTGGGGCGCAGCCGCCACATGCTCTACGCCTCCTTCCCCTCGACAGCCGTCTACACCATCGCATTCGTGATCGGCATCAACTGGGGGGCAATTGGCGTGGCGGCCAGCTATACAGTGGCGGTGTTCGTGATCGTGCCACCATGGGTGTGGTGGTCCGCGCGGAATACCAGCGTCAATGCGCTGCGGGTTTTCGGTGCCGTGGCCCCGCCGATATTCGCAGCAAGCGCGGCGCTGGCCATTGTGGGATTGTCGCCGCTCAATCGCGACGGTTTCGCATCGGCAATCGTAGAGGGGATCGCCTTCTGCGCGATCTATGCTGGCCTGCTGCTTGCCTGCTGGCTATTCTTCAAGGAGTGGCGAAAGGATGTCGAACCGGCGAAAACGCGGGTGTTCGACATGACCCGCGGCTGGGAACAATCCGCGATGAAGGACGGCAATGAAGGATAGCGGGGATCATCGGGTTTGACGCACAGTGGCATCTTCAGGCGCATCAGCTGGCGTTGGGCCCGGCGGTGCGGCTTTACCGTGCTGGACCGTGTTCCGCGCGGACTGGACCTGTTTCACGACATGCGCACGGCGCTTGGCATGAAGGGCGCGATCGCGGCATTCGATGTGGGCGCGAATGTCGGGCTGTGGACTGCGGACCTGCTGAAAGCTTTTCCAGATGCACGCGTGCGCTGTTTCGAACCGAACCCTGAACTGCATGACGTGCTGGCCGCAAACCTGCCACCGGGCAGCGATCATGCGATATCGCAGGACGCGCTGAGCGATTTCGAAGGTGATGTATCCTTTGTGCTGACCGAAGAGCCGACAATCGGCTATGTGCAGGACGGCGCGCGCAGCCATGCCGGGGTCGAGCCGAAGCGGACCGTGACGGTCCGCGCGACAACTCTCGATACCTATTGCAAGGACAACGGGATCGACGCCATCGACATTCTCAAGATCGATACCGAAGGTGCCGATCTGAAGGTGCTGGCAGGCGCGCGGGACACGCTTGAAAGGGGCATCGTGCGGCTGGTGGAATGCGAATGCGGCGTCGATCCGGATAACGATTTCCACGTCCCGCTCGGCCAGATCGCCGATTTTCTCGAACCGATTGGTTTCCGCCTGTTCGGCATTTACGAACAACAGCCCGAATGGACGACGGGCCAGCCGCACCTGCGACGGGTCAACGCGGTCTTCCTGCTGAACGATACGCCGCACGACCTTGCGCACGGCAAAGCTTGAGATCGCGGACTTTCGCCATGCAAATCAGTATTCTTGTCCCGGTCCACAATGCGCAAGACACGCTTCGCGACACGCTGGACAGCGCGCTTGCGCTGGCGGGGCCGGATACCGAGATACTGGCGCTGGACGATGGATCGCGCGACGATTCATGGCAAGTGCTGCAGGATTACGCTGACAAGGTGCAAGTGTCCCGGCAGGATAACAGCGGCGGCTGTGCGACGCGCAACCGCCTGCTGGAAATGTCGGGCGCGCCCTTCGTCCACTTTCTCGACGCCGATGACATCGTCGATCCCGGCAGAAACGAACAGCAGCGCGAATTCCTCGTGCGCCATCCGCAAGTCGGCGTGGTGACCGACTCGCTGCGCCTGTTCTACGAAGACGCTTATGAAGATGACGAACTGTTCGCCCCGCACAGCAGCGACTGGTGGGTATCCCTGATCCGCCATCGCATACCTTTCACGTCATCCGCGCTGTGGCGACGCGATGCGATCGAAGCGGTGGGGAAGTGGGACGAGAGTCTGCCGTCCGGGCAGGAGTACGATCTGTATTTCCGGTTCCTGAAGGCAGGGATCGGCATCGCGCACCTGGATCTTGCGAAAACGCGCTATCGCATGCCCTCGCGCGGCGTCCCGCCAAAGCGCGATCCGGCGCGAACCATGCTGCTGGAAGCCGCCTTTTTGGACAGGGTGGAGGCGTACCTGATCGGGGCGGGCGGGCTGACGAGGCCGCGACGCATGGCGTTGGCGGGTAAGCGGCTGCAGCTGGCGCGCAAGCTGGCGTGCTGCGACAGGCAGGCCGCGCGCGACCTTGCCGACAGGGTTCCCCGCGTCCGTATCGTCGCTCTGCCGCCACAGGAAGGCTTGCCCCGTACCTATCTGGCCTGCGCTGCCCTGCTGGGCTTCGACATGGCGGAAACAGTTGCGGATCGAATGCGGGCGCGCCATGCAGGCTGACACAGGCGGGCGGGGGATTTTTGCGTGTGATTTCACGTGCCTGGGACCTGCGGGAGACAGATCGTGCGCAGGATGATCGGGAGCTTGCTTCCCCAATCGCTGAAAAGGGCGCTTCGCCCTGCGCGCCCGGATCCCATACAGGCACGTCGGCTGGCGCTTTCTCGCGAACTGCATGAACGATTTGGCGGCGTGGTGGCGCATGGTCCGTTCAAGGGACTGGAACTGGCGCCCCAGGCGCATTGGGGCAGCGGCGTCTATTCGCATCAGTTGCTGGGCATTTACGAGAAGGAAGTGCTTGATTCCCTGCGCGATACGCCTGCTGCGCACGACACCTTCGTCGAAATCGGCGCGCAGGATGGCTATTACGCGATCGGGGCCGTGCGAGCCGATATGTTCAAGAACGCGCACTGCTTCGAGATACTGGAAGCAGGACGGCAACTGATTGCCGATAACGCGCGTCGCAATGGCATGACGGACAGACTGCATATCCACGGCGAAGCGGACGCATCCCTTGCGGACACACTGGCCGGGCAAGGCGTAAACCTGTCGCGCAGTGTCATCCTCTGCGATATCGAAGGGGCCGAATTCGATATCTTTACGCCGGCCATGTTCGCGGCAATGCAGGGCGCCGTGATACTGATCGAACTGCACCCTTTCGCCGTTGTCGATGGACTTGCGAAGGTAAGGGCGCTGAAGGAAGCCGCTGCGGCGCATTTTACCATTACGCAACTAACCACAGGTGCGCGCGACCTTTCCGGCTTTTCGGAGCTCGACAGCTACAGCGACACCGATCGCTGGCTGCTCTGTTCGGAAGGGCGGCCCGAACGTATGCACTGGTTGCGGCTGGACCCGCGATGACCACCGCCACACTGTCTTCACGCGCTGATATCAGGCCACGCGAAATGCGGCTGGAATCGCTGGATGGCCTGCGCGGCCTGGCGGCGCTGTTCGTGGCGTGGTTCCATATCTACCAGCGCAACGAACTGATCCGGCCAGGCGGTATGGTGGCAGACGTGATGGACTGGACTTCGCAATACGGCTGGCTGGGCGTGCAGGCCTTCTTCGTGATCACAGGCTTCGTGATCCCCTATTCGATCCGCGCAGGAACCCATGCTGGCGGATGGCCGAATGCGGGCCGCTTTCTGGCCAAGCGAGGTCTGCGCCTCTATCCTCCTTTCGCTGCCGCAGCGGCGTTGACCTTCGGCGTCTGGATAGTCGCTCCGCTTGTTCCCGGCTTTCGCGGGGAAGGGCCCGATATCGGCGCGGTCTGGGTGGTGCAGAACTTCACCCTCACGGCGCCCTTTTTCGGAGAGCTTTGGGCCAATCCGGTTTTCTGGTCGCTGGTGGTGGAAGTGCAGTATTATTGCGTCATCGCCGCGCTGTTTGCGCTTCGCCCACGGGTGCAGGAACAACGATTGCCCATTGCGCTCGGTCTGTGTGTTGCAGCCTGCGTACTCTCGGCGCTTACGCCCACCTATCTGCACTCTGTCGTAAGCTGGGCGCCGCTGTTCGTCATCGGCTACCTGCTCTACGCCTATATGGTGGAGGAACGCGAGCCTGGGCCGCTGCTGCTGGTTGGCGCCATCGCCGTCGCTGCGATGGCGTGGTCCGGCCAGTTGCTTGAGTTGATGCCGGTAGCGATTACCGTTTGCGTAATACTGCTGAGGTGGCGGCCCGGCCCCGTGATGCTATGGCTGGGTGCGATCTCCTATTCGCTCTACCTTATCCACTATCCCATCGGCGTGCGTGCGGTGCGATTGTTCGGCAGGCTGGACATCCCGGGCATTGAGGTATGGGCCTATGCAGCCAGCCTCGCACTGGTGCTGGCGGCCTCGTGGGCGTTCTACGCCGCTTTCGAGAAACCGTCCCTCCGTCTCAGCCGCAGCCTGCGTTATCGGAAGTTGCACGATGCCTAGCTTTAGCGAAACCGTGCTGCCCGGCCTCTACCGCTCCGCCCTGAAGTTGACGCGGCGGCGCGGGGCAATGACGCTGGGGCGGATGAACGCCCGCGCATTTCCGCACGGCCAGCATTTCCGCCTGCCCACCGGCAACCGGTTTTTCCTGCCGCCGGACCCGCATTTCTTCGGCTATCTGCACGGACACGAAAGCCACATCAGCCAGCTGATCGCTCAACTCGTGCGCCCCGGCGACACCTGTTTCGATATCGGCGCGAACATCGGCTATTTTACCGCGCAGCTTGCCGCGCTTTGCGGGAGTGACGGACTCGTCATGGCTTACGAGCCGGACGGATCGAACTTCGGCTGGCTCCAACGCAACATCGACCTGGCAAAGGCTGCGGGCCATCGCGCCCAAGCGGTGCAGGCGGCGGTTTCGGACCGGACGGGACGGCGCAAGCTGGTGCGGGGGGCAGAGAGCACGCTGCACACTACGGTAAAGGCCGAGGACGGCGATCCCGAAGCCATCGCCGCTGTCAGCGTGGACGAGGAGATCGACCGGCTCGGCATTGCCGGGCCTTTGCAACTGATCAAGGTGGACGTGGAGGGGCACGAGCCCGGTGTTTTGCGCGGCATGGCGCAAAGCGTGAAGCGCGGCGCGATCCGTCACGCCATTATCGAGGTAAGCCCCGGCAGCCAGGCGGAAGAGATCGACACCATCCTGCGCGATTGGGGCAAGCGCGTGGCTGCCTTGCGCATCTGGCGGGACGGACGCTGGATGCCATCGCGCACCATCGACATAACGTCTCGCAGCGATGCGGTAATCGATTTCGCATGACGTCCGACACAGGTCATACAGATGAGCCGACAATCTGGCTGTTCAGCGATATTCTTGCGGGGCTCGGCGGGATCGAGACCTATCTGGATGCCTTGGCACGCAAGCTGCACGATGAAGGGCGGCAATTCCGAATTGCCGTTTCACTCAATGGACCAACGCCCATTCTGGACGATCTTGAGGCTCTGGGCATCCCCATCTATCGTCAGAAGCGCATTCCCGGGGATCGTTTCCATATCCGCCAGCGGCTGCTGGTGCGCCATGTCGCCAACCGGCTGAATCCGGGGGACTGGGTCTATTGCATTCGCCAGCCCATGCCCGAAATCTATCTGTCGCTGGTGCGCGCCGTGCATGCGCGCGAGGCAAAGATCGCGGCCAGCTGGATATTCTCGCCCCGATATATCCCGCCGCCGGCGGGGCGTGTGGGCGATGCGTTCTGCCGGGCGGTACGGCAGACCGATGCGGTTATCTCCGTTTCCGAGTGCGGGAAGAGTGAATTCGCACAGGTTTACGGCCATTCCGGCAAGGTAAACGTCGTGCGCTATCACAACCGTCCGCTGTTCGATGACGCCGTGCCCATGCCGCCTCTGCCGCCGTTTCAGGTTGGCTATGCAGGCCGGATCGACATTCACCAGAAGAACCTTGACACGCTGATCGAGGCCTTTGCCCTGCTGTGTGACAAACGGCCCGACAGCGTGCTGAACCTGCACGGCGGTGGACCGGATGAGGACATGCTGCAAACTTTGGTCGCAGGCTCGCCCGTGGCCGACCGGATCCGCATCCATGGCCGATACGACCTTGCGCGCGACATGGCAGGTATCGTCGCGCGCAGCCACGTCTTCACCTATGCCTCCCGCTTCGAAGGCGGGCCGTGCTTCTCGCTACTGGAACTGATGCAGGCAGGCCGATATGTCGTCGCCTCTCCCGTAGGGGGCATCCCCGATCTTTACGACGGTCACCCGGAGGCAGGCGCGCTGGTCGATTTTCAAAGCCCCGCCGCCATTGCCGAGGCGCTGGAGCAGGCGGCATGCCGGATCGAGGAAGGTGCGATCGACGTGCACCGCATTCGCCAGCGTTACCTGGCCGAGTTTACAGGCGACCATGCACATGCGCAGTTCCTTGAAGCTCTGGGACTAGAGGATGTGGCGCGATGAGGGCGTGCTGGCTGGTTCCCGACGATTACGGCGGCGGGGTCATTTCCGTAGCACAGGCGTGTTGCCGGGAAGCGGCCGCAAACGGACATGATGCTACGTTGCTGACTTTGCTGCCCCCCAGCGGGCATGCCGCAGAATTCGGCGGGGTACGCGTTGAAAGTCTGAATGCCGCGCCTGCAGATGCAACCTCTCCGCGACGGTTCATAAAATGGCTGGAGGACAATCCGCAGGACGTGGTTTTTCTCAATGGCTGCGAACAGGTTGATGGGACCCCGCCATTCATTCCGCAAGGAACGCGCGCGATCTATGTGGTCCATGATACCGCACCGCGCTATTTCGAGGCGGCCATCCGGCACGAAGCCGCGCTGGATGCGATCGTTGCCGTTTCAGAAAGCGTGGCAGCACGCTTTCGCGACAGGTTGCGGCGACCCGAGAAGCTGTTCGTCATTCACAACGGAACCGTGTTCCCCTGCGAATACGCGAATGCAGTCCGCAACGAGGACCTTCTCTTTCTTGGCGGCGACAAGCATATCAAGGGCGCGGGTGATGTCCTTGCCTTGTGGCCGCATCTGCTGGAACAGGGTTTTGAGGGGCGATTGCACTGGTTCGGATCGGTAGGCCAGCCCATCCAAAGGCGAATTTCCGCATTGCCGGAAGCAGACAGGATCGCGCTTCACGGCCGGGTTGCGCGGCGCAGGATCTTCGAGATTGCAAACAACTCGAGTGCCCTCCTGATGCTCAGCCGCGTGGAGCCGTTCGGCATGGCGACGGTGGAATGCATGGGCATGGGCTGCGGCGTTGCCGGCTGGGATATCGATACCGGAACGAAGGAAATCGTCCTTATTCCGGAAGAAGGTCGTCTCGCGCCGCTGGGAGACTATCAGGCGCTTGCCACGACGGCGATATCCATGCTGGAGCATGGCAATGGGGAGCGGCAAGCTATGGCGCAACGCGTGCGTGAACGGTTCAGCGCCGCAGCAATGTGGACGCGGTACGAGGCCATGCTGGAGCAGGTGATGGAAGGCAGTCGCGCGCCCCGCGCAGCCCCCGGAACCATGCCGCCCGACTATGTGCCGCCGCAGCGACTTTTCCAGAAATTGCCCGAATGGGTGCGCGGCCCGATCCGCGAAGTGGTGAGCCGTTCCGCGCGGCTGGGCTACATCCTGCGCGATTTTCGGGGGCGTTAGCATGGCCGCGCCGTTCCTGTTCCTTTCCGCCAACACGCCGTGGGTCTATGCTTTGGCGCGCGAACTGTCGCGGGATGCGCCTGTAACCGCGATCCAACTGTATGACTGGCCCAATTACCGGCGGATCAGGCCGCGATGGCCGGAAGAGGAAAGCGCGGTGCGGCGGCGGCGGATCGTGATGCCGCCCGGTTATGCCGGCACGCTGGAGCGGTTACATCGCCCGATCATGCAAACCGCGTTCCGATCGGAATACCGCCGCTTGCGAGATGCAGCTGGAGTCGATCCTTTCGTGGTGACGCCCTATCCCTACCTGGCGCCCTGGGTGCGTTTCGTGCCGGATCGGCAGCTGATATACTACAACCTCGATGATTACGCGCTCTACAATCCGCTCCGTGCAGACACCATTCGCCAGCGGGAGGATGAACTGGTCGCGCGCGCCGGATTGACCGCGTGCCTGTCTGCCTTTCAGGTGGAGCAGTTGTCGCAGCGCAACCCCGGACATGCAGCGCGCATTCGGCATTTTCCGCTGGGCGTGTCGGACGATTTCCTCAATCCTCACCCCGAAAAGCCGCCGCTCGCCAACAGCGTGGGCTACGTCGGCAATCTGGGCGACAGGGTGGATTGGCCGCTGGTGGATACGGTTGCCGGGCTGTTGCCAGATGTCACCTTCCACTTCGTCGGGTTCATTCATGGGCCGGACGATCCTTCGGCGATGAGCGAATGGCAGCGCGCGCGGCATACGGCCTTCGCCCGGCCCAATGTCATCTACGAGGGCGGCGTGCCCCAGGCCGAAGTGCGCCAGCATTACTGGCGCTACGGCGTCAACTGGATGCCTTATGACGTGCGCCACCCGTTCAACCTTGCCGCCTGTCCCACCAAGATCATGGACGCCATCGCCAGCGGTCGGCCGTTTGTCTCCACGCCCACGCCCGAAGTGCAACTCTCGCCGGAGTGGATCGCGATAGCGGATGATGCGGATGGGCTTGCGGATTATATCCGCGATGCACTGGACAATCTCCCGCCAGCAGGCCCGCGCATCGAATATGCCCGCGCCAACAACTGGCGGCAGCGGGCCATTCAGTTCCGCAAGCTGCTTGGCGAAGAACCGGCATGAGCGGCGCGGCACAAAACGGCGGGTTCGTATGCGCATTTCGCGGGCGGCGGGACGATTACCAGGTGCCGCTGGCGCTGCACGAGGCCGGTCTGCTCGACAGGTTCATAACGGATTTCTACACCGGGCAGGACCTTTCCGCGGCATCGCGCTTTCTGCCCGCCCGCTTGCGCGCGCCGCTGCAAATGCGCCGCAAGGATGGCTTGCCATCCACCCGCGTGTGGCAATTTCCGGCGATGGCTGTAAAGGAGGCGCTGGCAAAGTCCGATCCGGCGAGGGCGGCGCGCATTCGCGATGCGCATGACATACGTCTGTCGCAGGCCGCCGCGCAGCAGGCGAGCCGTCACGGGGCGAACCTGCTGCTCTATTCCGCCTATGCCGCCGACGCGTTCGAGGCCGAATACACGCACAGGCCTGCAAAAATCCTGTTCCAGTACCATCCGCATTTCGAGGTGGAACGCGATATCTTGGCCGAGGACGCGCGCTCTCCCATGGGCGCTGCGCCCGGTTGCGCGGATTTCGAGAACGTCACACGCGAGCAGCGCCAACGATCCGACAATGCGTGGCGACTTGCCGACAGGATCATTTGCGCCAGCAGCTTTACCGCCCGTTCGTTGATCCGTGCTGGCGCCTCGCCTGATAGGGTGGCAATTGCCAGCTACGGCATTGCGCCATCGGACATCTCCGGCGGACAGCCTGCCGCGCCTTTGCCCGAGGCTGGCTTTCGCGTCCTGTTCGTTGGCTCCGCCATCCAGCGCAAGGGTATCCACCACTTGCTGAAGGCGTGGGAGATGGCCGACCTTCCCACCGGCGCGCAGCTTACGGTTGTCGCCCGCAGCTACGACCGCGACTTTTTCGATCCTGCGCGGCTGCCTGCGGGATGCACCTACCACGCGGGTGTTGACCGGGCGCGGTTGGCGCAGCTCTACGCATCCAGTACCTTGTTCTGCATGCCTTCGCTGATAGAAGGTTTCGGTCAGGTCTATCTGGAGGCCTTGGCCACCGGATTGCCCGTTCTTGGGACGCCTAACACCTGCCTGCCCGATATCGGTAGCGAGGAAAATGGTGTGTTCATATCGCCCGCAGGCAATGCAACTGCGCTCGCGCGCAAACTGGAGGAACTGGCCCGCCGCCTGCCGGGTGACGCGGCCATCAAGGACAGGGCAAGACTGGTTGCGGGCCATTTTGGCTGGCATGACTTTCGCGACAGCATCGTAAGAGTTTGCGAAGCAGTCCAGAGCGGGCAATGAGGATCACGACCACCGAACATACTCCTACCGAAAACACGCCCACCGAAAACACAATGGCCGAAACATCTTTCGACGCCAGAACCACCGGAACGATCCAAGCAGCGTAAAATGCCCCTCGACTTGCCAGACACATATTACGTCGCGCTTGCGCTGCTGGGCGGCCTTACGATCTGGGCTGCGATCAACCTGCGCAACACGTGGGCGCCGCCATTCCTCGCCGTGCTCGTCACATTCGGCTTCTGGTACATGATCGAACCGCTCTACGTGCCGCAGGAATTCGTACCCTTCTCCCGCGCCATTGTCCGGGACGCGTATTTTTACGGCATCGTGTTCCTGCTGTCTTTCGCTTTACTGTTTATCGCATGCGCGCCGCTTTTTCGACCCAAGATGGCGCGGTATGGCGCGGGCGGCAGGATCGATCGCAAGGAACTGGCCCGCACGGCGGAGGGGCTGGTTATCCCTGTGGCCGCGCTGTGGCTGGTTCTGGTGGCCTACGGAACTTACCGCGTGGGCGGAGATGTGCTGCAGGCCCTGTTCCCGTTGGAGGGGCGTTCGGGCCTGCGCATGTGGCAGCGGTCGGCAGGCTCGGGTGCCGGGGCCAGCGGTTTCGTGGTCTCTGCGGCGAGTTACCTTTACCTGCTGGTATCGGCCACCTTCGGCGCGCTGCTGCCGCTTGCCCGCCGGCGTTCGACGCGGCTCGTGCTGATCGTGCTGATCTGCCTGTCGTGGCCCTATCTCTTCCTCCAGGGATCGCGCAACCAGACGCTGATCGCCGTGCTGCCTTTCATCGCCTCCTTCTTCATCTTCGGCCGGGCATCGCGCTGGCTCAAGGTGCTTACGGTTCTGAGCGCCTGCGCATTGATCTTCGTGTGGTTCGGCATCGTCATCCAGATGCGCTCAGATCAACTGGCCTTGACTGAGATTTCGTTCGGAGAGGACATTACCCATTACGGCCTGAACATGGCTTCTGAGCTGTGCTGGATGCTGTATTTCCACCAGAACGAATTGATGCAACCGAGCTGGGGTGGCCGCTATCTGGCAGAAGCGCTCAATTTCGTGCCGCGGGCCTTGTGGCCGGGCAAACCGCTTATCGGCATCGACTACTCGATCCTGCGCGGGTTCGGCGGATCGGGCACGGATATCGGCGTGAACGCCACGATCTCCACCGGGTTGATCGGGCAGGGCATCGCCAATTTCGGGCCTCTGTTCGGTTCTATCTGCGCCGGTTTCCTGATGGCCCTGTGGGCCAGCTTCCTGTGGCGCCTGCGCGTGCAGGCCACCTTGCCGCGCTTGCTGCTGTTTGCCCTGGGTCTCGCGCTGACAATCAACCTTGGCCGCGATATCACGCTGCTGACGCTGTTCCCCTTCGTTTTCGGTTATATCGCCGTTCTGGCCATCGAATACCGCGAGAAACTGAAGCGTCGGCGCGCACGCAAACGTCGCGCCAAGACGGAGATGCGGCTGCGCCATGCAGAGCCGGACGCGGAGTGGTAGAGCTGTCTCTTATACACATCTGACGCTGCCGACGAGCGATCTAGTGTAGAT
>OJED01000043.1_pt1 | contig 35405 bp, 30 predicted proteins | sample 1593181 | NCBI WGS metagenome assembly OJED01 (sample SAMN05416772, study PRJEB24817) | seawater metagenome | isolation source: Sea water | place: Canada:Atlantic | collected 2013-07
TCGTCGGCAGCGTCAGATGTGTATAAGAGACAGATGCCAGGGCCGTTGCCTATTGGGAGGAAGGGCCGATGGCGCTTGCCGTTATCGCGGAAATTGAGTCGTCGCGCCTTCTGGAACTTGCCGCCATGCTGGCGGGCGAAACTTCTCTAGCCGACACTTAGACTTCGGTCTGCGCCGATCAGCCGCTGACCGCGCCCAGCGCATCGGCATAGGCGAGGCTCATCATGATCGTGTCGACCGCCGCATGGGCGATGATGACGGCCCACAGGTTGCCGCCGCAGCGGTTGCGGATATAGCCGAACAGTAGGCCGACGCAGGCTGTTACGGCCATGCCGCCAAGCCCCTGGTAGGCGTGCGGCAGGCCGAACAGCAGTGCCTGTATCACCAGCACCACGCTGCCGCGTCCCCGAAGGCCGGGCAGGCGTTCCAGCCGGTCCATCAGGAAGCCGCGATAGAGCACTTCCTCGCCGAAGCCTGCGGCAAAGATGGCTACGCCCACCACCCACAGCGCGAACATGGCGGGGCTTTCGGTAACGAGATCGAGGACAAAGCTGGGGTCCGGCGCGCCAAGGCCCGCGGCCTCTGTCGCCCATGCGCCCAGGGTGAAGATGCCAATCGTGCCGCCTGTACCCAGCGCGGCCCAGCCCACCGTGGAGCGCAAGTTGGTAGGCGCTTCCAGCCGAATGGCTTCGGGCAAACGGCCTTCCTTGCGCAGCCACAGCCATGCCACCGCCATACCCGCTACTGCACTGGCAATCACGGTAGACGCAACAAGAGCCGAGCCAAGGTCCGGCTGTGCCGCCGGGGCGTCCGGGTTCTGTGCTGCTGTCATCACCATGTCTATGATGGCAGGGATCGCCGGCAGGATGCTGGCGACGAGATAGGCGCCCGCCACCGACATGAATTGCATGATGAAGCGAAACCAGCTTATCGGCGCCTTGATCCCGGTATGAGGAGAGGCAGGCTCGTCGCTGAACACGCTGGCCGGATTGTCCATTCTCGTTACCCCAACCTCAATCTACGCTGTCTTGCCAGACCAGTGGATCGCGCAGGTGCGGGATGCAAGCGGCGTATGGCAGTTTCCTACAGCGGTGCATCTACCCATGCCGATGCAATGACACCCATCTGCTATCCCGACTGCACCCAACCCGTTCAACAAACCCGTACCGGGCCGTTTGCGAAAGGTCACAATCTGGAACGGCTTTTTAAATGCAAGGCCTTGCTAATAAGAGAGAAAAAGGCGCAGCGGGGTTTTAGTATTCCCGCCGCTATCCGTTCCATAATCGCAGGTCGAACCGCGGCTTGCGGCCTTGCTTTTTGTGGCAAAGCGGCTATGTGCGCGTCTTCCCATCGCCAGATAAGGGAATTCCGCGCGGGAGCTGGTCTACGGACCGGCGCTTGACCGCTCAACATGAGCGCCGGTGCATGCATCGGCGCAACAGTGAGAAAAGGAGGCCATCATGGCCAAGAAGATCGAAGGTTACATCAACCTTCAGGTGCCTGCGGGCGCTGCCAACCCGTCACCCCCCATCGGTCCTGCGCTGGGTCAGCGCGGCGTGAACATCATGGAATTCTGCAAGGCTTTCAACGCCGCCACGCAGGACATGGAAAAGAACGCCCCGATCCCCACCAAGATCACCGTCTTTGCAGACCGTTCGTTCACCTTCGTGACGAAGACCCCGCCTGCAAGCTTCCTGATAAAGAAGGCGATGAAGATCAAGTCCGGCTCCAAGGAGCCTGGCAAGAATATCATCGGCACGATCAAGACTTCGCAGCTGGCTGAAATCGCCGAAACCAAGATGGCCGATCTCAACGCCAACGACATTGACCAGGCCGTGAAGATCATCGCCGGTTCCGCCCGTTCGATGGGCCTCGAAGTGGTGGAGGGCTAAGATAATGGCAAAGCAGACAAAGAAGCAGCAGCAGGTTGCAAAGCTCGATAACGAGAAGCTTTACACTGTCGATGACGCTATCGCCACGCTGCGCGAATACAAGGCCGGTTTCGACGAGACCGTCGAAGTCGCCATGAACCTGGGCGTCGATCCCCGCCACGCAGACCAGATGGTGCGCGGCATGGTGTCGCTGCCGGGCGGCACGGGCAAGGACGTGAAGGTTGCCGTGTTCGCACGCGGCGATAATGCCGAAAAGGCCACCGCCGCCGGTGCCGACAAAGTGGGCGCCGAAGACCTGATGGAAGACATGCAGAACGGCAACCTCGATTATGACCGCGTGATCGCCACGCCGGACATGATGGGCGTTGTCGGCCGCCTGGGTAAGGTGCTGGGCCCCAAGGGCCTGATGCCGAACCCAAAGCTGGGCACCGTCACACCGAACGTGGAACAGGCCGTGAAGGACGCCAAGGGCGGCCAGATCGAATTCCGCGTCGAGAAGATGGGCATCATCCACTCGGGCATTGGCAAGCTTTCGTTCTCTGACGACAAGCTGAAGGAGAACTTCGAGGCCATGACCCAGGCGATCGTGAAAGCGAAGCCGACGGGTGCCAAGGGCAAGTACGTTAAGAAGATTTCGCTGACTTCCACCATGGGCCCCGGCCTCAAGATCGACCTTGCCGAGGTCGAAGGCGCTTGATCTAAAGCCTCCGGGCACAGGCGATTGCCGCCTGTCCTACACAAGCAAAATTGCGAAGAGCCGGGGAAGCGATTCTCCGGCTCTTTGATTCCCTGCGCATTTTTCGGAGCCAGCCCAGTCTTCGCGCATTGGACAGGTGAAAGGAACTTCTCATGTCCAAGTCTACGATCCTGATCGGTCTCGCCGTGGTGGTGGTAATCGCCCTTGGCGTTCTCGTGGATACAAGGCTGGCCGCAGGCGCAGGCGCGCTCTTGCTGCTGCTTGGTATCGGTTACGGCACATGGCAGGCAAAGCGCGCCACGCCGCAGGAGGATACTCGCGGCGAACGCGGCGCGCGCGAGCTACGTGAAGAGCTGGCAGAAGATGAGGCGCGGCGTGGAACGCGCTAGACTTTCTCGAAAGCGTTTATCCGATGGCTAGATTCCGCCCGGCGTGAAATCCCGGCCTGCCTCCGCCAGCGCTTCGCACAGAGTGTCGACGGCGCTGTCGAGCACGTCGCGGCTGGTGGACCGGATCACGAAATTGGCGCCGGTGCGCCCTTCGCGGAAGAAGGGGTAGCTGCCGATCTGGCAGCCCTCATGCGCCTTTTCCACTTCGCGCAGGATATCTGCCACTTCGCTTTCTGCCGTCCAGCAACCTACAGTCTCGGTAATCAGCGGCGCGCCGCCTTCCAGTTGGCCGGTCAATCCGTCCAGCATCTGCGCGGTGATGGCGGGCACGCCTGCCATCAAAAAGATGTTGCCATGGCGGATACCCGGCGCGCCCGAGATGCGATTGGGAATTAGCTCTGCCCCGTCCGGCACCCGCGCCATGCGCAGCCGCGCTTCGTTCAGGCCGCCGGGCTTGCCTGCGTAATAGTCTTCCAGCATTGCCCGCGCTTCGGGGTGAACAACCACCTCCACGCCGAGTGCTGCAGCGATGGCATCGACGGTGATATCGTCATGCGTGGGGCCAATGCCGCCGGTGGTGAAGAGATAGTCGTATTCCGCGTGCATGGTGTTCACCGCCATTGCGATGGCGTCCATATCGTCTGCCACCACGCGCACTTCGGTCAGGCGAATACCCTGCACCTGCAGCCAGCCTGCGACCTGTGCGATGTTCTTGTCTGCGGTGCGGCCAGAGAGAATCTCGTCACCGATAACCACCAGGCCGGCAGTCCAGATCCTGTTTGTATCAAGGTTCATTCGGCAGCAATCTTGTCATGGTTTGTGAAAAAGCCTTCCTGCAATGCCTCTGGCACTTCGCGCAATTGCAGAACGCCATCGGCGACGGGGCGCTGCCGGAAGTCGCGCCGGTCGTCCAGATAGTTATGCGCCAGCGTCCAAGGTCGGTCCGCCCCGACTTTCGGCATCAGATCCTTTGCACGGTTGAGATAACCCGATGTGTAGTCCCAGGGCGCCACGGCTTCCGGCTCGTCGTCCGGTGCCAACACGGGTTCGGCAATGTCAGCGCCACGTTCCGCCATGGTATTCAGCACTTCGCAGGCATAGCGCGCATTGCAATCGGCCCGCAGCGTCCAGCTGGCATTGAGATAACCAAATACGAAACTGAGGTTGGGCAGGTTGGAGAACATGGTGCCGCGATAGAAGAAGTGATCCGCCCAATCGACCGGATCGCCATCCTTCGACACTTCCACCTTGCCGGCAAGTGCCAGGCGCAGCCCGGTGGCCGTCACCACCACGTCGGCGGGCAGGTACTCGCCCGACTTCAGTTTTACGCCGTCTGCATCGAAACTGGCAATGTGATCGGTGACTATGCACGCCTTCTCAGCTCGGATGGCTTTGAACAGGTCACCGTTGGGTACCAGGCAAAGGCGCTGCTTCCACGGTGTATAGGGTGGCTCGAAATGCTTCGGATCGTATTTCTCGCCCAGGTGCCTGCGCAGCATGTTGCGCAGCATTGCGGACAGTTTCTCGGGCTTGCGGCGCGACAGGCCAAAGAAATAGCTGCGCAGACCGATATTCTTCCAGCGCGTGAGACGATAGGCCAACTTTTCCGGAAACCAGCGCTGAAAACGCTTGTTCCACTTGTCCTGCCGGGGGCCTGCACCCATCCATGTGGGTGTGCGCTGAAGCATGGTGACGCTCTTCGCTTCCTCGGCCATGGCTGGCACAAGGGTAACGGCCGTGGCACCCGAACCGACTACCACCACCCGCTTGCCCGCATGATCGAAGTCTTCGGGCCAGAACTGCGGATGGATCACCTCGCCTGCGAACTGATCGAGATCGGGTATCTGCGCATCGTGCGGGTTATCGTAATCGTAGTAGCCGCTGGCGAAGTAGAGCCAGCGCGCCGTGGTTACATTTCGGCTGCCATCGGACCCCCGCGCGGTAATCGTCCAGCGTGCCGTCATTGAATCCCAGTCGGCAGACAGCACTTCCTGCCCGAAACGGATGTGCTGGCTGATGCCGCGTTCGTCCGCCGTACGATTCAGATATTCCAGAATGTTCGGCCCATCGGCGATGGCATCCTCGTGTTTCCACGGCTCGAACACGAAGCCCAGCGTGTGCATGTCGGAATCCGACCGCACGCCGGGATAGCGGAACAGATCCCACGTTCCGCCAATCTGTTCGCGTCGTTCCAGGATCGTATAGCTGCGATCGGGACAGATCATGCCCATGTGTGCAGCCATCGAAATTCCTGAAATACCCGCTCCGATAATGCAAACGTCGGTATCGGGCTGGGTCATAAGGCAGAGTTCCTAGTTCGGGTTTGGGCCTAGACCGATGAACATAGAGTGTGAACGCGCATCGGCATAGTCACTGTCTGACGAACCGTTTCCAACCATCGCCGTGCGCGCGGCCTGCACGGTGTTGGCCAGCAGGCAAGCGATGGTCATCGGACCGACGCCGCCGGGCACGGGCGTTACGGCGGCGGCGTGCTGCACCTCGTCGAACTTGATGTCACCCACCAGCTTCGTCTTGCCTTCTTTCGTTTCCTGACGGGTGATGCCCACGTCGATCAGAACCGCGCCATCCTTGACCCAATGGCCTTTTACCAGTTCGGGTGCGCCAGCGGCCGCCACGATCACGTCAGCTTGACGGCAGATCTCGGGCAGGCCGGCGGTGTAGATATGGGTAACGGTAACGGTCGCTTCGGCATCCAGCAGCAGATTTGCCACAGGCTTGCCCACGATATTGGATTTGCCGATCACCACCACATTCTTGCCGGTCAGATCGGGGATGACGGAGTTGATCAGTTTCATCACGCCCAGCGGGGTGCATGGCACGATACCGCCTGATCCGGTGGACAGACGCCCTACATTGACCGGATGGAAACCGTCGACGTCCTTTTCCGGCGCGATGGAGCGCAGCACCCGCCGCGTATCGATATGATCGGGCAGGGGGACCTGGCACAAGATGCCATGCACGGACTTATCGTTGTTCAGCGTGTCGATCAGGGCCAGCAGATCATCCTGCGAAGTGTCGACCGGCAAACGGTGTTCGGTCGACGTGATCCCCACCAGTTCGCAGGCCTTGATCTTGCGCCGGACGTAGACCTCGCTGGCCGGGTCTTCGCCCACCAGTATGACGGTCAGGCCGGGCGCGGGATAACCGTCCCTCACCAGCGCATCGACCTCGGCCTTCGTTTTCATGTCCAGCTGGCGTGCGATTGCGCGGCCATCGATAATCTCTGCCATGTCCCGGCAAAACTCCCGTCTTTGTCAAATCGAACGCAACCACGCGGCCGCAATTCAGGTATACCCTGCCTCTTAGATGCGCACGTAGGGTGTTGACGACAAGACATGCCGGTTTTTGGCGTAACGCGCGCTTTTCCACGCCCTGCGCGATGATTGGTCTTCAGTCCAGTTCATCCGTCACGCAATAGCTCGTTGCGCCGATGGTCTATAGATTGCGTCTGCATGTCTGATAGTGGGGCATGGCACGTGCGCACTGCGCATGAGAATGGCTGCGATATCTGAAAGCTTCAGAAACACGAATAAAATTAGGATTGCCAGAGATGCTGATGTTTTTGCCCGGTCTCATCTGCGATAGGCGCATTTATGCGGCGCAACAGTCCGCCTTTCCGGAAGGATGGGCCTTGGATGGTTACGGCATGGCGGATTCGCTGACCGAGATGGCGCAGATCGTTCTTGCCAAGGCTGATGAGCGCGGGGCGGACAAGATCGACGTCTTCGGCCATTCCATGGGCGGGCGCGTGGGGATGGAGATCGCGCGTCTCGCCCCGAACCGCGTAAGGCGTCTGGCGCTGGTTTCCACCGGCGTCCATCCGGCTGGAGGGAGCGAGCCCGCCAACCGCGCCGCGTTGCAGCAAATTGGTTACGAAGACGGTTTCGAAGCGCTGGTGGACACCTGGCTACCCCCGATGGTGGCCGATGCGAACCGCGATACGCCTGCATATGCCGTGATGCGCGAAATGTGCCTGTCGAAGGGGCAGGCCGTGTTCGATGCACAGATCAAGGCGCTGCTGAACCGTCTGCCTTTCGATGAACTGCTGGCGAGCCTGACCTGCCCGACTCTGGTGATGACGGGTGAACTGGATGCCTGGGCACCGCCCTCGCAGCATGAAGCCATCGCAGCAAAGGTCGCCAATTCGGATCTGGTTATTGTGCCGGGTGCCGGGCACATGATCCAGATGGAGGCGCCCGACGCGGTGAACGCGGCGATATCGGATTGGCTTGCGACACCCGCAGCTAAGTAAGGCGATTTCATAACACGCGACATCCGCGGATGGCACACGCGAGTGATGCCCTTTTCCTTGCGGCGAGGGCGCAATATGCGCCATGCGTCTCAAATGCCCGTTCGTTCTCTCCTAAGCCTTGCCGCGTTGCTGCTGCACGCGCCCCTTCTCTCCAATGACCGCGAGGCCACGCTGGAGGGGCATTGGGCCTTTCGCATAGACGAGGCGACAATATTCGTCTTCGCCTTGGATGAACGCGACGAACAGGACGGCGGTGGCTGGCAAGGCAGCTGGACGCGGCCGGAAATCATTACCAGCAACGGCATGGTATTCCGCGACATGAGCGGCGAGCAGACCGTTATACCGATAGAAGCGATCCAGCGCCGAAACGCGGTGCAACTGACGTTCGAGGGGCCGCGGAGCGATGGTCGCCGCGATATCCTGCAGTTTCGCCTGACGGGAGAGAACCAGGCCCGGCTCGACTACATCGGTATCGAGGGGGAACCATACCCGCTGATCCGGGTGCAGCCCGATACGCCGCTGGGGCCGTTCGATCCGGCGCGTATATACGATCGCGACAACGCGATTCTACAGGCGCAACTCGGTAGCGAGGAAGATCTGCCGGAACTGTCGGACGAGATGGACACCAGCAAGGGAGATACCGTGCCGGAAGACGAGAACGCGCCTTCCCGCGTCGACGAAGATTTTCTCGACGGGCTTTGAGCCCGGCAGGAGTTCTCGTCCTGGTGGTTTTCCAGCAACGCAGCGCTCTTGCCCGAAAGGTTGCGAACGCGCGCTTCGGACACTTCATTTGCACAAACTCTTGGCACTGCCACTGCAATTCAGCCAGCCGTTTCAGTCGCTTCGTGCAAAACCATTAGGGAATACCACCGTTGGTTTGTATGCGTCGCCTGGTTGTCCAGCGTGCTGGGGCGAGGATCGGGGCGTATCATGTACAGATTGGCGGGTTTTGATGTGCCCCAGCGCTTTCGCGCGCCGTATATCCGCTTGCTGGTGCAATGCGCGTTTGGTCTGGGCTGCACGCTTGCTATGATCGGGTTTCGCACCTTCCTGGATCTTTGGGCCGCCACGGCAGGCCCATTCGCACTGGTCTATCCCTCCGTGCTGATCTCCACACTCTACGGCCATTGGAAGGCCGGTGTCGTGACCTTCGTCTCCAGCTTCGCCTGGGCCTGGTATTTCGTGCTTCCGGCTTCCCGAAGCTTCAGCTTTGAATTGGCGACCGATGCTTCGCGCGTGGCTGTCAATGCAGCCGCCGTGCTGGTGGTAATGCTGTTTGCCGAGAGTTTTCGCCGCGCCGTGGTAACAGCCATAGCCCAGCGTGACGAACAGATCGCGCGAGCAACGATGTTGCAGCAGGAGCTGGAGCACCGCACGAAAAACAACTTCGCCCTCGCGGCCAGCCTGCTTGAAATGCAGAAACGGCGCGAACAGATCCCCGAAGTTGCCACCGCGCTGGAGCAGGCCATTACCCGCATCCATTCGTTTTCTTCTGCCTATTCCAACCTCGCCTTGCGACAGGGGGAAGGGGCGATGGTGGCCATGCAGGATTACCTAGTTGATCTGGTCGACCGGGTGACGCGGGGCGCATTTCTGGATAATGTGAAGGTCGAAGTCGATGTGGATAGCGACAATGCCACCTTGCCGCGTGAAGTGGCTGTTGCCATCGGTCTTTTCACCAACGAGGCGCTGACGAACTGTGCCAAGTATGCTTTCCCCGACGGCCGGAACGGTACGGTGAGAGTTCACTTTGCAGGTACGGGCGGCGAATGGTCTCTTTCTATCCAGGACGATGGCATCGGAACGGCAGGGATGCGCGTTGGCTCCTCCGGCATTGGAGAACGTCTTTTTGCCGCGTTCGCGCAGCAGGCGGGCGCACATTACCATGTCGACGCCACACCGACCGGACGATCGCTGCATCTCGCCAGCCAGTAACTAAGCACTTCACATTCGGAGCGCGCCTGTCCTCCTGAGGAAGCTGGGCGGGAAAGCCGGTTTGGTGCTGGAAGACTTTGCCGGCGCGATGGCGGCAACCCCATGGGTCGCCGCCAGCGACGTTACATTACTTCTTCATCGGTGTCGGCTGTAGGTGTGGCGGAAATCGTGGTGCCATCGTCCATCGTCAGCGTGCGTGTGCCGTTCTCGTCCGGTGCCCCTACCGTATAGCAGGTTGGATTCCGGGCTTCATCAGCCTGCCAACACGTTTGTTCGGCCCCGAAGGTCCAGTTGCCATTAACGGTCGAGCCGTCGGCGATTTCCGCCGAATAGGTGCCGTCTGGGTTGTTGGTTGTGACACCTGGAGTACCGTCCGGATAGGTTACGTCCCAACGTCCGACATAGGCTTCCATCGTTTCCCCGTTGGCATTGGTCAGAGCGACGTCTTCCTGGATTACCGGTTCCTCGACCACTTCTTCTTCGGCTTCCGAGGTGCAGGCCCCGAGCAGCGCGGTAGCTGCAGCGACATAAATGATCTTGTGCATGTAATCTCTCTCCTTCGTCAAATGACCCCGATCGCATGCATAGCGCAAAAGTTCGCATAAGTCGCTCCCCGATCAATCCACCCTGATTGCGAACGCACCAACGGATCTTCGACGCGAAGCGCTGTTACAGACGGGATGACCTACCGGGCAATCATCGCTAAAGGCGCGGACGAAATCAATCTGGATGACGTGATAATGAAATACCTCCTGCAGGCCAGCGCTGCCGCTGCCCTCATCAGCTCGACCGCACATGCGCAGGATGAGAGCGGCGAAAACGCGATCATAGTTCTGGGAGAAGGCTTGCCCGATACGCCCGGCGTGCCCGCCTATTCGGTGATCGATTTGGAGCGAGAGCAGATCGTCACCACTGGATCGGGCACTTTCGAGGACGCGCTGGCCAGTGTGGCGGGTTTCCAGCAGTTCCGCCGTTCCGACAGTCGCAGTTCCAACCCCACTGCGCAGGGTGCCACGCTGCGCGCGCTGGGTGGTAACGCCTCAAGCCGCGCGCTGGTCCTGCTGGACGGCGTGCCGATGACCGACCCGTTCTTCGGCTACGTCCCTTTCAACGCCATCGCGCCGGAGCGCCTTTCCTCCGTCCGTGTAACGCGTGGCGGCGGCTCCGGCCCGTTCGGATCGGGCGCGCTGGCCGGTACAATAGAGGTGCAAAGCGCCAATGCGCAGGAACTTGGCCTGTTGACTGCACAGGCGCTGGTAAACGATCGCGGCGGAACACAGGCATCGCTGACTGCGGCACCTTCTTGGGACGGTGGCTATGCCATCGCAAGCGGGCGCTGGGACCGGGGCAAGGGTTTTTTCTCCACGCCCGAGGCCGATCGCGTTCCTGCCACCGCTCGCGCCGCTTACGACAGCTGGTCTGCCAGTGCGCGCGTGGTGCAGCAGCTTGGCGAAGATGAGGAAGTGCAACTTCGCGGCCTTGCGTTCGAGGACAACCGTACGCTGCGTTTCGAAGGCGCGGACAGCCGTATTCGCGGCGAGGACGTGTCGCTACGGTTGGTATCGCGCGGTGAATGGCAGGTGGATGCGCTGGCCTATGCCCAGTGGCGCAATTTCAGCAATGTCGTGATCTCGTCCTCACGCTTCGTAAAGGTGCTTGACCAGAAGGATACGCCCGCCACCGGCCTTGGCGGCAAGATCGAGGTTCGCCCGCCCCTGGGCGAAAACCACACGCTACGGATCGGTGCCGACTACCGGCGCAGCGAGGGCGACCTGTTCGAAGACAGCTTTTCAGCCTTCTCTGGCAACCTCACCGAGAACCGCTTTGCCGGGGGCAAGAACACCGACCTGGGCCTGTTCGTGGATCATGACTGGAATTACGGACCGATCACGCTGACAGGTGGGCTGCGCGCAGACCGCTACACTATCGAGGATGGCTTCTACCGCGCGCTCGCTGACGATGGCACGGTCGTTCGCGATGACAGCTATGCCGACCGGTCCGACTGGGAAGTTACCTGGCGTGCCGGTGCACGACTGCAGATGGATCGCAACCTTACCTTGCGTGCGGCGGCCTACAGCGCTTTCCGCCTTCCCACGATCAACGAACTCTACCGCCCCTTCGTGGTCTTCCCCGTGGTGACGCAGGCTAATGCCGAGCTGGAGCCGGAGCGACTGGAAGGCTGGGAACTCGGCGTGGACTTCCAGGCTGCCGACCACCTGACGCTGTCAGCCACCTTTTTTGACAACAAGGTCGAGAACGCCATTGCCAACGTGACGCTGGAGCCGAACCTGCGCCAGCGCCGCAACCTGGATGCCATCGATGCGCAGGGCCTGGAACTGGCCGCCGCGCTGGACTTTGGACAATTCGATTTTGTCGGTACGCTGGTGTTCACCGCGCCCGAAATCGAAGGCACCGGACCTGCCAGCGTGCTGGATGGCAACCTGCCGCCGCAAACGCCCACTTTCGCGGCCAGCGCCACGGCAAGTTGGGAGCCTGTCGAGGGCGCGCTTGTCGCGGCCACCCTGCGTCATGTCGGCAAGCAATTCGAAAGCGACCAGGAAACAGAGCCGTTGCCTGCCGCAACGACCCTGGACCTGTTTGCGCAAGCTCCCTTGTTCGGTCAGCTATCCGGCGTTGCGCGGATGGAAAACCTGCTGGATGAAACCATCGTTACCCGCAACAGTGGCGGGGCTATCGATATCGGCACCCCGCGAACGTTCTGGATCGGGCTGCGCTACGGGTTTTGAAAAGCTAGACGCCGTGCAAATAGCGCGAGGTCAGCCTAGTCCGCCGCGCCGTTGACCTGCCCAACCGTCATCGTGTGCTTGAGGCCGAGCCAGTCGGCAAGGTTGGCCAGTTCGGATTCCACGCTGTCTGCCATCATGTGTGCACGGTCTTCGTCGAAACGCAGGACAAGCGTCTTGCCCTCGCGCCGCAGCGCACTGCCCAGCAGGGAAATGCGCGTGCCGGCCCCGATCTTGCGGCACAGCCTGTTGGCCAGGCCCCAGGCGGACGCCCGGCGCAATTGCTCCTCTGTCGCCATGCGCAAATACTGCGGCACGATCTTCGGCTGGCGGCAGCTTGCCCGCAGGCTCTGCGCGATCATGGCGCGACCGGTATGGTCCAGTCCGACCCAGCGCTTTTCCAGCGCCCAGTCGGTGGAATGACCGATGCGCATGTTAGGCTCGATCCGGGCCGCTGCTGCCGCCAGCAAAGTGGCCGCCAGGCGTATCCGCTCGCTGCCCCGGTTGCGGCCGTCGACAGCCTCGGCGGTCCAGGCTGCGGCAAGCGTGGCGTCGGTAATATCCGCGCCGCGCGGCGTGGCGAAATGGGTGACTGCCGAAAGCAGCGGGTCCTGCTCGCGCGCAATGTCACTGAGGCCGGAGAACAACACGCCCTCCCGCAACCCCCAGGCCGAGATCACCAGCGCTTCGGGCTCAAGTTCCCGCAGCATCACCCGCAGCATTGCAGCTGCATCGGGAAGACCGGCGGCGCGGTTGGAAGATATGCCGGGAATAGACGAAAGTTTGTCGGGGTCGGCCTTGGTAAGCCTCTTGGCGACCCTGTCGGCATCCTCGACCGGGAGGCAGAATGCCTGCGGATCGTGTACAGGATACCTGGCATTGTGCATCGCGAAATTAGCAAGCGCACGCCATGTTCCGCCAACAAGGTACAGCGGGCCATCCTGCGCAACTGCGAACCGTGCAGCTTGTAATTGCTTCTTCACTGCCTTGCGGAATGCAGCAGAGCCATCGCCGCGTAGTGCGGGGAGGCGCAGGGTTCCCAGCGGCAGGCTTACGCCATCGTGGAAGGTACCATCCTCTATACCCACCAGTTCGAGGCTGCCCCCGCCAAGATCGGCGACGACGCCTCTCGCACCGGGGAACGCCCCGATTACGCCAAAAGCCGAAGCGGTGGCTTCCTCCACACCGCTAAGAACGCGGGGTTCAAGCCCCAGCGCGCGGACCTTTTTTATGAACTTGGCGCCGTTGCTGGCATCGCGGGCCGCTGCAGTGGCAACTGTGGAGACATCGCATACGCCAAGATCGCGCAGGATTGCAGCGAAGCGGGCAAGCCCGGCAAGCGCCATCTCCTCCGCCTCTTTCGGGATGGTGCCATTCGTGGCGAGATCGCGCCCGAGGCGCGCGGTAACCTTTTCGTTCAGCCAGACATTGGGTGCGCGCTTCGGGCCGGAATAGACGACCAGCCGCACGGTGTTGGAGCCGATGTCGATGACGCCGCGATCGGGAATTTCGATATGCGGATTGCCGCGCTTCGCCGATGCTGCGGTCATACCGCTCCCTTGCGCAGGGTGAGTTTGGGAACGCGATCTTCCTTCAGCGCGCCGCCACGTCCTGATAGCGAAGGGTTGGTCATAAAATAGTCGTGGCAGTTGAAACCGTCATCCTCAACCCCCGGATCGCTTTCGACGCGCTGGTATTCCCCGGTTTCGCCGTCCAGTAGCCAGCTCTGTTCCGTATCGAGGAGATTGGCGAGCAGAACCTGTTCCAGAATCTGGTCATGAACGGTCTCGTTGGTGATCGGCACCAGGGCCTCCACCCGGCGATAGAGGTTTCGGTCCATCACATCGGCGCTGGAGATATAGACTTTCGCCTTGTCGCTGGGCAGAACCTCGCCATTCCCGAAGGCATAGACGCGGCTGTGTTCCAGGAAGCGACCGATAATCGACTTGACGGTGATATTTTCCGAAAGGCCGGGCACACCGGGGCGAAGGCAGCAGATGCCCCGGCACACCAGCACCACCTGAACGCCGGCCTGGCTCGCTTCGTACAGTTTGTCGATAATGCGCTTTTCTGTGATCTGGTTTATCTTCCACCAGATCGTGGCCGGCTTGCCATCCCTGGCCAGGGCAATCTCGCGCTCGATGTCGTCCAGCAACGTTTCCAACAGGTTCAGCGGCGAGATCGCCAGTTTCTCCATTTCCTGCGGTTCTACGTAACCGGTGATGAAGTTGAAGAGCTTGGACGCATCGCGCGCCAGCGCCGGATCGGCGGTGAAGTAACTGAGGTCGGTATAGATCTTCGTGGTGAGGGGGTGATAGTTGCCGGTGCCGAAATGACAGTAGGTGCGATATCCGCCTTCCTCCTGCCGCACGACCATGCTGATCTTGGCATGGGTCTTCCAGTCGATAAAGCCGTAGATCACCTGTACGCCGGCACGCTCCAGTTCGCCTGCCCATTTCAGGTTCTGCTCTTCGTCGAAGCGGGCTTTCAATTCCACCACGGCGGTGACGGATTTGCCGTTCTCCGCCGCACGGGTCAGGGCGTTGATAACCGGGGATTGCTGGCCTGCCCGGTACAGCGCCTGCTTGATCGATATGACGTTGGGGTCGCTCGCCGCCTGCCGCAGGAAGTCCACCACCACCTCGAAACTTTCGTAGGGGTGGTGGATGACGATGTCCTTCTCCTGCACCGCGGCAAAGACATCGCCATCGTGCTCCATCACCCGTTCCGGATAGCGCGGGGAATAGGGCTTGAACTTCAGGTCCGGCCGGTCTTCCTTCACCACCTCCTCCAGCCCGGCGATGCCCAGCATCCCGCTGGTCTTGGTGATGAAAGCCTGTTCCAGTTCCAGCTTGTCGCGCAGCAATTCCTCGGCCTGGGGATCGAAGTTCTCGTCGATCTCCAGCATGATCACCTGGCCGCGGCGGCGGCGCTGAATGGCGCTGCGGAAATAGCGTACGAGGTCTTCGGCCTCTTCCTCAATTTCGATATCGCTGTCGCGCAGGACGCGGAACACGCCGTCGCCGGTGATATCGAAGCCGGGGAACATCAGCTCGGCATAGCGGCAGACAAGGCTCTCGACGGCGACGTAGATCGCTTCGTCCCCGGGAATGCGCACGAAGCGTGGCAGGGCGCTGGGGATCAGCACCATTTCCACAAGCTGGCTGCCATCTTCCTTGCGGGTAAGGTTGAACAGCGCACCAAGCCCGCGGTTGGCGACGAAAGGGAAAGGGTGCGCGGGGTCGATCGCCTGGGGGGTAATTACCGGCATGATGTGATCGAGGAAGTACTGCCGCAGCCACTTTTCCGATGGCGTATCGAGCCGGTCTTCGCCCTTGATGTGAATGCCCTCCTCGGCCAGCAGCGGGCGCAACTTGTCGAGAAAGGTCTGCTGACGTTTTTCCAGTTCGCGATATTTTTCGCTGGTGACGGAGAGCTGCTGCTTCGGTGTGCGTCCGTCGAGAGACATCTCTGCAACCTCGCTGCGCACTTGCCCTACCAGCCCGGCAACGCGGATCATCATGAATTCGTCCAGATTGCTGCCCGATATCGACAGGAACCGCAGACGCTCCAGCAGCGGATAGGAGCTTCGGCTGGCCTCAGCCAGAACGCGCTCGTTGAACGACAGCCAGGACATCTCGCGATTGAAATAGCGATCTTCGGGTGAAAGCAGTTCTGGGTCCATCTCGTTCATGGAAGAAGAAGAAGAGGGCTCTGCAGATTCCGGGGCGATGCTCATGGCGCCTCAAACGCTCCTGCTGGGGGGTGTGGTGATGTTACCTGAACGGGAAAACGGTGCAATGGATTAGCGTCTGACGACGACAGTCAGTTCCACGTGTCCACCAGATCATTCGCGCGCGTAATCGCGGCTATCCCGCGCTTGCCTTCGGCGCGTTTCAACTGGACGATCACGTCGATCACGCTGGCGGCGTAGGATATGGTGTCGGATCGTGAAAGGCCGATGCCGGTTTGCATGACCATCAGCGAAAGCTGTTCCAGCGCGCCGCGCAGGCTGTTGGCGTGGATGGTGGAAAAGCTGCCGGGATGGCCGGTGTTGATGGCGCGCAGGAAAGACACGCTTTCCGCACCGCGCAATTCGCCCAGCACAATCCGGTCGGGCCGCAAACGCAGCGCCGATTGCAGCAATTCGTTGGAAGTGACCTTGGCTTCCCCCAACTCGCCTTTTACCGCCACGAGCCCCACGGCGTTGGCGCCGGGGAATTTCAGCTCGGGCGTGTCTTCAACCAGCACGACGCGTTCTTCGCGCGGTATCTCGCCCAGCATGGCGTTGAGGAAGGTGGTCTTGCCAGTGCTGGTGCCACCGGAAATCAGGATTGTCTTCTTTGCCCGGATCGCGGCGCGCAAGAAATCGATGGGCCGTTCCTGCGGATCGGGCATGTCGGCCTCGCTCTCCTGCACCAACGGACCGGAATCGTAGGCATCCAGCGGCAGGTCGAGGCGGCGGTGACGACGGATCGCCATGGCCCAGTGCTTGCGTGTGGCGGGCGGACCGCAGAATTGGATACGCGCCCCATCGGGCAGGGTCGCACCCAGCAGCGGATGTTCGCGATTGATGCCCTGGTGGCTGATGCGTGCCACCTGTTCGGCCAGCCGCTGCACCAGCTTGTCGTCTATGGTATCCAGCTCAATTCGCTGCATTCCCGGAGTTGCTGCATCCTCGATCCACATCTCGCCGGGTTTGTTGACGAGAATCTCGGTAACCGTGTCCCGCTCCAGCCATTCACGAAATGGCGCGAGATAGGCGTCGAGATAGACCGAACCGCTGGGCACCTGGGGCGCATCGGCGGGTGGCCCAGCCAAGGGGGTTGCTGAGGCTGTCGTATCCGCAGTCTCCTCCCCCAGGTGATGGATCTCGGCTGACATGCCCCGCTCAACCGACCTTGGGGGCCTGGCTGAAGTCCAGATCGCGCGCGGTGTAGACGCGGATCGGTTCACCCATGCGCACACGCACCGTGGGCGGGCGCTGACCATCTTGTTGCAGCGCGGTGTTGGCTGCGCTCTGCCCGCCGCCCAACACTACCGATGCGCCGCCGCTTGCAACCGTGGTTAGCCCGCCGATCACCGATAGCAGCATGGCCGAGCCGAAACGGCTGAAAAAGTGGTTGTCCACCTCTCCCGGTAGGCCCGCGGTGCCATCGAAACTGGTGGCCGGGCTTTGCAGCGAAACCGTTACACCGTCGGGACGGATCACCCGCTGCCAGATGACATAGGCTCGCCGCTGGCCTGCCTGCAATCCGGACTGGTACTGGCCCACAAGGCGACTGGAACGCGGGATCAGCACGCCGCTGCCATCGAAGGAACGGACATCTTGGCTCACCACCGCACGAACGAAGCCGGGCACGTCGGTGTTGATGGCGGTTTCCAGAATCGCGGGGATCATCGTGCCCTGCGTTACCGTGGTGGCCGGGTTAACATCCTTCACGGCAACGGCAGGTCCGCCGCCCACCCCGCCGATACGTGCTGCAAATTCGTTCGCCGCGCCGCCGCCGGGAACGACCGAGCCGCCGGGGGTGGATGCAGCCGCAGCTTCGGCCGCCGCAGCGTTGGCCGCTGCCGAACTCGGCGCGACGCCGCCGTCGAAAACCAGCGTGGGCGAGGCATAGGGATTGGTTGCCGAGGCGTAGGAATTGGCACTGCTGCCGTCGGGCACGCGCGACAGGACCGGGCTGGGAGCAGGGTCGGCCTGCGGCTGCACGCCAGCATTGGCGCTGGGGAAGCCTTCCGCCGGCATAGGTGCGACATTCGCAGGAGCGGGAGGAGGCGCATCTGCTGCCGCCGCTGCATCGATTGCAGCCTGATCGTTATCGGTGCGGCTGGCGTTTAGGCCCCACAGGGTGGCCGCCCCCAGCAGCGCAACGAAGCCAACGCCCGCCAGCAGACCCAGCGCATCCCGGCTGCCCTTGCGATTGGCCACGGCCGGGTAGGACGTTCGGCTGGCAAGGTCGATAACCTCGGTTGTCTCGTCATCGCGCGGATCTGTATCATTGGCGTGACCGGCGCTTTTTTCGGGCAGTCGCATGGCAAGTTTCATATGCGTATCTCCAATTGGCCGTTCAGGCGCCCTGCTGGGCGGTTCCGTCGGCATTCACTGCGCCGACGGGGCCCTGGTTCACCAACATGGCTGCATCATCGCCAGAGCGCAGGATGATCTCGCTGGGCACAATATCCAGCACGATCGTATCGCCCCGCACCGCGAAATTTACAGGGCCTTCGGTACCCTCGTGATTTTTCACCAGGATGGCTGGCATCGGTTGGCCGGACGGCCATGCGAGGAACGTGGCCGTACCGTCGTCGTAGATCCGTTCCGGCAGCAGGGCGCTATCACCGCTGGTGGCCCAATCGAAATTCAGCGATGTGGGATCGAGCACGGCGTAATCGTCATTCGCCGCTTCCAGCTCCACCGAATTGGGGCGTTCGCCTGGATTGGCGGAGGCGAGGGCAGTATCCTCCTCCACCGGCTCGACTTCGATCGGGTAGGTGAAGGTCAACACGTACAGCGGCGTGCGATTGCCGGGGGTGGCGACAAGATCGAACAGGTAGGTGTGACGATTGGTCACCACCGTCATGTTGGTGGAAGCGCGCGGTTCCAGCGGCTTCACAAACAGCAGGTTGGCGCGGCGATTTGGCGTAACCTGCCAGCTGGTAGAATCGCCGATGGCGACGTTCTCGATCGCCTCGCCGTCACCGAACTGGATGGTGGACTGCACGTTCACCTTGCCTTCGATCTGCACCACCTGGGTCGGATCATAGAGACGCTCCACGAGGCGCGGATCCTGCGCGGAGGCAGGCGCGGCAACAAGCGTTGCGGCAAGGAGGAGCGCAGCGAGGCTGGCGCGGATCATGACATTTTCTCCGAAGAACGAACGGGTGCGGATTTGAAGCGGCTGCCGATGCCACGAGAGCGGGACGGGCTGGCAGAGCTGCTGCGCGACTGATCGCCAGACCCGCCCGAGACGATTTTCGTCTCACGCCTGGTGGTGGACCCACCGGTATCGTTGGCGGCGGCAGGCGTGTTGGCAGTGACGCGAATATCGCGTGCGGGCGGCGGCGTGGACTGTGCTGCGCGGTCCCTTGCGGTAGTGCTGGCAACGGCAGCGGAGACCGGGGCGGAATGCGGCGCAGCGGAAGCTGTTCGCGCTCCGCCCCGCTCATCCGACCGGTCACTTTGCGCCAGGCCGAACACGCTCCATCCGGCAACCATGGTGGTAGCGACCTTCAGTACCATGAACATCAGCGCCAGATGCACCGCGCCGATCATGAAGAAGGCCATCGCCGGACGAACGTCGATCTGACCCGGTGTGCTCATCAGGCTGGATAGGACGGGAATGGCCAGTTCCAGCATCAGCGATCCGCCCAACACCGCGAACAGCGGAGCAAGCGCCATCAGCACCACGCCCTTGAGCCAGCCCACGAACAGGCCGCGCGTGCCATCGAACAGCGCCAGCAGGATGAAGATGGGGCCAAGGCCCATCAGAATGGCGAGTGCGATCTTGCAGGTCGCCAGCACGCCCACCGTGCCCAGCAGCAGCATGGTGCCGCCAGACCATAGCAGGCCCGGCGGGGAGAAGATGGAAGTGTCGTTATCCATGGCATCGCCGCCCGATGCTTCCATCAGGGAAAGCATCACCACATCCAGCTTGTCGGCGAAGATGGTGGTGGCGCTGCCATCGGTGCCCATCAACACCGTGGCAATCTGGTCCGGCGCGCCAACGGCCAGGTTCCAGAACACGCTCTGGAAGGCGACCCAGCTTGTGGCAAAGGTGATGACCAGCACCAGCGTAACCATGCGCGGCGTCAGCGACGACAGGCCAAGCCGCGTGCGGCCGGTAATCAGGCCGGAACCGAGGAAAGCGATCCACAGCGTCAACAGGATGGTGAGGGCGGGGCCAAAACTGCCTTCCGAGCTGAACAGTCGAGTGAACGCGGCCTGCGCCATTTCGGACGCGGCGCAGTCCACGCCGCGCAAGCTGGCGCCGATACCGGCGCCGACGCCTTCCATGGCGCGCATGCATTGGGCGGAAGCAGCGCTCATTCGGCAGCCTCCCAGTTGAAAGTGTCGTCCTCTTCCGGCAGGCCGGAGCCGGGCCATGGCCGACTGGTAAGAGCCGGATACCATTGTGCGGGATCATCGCCGACCGCCTCTCGCAGCAGGTCGAGCCGTCGCACGCTGCTTTCACGGCCCGAAAGCATGGTAAGCACCTCAGGTGCGCCTGAAAGATCGAGCCGAACGACAACGCTGGCATCGGGCTGGCGCACGAGAAAGCAGCGACTGTGCGCGGGGAGGGACCGGATAAGCGCCAGCTCATGCTCGGTCAGTCCGAAGCCATCGCAATAATCTTCTGCGCGGGCGCGGGCGTTGGGCATGAAAACCATGGTGGCGGTCTGCTCTACCAACGCGGTGGAGATCTTGCTGTCCAGCGCATCGCGCGCGGATTGCGTAGCGAAACCGACCAGCCCGTTGCGTTTGCGAAGCGTCTTGAGCCAGTCGCGGATGCGCGCGGCGAACACCTCGTCATCCAGCGCCTTCCAGCCTTCGTCGATCAGCACCATCGTCGGCTGTCCGTCAAGACGCTCGTCGATGCGGTGGAACAGGTACATCATCACTGGCGTGCGCAGCTTGGGGTTTTCCAGCAGCGCAGTCATGTCGAAACCCATTACGCGGTTCGACAGGTCGAGTTTGTCGGCCTCGTTATCGAACAACCAGCCGTTCTCACCATCCTCGATCCAGGCCGAAAGCCGGTCAGCCAGATCGCCGGGCTGCGGGCGCCGGGCACCCGAAACCAGTTCCTTGAAATAGCGCAGGCGACGCAAACCGGGATCGTTGGAGTAGGCCGCGTCCACGGCGGCGGCGATGGTGGCGCTTTCCTCCGGTCCTTCCGCCTTCAGCAGCACCGAAAGCCAGTCTCGCAGGAAGCCGCGATTGGCGGGCGTATCGGGCAGGGCCAGCGGGTTGAAGCCGGTGGGTTCACCCGAGCGGATGCGATCGTAAGTACCGCCGATCCCGCGAATGAACAGTTCCGCGCCGCGATCCTTGTCGAACAGGATGGTGCGCGGGCTGAACTTCTGCGCCTGCGCGGCGAGGAAGTTCATCACCACGGTCTTGCCCGAACCCGACGGGCCGATGACCGAAAAATTGCCGAGATCGCCGTGGTGGAAATTGAAGAAGAACGGCGTGGAACTGGTGGTTTGCAGCAGGGTGACAGCCTCGCCCCAGTGGTTGCCGTCGGCCTGCCCCAGTGCAAAACCGTGCAGGGAACCGAAACTGGCCATATTGGCCGTAGAGATCATCGCGCGGCGCACGACGTAGTTTTCGTTGCCGGGGAACTGGCCCCAGAAGGCCGGCTCGAGGTTGGTATCCTCGCGCACGGCGATCGCACCGGTATCGGCAAGACTGGCGGCGACGGACGCAGTGGCATCGTCCAGACGTTCCAGGTTTCGTTCCCGAACCAGCACGGTGAGGTGATGGTCCCCGAATGCGACCGAGCCTGCTCCGAGCTCGTCGCGAGCCGCCATCATCTCGGCGCGTTCGGACTGGGCTTCCTCGTCGGCGCTCTTCAGGCGGCGAACGGCAAGGTCGATCTTCTCCCGCGCGGTCTGCCGCTCCTCGGGCGCGAAGCTTTCCGTTACGATCATTTCGCACGGCAGGCGCAGCATCCCGTCCAGCAGGCCGGGGCTGGTTGCATCGGGATAATCCTTCAGGCTGAGGATGGAGGCGAAATCCGCGCCGCCCGAGCCGCGCAGCTCCATCGCATCAAGGCCGAAACTGGCACGGCGATAGGGCAGCATTCTGCCGATATCGGTCTCTGCATCGGGTCGGCGCACGGGGCGCATTTCGCCGTTGTAAAGCGCGCTCAGCAGTTCGAGCACCTCGTTGTTGGTACTGCCGGATGGGCCAACGTAGTCGCCCAGAGGCTGTGCGCCATAATCGCCAAGGCTTGCGGAAAGCGCCTGCAACGCCGCGCGCAGGGAACGCAGGTCCTTGGGATCGACCTCGTCCTCCACCTGCTTGCGGCGCAGCATCTTGCTGGCTTTCTCCGCAAGGCCCGCCTTGCCGCGCGCAGGGCGGCGAACCAGTGTCACGAATTGATCGTTCACGAACAAGGAACCGGAGGACAGCTTTTCACGCCAGCGCGCATCGATATGGGCCGACAGGGGATCTTCAAAACTGGCTTCCAGATCCACGCTTACCCGTCGGCGGATCACGTGGTGATAGAGCACGAAACGCGCATCAAGGTTGCTGCGCAGCACGACTTCGCGCGTTTGCGCGTGGGCATTCAGGGCATCGGTGTCTTCGGTTTCGAACAGCAAGCCAGGTACCTGCAGCGCGCCCAGCAACGATCCGTCCCGCAGCAGCACGACATTCTGATCGACCAGCCGCGCATAAGGCAGCCGGTCACCGGCGTGCGCTTCCCTGGCGCTCCAGGATGCAGCGCCCAGTCGCCATTTTGGCCACTTGCTTGTCATGTCTCTACTCCATGCCGCCTATCGAGGGCAGCGGTTCGCTTTCGCGCCGAGCCTGCCGAAGGGTCAGGCGGCGTAGCTGTTGCAGCCCCAGCGGCTGTAATTCTTGACGCGCGGACACTTGCTGACCTTGGTCAGCCACAGGTCGAAAATGCGCGGTTCGCGAAGGCAGGCGAAATAGCCGATCACGTGCATGATGATGGGGATCGGCAGGATCCACAGGCTCTTCAGGATCAGGAACGCCTCTGTCGTCACCAGTGCGTTTATGATGAAGTAGTTGAACGTCACGCCTGCGAACATCTGTGGCCGCGTAAGCGCGCGATGAACGGGGTGACGGATCAATTGCATGGTCCGCGTCTAACCCGCCGCGCCCTGGATGCCTGCCACGATGGAGGCAGCGCCGAAGATGATGAAGCAGCCCAGGATCACCGTGGCACCAAAGCGCCAGTTCATGCGGCCCGTCAGCATCATGAAGCCAACCGCGGCCACGGCCATCACGGCAACAGCAGTGGCAACGCTGCCCAGCAGCGTGTTCTGCATCCAGCCCAGCGCATTGTTGATCGGGCCGGACCCGGCAGGATCCTGCGCAAAGGCAGCCGAAGGCGCGATCAGCACCGCGATAGCAGCGGCAAGACGGTAAAGAACATTCATTGTCAGTCGGAACTCCGGGAATAATCAGACAGACGGCCCATGATCGAGGAAACGTAAAGTTGTGTTTCACGTATACGAGGGATACCCCCCGAACGGATCACCCGCCCTGGCCCTGCGTTGTACGCGGCAAGCGCTTTTTCCAGATCGCCATCGAACCGGTCCAGCTGTTCTCGCAAGTAACGTGCACCGCCCTCCAGGTTGGCGAGTGGATCATCGGGATCGACGCCGAGGTCGCGGGCGGTACCGGGCATCAATTGCGCAAGGCCGCGCGCGCCTGCCGGTGATACGGCATTCTCGCGCCAGCGGCTTTCCTGCCAGACCAACGCCTCTATCAGCGCCGGTGACAGGTCGAATCGATTGGCGAGATCGGCAACATAGCCGGTATAGGCTTCCGGGATCGCCGAAGAATGTTCCAGGGTATCGGCAACGGCGCCTTCCGGCACCAGCAAGATTGCGTGTTCGGGGACTTCTGCAAGCGCGACGGGAGCGAGCAAGGCGTTCATGGCCACGCGCTCTACCGGCCCAGCGATCCATTGCGCTTCGCCGCCCACGGAAATTTCCATAACGTCCGCCTGAGCAGGCAACGCAAAAAGGCTGGCACAGGCCAGAGCAAACAGGGATGTACAGGTACGCAGAATCATCAATCCCTCCGAAGCGGCCCCAATGCTTACAACAAATGACAAAGCCATGACAGTCTTGGTGAATTTACCGTCTCGCGCGGTAGAATGGCAAATAGCCCGAAAGGCGATACCTTCCGGGCTATTATCGCGACTGGTCGCGTCCGGGAGCTGTTGGCTCCTATAGTAAGGGGAATGAACCTGTGATTATTCCGCCGAGGCATCCAGCGAGAGTAGGGCCATCTGCGCTGCGCGCCGGGAATCGATCCAGTCACCATTGGCCAGTTCAAGCTCATAACGATCATCACTGGCTATGGCATCGCGATAGGCCTGCTGGGCAAGCTCGTATTCGCCGACCGCCGCATAGGCCGCGCCAAGGTTGATCAGCAACGCCGGATCGCCGGGATTTTGCGTACGCGCGCGTTCGAGCTGCACGATGGCTGATCGGGTTTCGCCGGAAACCAGCGTGTCGTATTCGACGTCGCGGGTTTCGATATCGGGCTGGGTGGTCGCTGCCGAAGGGCCGGCCTGCGCCAGCATGAGAACCGCCAGGGAAGCAGTGGTAAACATCGTATTCTCCCAAATTCGTTGAGAGCAATCTGCACCTAAGGGGGCAAAGGCGCAACAAATCCGTCACAATGTCATAAACCCGCAATATTCTTGCCGGGAAAAAGTTTTTACCTCGTAAAATCAGACATCTGTAGTTTCTGTGACAATAGGTCACACGAAACCGTAACACGGTCGCCAAAGTGTCATTTGGCAGGCCTAGCCGTCCTCTCGCGACATCGCATTTCTACTTCTTGATTCTCGGTTTTATGAGGGGACCGTTCGCTGTGACTACTCTTTCTCGCTCCATGATCCTTGGTTGCTCCGTATTGGCGCTCGCCGCATGCGGCCCCGATGAGATCGCTTCGCCCGGCACTGGTGGCAATATTGTGATCAACAATCCCACGCCCGCGCCTACGCCGACCCCAACGCCCACGTCCGGCGGAACGCTGGTAACCCCGGCGGGCGGCTGTCCCACCATTGCCGATGCGCAGGGTCTGACCGATGAAGGCACGATCAGCAATTCCGCCGGAGACGAATGGCGCGTCTGCGCTACGCCGCTGCGGTTCAACGCGTCCTCCACCCTGCCGCAGGTCGACGGATTGCTCTATCGTCTGCCCGGTCAGGTGAATGTAGGCACAGATGGCGGCCCTGCTGCAGACAACAGTGATGGCCTCGATGATACCAATGTCGAGCTGACCATCGAGCCGGGCGTCATCATCTACGCCGCCGGTTCTTCCTTCCTTAACGTGACGCGCGGCAATTCGATCGATGCCAACGGCACGGTGGACAAGCCGATTATTTTCACCAGCCGCGACAACATCGTCGGTCTCAACAACGCCAATTCATCCGGCCAGTGGGGTGGTCTTGTTCTTTCCGGCCGCGCACCCGTCACCGATTGCTTCGAGGCGCTCGCAACGCCCGGCACCGTCGATTGCGAACGCCAGGTAGAAGGCGCGTCCAGCCCCAGTTTCTTCGGTGGCGACGATCCGGACGATTCCTCAGGCTCGGTCAGCTACGTGCAGATCCGCTATTCGGGCTTCGTCCTTTCAGGCGACAACGAATTGCAGTCGCTCACGACAGGCGGCACCGGTTCGGGCACCACGCTCAACCACATCCAGTCGGTCAACTCCTCCGACGACGGGGTCGAATTCTTTGGCGGCGTCGTGAACATCAACAATCTTATCGTGGCCGGTGCAGAGGACGATTCGCTCGATACCGATACGGGTGTGAAGGCGAACATGCAGTTCGTCATCGCCGCCCAGCGCGATGGGATCGGCGATGCCATCATCGAGGCGGACTCCAACAACGGTCTTGAAGACCAGACTCCACGACAGAACACCACGATCAGCAACTTCACCTTCATCCAGCGCAGGGCTGGTGATCAGGTCGTGCGTATCCGGGGCGGCACCGATTACGGCCTGTATAACGGCGTGATCTTCGATGCGACGGGCTCCACGCCATGTATCCGTATCGACACGCCCGAAGCCATCCGCGATGCCAATGCCGGTCTCGACGATGTCGGTCCGCCGCGCTTCAACTCGGTTGTGCTGGATTGTGCCACCAACTTCCGCGATGGCAGCGGCGGCATCACCGCGGCGCAGGCCGAAGGTATCTTCGATAATGGTGCGGGTAACGACAAGGACTACACCCACACCATCACAGGCGGTTATCTGAACGGCGCAAACGAAGACGGCTACACGCCGATCTTCGATCCCACGGCCCTGTCGAGCTTCTTCGTAACAGTCAGCTACATCGGTGCGGTGTCGTCGTCCGACGACTGGACACAGGGCTGGACCTGCGATTCCGCGGCCGTGTCTTTCGGGAACAACACCGGTGCCTGCACCGAAATCCCGACTTTCTGAATGATGACGGGGAGGGGGCATTGCGCCTCCTCCCTCTTCAACGCTGCGAGCCTGTGCGCCCGCAAAAATTGTACTGATCGACTCATGAGGGAGTCATACCAATGACCACTGGCAAGCGGCTGGCGGGGCTGCTGTTGCTCACCACCGCGCTCACCATTCCCGGCGCGGCCTTTGCCCAGGACGCCGGCGGCGCTGCCCTTTCTCCCTCGCAGGAGCAGGTGGAGCGCGACGAACTGCTGGATGACGAACTGCCTGAAGACGGGCAGGAGCAACTGGAAGAACCGGATATCTCGGTTCCGGGTGGTTCCATCATCGTGACAGGGCGGATCAATCGCGACCCGACGCGCAATTCCACGCAGGTGGTCAGCGTACTTTCCACCGAGCAGATCGCACGTACGGGCGAAGGCGATATCGCCGGTGCCCTGAACCGCGTGACCGGTCTTTCCGTGCAAGGCCAGGGCTTCGTCTACGTTCGCGGTCTTGGCGATCGCTATTCGCTGGCGTTGCTGAACGGATTGCCGCTGCCTTCGCCCCAACCGCTCAGCCGCGTCGTGCCGCTGGATATCTTTCCCACCAACGTGGTGTCGTCCAGCCTGGTGCAGAAGACCTATTCGGCCAACTTCCCCGGTGAATTCGGTGGCGGTGTCATCAATCTCACCACCCGTGCCATTCCCGAAGAAAGCTTCCTCGAAGTCAGTGGCGGGATCAGCGCCAACACCGAAACCACCTTCCACAACGGGCTTGCCTATTACGGGTCCGACTTCGACTGGTTCGGTTTCGACGATGGCGTGCGCGATGTGCCGCCAGCCTTGCAGACATTCTTCGACAGCGGCATCCGTCTCAGCGACATTCCGCTCGACCCGTCGCAGAACCTGGGTGGTGCCCCTGTCACTCAGCTCGACATCGGCCAGCAGCTTGGCAATCCCAACCTGATCCTGTTGCAGAAGATCGGGGATATTCCCGCCAACTGGTCCGCCGGACTTACCGCGGGTACATCGTTCGACGTGTTTGGTGATGGCTTGCTGGGCATTGTCGCCACCGCCTCTGTCAGCAACAGCTGGCGGACGCGCGACATCACCTCGCAATCGATCCTCGCCGATTTTACACTCGACAGCGATTTCAACGATCTCGTCACCGACAACTCGGTGCTGGTAAATGCTTTGCTCGGCTTCGGGCTGGAAATCGGCGATCATCAGGTTCGCTGGACCAATCTTTTCATCCGCGACACCTCGAAGCTGGCCCGTCTTTCGCAGGGCGAGGATTTCCAGGATGACGACAGCATCCAGCAGCAACAGACGGCATGGTTCGAGCGCCAACTGATTGACACGCAGCTTGTGGCTGAACTCGAATTTGGCGACCTGGGCGTGGACCTTCGCGGCGGCTATGCCCGGACGGACCGAGAAGCGCCGTTCGAATACACCTTCACCTATGTGCGCGACAATGCGCAAGGTCCATTGAGCGATCAGTTCATCAACGTGCTGGACCGGCAGACCGGCGATGCTTCTGTCGTCTTTTCGGACCTTCAGGAGGAGCTCTTCGCAGGTGGCATAGACCTCAGCTATCCCGTGTTCGACAACTTCGGCCTGACGGTGGGCTATGCCTACAGCGATACCGAACGCTATTCCGAGCGCCGCGAATTCCTTTTCAACGCACCCACCAGCTTCCCCGATGGCGTAGGCTTGTTGCGGCCCGACCTGTTGCTGGGCGATGCGATCCTCGATTTTTACGATATCGGGCTGATCGAATCGACGCAGAACGACCCCGCTTTCGATTCCGCGCTTACAATCCACGCAGGGTACGGCAAAATCAACTGGGAACCGGTGCTGGGCGTAATCCTCGACCTGGGCGTCCGCTACGAAACCGCCGACCAGACGGTCGATCCGGTGGACGTGTTCACCACGCCCCTCAATTCGGCTAGTAGCACGGCGATTGACAACGAGTACTGGCTGCCCGCCGTCACTTTGACGGTAGAGCCGGTGGAGAACCTGCAACTGCGTGCCAACGGCTCGATGACATTAGCTCGTCCCCAGTTTCGCGAGTTGATCTTCCAGACCTATTACGATCCTGAAACCAACCGCCAGTTCAACGGCAACCCGTTCCTGATCGATAGCGAACTCACCAATTTCGAGGTGCGCGGGGAATATTACTTCGGCGGAGGCGACAGGGTCTCGCTGGCCGGTTTCTACAAGGATATTGAAAATCCGATCGAAGCCTTCTCCAGTTTCTCCGATAACGCGCAGCTCACCAGCTTCGCCAACGCACCCAGCGCCACGCTGTGGGGTGTGGAAGCGGACATGCAGTATACCTTCGACCTCTATAACCTCGGCGGGTTCTTCGAGACGAAGGAACTGCTGGTGATCAGCAACTACACCTACACCAATTCCGAGATTTCGGTGGATGCGGGCGATATAACGCGGTTGTTCCCCGGCGGCGATACGCCTGCGTCAAACCTGTTCGTGGATGGCGTGCCGTTGACTGGCCAGTCGGACCATCTGGCGAACTTCCAGATGAGCTTCGAAGATACCGAACGGTTGCAGCAATTCACTGTATTGTTGAACTACGCCAGCGAACGCGTGACAAGTCGCGGAACCTCCGGCCTGCCTGACATTATCGAGGAGCCGGGCCTTACGGTCGACATCGTCGCGCGGCAGGGGTTTGACCTGCTGGGCAATGATCTTGAGCTGAAACTGGAGGCACGCAACATTTTCGGAAGGCCGAACGAGGAATTCCAGACCGATGGCGTGAACCGCGTCGAGATCAACAGCTATGAACGCGGCACCGAACTGGCAGCGTCGCTCTCGCTTACATTCTGACCGCTCCGTCGGATCAGACAAGGCGGCCCTTCGCGATGTGCGGTCGGCCGCCTTTTCATTGCGCAGGTAGTGTCAGATCAGGTCGAGCACGTAGCCTCGACCGTGGACCGTGCGCAGCAGCTGCTCGGCGCCTGCATCACGCAGCCCCTGTCGCAGGCGCTTGATCCACACATCCACCGTGCGCAGGTATTCAGGATCACCATCCTTGCCCAGCGCGTCGATCAGTTCCTGCCGCGATAAGACCCGGTTGGGGTTTTCGGCCATGAACCGCAGGACCCGAAACTCGTTGGGCCGCAAGCCGATCAACTCGCCATGCCAGCGCGCCTGTTCGCCCGCCACGTTGATCTGCAAGTCGCCAAATTCCAGCACCTGCGGTTTGCCGCATGAATTTCCCAGCGCGAAGAGTGCCAGCACGCGATCCAGCATCGCCTGCCGGTCCAGCGGCCCGATCGCATAATCGTCCGCACCGGCTTTCAGCGCGCGACGACGAGCTTCGGGATCGTCATCATCCAGCACCATGGTGATATGGGCATCGCCCATTCGCGGGTCGGCGCGCAGACGGCGAACCATCTCCAGGCCGGAGAGCGCTTCCATCACCCATTCCACGAATACCCAAGCGCGACCGTCCAGCAGTGGATGCGGGCCTTCGAGAGGCAGCAGGGCAAAGCGGAACACGGTTTCGTCATGCGCGAAGTCCGCAAAGCGCGCCGCTTCGCTATTGGTCGTGAATATGCTGATGCGGTCCATTCGCCAGTGCCCTGATGTTGCAGGACAGGGGATTGGCAAGCCAGCATGACCGGTCTGTGACAAATTCGCGGCATTTCGGCATGGCCAGGGCGAAGCCGAGCCAATGGGCGGGGCGGGGCAGTACTGTTTCAGGTAGTGATCGTGACCGGGCATGTGCTGGACCAGAAAGCGGATGGACTTCTCGAGCCTCGTGCTCCGTGGACGGGTCGTGGTGGTAACTGGAACTGCGGCGATCCGCAGGCCTATGGTTGCAGCGGTGCCTAGGCTTTCGACTTCCCCGATAGCGCGGCAGCACTTTCGCCCTTCGGTGACAATTTCCAACGCGGCAACGCGCCTGCTCCTACCGAAAACGGCGCTGCCATCTATTATGATGGGTAATTACTGCTCGTCAGGAGGAGTTCACCGGCCCGGCCTGGCCTGTAAGCTTCGGTCCGTCAGGCGCGGACCCGGCGGAGCGGGCGAGTAAGTCGTTCACCTCCGGCAAATTGACAACCCAAGGCAAAGCCGCCTGGACCTATGGCCGCTCCGAAATGCGCGCACTGTTGCCGCAGGGGCAAGGCGTGTGGCCCGCCTTCTGGATGCTTCCCGAAGGCAGCGAATATGAGAAATGGACTGCGTCCGGCGAGATCGATATTCTCGAAGCGGTGAACCTTGGCGTGGAATGCGACGAATGCGAGGAAGGCGGCGAGAACACGCTGCTGGGCACGCTTCCACACATATGGCGTAATCTGGGAGCAAGGCCGCTTTACCTGGACTTTAGATGGCGAGCCTTTTGCCACCGCACATGCTGGCGACTGGTTCACCACGGCGACCAGCGATCCGCGCGCCCCGTTCGATCGGCCATTTCATCTGATCGTCAATCTCGCGATTGGGGGCCGCTTGCCCGAAGAGCGCGGCCTCGGCGGCGTTTCGTCGGAGAATTTTCCCAAGCGGATGGAAATCGACTGGGTTCGCGTCTGGCAATGCGGAGCGGAGGCGGCTAGCATGCAGCGCTGCACAGGGGATTGATGAAATGGCGCGTCGCCGGCAATCCGTGACGATCAAGCATGTGGCGGCCGATGCCGGCGTTTCGCTGCAAACGGTAAGTCGTGTCATCAACAGCGAAGCCAACGTCCGCCCGGAAATGAAGGCGCGGGTGCAGACCTCTATCGACAAGCTTGGCTACGTGCCCTCGATTGCCGCCCAGCGCATGAGCGGTTCGCGATCCTACCTCATTGTGGCGCTCAACGATCGTGAACGCACGATAGCGGATTGGCGCGCGCGCGAAGGCAGCGACTGGATCGACCAGATGCTGCTGGGTGGCATGCTAAAATGCGCCGAATACGGCTATCGGTTGATCTTCGAGCTGGTCGACACGCATAGCGACCACGTGGAGCGTGAGTTGAAGGGTGCTATTGCCGCGCTGCAGCCTGATGGTGTGATCCTGACGCCCCCCCCATGGCGACAATGTGCTCATCACCGGCTTGCTCGACAAATACAGGATCCCTTACGTCCGCATCGGCTCTCGCGAAAATGGTGGGCTCTGCATCACCATGGGGGACGACAGGCTTGCACGCATGGCCACAGAACACCTGATTGCCAAGGGTCACAAGCGTGTTGGTTTCATCGCGGGCGACCGCGAATATGCGCTGAGCCAGTGGCGCAAGAATGGGTGGCTGGAAACCATGCGCGAGAACGGGCTGGCGACTGACGAGCTGTGCGAGCGCGGCGATTTCAGCTTCGCCTCGGGAGAGCAAGCGGCGCGCACGCTGCTGGAGAGTCGAAACAGGCCTACGGCTATCATAGCCGGTAACGATCAGATGGCGATGGCGACAAACAAGGTTGCCCACGAACTGGGGCTGAAGGTGCCAGGCGACCTTTCGCTGATCAGCTTCGACAACACGCCGGTGGTCCGCTTCGTACAGCCGCCGCTGACTGCCATCGACCAGCCCATTGCCGAAACCGTATCGCGCGCGGTAGAACTTCTCATTAAGTCGCAGCGCGAGGAAGAACTACCCTCTCTGCTTCTGGTCGTGGAAGGCCGTCTAGTGGAGCGGCAATCGGTTGCCAAGCCGCGAGAAGCCGAATGACAAAGCCCGTTGCCGCACCAACTGGTGGCGACCGTCAGAGCATGCGTTTCATGCTGCTGTACGCTCTTGCTGCGGCAGGCGGGGCGATGGCCTATATTCCCTTCCTCGCCATTCTCCTGCCGGTTCGCGTCGAAGCCATGGCCGGCGGCGAGCACATAAGCTGGCTGGCCTATTGCGCGTTTGTGGGGGCAGTAGCTGCCAGCTTGTCGCACATATTGTTCGGCTGGCTTTCCGACCGCACGCAAAACCGGGGCGGGTGGATCGGCGGAGGCCTTTTTCTAAGCTCCACGCTGCTTTTGGCGATGTCGTGGGCCGGGGACCTTGCACTTCTGCTGACGCTGCTGGTCGCGTGGCAGATCTCGCTCAACATGATGCTTGCCCCGCTGGCTGCCCTGGGCGGCGATTTCGTGCCCGATCGGCAAAAGGGTCTTCTGGGGGGATTGCTCGCATTTTCACCCGCGATTGGCGCGGCATCGGGCGCTCTGGTCACCATTCCCGGATTCGCGGCCGCGGATATGCGGCTTGCCATCGTGGCAATGCTGGTGGCCCTGTGCGTCTTGCCGGTGTTGCTGTTCGGCAAACCCAGACCTTTCCCGGAGTTGTTGGAGCCGGTTGTGAAGGAGGCAGGTCCGCGCGATCGCGGTCCGCGCAATCTGGTGGTACGGATGTGGCTTGGACGGTTGCTGGTGCAGATCGCGGAGGCTGCGCTGTTCGCTTATCTCTACATCTGGTTTCGCAGCATTTCCTCCGACATCCGCGATGATGATGCCGCGCAAGTCTTCACGATCGTACTGGTCGTTGCGGTTCCGGCAACATTGTTCGTGGGCCGCTGGGCCGACCGCAATGATCGGCCGATCATGCCATTGGTCATCTGTGCGGCGATCACCGCCACCGCCCTGCTGGTGATGGCGACTGCCACGGCCCTGCCGGTGGCGATGATCGGCTACGGATTGTTCGGTTTCGCATCCTCCATATTCCTGGCGCTGCATTCTGCGCAAACGCTGCGCGTGCTGCCGCGACCGCAACATCGCGGGCGCGACCTCGGCTTTTTCAACCTCACCAACACGGTGCCGTCGCTGGTGATGCCGGGGTTGACGCTGGCGATGGTGCCACTTTTCGGCTTTTCAGGACTGTTCGCGTTACTGGCGCTGCTGGCGGCGCTGGCAGCGCTGCTCCTCGCCACCGTTGCTCGCCCTCGCTAGCAGTCCGCACATTGTGCAAGTTGGCAATGGCACCATTCCCATATCTCGCGTGGACGAGGCGGCGAAGCGCGTGTTGCGTGTGAAATACCGCGCGGGCCTGCTGGGCGACGATGCCCAGCGCCCGTCGCAGCGCGGTGTTGCCGGGCGATTCGACATGCTGGCCTCCACCGAGCACCGTGCCATTGCGCGCGAGGCAGTGGGACGTTCGCAGGTGATCCTGAAGAACGACGGTGTGTTGTCTGTAATCGTGGGAGCAAATGTACTGGTGGATGGCAGCGCCACCGGTGGATGCGCCGGGCCTGCAGTATCTTGTCTTCGGCCTGTTCTTCATCTTCGGCGGGATTACCTCGCTCAACGATGTGCTGATCCCCAAGCTGAAAGAGCTGGTCACACTCTCCTATACCGAGGCGATGCTGGTGCAGTTCTGCTTCTTCGCCGCCTATCTGTTGATCGGTATTCCCGGCGCAAAGCTGGTGAAGAAAGTCGGCTATATGCGCGGCGCGGTGGCAGGCTTGTGCACGATGATCGTAGGCTGCCTGCTGTTCATTCCCGCCAGCCAGACGGCGACCTATGCGATTTTCCTCGGCGCGCTGTTCATTCACGCCATCGGCGTGGTGATCGTGCAGGTGGTGGCCAACCCGCTTATCAGCCTGCTTGGCCCGCCATCCACAACGCACAGTCGGCTGACTTTCGCGAAGGCATTCAATTCGCTTGGCACGACGGTATTTCCCATCGTGGGCGCAGCAGTGATCCTGGGTTCTCTCGCGACGTGAACGCGGATGAATTGCGGGGTGCCGCGTTGCAGGCCTATCGCGGCGCGGAAAGCGAAGCGGTCTGGCAGGGCTATCTGGGTGTCGCGGCGCTCATCGCAGTGGTGGCAGCGGCCGTGTGGATGTTCCGCCATCGTTTGCTGCACGATGTTAAAACGATGGGCGAGGGGGAGCTTGTATCCTCTGGCCGCTATTTCTTTGCGCTCGCGCTGGCGGCAATCGGAGCGTTCGTAGCCTTGCAGGTAAGCGGCTGGCTCGGCGTGCTGATTATCCTGCTCGCGCCGGTGCTGTGGCTTTACGACACCGATCTGCTGAAGCGTGCCCGTTTCAGTTATGGTGCGCTGTGCATCTTTCTCTATGTCGGCGGTGAAGTGTCTATCGGCTCCATCGTCATCAACTATCTCTCGACAGAGCGTGTGTTGGATCAACCCGAAAGCGCGGTTGGCTGGATGATCGGACTTTTAATGGGGCGGGGCAATGGCCGGCCGTTTCATCGGCTTCGCGGTCCTGCGCATGTTCAGCCCGGGCAAGATACTTGCTCTCAATGCCAGTGGCGCCATTCTGCTCATTCTCATTTCTGCGAACACCTCCGGCGAACTGGCGGCGTACACCCTGCTGGCCGTGGGCCTGATGAACTCGATCATCTCCCCACCATCATTTCGCTCGCGTGTGAAGCTGGGGCCGCGGGTGGTGGACGGATCGGGTATTATCAAGGTGGCCATTTTCGGCGGCGCGGTGGTCCCGATGCTTTATGGCGTGATGGCCGATGTCACCGGCGGCAACCTGGCGCTGGCGATGGTGATCCCGATTGTCTGCTATGCGATCATCGCGGACTTCGGCATCTTCGCGCGCCGACCTGCCTAGGATCGAAGCTGATGCAAAAGAATGGGGTGGCAGATCAATGTGACCTGCCACCCCATTCTTTTGTTCAAGCCGATCAGTCTTCCTTGCCACCCTGCCATGCAAGCACGGGTTTGCGCGCTGCCTGCGCCTCGTCCAGCCGCGCGCGTGGCGCATGATGGGGCGCAGTTTTCAGCGTTTCGTCACCCGCCTTTGCTCGCTCCGCCAAGGATCGCATGGCCATGGCGAACTGGTCCAAGGCGGCCTTGCTCTCGGTTTCAGTCGGTTCCACCAGCATCGCGCCATGCACCACCAGCGGGAAATACATCGTCATGGGATGGAAGCCTTCGTCGATCAGGCCCTTCGCCACGTCCAGTGTAGATGTGCCCTCGGCAAAGCCCTGGTCGCTGAACAGCGCCTCGTGCATGCAGTGGCCCGCTTCGCCAAAAGGCGCATCCAGCACGTCGTCAAGGCTTCGTAGCAGATAGTTGGCATTCAGGACGGCGTCGCCCGATGCCTGTCGGATGCCATCTGCGCCGTGGCTGAGGATATATGTCAGCGCGCGGGTGAACATGCCCATCTGCCCATGAAAAGCCGTCATTCGCCCGAAGCTGCCGGGAAATTCGTCGCCGACGTTCTCTTCTTCGATCAAATGGATCTCGCCGCTGTCGGCATCCTTGGTGATGAAGGGAAGCGGTGCGAACGGCGCAAGCGCCTCCGACAACACGACCGGGCCGGAGCCGGGGCCACCGCCGCCGTGCGGGGTGGAGAAAGTCTTGTGCAGGTTGATGTGCATGGCATCCACGCCAAGATCGCCGGGACGCACGCGGCCCATGATCTGTCTCTTATACACATCTGACGCTGCCGACGAGC